>LNFM01005740.1_pt1 | contig 21106 bp, 15 predicted proteins | sample 596031 | NCBI WGS metagenome assembly LNFM01 (sample SAMN04254537, study PRJNA301005) | activated carbon metagenome | isolation source: dual media filters at the Ann Arbor, Michigan drinking water treatment plant | place: USA: Ann Arbor
TGGGCACCGAGGGCAGCGGCACGCGGGTGCTGGCGCTGGCGCTGCTCGCGGCGAACGGCATCGGCCCGGCGGATTTCGAACCGCAGGCGATGGGCGGTGCGGCGGCGGCGGCGGCGCTGACCGAGGGCCGCATCGATGCCGCCATCCTGGTCTCCGCGACCATCAGCGGCGGCGTCGCGGCGCTGCTGCGGGCCGGGCCAGCGCAGCGGCTGCTCGACTTCGCGGAGCTGGCCGAGGCCTATGCGGTGCGCCTGCCCGTGCTGTCGGTGGTGCGGCTGCCGCGCGGGGGGATGTCGCTGGCCACCGACCTGCCGGGGCGCAGCCATACGCTGCTCGCCCCCGTCGCCTCGGTGGTGGCGCATGACGGCATCCACCCGAAGATCGTCTCGCTGATGGTGGGCATCATGCAGGAGGTGCATCGCCCGCGCAGCCTGTTCGCCGCCGAGGGCACCTTCCCCAATGCCCTGGCGCAGGACCTGCCGGTGAACGCGGATGCCGAGCGCTACACCCTGCGCGGGCAGACCGTGCTGCAGCGCTGGCTGCCCTTCTGGGTGGCGGTCTGGGTGGAACGGCTGCTGTTCGTGCTGCTGCCGGTGCTGGGCCTGGCGCTGCCGCTGTTCCGCTTCGGCCCGGCGCTCTATGCCAGCCAGATGGAGGCGCGGGTCTGGCGCCACTACGACACGCTGCGCGGCATCGAGACCGAGGCCGAACACACCGCCGACCCCGCCGCGCGGGCCGCGTTGCGCGCGCGGCTGGAGGCGCTGGAGGAGCGTGTCGCGCGGCTGGCGCTGCCGGTCACCTACCGCCGCCATGTCTTCGCGCTGCGGCGCGACATTGCCTATGTGCGCGAGGCGCTCGCGCAGGGCCGCGCGAGCGAGGGTGCTTGAGGCACCTCACTCGCGCAATGGACCGTTGAGTTCGCGGCACGATCGCGGCAGCCTGCGCGCCATGCAGGATTCGACACAGCAGGGGCAGACGCACCGATGAGCGATCTCGCGAATAAGATCACGAGCCAGATCCCGTTGAAGGAGCCGGCATGGCTGAAGGAGTTCAAGGCCTTCATCATGCGCGGCAACGTCATCGACCTGGCGGTCGGCGTCGTGATCGGCGCCGCCTTCACCGCCATCGTGAGTTCGCTGGTCGAGGACCTGCTGAACCCGATCGTGGGCATCCTGATGGGCGGGATCGACTTCTCGAACCTGTTCGTCGTGCTGTTCGGCGAACGCCGCGCCTCGCTGGAGGCCACGCGCCAGGGCGGTGCGTCCGTGCTGGCGATCGGGTCCTTCCTGAATGCGGTCATCAAGTTCGTGATCGTCGGCTTCGCGGTGTTCTGGCTCGTCAAGATCCTGAGCAAGCTGCAGGCGTCGCAGGCGGTGGCGAAGGCGACGGCGACCCCGGCGCCGAGCGCGTCGGAGAAGCTGCTGGCCGAGATCCGCGACGAGTTGAAGGCCGCGCGCGGCGCCACACCGCCGCCGCCGCCGGCCTGACGCAACAGCCTTCGAAGGACATCGCCCGGTGCCGATCTATGACCAGTCGAACTGCCTGCTTGCGATGCGGACCACGCTCGACGGGTACCAGGCGATCCTGACCGAGCTGCAAGGCGAGGACAGGCTCTCCGCGCCCTTCGTCTATCGCATCCGCTTCGCCAGCGAGGCGCCGGTGGCGGCGGTGAAGGCGCTGATCGGCACCGACGTCACGCTGTATTTCGGCCAGCCCGGGCCCGAGACGCCCGACCTCGTGGCGCGGCGGCCGCTCAACGGCCATTTCCGGCGCATCGCGCGCGCCGGGCGCGTCGGGCGCGACGGCACGGTGCTGGAATGGGAGGCCGAGGTGGTGCCCAGCCTGTGGTTCCTGTCGCAGACGTCGGATTTCCGCATCTTCCACGACCAGACCATCCCGCAGATCGTGGCATCCATCCTGAACGAACAGGGCATCGCCTTCGCCGACCGCACCGTGGTGCCGGAGGCCTATGGCACGCTGGAATACTGCGTGCAGTACGACGAGACCGCGCTCGACTTCGTCTCCCGGCTGCTGGAGCACGCCGGCATCTTCTATTGGCACGAGCACACCGAGGTGGCGCACACGCTGTGCTTCACCGACAACAACAACAATGTCCGCATCCCGCACCCGGCCTTCGACACGATGGCACCGGGGGACGGCGTGCTGGATCATCTGGCGGAGGCCTACAGCTTCCGCACCGGCACCTGGACCGTGCGCGACCACAACCTCACCCGCCCGCAGCGCGCCTGGGACAAGACCGAGCACTTCGCGGGCGTGGCCGGCGCCGATGCCGCGGTGGTCGACCAGTTCACCCGCTTCGAGCGCTATCGCTACCCGGCCAACTACATGGCGCGGGTCCGCAGCAACGGCGGCGGCTCGGCGGTCGGCCAGGTCGGCCAGGACGATGCCGACCTGATGGCGACGCGCCTTGTCGAGATCGAGGAATCGCACTGGGAGCGCTGGGGCGGCGCGGGGCTGGCGGCGGCGTTGGACGCCGGCACCAAGGTGCATCTGCAGCCCGATACCGAGGCCGATGCGGCGGACTACCTGGTGACCGGCATCCGCCACCGCGTGCAGGACCATTCCAACTGGACCGACGAGGAATGGGCGCTGCGCCACCCCGACGGCAGCGCCCCGCCCATCCCGTCCTGCGTCAACGACTTCGACTGCGTGCCGCATGCGGTGCCGTTCCGGCCCGACCGCGTGACACGCAAGCCGAAGGTGGCCGGGCCGCAGACGGCGCTGGTGGTGGGCGAGGCAAACAAGGACATCGACACCGACGAGTACGGCCGGGTGAAGGTGAAGTTCCAGTGGGATCGCGCGGCCGCCGGCGCGCCGGCGGTCTCGACGGCGGTGCCGATCCGTGTCTCGCAGGGCTGGGCGGGGGCGGGCTGGGGGCAGATCCATGTGCCGCGCGTGGGGCAGGAGGTGATCGTCGATTTCCTCAATGGCGACCCCGACAGGCCGATCGTCACCGGGCGCGTGTATGATGCCGACAACATGGTGCCTTATGCGCTGCCAGGCGCCGCAACGCAGTCGGGCATCCGTACCCGATCGACGCCGAACGGCACCGCGGACAACTACAACGAACTGCGCTTCGAAGACGCGATCGGCTCCGAGCAGGTGCTGCTGCATGCCGAGCGCGACTATGTGGTCGAGGTCGAGAACAACGAGACGCGCACGGTGGGCATCGGCCACGGGACCGGCAACCGGACCGTCTCGATCAAGGGCGACGACACGGTGACGGTCGGCGGCAACCGCACGGTGACCGTGGTCGGCAACGAGGCGGAGAAGATCCAGGGCAACGAGTCGCGCAACATCTACGGCAACGTGACCGAGGAAGTGGGCGGCACCGTTTCGATCACCGCCACCGGCGCGATCAATGGCAAGTCCAGCGCCGAGATCACGCTGACGGCGCCGACCGTCACCACCGACAGCACCGCGCACAACCGCTTCACCAAGGTCTACGACTGGTCGCACGGGTCGGGCTGCGGCAGCTTCTACCTGACGACGAACTACCAGGCGATCGCGTCGACCAATGCCTGCGTGGTCGGCGTGAATGTCGCCGCCATCGGGATCAACATCGGCACCCTGTCGCTCAACTTCGTGGAGTCCCAGGTGAACATCGGGCTGGTGTCCTACACCAACAAGGCGATCTCGGACGAGAACCGGCTGGTCAGCCTGGAGAAGAACGTGACGCGGCTGACAAGCTCGAACGTCCAGGTGTCGAACCACCTGATGATGCTGATGAACTGACCCGATGCACGCGCCTGCACCACGACGCAACGCCATGATCCCCGCCGCGCCACGGCACCGCGCGTGAGGGTCGTCAAGCCGCTCGCCCTCGGGCTGATGACCAGGCCGTCCGAGTTCCGCCGGCGGCATTACCTCAGCGTCGCCGCGCTCAGCTTCTGCCCGATGGGGGAGGAGGGCGCACTGCTTGGCGAAATCGCGATGTGGAAATTCCTGCCCGAGGTGCTGCCGGCCGGCCAGCCGATCGACATCACGCTGCCCAAGCCGGCGGCCGAGTTCCTGGTCACCGGCAGCGCCTTCGCCCCGGGCGGCGTGCCGGTGCGCGCGCTGGGCGTCGGCGCGCGGCTCGGCACGCTGACGCGGCGCCTGGGCGTGGTCGGCGACCATCACATCCAGGACGGCGTGCCGACCGAACCCGCCGCCTTCAGCGAGATGCCGCTGGGCTGGGAACGCGCCTATGGCGGGCCGTCCTTCGCCGAGAACCCGCTCGGGCGCGGCATCGCCGAGATGCCTTTGGCGGGCATCGGCTTCCGCGTCGCGCTGCCCAACATCCTGCACCCGCCTGGTGCGGTGCCGCGCGGTGCGCCGCATCCGGTGAACCTCGGCGCGATGGACATCGCCTGGCCGCAGCGCGCGCGCCTCGCCGGCACGCATGACCAAGCGTGGCTCGAGAACGACTTCCCCGGCTTCGCCCGCGATGTCGATTTCCGCATGGCGATGGCCGCGCAGCCCGACCAGCGCTTTGCCGGCTTCCTGGAAGGCGACGAGGACTACGCCATCACGAACATGCACCCTGAGGAGCCGGAACTGACCGGCCGCCTGCCCGGCCTGCTGCCGCGCATCCTGGTGCAGCGCCGCGGCGGCGATGCCTTCGAGGACGTGCCCCTGCACCTGACCACGGTGTGGTTCTTCCCCGCGCACAAGCGTCTGGTGATGGTCCATCACGGCCGTGTCCGCACCGAGGAGGAGGATGCGCGCGACCTCACCGCCCTGCTGATGGGCGCGGATCGCATCGGCGCGCCGCGTCCGGTCGCGTCATTCGAGGCTGTCTACGCCGCGCGCCGCGACCCCGAGGGCGGCATCATCGCCTCGCTCGACGACGCGGCGCTGGTGCCCGCCGATGTGCTGCGGCCCGACCCCGCGCAGGAGGAACTGCGCCGCAAGCTGGCCGAGGAAGGCCTGCCGCAGCGCCGCGCCCGCGCACGCGCCGAACGCGAATACCAACGCCAGCGCGCGCATCTGACAGCGCGCGGCATCGACCCTGACGCGCATGGCCTCGTGCCGCCCGCGCCGTATGAACCGCTGCCCTCGCTGCGCGACATCCCCGCCTACATGGCCGCCAAGACGCAGGACGCGCAGGACAAGCGCATCGAGCGCGAAGCGCTGCTCGCGCGCGACCAGCAGGCCCAGGCCGAACGCATCGCCGCCGCCGGCGGCACGCCGCCCGACCTCGCGCGCAAGCCGGCCGGCCCGCCGCGGATCGGGCCGGACACCATTCGCGCGCGCCTGGATGCGCGCATCGCCGAGCTGGAAGCGCGCGGCTTGCCGAGCGACGACGAACGCCGCCAGCGCGACGACCCCGCGCTCGCGCGCCAGGCGGCCGAGGCCGAGGAGACGGCGCGGCGCGGCTACCTGCTGGCGGCCGACATGCAGGACCCCGCGCCACGCCTGGACGAGTCCGCGAGCGCGGCGCTGCGCGCCAGGCTGCTCGATGGCACGCGCAGCGCGCCGCGGATCGACCTGTGCGGCGCCGACCTTGCGGGCCTCGACCTGTCGAGCTTCGACCTGACGGGGGCGTGGCTCGATGGCGCGGACCTGTCGGGCGCCGACCTCACGGGCGCCACGCTGGACCGCGCGGTGCTGGCGCATGCGCGGCTGGATGGCGCGAAGCTGGTCGGCGCGTCGCTCGAAGGCGCCAATCTTGGCAAGGCACGGTTCGAGGGCGCGGACCTGTCCGATGCCAACATGCGCGACGCGGTGCTGCGCGAGGCCGATCTGCGCCAGGGCCGCTTCCATCGCGCCGAGATGGACGGCGCGAGCCTGGTCGGCGCGAAGCTGGAAGGTGCGGACATCAGCGAGGCGCATATGCCGAAGCTGTTCGTGCAGGACGCGTCGCTGGCCGGGCTGCGCGCTGCGGGCACGAACCTGGCCGGCGCGGTGCTGCTGCGCGCCGGGCTCGACGGCGCCGACTTCACCGGCGCGTCGCTGACCTCCGCCGCCTTCATCGGCGTGGCCGGCGACGGCGTGGGCTTCGAGCAGGCCGACCTGCAACAGGCGGTCTTCGTGCAGGATTGCGTGCTGCGCGGCGCGCGCTTCGCCGGTGCCAATTGCGACGGCGTCAACCTGCGCGGCGCGGTGCTGGACGGCGCGGTGTTCGACGGCGCCTCGCTGGCTGGCGCCGACCTGTCGGATTGCAGCCTGCATGGCGCATCCTTCGACCTGGCGCGCGGGCGCGGCGCGCGCTTCACCGCGGCCGACCTGCATGGCGCGCAGCTGACGCGCGCCGACCTCGCGCAGGCCAGCCTGGCGCGCGCCGACATCCGCGCGGCGAACCTCAGCGACACCAGCCTGTACGAGGCCGACATCGCCCGCGTGCACAGCGACGAGGCGACGCGCATCGAGCGCGTCCAGCGCACCCGCACCCGCATCCATCCGCGCAGGACGCCGACATGAGCCGCGCGGAGATCGAGGCGCTGGTGCAGGGCGGCGAGGTCATCGGCGCCGATCGCGCGTGGACCGGCATCGACCTGTCGGGCGCCGACCTGTCGGGTGGCATCTTCGACGGCGCGGGGCTGTCCGGCTGCGACCTGCGCGGCGCCGACTTCACCGAGGCGCTGCTGCATGGCGTGCGGCTGGATGGCGCGAACCTGGCTGGCGCGCGGCTTGCGAAGGCGAGCTTCCACGACTGCACCCTCCCGCGCGCCGACCTGACCGATGCCGATTGCACAGGCTGGACCGCCACCGGGAGCGGCCTGCGCAATGTGAATTTCGCGCGGGCGAATGTGTCGGAGGCGACGATCGCGACCTGCCGCCTGACGCGCGCATCCTTCGCGGGGGCCTCGCTGCTGCGGACCAATATCGTGCAGTGCCGCACCGATGGCATCGACCTGTCCGGCGCCGATTGCACGGAAGCCGCGCTGATCGAGGCCGACCTGACGCGCGCCATGCTGGAGGGCGTGCGCTTCGTCCGCACCAACTTCGTCAAGACCAGCTTCGCGGGCATGGACCTGCGCGGCTTCGTGGCGGCGCTGTGCCACTTCAACGAATGCGACATGACCGGCTGCAACCTTGCGGGTGCCGACCTGACTCAGGCGGTGATGGCGAAGGTGAAGGCGGCCGGTGCCGTCTTCGAAGGCGCACGCATGGCGCGCGCGGTGCTGATGGACGCCATGCTGGCGCAGGCGGTGCTGCGCCGCGCCGACCTGACCGGCGCCATCCTGCAAGGTGCCGACCTGGCGGATGCCGATGCCACCGGCGCGGTGTTCGTGCAGTCCACCTGCACAGGCATGAAGGCGCCGCGCGCGCGCTTCGTCGATTGCGACATGACCTATGCCGACCTCAGCCACGCGAACCTCGAAGCGGCGAACCTGACGGGCGCCACCCTGTCGCGCGCCAACCTGCACCTGGTGCACGACGCCGATGCGCTGATCCCTGACCGCCGCCACGCCCTGCCGCCCGACCGCGACCGCATCGAGGCCGAGCAGTGGCAGATGCGCTTCACACCGGAGACCCCGCGATGAATGCCATGACCGGCTTCGCTCAACGCACCGACAGCGCGCGCGTGGTGGCGCAGGTTGGCGACCACTTCACCATCCTGCGCCACGGGCAGGACGAAGCGGCGCTGCGCGCCTTCTCCTGCCTGGTGGAACCCTCACCCGGCGACCTCGTGCTGGTCGGGCACGCGGAAGGCGAGACCTTCATCCTGGCGGTGCTGGCGCGGCGCGGCGATGCGCCGATGCGCGTCGCGCTGCCCGGTGGCGCGACGATCGCGGCACCGGATGGGCGGCTCAGCCTCGATGCCGGCACGCTGGCGCTGCGCGCGGAGGCGACGGACATCACGACAGGATCGCTCGACGTCACCGCCGCGCGCACCGACGCCAGCCTCGGGCGCATCGCGCTGCTGGCGCAGACCATCGACACCCTCGCGCAGCGCATCGTCGGGCGCTTCCGCCGCTCCATCCGCATCGTCGAGGAGAGCGAGACGCTGCGCGCACGCGACATCGAACAGCGCGCCAGCAACCACATGCACCTGCGCGGCGATGCCGTGACCATGCAGGGCAGCGCGCTGGTCAAGCTGCGCGGCGACCAGATCCACCTGGGCTGAAGGACACCACGATGTTCGCCAATTGCCAGATGGGCGGGATGGACATGGCCTTCCCGGACGTGTGCCTCACACCCGCCGTGCCGGCGCCACTGCCGATCCCCTACCCCAACATCGCCGAAGGGCCGACGGCGGTGCCGCACCAGTTCACCACCATCATCGGCGTCGGGCCGATGCACAACATGGGCACCGTCACGCCACTGACGAACGGCGACAATGCGGGCGTGGCGATGGGCGTCGCGTCGGGAACGGTGATGGGGCCGTCGCGGCATATCCTCGGCGCCTTCACCGTGCTGGTGAAAGGCTCGCCCGCCACGCGGCTGACATCGATGTCGATGCAGAACAGCACCAACATGGTCGGCGCACGGATCGTGCCGAGCCAGACCAAGGTCATCATTCTCGCGCCGTAGGGCGGGGGAGGAACACCTCCCCCGAATCCCCCTCCGTTTTCTGGGCGTTGGCTCAGGCGAGGCGCACCGTCCCTGCGCCGACAAGGGCGGCGAGGCGGGCGGAGACCGCGACCGCGGCACCGGCATCCAGGCCCAGAACCGCGAGCACGCCCGCGGCCAGTTCCGCCTCGGTCAGCGCAGGTCGCACAGCCAGCAGAGCCGCGGCGCAAGCGGCGATCTCGGCGGGCGGCACGGCGGCAGCGCGGCGCAGATGCGCCGAAGCAGCCCGGCGGTCACGCGGCACCACCTTCGTCGACGCCGTGACCAGCACGCCCGCCGCCTCCGTCACGCCATGCTGCGAGCGCGCGATCGGCATGGCATGGCGGATCGCGTCCTTCTCCTTCGCGCTCAGCGCCTCGCGGCCCGCCAGCAGGCGCAGCCGCTCGGCCAGGCTGTCGGCGGTGATCGGCGCCTCCACCGCCACGACCTCGCCGATCGCCGCCGCAAGCGTCGCGGCAGGCAACGCATCCAGCGCGCCCTGCGGAAGCTCCGGCGCGGCCTCGCGATAGGGCTCCGCCAGCCCCGGCTCGGGCGGCGGCGTGGTGGGTTCCGCCACCGCCACCGGCGCCGCCGTCGCGCCGAGCGCGGCCATCACCTTCGCCGCCTCGGCCTCCGGCCGCGCATACCAGGCGAGCGACCAGGCGCGCGCCAGCGTCCAGCCCATCATCTCCAATGCGCCGGGTCGGCCGCGCTCGCGGTCGCGCGCGCAGCGCAGCGCGGCCCAGTCGGCCGCATCGGCCTCGATGCCCAGGTCGTAGCCGTTCTCGCCACGCGCGGCGACATCGAGGAACAGCCCTGCGAGGCCGACGCGCGGCACGGCTTCCCGCCCGGCGGCGGTCACGGCCTCGGCGATGGCGTCGCTCAGCGCACCGCCGGTGGGCTCGCCGCCGCCGCGCGGCGCGGCCGCAGGTCCCGCCGCGAAGGCAAGGAAGGTCTTGAGCGCCGCCACACCGCGCCCCGATGCGCGTTCCAGGTCGATATCATCCGCGCCGATGCCGGAGAACACCACGCAGCGCTTCTTCGCGCGCGTGATGAGCACGTTCAGCCGCCGCTCGCCGCCATCGGCCGACAGCGGGCCGAAGCGCATGGCAAGCCGCCCATCCTTGTCGCGCCCATAGCCGACCGAGATCATGATGGCGTCGCGCTCGTCGCCCTGCACGTTCTCGAGGTTCTTCACGAAGAAGGGCTCGTCCGCATGGTCGGCGAAGAATGCATCGGCCGACGGATCTGCGCGGCGCGCGGCCTCGATCGCGTCCATGATCGCGTCGCGCTGCTTGATGGAAAACGCCGCGACGCCGAGCGTGTCGCCGGGGGTTTCCTTGGCGTGGCGCATCACGGCTTCCGCGACCGCGGCGGCCTCGGCGCGGTTGGTGCCCTCGCCGGTTTCCCAGGCGCCATCGACGCGCACCAGCGACAGGCCGAGCGCTGCCGAACGCGGGCGGGGCGACGGCAGCACCAGCAGCCGGTTCTCGTAGAATTCCTGGTTGGAGGTCGCGATCAGGCTCTCGTGCCGCGAACGGTAGTGCCAGCGCAGCATCGCCCGCGGCACGCCACGCGCGTTGCACAGGCCGAGCACGCTCTCGACATCGCGCGCTGCCACGGCGTCGGGCGCGTCCTCGGGCGCGGTCTCGTCGGCGTCCTCGGTCATGCGCTGGAAGAAGCGGGTGGGCGGCATCTGCCGGTCATCGCCCACCACCACCACCTGGCGGCAACGCGCGATGGCGCCCAACGCATCGACGGGTTCGACCTGCGATGCCTCGTCGATCACCAGCAGGTCGAAGGTGAGGCCCGGGCGCAGCCCGTGCGGCGGGGCGAGGAACTGCGCGACGGATAGCGGCGACATCATGAAGATCGGCTTGGCCTGCTGGATCGCGCCGGATGCGCGGAGGAGCAATTCGCGCACCGGAAGGTGGCCGCGCTTCTTCTCCATCTCGCCGCGGATCACGGTCATGCCGGGCGCGCCGTCGCGGACCTGACGGACGCGGTCGGCATGGGCGCGCGCGGCCTCGGCGCGGGTGAGGGCGACGCGCGCGCGATCGGCGTCGCGGAATTCCGTGACCAGGCGGTCATAGGCGGCGGCGTCGAAGGCAGCGAGGTCGGGGTGCTGCACGGTGGCAGCGCGCAGCAGGCCCTCATGCAGCGCGTAGGCGAAGGCATCCTCGGCGGCGTCAGGCGCGAGGCGGCCATCCTGCAGGCGCTGCACGATGGGATCGAGGCCCTGCGCCGCCGCCAGCGCACGCCGCCAGCCCTGCCAGGGTGCCAGCGCATCCGGCCGTTCCGCCCATGCGCCGAGGCGGTCCGCGATGGCCGCGAAAGGCGGGTCCGCGGTGCCGAACGCCACCACTGGGTCAAGACCTGTCGCCTGCTTCAGCTCGGCCCAGGCCGCCGCGCCCGCTTCGAGAACGGCGGCATCGCCGGTGGGTGTGTCGGCCGCCAGCGCGGCGGCGGCCTCGGCCCCATGCTTCTGCCGCCAGAGGATCAGCGCCGACATCATCGACGGGTCGGTGTCCTCGCCCTTCCACAACCGCCCGAAGGCCGCCGCGCCCAGTGCCTGGCCGGACCGCACGCGCGCCCGCGCGGCCTGGCCGGTGATGGCGGCCTCGATCGCGCCGAGCGGGTCGGCGCCGTCGCGCGCGACGCGCGCCGCGACCTCCTGCGCCGCGCGCCGGGCGGAATTCAGGAATCCGAAGAAGCCGCCGGAGGACGCGAGCCCGGCGCGCGCTTCCTCAAGCCCCGGCACGTCCAGCGCACCGGGCTTCAGCCGCGGCTCGCGCGTCGCGATGGCGAGTTGCGCGACGGCTTCCGTCAGCGAGACCAACGGCGCGGGATCGGCGCGCCAGGCGGCGGATCGCATCGCGTCCTTGTCATGCGGCGGGGCCTCGCGCAGCGCGGCGGCGGATTTCAAGCGCGCGGCGATGCCGGCCGGGCCGGCCGTGCCGCCCGATGCCGCGCCGGCAGCCGCAAAGGCGCGGATCCAGCCGGGCAGGCGCGCCATCAGCCGGTCCGCGTCCGCCGGGCCGAGATCCGCGCCGACGCCACGCCAGGGGTTGTTCGCGCCATCCGCCTCGACGGCGCGCGCCGCCAGGTCGCGCACGGCGTCGCGCTTGCCCGCTATGGTCGCGCCGTCCCAGCCCGCGGCATCGAGCGTGAAGTCGGGCACCGGCGCGCCGCGGCGGCGCAGCCCGACCAGCGTGCCGATCACCTGGTGCAGCGGGGTGCCCGAGGCGCCCGCCGTCGCGCGCATCGCCGCCGCGTGGCGGTTCAGCCGGCCGCGCAGCATCGCCAGGCGTTCGACCACCGCATCGCGGTTGGCGCGCGGCGGCGGCGGCAGCGCGAGCGTCGCGCGCAGCTCATCGAGCACGGCGCGCTTGGACTGCTTCTCGCTGTGCAGTTCCAGGCAGGCGGCGCCGAGGCCGATGTTTTCCAGCCGCCGCTTCACCACTTCCAGCGCGGCGGCCTTCTCCGCCACGAACAGCACCGAGCGGCCATCGAGGATCGCCTGCGCCAGGATGGTCGCGATGGTCTGCGACTTGCCGGTGCCGGGCGGCCCCTGGATCACGACATGCCCGCCGCGGCGCACCGATTCCGCGGCCAGCGCCTGCGAACCGTCCATGTCCACCACATGGTCGAGCCGTTCGACCGGGATCGCCTCATCCACGTCCGCGTCGTCGGGAAACACCGGCTGCGTGGCGAGCGGCGCACCGCCGACCAGCGCCTGCACCAACGGGTGGTCGGCGAGGCCGGGATTCTCCTCCGGCCCCAGGTCGCGCCACATCAGGAATTTCGCGAAGGAGAACAGGCCGAGGGCCAGCGCATCGGGATCGACCGACCAGTCGGCGCGGTCCTTCACCGCACCCGTCACGGCTTCCGCCCAGGCGGTGGGGTTGTAGGCGGCCTCGTCGAAGTCCGGCAGGACCGTGCCGAAATTCACCTTCAGCATTTCGCGCAGGCTGAGATTCTCGGCGATCTCGGTGGTGCCGGCGCGCAGGCGGAAGGTCTGGGAGACGCCCTCGCGCTCGATCGCCACCGGCAGCAGCGCCAGCGGCGCGCGGCGTTCCGTGGTGGGCGTGGCGGGGTCGCGCCAGGACAGCACGCCGAGTGCCAAGTAGAGCGTCGGCACGCCGGTTTCCTCGCGCGCGGTGCGCGCATCGGTCATCAGGTCGCGCAGGCGGCGGGCCAGGTCGGAGGCCGGCAGGCGGACGCGCAGCAGGTCGTCGCGCTGCCATTCCTCGCGCGTCGCCTTGTCGTCGGCCTTCGCCACACCCTCGGCCTTGGCGGCGGCCTTGCTGGAGCGGCGGCGGCGGGGCTTGGGCTGGCCCTCGGCGGGTTCCTCGGGCGGGGCGTCCTCGCCGGCGGCCTCGAAGCCGAAGGCACGGCCGGCGGCCAGTGCGGCGGCGACGAAATCCGCATCCTCGTCGTCCAGGATCACCACGCCGCGCGAGCGGCCGGGCTTGGGCAGCGACAGCAGCCGGTTGCGGGTGGACAGGTCGAGAAGCGCGCGGCGGGCTTCCTCGAGGGCTTGGCGAAGCTCGGTCATGGGCCGGGTATAGCGCGGCGAGCCGAGTCCCGCGCGCCCGGCGATGCCATCCGCGCGGTGCCCGGAACGGGCGGACGGCGCCCTGCCCTACTCGTCGCGGCGCCAGCGCCAGAGCACGACCAGCAGCACCAGGCAGACCAGCGCCACGGTGGTCATCATGCCCTGGACCACGCCGAAATTCGGGCTGTCCCGCGCGACGAACAGCGCGGCCAGGCCACCGCCCAGCGCCAGCAACCCGCGCACCACCAAGTTGATCATGCCGGCGTGCCCCCTGCGTCGCGCGTCTCGACCCGCGCGCTGGCGGCGTCGCGCGGCTCGGCCCGCGCGCTGACTGCATCGCGCGCCTCGAGCCGCGCCAGCGTCGCCTTCAGCAGGGCGATCAGCTCGTCGAGCTCGCGCTGGCGCATCAGGTCCACCTTCTCATGCAGCAGCGCGATCTCGGCCTCGGCGCGGATGTTCACCTGGTAGTCGGCGGTGGCGCGGTCGCGGTCGAGAACCGCCGAGCGGTTCTGGCTCATCATGATGATGGGCGCGGTATAGGCGGCCTGGAAGGACAGCAGCAGGTTCAGCAGGATGAAGGGATAGGGGTCCCAGGCATTGGTGCCGGCCAGCGCGTTGCCTGTCAGCCAGGCGCCGAGCAGCCCGCTCTGGATCAGGACGAAGCGCCAGGATCCGACCGTGGCGGCGACGGTGTCGGCCAGGCGCGCGCCCAGTCCGGGCGGTGGCGGGGCACCGCCGGCGCGCCGCCGGCGGCGTGATCGCGCCAGGGCCGCGCGCAGATGCGTGCCGGCGACCCCGCCGCCATGGTGGTGCGAATGCGGTGTGGCGCTGCTGGTCATGGGCGTCCTGCGCGGTGGAGGCGGGGACAGCCTGGAACCGGACGCGCCGCTTCTCAATGGCTGGATCGCAAGGTGCCGCCATCGACGTGGATGACCTGGCCCGTGATGTAGCGGGCGCGGGGCGAGCAGAGGAACGTGACCAGCACGGCCAGGTCGTCGGGTTCGCCGATGTAGCCGACCGGGACTTCCTTCTCGGCCCAGGCGCGGCGGGCTTCCTCGGTGGGCATCAGGCGGGTGTCGATCTGTTCGGAATGGATGCGCCCGGGCGGGACGCAGTTCACCGTGATGCCGTCGCGGCCCAGCGTGCGCGACAGCGCCTTGGACCAGATGTGGACGGCGCCGTTGGGGGCATTGGCGGGGTTGATGGAGAAGGGTTCGTCGGTGCCGGTCAGGCTGACGATGCGGCCCCATTTGTTCGCCTGCATGGCGGGGATCAGGGCGTGGGTGATGCGCCGCCCGGCCTCGAAGTTCAGCAGCATGGCCTCGGCCCAGACGTCGTCGGTGCCGAGGTCGGTCTGCGGGCGGGAGCCGCCGGCATTGTTCACCAGGATGTCGCAGCGGCCGAAGTGGTTGAGCACGGCGTCGCGGATGCGCGGGGCAGCGTCGGGCGCGGTGATGTCCTGTTCGATGATGAGGGGCGTGGCGGAAGCGGGGAGTTCGGCGGCGAGGGTTTCGAGCAATGCGCGCCGGCGGGCGAGGATGGCGAGGCGGCAGCCTTCGGCGGCGAGCATCGTCGCGATGGCGCGGCCGAGGCCGACCGAGGCGCCGGTGACAAGGGCGACCTTGCCGGTGAGGTGGAGGTCCATGGGGTGCTCCGCGATGAGGGTTGCGGGAAGCGTGGCACGGCGGGGCGCGCGCGGCGATGGCGGCCGCGCTCACCGCGGCATGCCGAGACCCACCATCCGGTCTTGTATCCGCGCCAGGAAGTCGCGCCGGGTGGCCGACCACGCCAGCGCCGGCATGCTGCTGGCGAACCAGCTCAGGCTGACCTCGGGAGTGAGCCTGCGTAGTCGATCGACCGCGCGGCGCGCCTCGCTGTCCTCGCCCAGCAGGGCGTAGATCGGGGGAAGCACCCGCTGCGGCCCGATGGCGCGAGGGTTCAGCGCAATCGCCCGGAGCGCCACTGCTGCAGCCGGTTCGGCGCGCCCCCGCCACAGATGCGCCTGCGCCATGCCGGTCAGACATGCCACCACCGGCGTGCGCGGGCCGCTCAGACGCATGGCCTGTGCGTAGTGCCTGAAGCCCGCGTCGAATTCGCCGGTCAGGACATGCAGGTAGCCGCGCCTCTCCCATGCCCAGGCCAGCCCGGGGCGGATCGCCAGTGCCCGCGCTGTCAACTCGTCGACGCCGATACGATCGCCGGTGTGCAATGCGACGATGCTTCGCGCCACCAGCGCCAGCGGATCGGACGGATCCAGCGCCGCGGAGCGTCCGCCGAATTGCTGGGCGGCGGTCCTGTCGCGTGTCCAATCGCGCGACGACCCGTTCGATACGCGCTGGGCGTGGCAGGCGGCGGCGAGCCCATGCACCGCGGCGTCGCCTGCATCAAGCTCCATCGCCCGGGTGAGCAGGTCGAGGGCAGTTTCGGTGCTGTCGGGATCGCCAAGGCGGATCAGCGGGACCGCGCGGGTCACCAGGTCGCGGGCCATCAGGGAGTCCGGCGACTTGCTCCACGCCTTGTCCGTCTCGGCCTCGTCCACCTTCGTGGTCACTGCGCGGAGCGCGGCCTGCAGCGCACGATCCTGCAAGGCCAGCGGGTCCGACGCCGTGCCGTCGAAGGCATCGCCCCACAGCTGCGTCCCGTGCTGCGCGTCGAACAGCCGCAGCATCACCCGGAGCCTGTCGCCGGCGCGCATGGCGCGGCCGGCCAGGCCATAGCGGGCGTCGCCCGCGCCCGCCGCGTCTCCGCGTCGCGCAAGGCGAACCGGCCCCGAGCGCATACGGCCGAGTTCGGCGGCGAGGCGTTCTGCGAGGGCGTCGACCAGGTCGCGAACGTCGCTTCCCGCAACGCCATCTTCGCAGACGAAGGGCAGGACGACGATGGTCGGTCCGCGAAGGATCATCGGCGGGCCCGGCCGGCGGGCATCCGCCCGGCCGCGCGCCAGTGTCGTGGATGGCGATTCACCGAAGCGGCGGCCGTATTGCGCGGCGAAGCGGGGAAGATGCGACATCCCGAAGCGCGTGGCAGCGGTCGCGACAGTCTCGCCTGGTCCCGGCGCCAGCAGCGCTTCCCGCACCGCGGCCAACCGGGACTGCTGCAGCCAATCGAACGGGGACACGCCGAAGAACCGCCGGAAATGCGCCCGTAAGGTTCGATCCGGCACGCCGGCCGCGCGGGCCAGGTCGCTCCCGCGCAGGGGACGGGCCAGATCCGCACGCATGTGTTCGACAGCGCGACGGACGCTGCCCGGCACCGGCCCGTCCTGCGTCTGTGCGCCCATCCGGCACCCCGCCCACGGTGAACCGAGGCCAGTTTGGCACCGCGAGACCCCTGTCTGCACGCAGATTTCTGCCGCGGACGGATCGTGCCTGCCGCATGCGGATACCGGTCCGACCGCGGAGACGCACAGGCTCCTCGAGCACCGACCGCTTCCAGCGGCGGTCGCTGACCGATCGGAGATCCTGATGGCACACCGCAGTCACAACCGGCGGGTCCGGGCGGCCTGCTTCTGCGTCCTTGTCGCGGTCGCCGCGAGCCCCGCACTGGCCCAGGCGCCCGAGCCGTCCGCAGGCACCTGGCGGACCTGGGTGCTCTCCTCCGGCAGCCAGTTCCGCCTGCCGCCGCCCCCCGATGCGGCGGCCACGCGCGCGGAGGTCGAGCAGCTGCGCGCCATGGCCATGGATGCCGATGCCGCCGCCTTTGCACGCATCGCCTGGTGGAATGCCGCCGCGCCGTCCTATCGCTGGAACCAGGTCGCCATCGAGGCGGCGCTGCGGGCCAATCTTGGCGTCAACTTCGCCACTCGGCACCTGGCGGTGCTGCATACCGCGCTGGCCGACGGCATGATCGCGGCGTGGGACAGCAAATACACGCATCGCCGCGCGGGGCCGGCGGCAGGCGAAGCCGCGACGCCGCGTATCCCCTCCTATCCCGACGAGCAGGCGGTGGCGGGCGCCATCGGGGCGGCCATCCTTGGCACGGTGTTCCCGCAGCGCCGCGCCGAGTTCGACGCCCTGGCCGAGGAAGCCGGTCGCCTGCGGCTGCTTGCCGGCGTCGCCTATCCGAGCGACGTGACTGCGGGGACCGAACTGGGCCGACGCGTCGCAGCGGTCGCGCTGGAACGCGCGCAGCGTGATGGGTCCGCGCTACCCTGGGCCGGCACGGTGCCTACCACGCCGGGGCTCTGGACCGGCAGCAATCCGGTCGTGCCGCAGGCCGCGACCTGGAGGCCCTGGCTGCTGGCATCGCCAAGCGAGATCCGCCCGGCCGCACCGCCGGCGCCTGATTCGCTGGAACGCGCGGCGGAAATGGCAGCGATCCGTGCCTTCGCGCGCATCCCCAAGAGCAATGCCGACGCCTTCTTCTGGGAGTACGGGGCCGGCGGGTTGCGCAGCTACGACTACTGGAACGCGCATCTCGGACGGCTGCTGTTCGAACATCGCCAGGCTGACAACGCCCCGCGCGTCGCCCGACGCTACGCGCTGTTCCAGGCCGCAATCTACGATTCCGGCGTGGCGTGCTGGGATGCGAAATACGCCTACTGGGCGCTTCGCCCGCATCAGCTGGACCCCGCCTTCCGGCCGCTATTCGCCGTGCCGAACCATCCGAGCTTCCCATCCGCGCATTCGTGCCTCTCGGTGGCGGCGGCTGCGACGATCGGGCAGTTCTTCCCGGGCGACGCGCCCGTGGTCGAGGCCCTGGCACGCGACGCCGCCGAGTCGCGAATCTGGGGCGGCCTGCACTACCGCAGCGACCTCACGGCCGGAGAGGTGATCGGGCGTCAGGTTGCCCAGCGTGCCGAGCGACGCGCGCACAGCGATGGCGCCGAGCGCCCGTAGCGGATGCCCTGGCCATGACCATCACCACGTGCCTCGCGGCAGTCGTGCTGCTGCTGGATGTTTCGGGATCCGTCGGCGCGGCGAATTACGACGCGCAGCGCGACGGCACCGCGGCCGGCTTCGAAGATGCGCGGGTGGTCCGCGCGATCGAGACCGGCGGCGGCGTCGCCGTGGCACTCGCCGAATTCTCTCTCGCAGCGACGACGCGCCTCGATTGGAGGATCATCGTGGATGAGGCCACCTCGCGTCGGTTTGCCGCAGAGGTGCGCGCCCTGAGGCGCAGCAGCGCCGGCATGATCACCGCCCTCGGCGACGCCATCGAGCATGGGCGCGTGCTGCTGCGGGATCCGCCCTGCATGCCTGAGCGAAGGGTGATCGACGTTTCGACCGACGGGCACGCGATGGACGGCACTCTCCGTCCTGCCCAGGCCCGCGATGCGGCCACGGCGGATGGCATCGAGATCAACGCGATCGCTTTCGCGCCCCATGACGACTTCGACCCGGCTGAACTCACCGCAATCCAGGCTTGGCTGCGTGCGAATGTGGCGACCGGCTTCGTTCGGGTCTCTTTGGGTCCCGATGCCTACGCGGAGAGTTTTCGCCACAAACTCATCACCGAGATCGCATTGCGCGAGTGAACGCCGCGCGCATAGGCACGCCGGCCATCGACACGCAAAACCCGGCCGAGAGCCGGGCTCAGGCCGCGGTCACGAAGGCGCGCAGGTTCTCGGCCTCCTGCTCCGCTTCGGCGATGCGCGCCTTCACCAGGTCGCCGATCGAGACCATGCCGGTCAGCCGGCCATCCTCCATCACCGGCAGGTGCCGGCAGCGGTGCTGCGTCATCGCGCCCAAGGCCTCGGCCACCGTCGTCTCGCCGCGCACCGTGATGAGGTCGGCGGTCATCAGTTCGCGCGCCGTGCGCGACAGCGCCGCCGCGCCCTCGCGCGCCACCGCCCGGACGATGTCGCGCTCGCTGACGATGCCGAGGATGCTGCCATCGAGGTCGCGCACCAGCGCGGCGCCGATGCGGTGCTGCGCCAGCGCCTGCGCGATGGCTGTCGCGTCCTCACCCGGTCCGACCGTGAAGACGTCGCTGCCCTTGCCGTGCAGGATCGCACCGATGTTCATGCCCGTTCCCTCCATCCAGCCGCGCGCCGGGGGGCGCGCGGGGCGCGACCGGGGATGGGCCGGGGGACGCAGCCAGGCGGGGGATCCGGCACTCCCGGTCGGCGCAACCAGGGCGCGAGCGTGCCAGGGTCGGCGCGCGCGATGCAAGGAAGAAGCACGCCGCGTCGCAGATCAGTGACGGTCCGCCAGCCAGCGCACCGCGCGGCGTGCCGCCGCCAGCGCCGCCTCCCTTGTCGTGAACGCCTGCGTGGAAAAATACTGCACCGGGGTCCAGGCGCCGCGATCTTCGACATCGCGGCGGAATTCCTCGAAGCCGAAGCTGCCATCGGTGCGGCGGAAGACATCCACGCAGCGCATCGCATCCGCGTCTTCGAGGCTGGCGACCACGATCCAGGACGGGTCGATGCGTCGCGCCGTCAATGCGCCGGTGCCGCCGCGCCGCCGGCGAGCTGCGTCCGCACCAGCTCCGCGAAGCGCCCATCCTGCGCCACCAGCGCGCCGAAGGGGCCGCGTTCGACCACCTGGCCACCCTCGAAGACCAGGATCTCGTCGGCCTCGCGCACGGTGGACAGGCGGTGCGCGATGATGAAGGTGGTGCGCCCGGCCATCAGGGCGGCCAACGCCTTCTGCACGCGCGCTTCCGTGGCGGCATCCAGCGCGGAGGTCGCTTCGTCCAGGATCAGCACCGGCGGGTTCTTGATCAGCGCGCGGGCGATCGCCAGGCGTTGGCGCTGCCCGCCCGACAGGTTCGACCCGCGTTCGCCCACCACCGTGTCGTAGCCCTGCGGCTGGCGGGTGATGAAGTCATGGGCCTGGGCCTCGATGCAGGCGGTCTCGATCTCGGCCTGGGTGGCGTCGGGGCGGCCGATCAGCAGGTTCTCGCGGATGGTGCGGCTGAACAGCATGGATTCCTGGAACACCACGCCGATGTTGGCGCGCAGCGATTCCAGCGTGATCGCGCGCAAGTCATGGCCATCCAGCGTGATGCGGCCCTCGGACGGATCCCACAGGCGTTGCAGCAGCGCCATGGCGGTGGACTTGCCCGCGCCGGTCTGGCCCACCAGCGCGATGGTCTGTCCCGGGCGCGCGGTGAAGGATACCTCGCGCAGAATGGCCGGGCCGCTCGGATAGGCGAAGCCGACCGATTCGAAGGCGACCTCCCCGGCGGCGCGGCCGACATCCTGCGCGTCGGGGGCCTCCGGCACGGAGGATCGCGCATCGAGCACCTCGAACAACTCGACGATGCGCGGCTGCACGAAGACCATGTGCGAGACGAAGCCGACCGCGCCCTCCAGGCGCCCGATCAGCAGCGTGGCGAAGCCCATGAAGGACACGATCTCGCCGACCGTCGCCTGGCCGCGCACATGCAGCACCGTGCCGTAGACGAAGATGGCGATGACGCAGATCGTGCTGGCCGCGCGCGTCAGCACCGAGACGATCGCCCACCAGTTCAGTACCGGGAACTGGTGGTCGAGCACCTGGCGGATGATGTCGCCGAACAGCCGCGCCTCGGAATTCAGCCGCGTGAAGGACTGCACCACCACCACGTTGGACAGCGCGTCCTGGGCGTTGCCGGCAAGGCGCGAATGGAAGGCCTCGACCTTCGCCTGGGCCTCCTGGGTGCGGCGGATGACCAGCGCCGAGACCACCGCGAAGATCACCACCAGCGCGACCAGCAGGCAGCCCAGCCGCCAGTTCATCGCCATGGTCAGCGGCAGCAGAACGATCAGCGAGACGAAGGTGATGACATGTTCGCGGAAGAAGCCGAGCCACAACCCGAACAGGTTGTCGGTGCCGACCAGCATGACCTTCATCAGCCGGCCCGACTGCGTATCCCCGTGGAAGGACAGCGGCAGCGCCAGCACATGCTGGAAATAATCGTGCATGATGCGGAGCCGGTTGCGGTGCGCCATGCGGTCGGCGAACAGCCCGACGGCGACATTGCCGGCGATGCCCGCGAGGCCGACCAGGCCCCAGACCACCAGCAACTGCGTGGCTTCCGACCACAGCGCGGCGGCCTCCATTCGGTCGGAGCGCGCCAGCAGGTCCACCACCCGGCCGAACAGCACGGGTTCAAGGA
>LNFM01005742.1_pt1 | contig 21103 bp, 43 predicted proteins | sample 596031 | NCBI WGS metagenome assembly LNFM01 (sample SAMN04254537, study PRJNA301005) | activated carbon metagenome | isolation source: dual media filters at the Ann Arbor, Michigan drinking water treatment plant | place: USA: Ann Arbor
TTAACTGTTCCTCGTTTTTCGAACATCCCTTTAACTTCATTTTGAGCATTACGCTCACGAACTCTTATCTCAGCTAAAACATCTTCACGTTTAGCAGATAGTTCATCATAACTTTGACCAGACATTGAGAATGCACGATTTTGAATAGCAGACTCACGCTGTAATCCTGAAGCTTGAGCATTAATAGTTGTTGATGCAAATTGACGACCAATATAAGTAGATGCTTCGGACTCAGCTCTTGTACGAGCTGTGGTATCCATTGAATTCATCTTAGTGCGAAGACCTTTGATGCTATCGCGCAAACTACCTGTTTGCTCTTGATAAAAAGGAGAGTCACGGAATTCAGGTGTTGTACGACCTTGATCTATTAAAGAGTTGAGTAATTTACCTTCACTTTTAATTCGATCTTCAAGTTGTGTACGTTGAAAACCTTTGCGTTGTGCACGTTGACCAATGCGTTCTAATTCAGAAAGAGTACTACTGCGGTCGATATCGTCCGCAAATGTATTCATGCCTTTTTTGTTAGACTGGTTTTGATCTGCCATTTACCCTACTCTTCAAAATTCTCTTCTATGTCTTCACCAAATGTATCACCATAGACCTGCTTAGCTTGCTGGAGTTGTTGCTCCATCCACTTAATATTCTCAGGATCTTTGGCAGGATCAATAGCAGGTTTTTCTTCAGATTTGGCAGCAGATGAACGCATTTCAGCTTCACGCTCTTCACGCTCCATCTTTTCAGCCCAATCTTCGGCTTGCTTATCTTTATCCTCTTCCATCTTAACATCTTCTTGCTCAAGCCGTTCTTGCTCTGCCTTTAGACGTTCAATACGGTCATAAAACTCATATAAGAGTTCTTCTATCGTATAGTTTTCAAGTAAGGGATCTTTTAATGGGCGATTATAAGTACGAGACCACCATGATTTAAGGAAAAGCAATAGCTGCTCTTCCGTATCTAAATCGGCTCTGGCATTGCGGGTAGCAATTTCTCTTATGGCGTCGACGGTTGAGATGGATCCGGCTTCTGAGTCTTTTTCTTTAGCTCTTCTTTCCATTCGAACTCAGCCTCCTGAACCTTACGATATAGCACAACTAAAGCGGATTCATCTTCAATACCATTACCGCCACCAGACTGTTTCCACCATTCAGGTGCTTCAACAATTTTAGCGCGTAGGTTTGCAAGGATGATTGCTAGACCAGCAAGATCATCTGTAGGGTTAGCATAATTTCCAAGAAGACGTGTCTTCTCTAATGCAAGGGCGTGTTTCTGCCCAACTGTAAGAGTACATAGCACTGTGAAACGGCCATCGTATTTTCGGCCAGTATCTTCACCGACATGTTCAAAATCGAAAGTCTTTTCTTTGCTTGGTAGATCCATTGTAACTCCTTAATCAGAAGTTATTATACCTATAGAACAGTAGAGGCTTAGAATCCGAAGTTTCTTAATTTATTTGCTACTTGACCAGCTACTTCTTGTAGTCGGCTTTGAGGAGAGGTTGGGCCAGAACCTGAGGCTGGAGTGGCTGACGTAGACTTAGCTCCGTCTGCTAACTCAGGCTTGCGCTCATCTTGAAAACCAATAGCTCTCCATTGAAGAGTTACATTAGCTAAAGAGTCGACACGTATGTCTTCACTTCTAGATGTAATCATAGCCTTGCTTGTATAGAATAAAAGTTGATCTGTTGCTGAATCTCTCACTTCAATAGTGATGTATTGTTGAAACAGAAAATTAAGTGCATCAGGTTGCCATAACTCAGTTCCTGCTGATTGACCAGGAATATGAAGTGCAGAAATAGTACCTTCAACAGAAATTCTTTGAGGTGCAAGTTCTGCAGGAAAGTAATCATCGATTGTATTAATCTCTGTTACTGCTGTATTAATTCTCCAAGAAATACCAAATGCAAAACCTGTAATTTTGCCATTGATTTTCATTGTGGTGCGAGCGCCAGAAGCATATTTAGCAGACTGCTTAGTAGAAAAGATACCAGCAGCGTTGCTTGCAACGTTATCTGTTAACCTTTGTCCTACACCTGGTCTGTTATTAAAACCTGACATTATCCACCATTAAACTGTTGACCAATACCAGAAAAATCTGCAACGAAACTATCTTCGTCTACGTATAGAGCAACAAAATTAAAGCGCTGAACAGCAGCGCCTTTTTTAGTTAAATTAAAGTCAGCTTGAGTGATACGAACATTGCGAATATTTGCAACACCAATATCTCCTGTAGCTGTCTTTTGATAAACTTGAATATCGAATGTAACACCGTTTTGAAACTTAGAAGGATCTAATGCTTCGTTTGCACGACCATCATTTCCTACTCCGTTACGAGCTAAAAAATCACCTAGAGTTCCGCCCCATACTCCGCCCCAGTTTCCAACGCCGTTACCAGCATCATTACCAGATAAACCAGGAGCAGTTTTGCCACCAGCATTACTCTTAATATCTTTTGCATAACGTATGACGGAGAAACTTCCTGAGACTGTGTAGCCTAATGGCTCAACACTGGAACCTTCATACATGCCTAAAATTTTAGGAGTTTGAGTGAGAACTTGAACTGAATAGGATAAATCAGTACAGAAAGCTAGCGTTTTGTCGTTAACTCTTACTTTGGCATTAGCGCCGGTAATAAATGTTGGACGAATGCCAGCCATCTGTATTGATTCCTAATTTTCTGATTACGTAAGGTCTGTGTCGCCAGAGAATGAAGCGTCGAAAGACTCATCATCCGCAACGATACCAACGAAAGCCAAACGATCAACTAAGATACCACGTTTATTCAACGAAGCGCTCTTACGTGTGAAGCGGCAATCTTTGATAGTAATGAACTCAACAGAGTCAGTTACTTGCGCAGTACCACCAGCAGCTGTAAGGCCAGTTTGTTCTTTTTGATAAACAGCTAAATCCCAAGTTTGAGAAATAAGCATGTTACCAGGGTTGATTTCGTTAGCGCCGTTTCCACCAGTTGTGTAATCGACTTTACCGAGACCGTTACCACCTGTGTTTGTTCCAGGCATATTGTTTTGTTTCGCGATACCAGTGTATCGAACAACAGACAATTCGCCAGCTACAGAGTAGTTTACCGGTTCATTGGTAACTGCTTCGTAACGACCCATTGTTTCGATAGGAATCGTGTCTACTGAAATTTGGTATGAAACGTCTGAAGCGTAAGCAAACGTTTTACCGCCTACTTTAATCTTAGCGTTCGCACCTGTTATAAATGAGGGCTTCTTTGCTGCCATCTTATTATCCTTTTGGTCTTGTGGTTGACCTTACCATCCATTTTTTTAGGCCGCACTATGCAACCCATTTATAGTTACTATACCCCACTTTAAGTTAATCACTGTACAATAGGCCTACCACTATAAGGTGGCAACAACAAAGGAGAGGCCCATGAGCCAGACCAAATATCCCGTACTTAAAGTACGAAACAAAAACCCAGGAACTATAAGTACTGGAGCTAACACAGAAGTAGAGTTAGATGGTAAAAAGTTATCAACTCTATCTTTCTTAAAGCTTGAATTTCATTCAAGAAGAGTAACGAAAGTTACTATGGAAATGTACGTCGATGTCGACATCGAAATCGAACCAGGCGATGCAACCATGACTATCAAAAAAGTCTCAGGATTACATTCAATCCTTGGATCACTTTATAAGAATTTCTTTAATAAGTAATCGGGAAAAGAAAAGGCCTAGCATTTCTGCTAGGCCTTTTTAGAAACTCAGGATGACTAATCCGTTATTAAGCGGTTTGGCTTGCGCGTTGCAGAGTGATATCTGCTAACACGAAGTCGATACCTTCAACTAATTTCACGATAACAGACACATTTACTGTGTTGCCGTTGATTTGAACAACCAACTGTTTGAAACCGTTTTTAGCATCAGACGTACTAACAGTAATACCTTGAGCTAAGTAAGTTGCAAGGATAGCCTCACAAGTAGACTTAATCTCAGCAGCAGAAACGGTATTCTTTAATCCAACATAGATATTCTCAAGTTGGTTACGGAAGTCGTAAGCTAATACGTCAGCCGCATAAAGAACGTTACCACGGTTGAAAACCCAGTTACCGTCTTTGTTGTAGGTAGTGTTATCAACAACCAAGCGGAATCCGCCAGTTTGAGGAGCTTCCCAGAACGTTACTGCGTTTTGGATAGCATCATCATACATAGTATCCGGATCAAATTCAACTACAACGTCTTGCTCTGGAGTAGACATTGGTTGAGCTGTGTGGCGGATACCAGACATGTTGAAATATTTGAAAGTCATTGGGTTACCGATTGGCGAACCGCCACGTGCTCCTGCAAGAAGAGCAGCGCCAGCCCAAGGTTGGAACCACTTGATGTTACCTTCAGAGTCCGCTTGACGAACGTCTTGGATAACCATTTGGATGCGTGCAGCAGCCATGGTTGCAATTTGAGTCTTAGCATCAGCATAAGAACCCTTGAACGACAAGTAACCTTGACGCTCAGACTTTTTCTTAGTAGTAGACATCAAGCTTAAGTGAGTTTTCACAGCTTGGTGGATACCGTCGATAGTGTATGTAGATCCTGCATCAGTTAACTGATCAGCGATATCTGCAGTAGCATCACGAGAGAAAAGAGGGATCACGCTGTTAACGCGGAACTTTTCAAACTTGCTTAACGCAACTACGATATCTGAAGAAGCTGTTGCTCCTTTAGAACCGCCGCTCAAGTAAAGAGCATTTGGAATTCCTTGTTGATCAGGAAGACCAACCTTCTTAACATCAGCTTGTGATGCAAGAGGAATCAATTCAACTTGTGAAGACAATGCAAAAAATTCAGCAACTTGACTTGCGTCACGTTTGATTCTTGCAGGTTGAGCTCCTGAAGCAGCGTGGAAAGCGCCAATTGCAGAAACTTGATCAAGAATGCTTGGAGATAATTGTCCCAAAGCAATCGAACCAGCAGATGCAGACCATCCAGCAAGTGTGTTGACATAATCAACGATTGCTTGAATGTTAGGGAAATCCGCTTTGTTTAAAACGATAGAAGCAGGTGTCGCACTTGTTTGAGCAAGTGTGATTGAAGAAGCATTGATCGATACAGTTGCAGCAGTACATCCACCAGAATTATCGCGACCAAGTTTTAACAAGATTTCGCCACCGATTGTTGCACTCTCTTCAAGAGTAGTAACAGGATTACGAACCATTAATGTTGCCATTGGTTCAGAACCAGCAACAGAAATTCCTGCGCTAAGTCCTAATGATGAATTTGCAGTACCAGCTAAGATCTCGAAAGATCGACCAGAACCGTTGCGATGTAAATTTGATCCTGCACCTTGAGTTAACTGTAATGCAGTCAATCCAGCAGCATCAACTTCAATTGCTCCACCCAAAGCGGTGTCAACAGCAGCAGCTAACAAAGCAGCAGTTGCGTATGACCCAGCAGCGATAGTTGCAACTGCAGCGTTTCCACCATTCAAGCGATAGTTAATAACATCGTTTGAAGCAGTAGTGATTACAACCGGAAGAGTAAGTGCAGAACCAGTTACAGTTGCAGCAGTCTCCGGAGTAAGAGTATTTTTGAAAGTTATTTGGTTACCAGAAGTTCCCCACTGACGAGCGCGCAAACGACCGAAATCAGTTGCACCAGCTTCAACAGGATCAAGCATTGCTCGAACTGATGAATTCGTTTTGTAGATATAAACAGCTTGCGCTCCACCTGGGATCGCACCGTCTGCACCAGGAGAAAACAAGAAGCTTGCAGCATCAACGATGTTACCGCGTCCGTATTTTTCTCTGATTTGAACTAGTTGGTCTGGACCGAATACGTTATTAGCGATATTCGTTTCCGCGGAGCCAGGAGCACCCGCATCTGCTTCTCCAAAGATCGCAACAATTCCAGTTGGCGATAGAGGAAATCCTCCGCCAAGATCGATTGTGGTCTTAGAGTAAGCACCTGGTTTGAAAATGGTTGCACCATTAAAGCTTACATTTATTGCCATGTGTTAAGTCTCCTGAGTCAAGTTTCTGACCTAATTATAACATGAGTGTCGGGCTAGGTTATGCTAGCTTGACCCCATACATTTTTAACGCTTCGTCGAATTCTTTCATTGTTGCGATCATAGGAACCTTGCGGCCCTTAAAATCAGCTTTAATGATTTCTTTCTTGTGGATCGCAGGAATAGCTGCAGCTCTTGCTGCGTACCATCCATCAAAATGAACCTGAGGAGCTTCTGCTCTTTTTTTAGGTTCTTCTGCTGCGATCTCTTCTTGAGGAGCCGCTTCCATAACTTCTTCAGTTACGTCAAGCTCCATCTCTTTTGCTTGTCTATTCTTTTTCGCCATGTTGGCTCCTTTTACTATATTTTAACAGCCTGGGGTACTTAAATATTTAAGTCGTCGTCCCCGTCGTCATCACCGATTCTACTGGCAATTAATCCGTTATTAGCTGTTGTATCGACTTCATTTATATCTACATCTAACGAGGCGGCTATATCACTAGCTGGCTCTAAGCCAACTGCAGGATCCACATTAAGATCCATAACTTCTTGAAATCGTTCAGCGTCCCAGAAGTTTTGAGTGGTACAGCGAAATCTAACCCAGCGGGTCCAGATATTCTCAGCCATCTTATTATTATCTTTATTGTAATCACTAGCACTAAACGTATGCAACTTTAATCCTAAGCGATGAGCCATTAGCTTATGCTTAAAAAGAATATAAGCAACTATATAGTACATCCACAGAACATAATCGCCTGCTTTATTAGCATGGATGCCAATATCCACCATAGCCGTAAAAACACCAGTTCCTGTTTCACCGTCTGCATCAAAGATACCAGCTATATCTCCAATAGAAGCTTTTGCTTCATCTTCGGTTTCATTAGCTAAGTGAATAGAAATACAAGGCATAACTTGAGCATTGAATGACCAAGCTTTAACTACAGGAATCTTGGTTGTTGAGAACCAAGCCCATAAGTCATCAATATATTTAGTTCCATAGTCATCACTAAGTTCATCTTGAGAGTATTGGTGAAATAAGTCATAGAACTCCGCCTTATTAGAACGAAGTTGTTTCAGTCCATGACTGATAACTTTCTGTACTACAATTTCAGGCATTACAAATGACATTAGAAACCTTCCTCATAACTACGAATAATCCCAAGAACAACTTCATCATACTCTTGATTTAGTAGATTATTAATCTCTGCTAAATCTTCAGTGAAGTCTTTAGGCTTCTCTGGCATAACCCATTGGGTTGCACGATTTTGTTTACTCGTTGCCGTTCTAAATTCAACCTTAGATCCTTTTGGCACAACTCTATTATACTGTGAAACTGCAGTTTCATAGCGTTCTGCTGCAATTGCTTTTTGAGCATCAAATATATTAGTATGAATAGGTGGCTTTGGATTATTACTAGATTTACCAACTGGAATAACTTTATAGACACCGCTACCGTCTTTCATTGGCTTTGCTCCCTTAGCTAATAATCTATCTAGCATTGGCATAGGAGGTTCAGTGAAATCAGTTATTCCTGAGTCAGTTTCTAATATGAAAGCATCAGGTCTAGGGCGTAAAGCATTAATAAAATCTGGTGAATCTTTTTGAACACCGGATTGAATCGCCAATTCCATTGCGTTATCTAAACGCTCTCGAATGGCAAGGGCAATCTCTTGATTTGCTTTTGATGCAATCACCTCTACGTGATCTTCTTCAATCCCGCGGGCTCGTAGATGTGTTTTAAGGCGTTCTAATTCAAGGAATACATTAACCATTAGACTTCTCGCGCTTCACAGCTTTTGCTCGCATATCATGCAAGAAATTCTGTTTCTCAAGGTCAGTCCAATCAGAACCGAAAGTGATCTTAATAGCTCCATTAGGAGAGATCTCAACTTGAGGACGCGGAAGGTATGGATAATTCTCGTCATGAATGCGCATAGGATTAGTCTTGTGAGAGCTAACAGCAGTCACAGTTTCAGGACCTCTACCCATGTCATCGACTTTGCTTTGTAGATCACGAAGTTTAGCTTCTAAATCATCAATTTCTTTTCCTGCAAGTTGAGCTAATTGATTGTGTTTATCAGATACAGTGTGAATGGTCTCTTCAAGTTTATCAAAGAGTTTCATAATGCGAGCTTCAACTTGTTGCAAGTCCACTGCAGTTCCATTGCGGATCTGTTCGCGGATTGTTTCCATCTCTTGATAAATATTTCCAATATTGTGACGCTTGTAATTTTCAACAAGAGTTTGAACTCCACCATGAATAACATCGTCATCCAATGAATCATCATGAAGGTCATTCATAAAGTCTTCATCTTCAGGGAGATACCATTCAAATACAGACATTAATGCTGCAGTGAGCTCAGGAAGTGATTTATTAGTCCATTGATAGATCATTTTGTGACCATCTTCAACGCGACCAGAATACATATCATTCATGTGTTTACGAATAGAGATTTTATATGTATCAATTTGAATATCTTTAAAATCTTCATCATTCATATCCTTAACTTCTTCACGAAGCTTACGGAACATACCGTTACCAACAAGACGCAAAGCGTCACCGTGTGTAACTTCAAGAACAGCATCACCTCTAGAGCGAATAACATTCTTTTCTAATTTTTCAATTGATAACATACCTTGAAGAGACTTACCAAGCTTAGTGCGGATAAATTCTTCTAAAGGTTTATGGCAGCAATCACGCATATCGTCCCAAGGGATATCTTCTGCGTCAAACCAACGTGGGTTTTTTAATTCATCTGTAGATTTAGGTTCGCCAGTAAATGATTCAATAAGAAATACGTCGCACTCATTTCCGTTCAGTTTACCTGACCAGATTTTCTGAGGATTACGACCAACAATTCCCATTTCTTCTTTTAATTCACGGAGTGCACAAGTAGCTTTATCGCCATCTGCTAAATCCATGTGTCCGCCAGCAAAAGCCATTCCGCCAGTGCTGTGTCGACCAAGAAGAATTTGGTTGTTATCATTCATTACAAGTGCTGCAGCTGCATGTCCAGAATAATGGTCTTCAAAAGACTTCTTAAGTTCTTTTTTAGACTTCTTACGCTTTTCGCGTTCTTCTTTTACTTTGGCTTTAGCTTTAGCGTGATGTTTTTCACCCCAAGAACCACCGCGGTTTTCACCATGAGTTTCTGGAGCATCTTTTCCAGGACTAGAGTATTTGGCAGCAACTGATTTTGGAGGCGTGCCACGGCCTGATGACTTCGATGCATCAACCTTTCCGTGAAGAATGGCTTGCATCAGACGATATTGCTTGCGTGATACAGCTTGTGGCATCTAATAGGCTCCCGTTAACTCGATAGATTCATTATAACTCGTCTGGTGAGTTAACTTAGGGTACGACAGGATTAACAATCTTTTCACCAGAACCTACCATAAAGTCTCTTCTTACTAATATTTGCTGTGGTAATCTACGGGCTGTTTTTACTCCGCCAATTAGCTCCTGTGTAATTCTTAGTTCTCTAAGTGATTGTAACACGACATAAACTGGGTTAGCAAAGTAAGCCCAACCTACAACTTCACCACGTTCTAGAGCTGAATTATAAGAAGGTTCTTTGCCAGGAATCCATTGGATATTGCCATCAGTAGTGACATTAAAATCAACACCAGGCATATAGAACTTCTGAACCCCATCTGTAATTGAACTTGCATACTCAACTTTTTGAACTGGATATCGCAAGCTTTGAATTCCATCTGGGCGCGGTTCATAACCCTTTAATTCCCAAAGACGAACAGTAAAATCTGGCATCTCTAATTTATCATAGGTATTAAAGTCAGCTTGTGTTCCATCAGGATACTCAGTAGGAAATGTTACAACAGCGGTACCAGTTTCCCAAACACCATGTGCTTCAAATGTCTTCTCAATACTATTTCCTTGAAAGATACCGTGAATTTCTTTACTTTCGTAAAATATAATTCCGCTGTCATCGCAAAATGGACAATCTGGTTCATGTGCTTGAAAATCAGTAGATTGAACATTCATACATGGTATAGCTTTGTGATGAATAAAGCGGATACCACGTTGATTCAATAGTTGATCAAAGCTAATTCCCTTGATCGATGGATCCGGAAGATACATTGGCATCGGCGACTGCGTTGACGTAATCGACGTTGCTGGAGGAGTTGGGTATGGTTTATTCGGCTTATCCATAGACATATTTCACTATTATACCTGATAGTAGGCTGGACACCCTAGCTGAGTTTACCTGTATAATATGTATCTAGCCACTGGATCTGAATCAAATGGGGAATAATGAGCATTTTAAATAAGATTATTCAAAGCGACGGCAGTTGTACCCAATGGGCAAGTAAAGCCGTTTGTGCTCAATGCCCAATGTCAAAATTACGTAAAAAAGAAGATGGAACATATCTAAGTTGTGTAGAAGCATTAGGCGTTGAAAATATGACTGAAGAAGAAGCCGATGCTAAGTATAAAGAAGTTGCAAGCCGAATCCTGCTTGACGAAGCGATTGACGAAATCTTAGGAGAGCCTGATGGCACTAAGTAATAACGACAATCGAATTCTTGAAGAGATAGTAAATCTTGATGGTAAATGTATGGATTCACAAAGGTGTAAACTATGCCCGTTCAGAGTAATGTGTCTACCGGAATTTCTAAATCCAACCCCACCAACAACGGAACAGAGAGCCAAAATGGCATTAGATGTCATGACACATCATGCACTTGTGGACGAACAAAGCCCGCTGGACATCGAACAGCATCGCTGGGACAAAAAGTAACTTCAGATCTATTCCTTAGACAGAAGCAAGATCAGGCCAAGTATAATTTCTATATGTTTATGGTGAAATTATTAAGGCTTTATGGATCAAACACAACGAGATAAAGAAGAAAAATTTAGACAACAAGTTCGTCAGATGTTAAGGAAAATGTCTACCGACGAATTATCTTACACACTTGGCCGCTACTGTGGGCCATCTAATATTATGCTTTGCGAAAAGAAATTCGGCTTTATAATCCCTAAAGAATTAGTTGAATCTGAATTAAAAGATCGTACATTCGAAGATGCGATCTTCTTCTCTGATACTGAATAATCTGTTATAATTAGACTATCCCACTCAGGGATTTACATAGGAGGCAACCATGACTAAACCTAGTCCAATCACATGGGGCCTCATTTCAATAAAATCTGATAACAAAGGAAGTACTTATGGAAAAGCGATCAGCTCGTCCAATTCTCATTCGTTTCAAGGATCACCAGGAAATGGTGGACTTGACAATCAAGATAGAATTCAAGTACTTTATGCTCAAGTTGCTTTATGCTCATCGCAGTCGAGAAGTATAATTAAGTTAAATGAATTCACCAGGGGTCCCAAAAATACATGAAGTTAGAAGACTAGAGCTTATTTATAAGTTCTTATTCTTTCTTCGCGATTTAGGGATTAAGTCTGCTGTTCAGCCATCTATTGACGTATGGACTGATTATATGCATATTACTGGACATTTAATCTTAAGCGAGATTGATGATGATATTTGAAAAAATAACTTCAGAACAAGTTACAGCTGTTCATCAGCTTTACGCTTTCCTACGTAAATTAAAAGTAATTGGTATTGTTAAAACTAGCACTGAACAAGTGCGCATTACCGAAATGGGAAGACCAATTCGCTATACTCTTAAATATCATGGATATGATGCAAGTATGAAGGGTAAACTTACTGCTGAGGAAAAACTTGATCGATTGATGCAGATGAAGATTTTCTTCGATAACAGTACTCGACAGACAGAGTAATATCGCCCACATGACTCCAACTCATCTGGACATCTTTTACACCGATTTTTAATTTAGCTAATAACAACAAGAGATCGTGGTAGCGTATTGCTTTATCTTCATCTTCTACATAATATTCGTAATGAACTCGATAGCTAGATAACATCTTCTAAATCAATTCTAATATTAGCAAATTTCATTGCTCTTAAAACAGATCTCACTTCTAATTGCCTTGCCGCAGCTTTAATTCCAAGCTTGGCCAGTAATTTTAAAAGAGCAGTTTCATGTTTGTTGTGCATCATTGTTTAATTATACTTTGTGCCACTTTTTGGCAGCAAAAGTTTTATAAAATTATGAATATGTGTAATAGTTATACATAGGCCCATGATAAGTAGTTGATTTTATTAGGGCCAATTTTTGAAATGTGTATTATATTGTACACAAAATAGTTTTAGGAATCGTAGCTCTTATCTGAGAACTCTATATCGCCATCATCACAAAACCAATAGCCATGAGTCTCTTTGAAATAGCCATGCTCAATACCATTTCCTCGGATTTGATATCCAAGGAGTTTAAGTATCATCTCTAGCGTCTTCCACCCAGACGGAGTTTCAGACCAGTATTTTGAGAGTGCTTTTGCTTTGTCGTATGCCATGAGTATTTTTCTTCTGGACTAGGTCCACGTTTCTTTTTATTCACTTTAGGTAATTTGAAATCAATATGACTACTAATTGTTCCTGGAACTGTAACTATACCAACTTTCTGTTCTCCATTAAAAGTGTAAACCATTGAATAATCGCCAGGCATAACATTGGTGTATATTGCCATCGTACTTCTTTCTGGAGCAGACTTAATACCTAATTTATTTAAAAAAGTAAACAATGCTATATGTGGTTCTGTAGCAAGACGAAGAAAACCGTCAATTGTTATATAAATCGCTACTTCAGTCATCTTGTAATATCCGATATAATAGCTGCAGCCCAAATAATAATTGCAGAGAGTGCGATACTAATCGACAGACCTATCATCAGTAAGATCCCTAAGAGGTTCATCAACATTGAAAGATACTCCTTCTGCAAAAGCAATTTCTTTGCCATCTATCTTTAGTTTTAATTTATAACCTTTATAAAAGGAAGAGACTCTTTGTTTTGCACTCTTAATGCCAAGCTTATAAAGAAATTCTAATAGATTATTAGTAATTCTACTATCATTGGTTCTTCCGCCCCAAACACTCGGTATGCGTATCTCTTGCCTATTAAAAACTCTATTAATCGCCACAAGATTTCCTTGGTAGAGGAACTATTTCCATGTATTCTAAATTCATAGATAACACTGCCATTTGAATCCAATGTGGTTCAACCTTTGGAATTCCTCTGATTGCCGTCATCGGTGAAAACGAATGCTTCTTTGATCCCATTTGAATTACATCAAGCTTCACTAATAAAGCAACTAATGAAATCCAGCTAGAGTAACGTGGATCAACCGTCTGAAATGCAAGACTATTCTCTATGAACATGCTAACTTGCCCCGCACAGCGTAAATCGAAGGGGCCCCTCGCCAGATGCAATATACTGAGTTAGACATAGTTACTTCTTACTCAACTTTTTAAATTGTTCTAAGCTCTTTGGATCCATAAATAATGTTGAAGGTTTCCCGTGATTATTAACAGCTTGATTAATTGCCGCTTGAATCGAATTCATTCCTAGTTTATCTTCCCACTTAGCACTCTTAATTCCAAGCTTTAAAAGTAGTTTTCTTAAACCAAGTTCGTGTTGCGGACATCCACCAAAGTACATATCGTATTCAATAGATTCAAGTAATGCTTTTATAGTAGAAGCTGCAGAGTGTTCAATTGCCATGCGGCAATTATACTAATCGCCGACGCCAGGGTTGCGTGCGTTATGCTGAGACTGCATTTGGCGTGCGGGCTTGACAACTTGCTTGATATCAACGCGACCACCCTTAGGTACTTGTCCACCACCGTGGTCATGCAATGTTCCTTTGCGGCCAAGGTCTTTCGGAAGGTTTCCATCAAGGTTTGTTTGGGTGCGAGTGGCATACGTAGCAGAACCTGGTTTGTAATCAGATTTGGGTGGTACTCGATCTGGTCCGGTTGCTTTATGCAACTCCCATTGTCCACCCTTATTAAATGCTAAATACTCACTCATGTACTTATTGTACTAGAGTTTGGGCCTGATATACTTACCCGGCGCCACAAACCCCTCGAGTACCTCTCGGGGAGTTTTGAGTCCAAGCAAATGAAGAAGTACCATCAAGTGTCCAACCTCATTCAGCACCGGTCCCTCGTCCATTCGCCTATGGCTCAAACACGGACTACCAAAATCTGTATTGATATCATCCGGTGGATAATTTCTATTTCTTCTTCGCTGTGGCCTCATCGGTAATACACCTCAACTAAGTAGCGCTCAGTTCCAGATATTCGCACCATTGTGATGCGGCGGATCCCATGACTTATTTCAAACTTTTGTAATAGCTCGATGAGGCTCCTCAGCGATTTGCCTTGTTGTGGAGTCGAAGAGAACTCACGGTACTTGGATGGGCTGCCGGCGATTGTCGATGGTGGGCCTGGCCAAGGAGGTGGAGGGAAGCAGGGTGCGTGGTAAGTCATATTGTTTTTTGGACCTCGTCATAGACATAGGCAAAGAGGAAGGGTGTCCAGGTTTCATCATTAATGATGCCAAGTTTATAAAGGAAGTGGGCGAGGTTTATGTGGTGTTTTGTCATGGGAATAGGTTGGTCCGTTTTATAAGTGTTTCGTATGGATCCATGACATTTAGTAGTTGAAGGAGGTGATAGGTGGATTGAGCTTGAATTGCATCATAGTGTGATGGGAGGGCGATAGCGAATTGTATGGCATGTTTGCGGGAGTAGAGGCGTATGTATTGTTTTTCCATTAGAAATTTATACCTATTAGGAAAAGAGGTAGTGGTACCTGTGTTTGACCTAATAGGGAAGGGTGGTGGGGCCTCTTATTTAGTTTTGCTTATTTAGTGTGGGCTGTTGGGTAGTCCAGATGTGGACCATAGAGTGGTCCAGTAGTGGGCCAATTGATTGGTTTAGTTTTATATTTATAGGAAATAAGAGTACGGGGTTAATGTTTGTCTATTAGGTTTAGAGGGTGGCGGGGGCCACTTATAGGAAAAAGCTTATGTACAGAAAGAGTTGGCGGCGGGTACCCGCCTGAAAATAGGGGTTCCCTTTTATGCTGAGGGTAGCGGGCGCCCTTTTCCTGAAGCTATAGAGTATTGTAACGAGGCAATAATAAGAAAATTGCTGAGTGATCTGAAACTAACAATAAATGTAAACGGGCAATGACGCCCACAAAAACAAGGAGATATGTATGAGCAAAATGTCACAAAAAGAAGCGGTATTCACAGCGGTATGCAACGTTACTGGCTTTACTGGTGAAGGCCAAGTGGTTATCAGCAAGGAACAACGCAGTCAAGTGAATGCGATCTTGTTCGAGGGTTTCCGATCTAATAGCATTGAGTTAGATCGTGAGTATACAGATAGCGATTTAAAGTCGTATGTGTCTGGCTTACAAAGCAACTGGTTACGTAAAGATAAGCGTTTGAATGGTGGTACACAGTATGTAGCGAAGAACCCAGGGTCACGTGCGGGTTCGGCTGATCCTTCTCTTAAGGCGATGCGTGCTTTGATGTCTACTCTGACTGACGCATCTGAGATCGCTGAAGTACAGTCGCATATCGATGCACGTATCAATGAGATCGCTGCAACGAAGCAAGCTAAGACGGTTGACTTCTCCGCTCTGCCTGCTGATCTACAAGCTAAGTTCTCTAAGTAATGAATGTGGGTTGTGCGCTGGGTAATACACCAGCGCATGACACTGCTACGCTTGGGAGCTCAGTGCCCGATCCTATACTTAATTATAACGAAGGAGAAAACAATGAATAAGAACGTAATTATATTTGGTGCACTTGTAGTAATCACTCTTCTCTCTGGCTGTGCTCAACCTAAAGATGGACTGAATGGCAAAGACGGTAAGGACGGATCTGATGGCAAGGATGGATCAAGCTGCTCTGCAAGCTCTGTCGCTGCTAACCCTGCTGCTCCAAATGGTGGAGCTCTTATCTCATGCACTGACGGAACGAATAACTTGATACTAAATGGGTCGAATGGAAATGACGGCAATGATGGTGCCGATGGGAAAGACGGGCAAGATGGAACGGTAATTACATCCATCCAATTCTGTCCAGGTGTTACAAGCTATCCTGCTAAGTTCAATGAAGTGGGATTCTGTGTAGGCAATCAGCTGTATGCTGTATATAGCACTAACGGCGGATTCATGGCTCTTATCCCTCCAGGAAGATATAGCTCTAATGGTGTGAATAGCTCTTGTTCATTCACTGTTAAGCCTAACTGTGAGATTGAACGGTAGTAATACAACCCAACCTAATCGGCTGACGACGGGCTAGAAACCCAGGTCGTCAGCCGACACTGCTACGCTCAGCCCCACTATGAGGCAATACCTGAACCTACACACCATCACAACAACGGAGGATATGATGACCGACCAAGATAAATGCAATCTGATACTACAGAAGATGAGAGATGCAGGCTATACCGATGTAGTAGATACATGCGATGGATGGACCTTAGATGAGATCGAGTATTTCCTTGCTAACTATGAACCACATTACCTAAAGGAGAGTATATGAGTAAGAACATGAAGTGCTGGAACTTAGTTAATCTTGAAACCGATGAAATATTAGTTAGAAATTTAACTAAAGCTGAAGCAATGGCTAAAGAAGAGAAAGCCCATGATTTAGGTATTCCAGCTATGGCTATGAATAATGATGATTTAGAACTTTGCTTTAATATGGAGGAAGCTATATGAGCCGTCAAGAACTTATCAAGCTATTGTTTGCCCTACAAAACGAAGCCTACCGCAAGTCTGGCATGGACATCAACGACTATCCTTTCATCTGCTTCGACTTCTGCACTGACCAGCAACTACAGGCTTATTACTTCAACATGGCAGGTAATTAATGGAAGGCTTAGCTGTATCTGCAACCGTGCTATACTCACTCTTCTACCTGATTCAAATTCTGTCCATAACACTAGGAGGATAAGATGATCGATTGGCAAGACTTCAAGTATACAATGGCCGTCACTTACAAAGATGGATCTGAGCACGAACACTCTTCCGACAACCTATTATTCCTAATCCATCTAGGAGAAGACGGACTTTTATCTGGTCTATATACATCCGCTACTCTATACTCCAATACAGCAGTCACAATATAACCCGACAATCTACCTATAGGTCCTGATCCTTCTCGGGCAGGACCTGACACTGCTACGCCAGGAGCTCTGGGTTCGGCTAATCATCCCGATACTACATGATAAACCCCTCGGGTAATGCCTCGGGTAGATGTAAAGCAAGCCTGAATCTATGCCTAGATATAACGAGGGGATAAGAGATAGGGAAAGAACAGGCTTAGACAGGCCAAGGATAAATGTATAGGGAAAGCCAACTCAGGGTGGGCGTCGCTCAGCCCCCAGGCCCTCACTATATCCTAGCTAGTCTTTTCAGCAGTTTAGCTCTCCTTCTCATATCTCCCTATAACAAAACTAGGTATGGCTTAGGTTTAGTCTAGGCTATATCCTATAAGTGCTATAGGTGGATGCTAGAAGTGGCCTATTAGTTGTGGGTGAACTAGATGAAGTGATGATCCGATACTATGCCTAGATATAACAAAGGAATGATATGAACGACATTAATATAACAGTTGGTTCTTTAGTCCTAGTATGCGAATATGGTAGTGATCCGTATTGGTGTGAAGTCATAAGCATGAAAGGTGATGTTATTTGGTGTACTAACGGACATGGCATTTCTTTTAGAGTGCACCGTGCAGATATTAGCCAAGTAACAGATGATGACTCAGTTCTTAAGTAATTTCTGAAACTACATAACGATATAACAAGGAGATAGTGTATGAAAGAGATGTTATTTACAGTGCTACTATTCTGCTTTATTGGTGGTGTAGTTGGATATGGGTTTAAGACTCTATTTGATGAGCTCGCTACTGTTCAACCTAATATTGAGAAAATGCTCAATAACGTAATAGTGGAGGAATAGCCATGAAATATGCTGTAAGACATACTTTTGGGAGCTTTATCCATGAAGGCACTAGGGCTGAGTGTGAACTTGTAATGAAGGCTTTTGCCACTTATGGTGTTGGTGAGTTTAAGTTTGACATAGTAGAGATTCCAACTCCTAAGCTGAGTGATAAGACTCGTGAAGAAATCCACGTCTATTTAGCTGATATGACTAGTGACAACTTAGATACAGAAATTATAGAGGATTTACTTATCAATGGGTGTAAAGGCTTTGCAGAAATGACTGATGAAGAGCTTGTTGAAGCACTTGAACCATATATTGACTTTGAAGAGTCTGAAGCTGACAATACTGAGCTTTATATGAGAGCTTGTGCTGAGTTGGGTATTGAGCGAATGCTAGGTTGTGGTGACTTACCTTTAGCCAATGTTGAAGCAGCTGACTTAATTGGTCTTCCATCTTTAAAAGATAAGAAGGATTAGTGTATGGGAAAGACAGTGAGTAATAAACTATTGGCACTTATTAGTGATAATGGGTGTGTTATTAAGCCGGACTCAGAGTTACAGAAACTCCATATAGGTACTTGGTTTAAAGCCACAATGCATGGTGCTTATGGACTTTATAGCTCTCAAGCTGATGCCTCTTCTATCTTCTTTTTTGAGAGTAATTGCCCTAAAGGTAGTGAAGACTATGTATTAGCTCATGAGTTTGGTCACTTCCTTAGCTATTCATTAGAGCATGGTATTCATACACTAGTTAAAGCTAATAAGCACTCGGAAATACAAGCTGACTTTAAGAACTTAATGACTGAGGAAGAGTTTAGAGCTGATACATTTGCTATGCTTATAGCTAATTACTTAGGTTTCAATGCACCTGAATGGGTTATTGATCGTCGTCTTCCTCAATATGACTCTCTATCTATGGATAGAAAAACTGATCTGACATTAGAAGTAATTAACATGATTGGTTTGAGTTTTATTAACCAAACAAAAGGAAAATAATGGACTTACAAAGACTCATATATTTATGCCATTTAAAGAATGAATTAAATAGACGTAGACGTAGGTTTCATTACTATATCGATAATGGTTGTTCTGACCATATTAGTAAGCGAGAAGCTATAAATGGCTATAGAAAAGCTAAACAAAACATGAAAGCGATGACTCATGAAATGAGACAAATGCGACTTGCTATGGGTGTTAGGTTTATATGGAATTGGAGTGGGCATATAGAAGCAATTGAAGTGCTTAGTACGAAGCAACGTATTCGCATGAAAGATTTTAAGAAGTTTTATGATTCAGAGTTGTTTGAAATGACTTTATTTACAAAGGATTAAACATGAACGAGAAGCTTAAAGTACTTACTGTGTCGATTGATGTATCTGATCTGAGTGCTTCTCAGATTGAAGAATTGCAATTAGCTATGGAAGTACAAAGCGAAGACTATGATGGAGCTGTTATCCTTAACTCTGCTGTTCAAGACATGGACATGGATGAGCTTATGGAAGAGGACAATGGCGATAGCGACAACCTTCACTAGGTTGTTATCCGAAACTAAAATCCCTTATAAAAGGAGGATCTATGTCTATTGGTAACTATAAAAATTACCCACAAGAAGTTGTCTTAAAAGCAATTGAAGTATATAATCGCCCAGGTATGGTTTGGCAAAATGTCCCTTCTGTTTTGGCCGAAGAATTTGGCATGAAAAATGGTGATCAACTATATCACAATCATGGATTATGTTCTGCAGCTAATGGAATGAAAGAATATAAACCTAAAAGAAAGAAAAGAGGATTTATTAGTCCTGCAAAGACTAAAGCTTTAATGCTTGCTCTTGTAGATATGGGTGTTCATGTTGATATAAATCAACTAATTAACAATGCACAAACTAAAATTGTGAAACCCAATAAATCCTGAAACTAGAATGAAGTAACAAAAAACTTGGTGAATGGTTCATCAAGAAAATTAATAGTCAAACCTCGGGAGGTTAATATGACTAAGATTTCTCAGAAAGAAGCAGTTTTCCAGGCCGTAAAGAATGTATGTGGAGAGCAAGACTCTTACACACCATCAAAAGAGCAGCGCGCTCAAGTGAACGCGATTCTGTTTGAAGGTTTCCGCAGTGGAACTATCGAACTTGATCGTGAGTTTTCTGATACAGACTTGAAGTCGTATGTATCAGGACTTCAGTCAAACTGGTTGCGCAAAGACAAGCGATTGAACGGTGGAGTTAGCTACGTAGCTAAAAACCCAGGTTCACGAGCTGGTTCTGGCGATGCATCGTTGAAAGCAATGCGTGCATTGTTAACAACTTTGACTACTGAAGAAGAAAAATCAGAAGTTCAAGGTTACATCGACGCTCGCATCCAAGAGATCAATGCTAGCAAAGTTAAAGCTAAGCCTGTTGATTTCTCAGCTTTGCCTGCTGACCTTGCAGCTAAATTCCAAAAGTAATTTATTAAGCGGGATGCAAGTCCCGCTTATCCCCACATTCTAATAAAATCTAACGACGCAAGTCGTACCAAAAGTGGCGCATAACCCAACACCTATACCAAGCCTGTTAAGCGGGGCTTGGTATCTTCATTTGCCCATGGGCAACTGACACTGCTACGCCGGGAGCTCATAGTCCCAGCACTGTATCCTGAAACTAAAAACAAACATCGGAGAATATATGTTTAAAGTATGTAATGACTCGCATTCTGTCAATGGAACTAGTCGAATGGGTGAGATAAGTGTTGTATATAAAGATCTTATATTAGCATTTGGTGAGCCAATGGAGAGTGATGGTCACAAAGTAAGTGGTGAATGGGTGTTCCATGATGACGAGGCCGATATTACATTTACACTATATGACTGGAAAAAGACTCGACTGTATGGTAGTGGTTTAATGTCTGTTGAGCAACTTCGCACACAAGATAAAGAAACAATAGTTAATATAGGTGGTAACCATAAAGGTGACATTGATGCTTTTAAGTCTTGGGTTAAAAATCAAATTGAATATGCAAAAGTTGGTAAACCATTTGAACAAATTATTCTTGGACTTAAATCCTGAAACTAAAAACAACCATCTGGAGGTATTGTATGAATAAGTTTTGGGCATTAACAATTACAGCAAAACTAGAATTAAAAAGACAATGGATGAACTCTGAAATGGTGATTGCTTTCTTGCAGGAAAACAAAGGCGGTAAAGTATATCGCTCTGGTACTGACCAAGAAGCAGAGATTATTGCAGATCCTCAAAATGAATTAGTTTGGAAAGATATTCCACAAGTTGGATAAGGAGTTACATGAAC
>LNFM01005746.1_pt1 | contig 21090 bp, 18 predicted proteins | sample 596031 | NCBI WGS metagenome assembly LNFM01 (sample SAMN04254537, study PRJNA301005) | activated carbon metagenome | isolation source: dual media filters at the Ann Arbor, Michigan drinking water treatment plant | place: USA: Ann Arbor
TCCCCGGCGGCGGCGTCGAGGGGTGGGGCGTCGGTCGGCACTTGCTCTCGAAGGGGGGATCGCTCTACTCGCGGACGATCCTCGGGCTGTCGGTGCGCGACCTGACGAGCGGCTACAAGGCGTTTACGCGGCGCGGACTCGAAGCGATCGAGCTCGATCGAGTGCAGAGCAACGGCTACTCGTTTCAGATCGAGCTGACCTATCGCGTTCTGCTCAAGGGGCTGCGCGTCACCGAAGTGCCGATCGTGTTCGTGGATCGACGCGCGGGTCAGAGCAAGATGAGCCAGAAGATCTTCGCCGAAGCGATCGGAATGGTCTGGAAGCTCCGCGCCGCCGCGATCATGGGAAGGCTCTGAGCTGAGCGGACGCGGGTCCGCCGCTCAGCGGGCGTTCTGAGGTTGGGTCGTCGGCGCGCTGGCGTTGGGCTGACTGCCGCTCGTCGCCGAAGGTGTCGCGCGGCGACGTCGTCTCTGTCTGGGCGTGCGATCGCGACCGAACACCCACGTCAGCGCGACGCCGACATCGAGGGTCACCGACGCGTTTTCACCGACCATCCAGAGCGTTGGCTGCACGAGATCGATCTCGAGCCGAAGCTGTTTGTACAGCGTAAACCCGAGGCCGGCGGTCACGCGCGCGACGATGCCGTTGAACGGCAAGTAGCCGACTTCGAACCGCAGCGGCACGAAGAAGCCGATGGAAGGAACGAGGTCGACGCCGCTCTCGATGCCCACGAGCGGCAAGAGATTGTTCACGCGTCCCACACGGCCGCGGAGGTTTGCGTACGAGAGCGATCCGACGATGCCGACGCGATCGATTGGAAAGTATGCGAACCGAACGCCGGCCAGACCGTTGACGTACGAGTCGCGGCCCGGGTTGAACGCCGCGTGTCCGACGAGGCTCAGCTCGAACGGTCGCGCGTGCAACAAGATCGGCGGCCGGTTCGGAACAGTGACCGACGGGAGGTAATACGACGTCGGCAGCGTCGTCGGCAGCTGCTCGTTCGGAAGCGACGGCGACGCGACGCCAGGCGATAGCCGGTTGTTGCCGCGCAAGAGCAGCGTGACCGCTTCGCGCACGCGATCACCGAGCGTCCACTGTGTCGCGACCACCGCGATGCCCGTCTCGGTGCTCTCGTCGCGCCGGCGCATGCGAACGGTCGCGAAGTAGAACCCGCTGCGCGCGCGGAGCTCGCAGGTGATCGCGAGGTCCGAGTTGAGCTCGCGCACGAGCGCGGCGAGCCCGGCTTCGGGTACGGGAAAGCCGAGCGACAATCGTCGCGCGGCCGCGTAGAGATCGTCGGTCGCGACGATCGAGAGCCCGAGCCTCGTAAACTGCTCGCGAAGGACGTTGTTGAGAAAGGTCGCGGCGACCGGATCGACGCCGATCGGCGCGGTATCGACGATCGCGACGCGCGCCATCGTGATCTGCACCGTCGATCCGCCGCCGTCCTGCGCCGCGGCGTCCGGGGTGGGCCCGGCGTCGGCGTCGATGGTCAACACCGTCTCTTCGCTCGAAGCTCGGGCGCTGTCGGCGCTCGCAGCGTCGTTCGCGATGGTCGCATCGATCGGGGCGACATCGTTCGGCGTCGATTGAGCCTCGGCTCGCGCGCCGCGCAGCCAGAGCGAAGAGAGGGCCGCGCCGAGGACGGCGAACACACGTCCGCCGCGAAGCACGATGATCCTTCGAACTGGGGAAAATCCGCGAGGCGTTGCCTGACGCATACCGACTTGCAGACGCTACCGCGGCAACCCGCTTCGCGCATGGAGTTTGTGCAGCGCGTCGAGGATGCGGTTGTATCGCTCTTTGCTTGCGGGCTCGGTTCTCGGTTTTGTACGAAGGCCGCTATGGAGTTGTTGTCTGGCCGTACCCCTTTGATCGGCGTCATCCACCTTCCTGCGCTGCCAGGCGCGCCGCGATTCGGCGGCTCGTTTTCGGCGATTCTCGAGAGCGCGCGGCGCGACGGCGAGATCCTCGCGGCCGCGGGCTTCGATGCGGTCATCGTCGAGAACTTCGGCGACGCGCCGTTCTTTCGCGGCTCTGTTCCGCCAGAGACGGTCGCTTCGATGACGGTGTGCTGCGAGCTGGTGCGGCGCACCTCGGGGCTCCCCCTCGGCGTCAACGTCTTGCGCAACGATGGACACGCGGCGCTCGCGATCGCCAGCGCGACCGGGGCGCAGTTCATCCGGGTCAACATCCTCGTCGGCGCGCGGGTGACCGATCAGGGCGTGATCGAGACTGACGCAGCGAGGCTGCTTCGAACACGGCGCGCGCTCGGGCTCGATCGAGTGGGCCTGATCGCGGACGTCGACGTGAAGCACAGCTCGGCGCTCGGCGGAACGTCGATCGATGACGAAGCCCTCGAAGCGGTCGAGCGCGGGCTCGCGGACGCGATCGTCGTGAGCGGCGCGCGCACCGGCGAAGAAGCTTCGCGCGAAGGGATCCTCGCGGTGAAGCACGCGACGAAGGCGCCCGTGTGGGTCGGCTCTGGTGTGCGCGCCGACACGCTCGTCGAGTGGCTCGGCGTCGCGAACGGCATCATCGTGGGAAGCGACCTGCGCGCCAACGGTCGCGCGGGTGGCCCGATCGACCGAGCGCGCGCGGAAGCGTTTGTCCGCGCCCGCAGCGGCTGAGCACGGTCACGCGACGGAGCGCGCGTCGTGCATCGCGTCGCGATCGATCGCCACCGAGGAAGTTCGTCGCATCGTCGAGCGGTCCTCGCGTTGTTGTGAAATTGGGAGCGATGCGCCGCGCTGTGCTAAGCCGAAGCGAGGCATCAACGCATGGCTCGTCGCTCGCGCCACTACGAACCGATCGGCGTCACGCACGTCGGGACGCTCCTCGCCGAGGCGCTCGGCGACCGCGCGCTCGTTCGTCGTGCGCTGGGCGTGTGGCCCGCGTGGGAGCAGGCTGTCGGTCCGCAGGTCGCGCGACGCGCTCGGCCGATCGCGATGCGAGATGGCGTGCTCTACGTCAACGTCGCGCACCCCGTGTGGCTGCAGGAGCTTCAGCCGATTCGCGAAGCGCTCTTGCACCGAGTGCAAAAGCTCGCAGGCGCTTCGGTCGTGAAAGAGATCCGGTTGAAGGTCGGGCCCCTGCCGAAGATCGACGAGGCGCGCGAGGTTCGCGAGGAGCCCAAGGCGGCGAATCGCGCGCCGATTCCGTACGAGATGGCGCGGACGATTCGCGCCGTACCCGCGAGCGGTCTGCGATCGGTGCTGCTCAGGGTGGCGTCGAAGTGGGCGGCGCTTCCTCGGTCAAACGAGTAGGTCGACGCGGCCCATCATGAAGTCGCGCGCGACGACCATGTCGTGCACTTCGTCTGGGCCGTCGGCGATGCGCGCTGCGCGGGCGCTGCGATACCAGATCGAAAACGGGAGATCCTCGCTGTATCCGAGTCCGCCGTGCATCTGGATCGCGTCGTCGAGCACCTTGCACAGCGTCTGCGCGACGTGGTTCTTGGCCATCGACGAGTACGCGCGAGCGGCCTTGGCGTCGCCGCGCTCGAGCATCCACGCGCAGTGGGCGGTCATCAGGTTTCCGCTGTGAATCGCGCGGGCGTTTTCGGCGATCATTCGCTGCAGCATTTGATGGTGGGCCAGCGTTTTTCCGAAGGCGACGCGCGTCGCGAGGTAGTCGCGACACATCGTGAGCGCGCGATCGGCGAGGCCCAGCCAGCGCATGCAGTGCGTGAGTCGCGCGGGCACGAGCCTCACTTGCGCCAGGCGAAATCCGTCTCCGACGCGCCCGAGCACGGCGTCGTCTCCGACGCGTACGCCCTCGAAGCGAAGCTCGGCCTCGCGGTGCTGAAGCAGCTCGTCGCCCATCGTCTTGAAGTCCCTGACGTGAACGACCCCCTCCGCGTCGCGCGGAACGATGAACACCGTCGCGCCCCCCCTCGGGTCATCGCTCGTCCGCGCGATCAGGAGCAGCACGCCCGCGGCCCCGCCGCCGGTCGAGTACCACTTGTGCCCGTCGATCACCCAGCCGTCGCCGTCGCGCGTCGCGCGCGTCTTCAAGTTGGTCGGGTCTGCTCCTGCTCCTGGCGCTGGTTCTGTCAGGCAAAACGCAGACGTCATCGTCGCGTCGCAGAGCGGCCCGAGCCAACGAGCCTTCTGCGCTTCGCTGCCCGCCATGAGCAAAAGGTCCATGTTGCCCTGATCGGGCGCGTCGCAATTGAAGACCTTCGCGCCGACTGGCGAGCGGCCCATCTCGCGAAACAGCACGCACATGCCCATCACCCCCAGCCCTCGCCCGCCGAGCGCGACCGGCAGGTGCGGGACCCAGAGCCCCTCGCGCTTCGCTCGTTGCTGCAGCGTCGCGAGCGTGTCTGTGCGCCGCTCTTTGTCCTCGTCGATGATCGCGCGCTCGTTGGGGATGACGTGCTCGTCGACGAACGCGCGCACCGCGGCGCGCAGCGTCGCGAGCTCTTCGCTCAGTGAAAAATCCATCGCCGTGGATTGTACCCGTTCAATCGATCTTGTCGGACAGATCGAAGCGCGGATTGGTCGCTTCGAGCGTCGCCCTCAGCGACGCGACGAGGTGCTCGAGGACGGGGCCGTCGACCTCCGCTCCGAGGCGCTTGTCTCGAAGCTGCTCAGCAAGCTCGCGGTCCAACGCGCGCACCATCGCGAGTCGCGAGGCGTCCGTCGGCCCTCGAGCTTCGTCTGGGACAGCGAAATCCGGGATCAACGCCTGCAGCCTCGTGAGCTCATCGATCGACCGCACGGGCTCCGCTCTGAGCTCGGCGGCGCACTGGTTGAGCGCGTTGGCGGCGACCAGCACACGAAACTGCAGCCCCTTGTCGGTCACCGTCGAGTGCAGGTCTTGGAGCAGAAATCGCACGATGGCGTCGAGGGTCGTCGGGACGTCGGGCCGCTGCTGCATCGCCCGATTGTCGCACGATGAAACCGCTCGAGCGACGACGGCGTACTGTGTCGACAGAGCGATTCGTGACTGAACCAACGCGCCCCAGGTCCAAGGCAGAAGCTTCTGGTTCGAGCTGGCTATCGCGGCGAGCGTCGCTGGGTCTCGCGGTTTGCGGCCTCGCTGGGCTGTGGTCCGCCTGCCGCTCGCGCGAGTCGTCGAGGGGCGCAGGCGGAGTTCCTGGGGGCGACTCGAGCGCTGGCGCCAACGCGGCGCCTCCTTCCAACAGCAGCGCTGCGGTCGTGACGGCGACGCCGCCGAGCGCGGGGGCCCCGGCCGACTGGCGCGCGCTGACGGCGGACGAGTGGCGACGCAGGCTCACCCCCGAGCAGTTCGAAGTGCTTCGCGAGCAAGGGACAGAGCGGGCCTTCTCGGGCGCCTTCTGGAACAACCACGAGCGCGGCGTCTATCGCTGCGCTGGCTGCGAGCTCGAGCTCTTCTCTTCGGAGGACAAATTCGACTCTGGCACTGGGTGGCCGTCGTTTACGCGGCCGATCGCCGCAGGGCGGATCGAGCAACAGACCGACGACTCCCACGGGATGTCACGCGACGAAGTGCACTGCGCTCGCTGCAGGGGGCACATGGGGCACGTGTTCGACGACGGACCCGCGCCGACCGGCCTTCGATACTGTATCAACTCGGCGTCGCTGCTCTTCGCGGCGGCGCAAGCGAGCAGGGCGTGATGAGCAGCATTTTCAAAGAGCGATTGTTCGAAGGCAAGACCGCGGTGATCACCGGCGGCGGGAGCGGGATCAACCTGCGCGTCGCCGAGCGCCTCGCGCAGCACGGGGCGCACGTCGCGCTGATCGGCCGCACGAAAGAGAAGCTCGACGTCGCCGTCGAGTCCATCGTCGCCGCCGGAGGCAGCGCGAGCGCGCACCCGTGTGATGTGCGTGAATTCAAGACCCTCGAGTCGGTGATGGTCGCGGTGCACGAGGCGCGCGGGCCGATCGACGTGCTCGTGTGCGGGGCCGCGGGCAATTTTCCTGCTCCGGCCGCGGTGATGAGCGCAAACGGCTTCAAGGCCGTGCTGGAGATCGACGTGCTCGGGACGTTCAACGCCGCCCGGGCGGCGTTCGAGCGACTGCGTCAGCCAGGGGCGGTGGTGATCAACATCTCCGCGCCGCAAGCGTTCATCCCGTACCCCATGCAGTCGCACGTGTGCGCTGCGAAGGCGGGGGTCGACATGCTGACCAAGACCCTCGCGCTCGAGTGGGGCCCGCTCGGAGTGCGCGTCGTGTCCGTGTCCCCAGGCCCCATCGACGACACCGAAGGAATGCGCCGCCTCGCCCCGACCGAAGAGTCTAGGGCCAGAATCGCCGAGGCGATGCCGCTTCGCACGTGGGGCACCCGCGACGACATCGCGGACCTCTGCCTCTTCGTCGCGTCGCCAGCGGGCCGCTACATCACCGGCGCCGTCCTCTTGTGCGACGGAGGCATGTCCCTGCTCGGCGGCGGCCAGATGCTCGGCGTGTAAGCGAGCGAGCCGCGCTGGGTCCAAGACTCACGGCGCGGTGCGGATCAACCGCAGCGCCTCCCACTCCATCTCGGCTGCCCGTCGCGCGATCGCGATGAGCTCGATGTCCGACTCGGCGCCGCTCAAATAGCGCTCGCCTTGCTCGACGCTGCCCGCGGCCCACCGCGCGTTGCCCATGATCTCCCACCAACGAACGCGGTCGCGATCGACGCTCGTGCTCGTCACCCGCTCGTAGTCGCGCACAAACGCCTCGCGCGTCGCGAGCCCTCCCGCCGCGAGCGACAGCTCTCCGAAGCGCCAGTCGCGGACGCACATCCACGCGACGTCCTCGATCGGATCGCCCCAGTGCGCGAACTCCCAGTCGAGCACGGCCCTGAGCCCCTCGGGGCCCACCATGAAATTGCCCACACGAAAATCGCCGTGAGTCAGCGTCGTCGCCGCTCGCGTGGGGCGATGCTCGGCGAGCCACGCGCACACGAATTCGAGCGCCGGGTGCGGCTCTGGCAGGTGCGCGATCATCGCCCGCAGAAACCGCAGCGCTCCCTCGCACGGGTCGTCGTCCGGCCCTGTCACCATCGAGAGCGAGCGCAGCGAAGGCGCGTTGTCCGGGGTGATCGTGTGGATCTTCGCGAGCTCCTCGGCGAGCTCGGTCGGCAGGCGCTCTCTCGCCTTCGCGAGCTGCGGCGCCTTGGTCACGCGGCGTCCGATCGCCTCGCCATCGACCCAGTCGAGCAGGTACGCCCAGCGACCCTCTGCGACGAGCGACTCGGTCAGACACGAGGTCGCCGGGGTGCGCACGCCCGCTCGCCGAGCGCCATCGATCACCGCGTACTCATCGCGACGACTGATCGACCCTCGCAGCGATCGCGCCGCGTCCGAGCGAAGCGCGTAGCGCCGCTCTGCGCCGTCGATGGTCGCGCGTACGCGATAGTTGTCCTGACAGGCTCCTCCCGAGAGCGGGGCGAGCTCGTCGATCGTGACTGACTTCTGGTGGGCGCCTTCGAGCGCGAGGCGCAGCTTGCGAGACAGTGCGTCGAGGTCCGCGGAGGCAGCTTTCATGATCGACGATCTGTGTATCATCCACGCGATGACCGTCCGCGTCGAACGACCTCCGCACGCCGCCGGCGTATTCACGGTCGTGCTCGACCGCGCCGACCGAAAAAACGCTGTCGATCACGAGACCGCGGGCCTGCTCGCGAAGGCCTTCGGCGAGTTCGAAGGCGATCACTCCGCCCGCGTCGGCGTGCTGTACGGCGATCACGGGACGTTCTGCGCCGGGGCCGACCTCAAGGCGGTCGCCGAAGGACAGCCGAATCGACTCGAGCCCGACGGTGAAGGACCCATGGGGATCTCCCGCATGGTCCTCGACAAGCCCGTCGTCGCGGCGATCGAAGGGCACGCGGTGGCCGGAGGGCTCGAGCTCGCGCTCTGGTGCGACCTTCGAGTCGCCGCAGAGTCCGCGGTGCTGGGGGTGTTCTGCCGGCGGTGGGGCGTTCCGCTCATCGATGGCGGGACCGTGCGACTGCCGCGCCTCATCGGAATGGGTCGCGCGATGGACCTGATCCTCACGGGTCGCGCGGTCTCGGCGCAAGAAGCGCTCGCGATGGGCCTCGTCGATCGCGTGGTGCCCGACGGCGAAGCGCGCGGCGCCGCTGAGTCGCTCGCCGCAGAAATCGCACGCTTTCCGCAGGCGTGTATGCGCGCGGATCGACGCAGCGCCTACGCGCAATGGGACCTCTCTGTCGAAGACGCGATGCGCCGCGAGTTCGACGCCGGCCTCGCCGTCCTCGCCGAAGGCGTCGAAGGCGCGCGGCGCTTCGCCGCTGGGGCAGGGCGCGGCGGTCGCTTCGAGTGAGCGACGCGGTCGCAGCCCGGCGCTACCTACCGCAGGTTCGCCGCGAGGATTACTGACAGAATCGCTTCGCCGTAGCGCGCGACGCGCACCTCACCGAACCCTGGCGTCTCGCGGAGCGTCTCGAGGGTCTGCGGGTTCGTCTTGGCGATCTCGCCGAGGACATGGCCGGGAAGCACCACTTGCACGCTCACTCCGCGACGCTCGGCCTCCATCGACCGCCACGACGCGAGGCACTCTTCGCGCGACCGTCGTCTTGCCACTTCGCCGCTCGGAGAGCGCACGATCGCAAAGTGCCGGCGCTCGTCTTCGGGCACATCTCCCTCGCGCTCGCCCTGGAAGATCGCGTCGACGAAGCGCTGCGCGAGCTCTTCGTCCACCGAGCCTCCGGTCATGCGCCGAAAGTCGTGCGCGTCTCGCGGCCGCGCTCGGGCGACGGCGATCATCGCTTGCGTCCCCAGCACTTTGCCTGGCGGAAGGTCGCTGACCACCGCCTGCTGTTCGCGGAGCATCCACAGCGCGCGCCACACGGCCCTGCCGTCGGGCGTCATCTCGCGCAGGCCCTTCTGCTCTGCGTACGGCGGCGGCGCGTTGGGATCCTTGGCCCTCGCGCTCGCGAGCGCCCACGCGGTTTCGACGGCGATCTCTTCGTGCACGCCCTTCTCGCGCGCCTCGCGTTCGAGCTGCGCGGCGAGCGGCCCCAGGTACGCCACGTCGCTGGTGACGTACTCGATCTGCGCGTCGGTGAGCGGGCGCTTTCCCCAATCTGCGCGCTGCAGCTCTTTGTCGAGCACGACGCCGAACCGCTCCGCGAGCAGTCCGCCGAGCCCCGTCGTCGACAGACCAATGAAGCGCGCGTGAAGGGCGGTGTCCACCGCGGCGACAAGCGGATGGCCTTCAGCGTCCAACATCCGCGCGTCGTACGCGACGTCGTGCACGATCGGCGTGCAGCCGGTCACCCGGCCCAAGAGCTCGTCGAGGGGCGCGAGGCTCGAGAGCGCGAGCGTGTCGACGACGAACACCTCTGGCGAGGGCTCGTCCTCTCGCGTCGCCGCGAGCTGAACGAGGCAGACGCGCGGTCGATACGCGTACATCGCGTTGACCTCGGTATCGAGCGCGACGCGTGCGCAATGCCGGAGCGAGTCGACGACGTTGCTGAGAGCGTCGAGGTGATCGATGAAAATTGCGCGCGGAGCGGTCAAAGAACCGCCCCGAGAGTGACAGAAAGTTCGTCGCGAGGCGAAAACGTTGCGAATCGCCCGCCCACCGGGCTTCGGGCGCCTCTCGAGCTACTCGAGCAGCGCAAGCAGATCGTCGCGGGTGAGCGCGGCGCCGAGCGTTCCCTCGTCGAGCGCGGCGTCGGCGAGGGCGCGCTTTCTCGCCTGCAGCGCGAGGATGCGCTCTTCGACGGTGTCCTTCGCGACAAGGCGATACACCGTGACGGCGCTGCGTTGGCCCATGCGGTGTGCGCGGTCGGCCGCTTGCTCTTCGGTGGCCGGGTTCCACCATGGGTCCAGAAGAAACACGTGGTCTGCCGCGGTGAGGTTGAGCCCGGTTCCTCCGGCCTTCAGCGACGCGAGCAGCACAGGGGGACCTCCTTCGCGCTGAAACTCTCGCACCACGCCGGCGCGGTCTCGCGTCGTGCCATCCAGCCGAGTAAACGCGATCTCTCTCGTCGCGAGCGCTGGCTCGACGCGGTCGAGGAGGCTCGTCCACTGCGAAAACACCAGCGCTCGATGCCCAGCGCCGACCGCCTCTTCGAGCGCCTCGCAGAGCGCGGTCACCTTCGACGACTCTCCCGGATCTCGCTGCCCAGGAACGAGCCCCGAGTGACAGCTCGCCTGCCTCAGCCGCAACAGCAGCTCGAGCGCCTGCATCACGTCGCTCCCTTCGCGCAGCGCTTTCACGACGCCGGACAACGACGCCGCGCGGATCGCGTCGTAGACCGCGCGTTCGTGCGGGTCGAGCTCGCAGTGAACGACCATGTCCGTCCTCGGCGGAAGCTCGGTGAGCACGGCGCTCTTTCGCCTTCGAAGGACAAACGGCCGAATCCTCCCGCGAAGCTCCGCGAGCGCAGCGGCGTCTCCGTCTTGCACCCTGCGCGAGACGCGCTCGTCGAACGCGCTTCGGCCCCCCAAGAGACCAGGGTTGGCGAAGTGCATGATCGACCAGAGCTCTTCGAGCTTGTTCTCGATCGGCGTGCCCGAGAGCGCGACGCGCGAGCGAGCGTCGAGCGCGAAGCTCGCTCGGGCAGCGCGAGAATCGGGGTTCTTGATATTCTGTGCCTCGTCGAGGACGACCGTGTCCCAGCGCTTTTCCGCGAGCTCTGCTTCGTCGAGCCGAAGGATCGCGTACGTCGTGATCGTCACGTCGGCGCTCGGGTCGAGCTCTCGTGACTCGCCGTGATAGATGCTGACCTTCAGCCCGGGGCGAAAGCGCGCGCACTCTTCGGCCCAGTTGTGCACGAGCGAGCGCGGGCACACGACGAGCGTGCCCATCGCGGCCATGGCGCTGTCACCCTCGAGCGCTCTCGCGCTCTTCGATCGCAGCGAGGCGAGGCACTGAAGGGTTTTTCCGAGGCCCATGTCGTCGGCGAGCACCGCGCCGAGCGACGCGTCGCGCAGAAAGCACAGCCAGTCGATGCCCGCGCGTTGATACGGGCGCAGCTCGGCGGTCAGGTCCTCGGGCAACTTCGACCGCGGGATCGCGTCGAGCCCGTCGACGAGCGGTCGCAGCCGGGCAAACGATGGCGGGGGAGGGGACTCGAGCCGCTCGCACAGCGCGAGCACGGCGGGCGCTGCTGCGGCAGAAACCTTCTCGTCGCCCTCTCGGGCCGCGAGCAACTGCGCGACGAGCGCGCCGTTCTTCGCGAGCCAGCCCGACGGAATCGGCGCGAAGCCTCCTCCTTCGAGCGCCACCACGTCGAGGCCCGACTCCCACGCGCGAAGCACGCTCTCGGCGGTCGCGCGCTTGGGGGCTTTGTCCCTGGCCGCGTCGCCTTGCTCTTCCGCGGTGAACAAGAGCTCGACGTCGTCGTCTGTCACCCTCAACGACGGAACGAGCTTTCTCCGCTCGATCCTCGACGGCGCGCCGGTGACGCGCTCGTCGAACGCGCGCATCGACTTGAGAAATCGCCCGGCGTCCTCGCCCTCGTACGTCACCGCGCGCCCTGCGATGAGCCCGAGCTCGTCGCGCAGCTTGTGGCCGAGCGAGACCTCCGCGGGCTCGTCACGCACCGCGACATCGCCGCCGAGCCACAGGAGTCTTCCTGCTTCGACGCGAGCGACTGGCGGATCGCCGTAGACGATCCACGGGCGCACTTCGAGCGCTCTCTGTCCGTGCGAGACCTCGAAGCTCACCCGAGGCAGGACCCCAGTTTTCAAGGTCGGAAGATCGCTCGCGCGGTGCTTCCACTGCACGGTGCCCTCGAGCGAGGGCAGCACCTTCGCGACGAGCTCGGCGGTGTCTCTCGCGTCGAACGTCCGGTCGATCGGCGCTCTTTCTCCCGCCGTACCGATGAGCGCGGCGCCTCGCAGCGGGGCGAGACCCGCGCGCGTTCGAACGACGCCTGGGCGGAATATGGCGATCGCGCCTTCGGGGCGCTCGATCGTGAGCCGCCACCCGCGCTCTTTCGCGGTGACCTTGGCGCTCGGGGCGAGCGGCTCGTGCGACACGGTGATCTTCTCTCCATCGAACAGCACCACTTGCGCACGACTGAGGTGCTCGAAGAGGCGCTCGACGGAGCCTTCGTCCATGCGTTCGAACGAGCGGTCCTCGAGCAGGCGATCGATCGTGCGGTCGTCTTCTCTCGTGACGAGCGTGGCCGACCCGAGCGCGTCCTGGGCGCGCGCGAGCGACTCGATCTCGACCGACCTCGCGTCGGGGAGCTTGATGAAACGCTTCAGTAACAGCTTCGATGTTTGCTTCGGATCCGCTTCGAACCGGTACTCGAGCGACGCGCTGGACTCCGCGAGCGTGGGCATCTGGCTCGCCGCGGGGCGCTCGGCGGTCACGGCGATGATGGCCGCAGCGACGTGCGAGCAAGGGTCGAGCTCTCCGCCGCAATCGCAGCTCCACTCGGAAGAGCCCGGGCACAGCGACACGTTGGGCGCGACCTCGAAGTGCGGCGCGGGAACGACCAGCACCACTTCATCCTCGTCCTGTTTGGACAGCAGCGCGCCCTTGGCGAGCGTCTCGCCTTCGCGCCAGGCCAGGACGTTGCACTTTCGCTTGATGATCTGCGCGAGGCGGACGAGCGAGGGATCGATGGGCATGCAGCGGCGTGGCGGTGACGTACCATGGGTCGGCATGGAGTTCTTCTCGGTCGGCGCGCAGGCGCGCGGGTTCATCGCGATCGGCGCAGAAGCAGAGGGCGTGATCGCGATCGGTCAGGTCGCGCGCGGGGTGTTTGCGTTCGGCCAGATGGCGACCGGCGTGGTGGCGGTCGGTCAGCTCGCGCGTGGCGTGTTCGTGTTGGGTCAGCTCGGCGTCGGCGTGTTCGTGCTGGGTCAGGGGGCGGTCGCGATCGCGAAGGGCACCGGAATGATCGCGATCGCCGGGCGCGCGGGAGGAATGATTCCGATCAGCGCGCTTCCTGCGCCGGCTGAAGAGGGCTGGAAGCCTGCGACGATCGCCAAGGTGTCCGAGCTCGAGCAAGGCGTGTCGAGCTACGGCTGGATGCGGGCGCGGTTTGATTTTGTGGGCGCCGAGGTGCGCGCGACGGTCGACGGACAGGCGCGACCGACGTGGAAGATCAACGAAGAAGTCGCGCGCGCCGTCCGCGACGAGGGCAAACGAGAAGGGTGGATTCGCGTCGAGCGCAGCGAAGTCGTGTCCGCGCGCCAGGAGGGCGGCTTTCGGGAGGCCGCCGAGCGGACGATCGAGCTCACGATCACGAGCGCGACATGGATCGCGCGCACGTCCACTGCGCGCATCGTCGCCGCCGTCATCGGGATGGCCGTGATCGTGGCGGGGGTCTCGGCGATCTCGCTGTATCCAGTCATCGAGGTGTTCGCCTCCTTGATGAGCGCTCGCTGAGGGCGACAGAGACTCTCCCGCGCGCTTTGCGCTGCCCGTCGCGCGGCGATCGACCGTTGTATTCGCGAGCGCTCGCGTGGTCCGGCCGTCGCGGCGGTGCGACCGTCGCGTGGCGCTCGAACGAGCTGCTCGTCCTTGAAAGTCTCGCGCCGAACGAGCCTCCCCACGGCTTCGATGTCCGACGTAGCAACAAGCCGCCGCTCGGGCTCTCGCGCAACGGAAGCGTGAGCTGCAAACGCGCGCTGGTGATCGAGGACGCTGGTGCTCAGAGGCTCGTCTCGCGCTCGCCGGACCTGCCCAACCAGTGTGAGCCGAATCCAGTGGGTGCTGGGCGCGTGCTGTTCTCCTACGATTGCTCGGGAGGAGGCTCGACGCTGCATCGCTTCAGGCTTGCTCGGGGTACGCGACTGCTCGCAGATCCTCGGCGCCTCGTCGATCGGTGATCTTCTCCCGGCGCGCGGCGCGAGTTCGGCGCGTTGCCCGTCGCGGTGATTCCGCGCCCGAGCGCAAACCGTCAGTCGCCTTGGAGCCTACCGCGGACGCTTGGCGAACGGAGCGTCCGAGAGCCGCCGCCAGAGGGCCTCGAACGGGCCTTGGTCGAAGCGTAGAAACCACATCCATGTGAGGACGATGAGCGCCGCGCTGATCGTCAACCACGCCACCATCGTGGCGAGCGCATCGAGCGGCGCTAGGCCGAGACCCCATCGATAGAACAGCGCCGAGCACACGATGTTCTGGAGCATGTACACCGAGAGCGACGCGCGACCGAGGCGCGATAGCGACGCACGTATCCGCGGGATCGTCGCTCGCTCGAGCACCATCAGGCCGACGCTCAGGTAGCCGAGCGCGAGCACGGGCGCGATGGTGTAGCGGCTGAGGCTCGCGAGCGCGATGTTCACCGACAGGGGCAAGAGCTCGAGCGTCGGCAACACGGTCAGCGGAAGCCCTACGACGAACCCCACGATCGCCAGCCGCCTTCGAAGGCGGGTCGAGCGCTCGCTCGACTCGAAGAAGCCCGCTCTCCAAAGCGTGGCGCCGAGCAGAAAGAGCGTCGCGCTGAGCGGCGGAGCGATCACCAGCGCCTCGGTTCGATACGTCCAGAAGTGCTCGAAGCGCGCTTGCACCTGACTCCAATACGTAGACGACGTCGCGCTCAACAGCTCGAGCGCGGCGTCGTCGCGGAGCATCGACTCGCCGCGCGTTCGAACTGCTTCCGAGCCGCGCAGCCCCTCCATCGAAAGATGAACCGCCGCGCACACGCCGGTGGCGACGCCCAGCGCCCAACCCTTGAGCCGCAGCAACGGCGCGACCAAGAATGCGGTCACTGCGTAGCCCATCAAGATGTCGAACTCGACGACGAAGATGTGATGCAGCACTCCGTCCACCAAGAGCAGCGCTGTGCGCCAGTAGTAGCGCCACGGCCAGCGGACGCCGTGGCGCAGCGCGGACTCGTACTGCGCGCACATGCCGACGCCGAACAAGAGCGAGAGGAGGGCGAGAAACTTACCGTTGCAGATGCACTCGACGGCGAGGGCGATCGCACCGTCGAGCGAGCCCCAGTGCGAGCGCGGCGAAAAGTGCGTCGGGTCCAAGCCCGAGCGCTCTCCGATCGATCGCGCGGCTGGGAGGTTGTGCCGGGTCGTGAAGATCCAGATGTTCGAGGCGAAGGTGCCCAGGATCGCGACGCCCCTCAGAACGTCGATCGATTCGTTTCGTGCTTTGCCCAACGTTGCGTACTTCCCGATGTCGCCTCGCGACGATCGCTGTCGATGCGTCCCTCAGTCCGCGATCACGAGGGCGAGCGATGCGATCACCACGCACTTGAGTACCACGATCGCGGTCGCCGCCCGCGCCCGACGATCTCCGAGAATCTCCGATCGCGCCAGCGACGCCGCTGCGAACGGAACTGCCGCTGCAGCCACCAGCGCGACGCCCGTCACGGTGCTCATTCGCGACCTCCGCGCCGCGAGCGAACGCGCCGAGCCATGCGGGTGATCGCCGTGTGAAGCGCACGATACGCGTCGTCTTCGACCGCGCGGACCGCGAGCGTGCGGCCGGATACGCGTCCCAGCACGAGCACTTCTTGGTCCATTCCGCCCTTGGGGCCGTTGAGGTCTCTCAGCCTCACTTCGAGCTCGTGGACCTGGTCCCCGATACGATCGAACGCCGCCAGCACGACGCGCTCGATGTACTGCTTGATTGCGTGGGTCGTGGACACATCGACTAGTCGAACCGTGACTCGCATGCTTCTGACCTCCGTCGAGACGGCGCAGTGAAGAGCGCTGCGCCTTGGAAGCGAGAGCATGAAACGCTTCGAATAAGCTGCATGAGAATTCGCGAGCATTCTGTTTAATCGAACAGTCTGGCGTGGCCGCGCCTTGGAATCCAAGGATTCATGACGAAGCCTTCAGGATTCATCGGTCGAACACGCGCTGGTGACCTCGTTGCGACAGCGCTCGATCACCACGTCGAACACCGCGTCGCACAGCGCTCGATCGAGCCCCTCTCGGTCGGCGATCGCCCGCCACTGCTCGCGCAGGGCTCGCTCACGAGTGGCGTCGTATCCCTCGATGCCCTCCGCTCGTTTGTGCGCGGCGATCGCCGCGACCGCGCGCCACCGCGCGGCGAGCGCGCCGACGAGCGCGGCGTCTGCCTCATCGACTTGTGCTCTCAGCGCCGCGAGTCGCTCTTGCATGATCGCAGCGTTATTGCAGCTCCGCGGAGATTTTGCGACCCGTCGCCGCGCAGAACGTGGGTGCTGATGAGTGCCGCGCGTCCGGCCGCGCCGCTCGGGGGGATCGCGCTCGTCTGCTCAATGACGCCTCGCTTGCGACGGGCGTCGTATGCTCTTCGTCGTCGTGTGGCGGCGCCTCGAATCTGTCCTGCTCGGGCTCCTCTGCGTGGTCTGCCTTGGGAGCGCGCAGTCGTGCACGAGCGCTCCATCGCCGCTCGCGCGGATCATCAACGCTCACAACGCCGTCGCGAGCTCGCGCGAAACGATCCTCGGGCCAGTGCTCGAAGGCTCGCTCACCGAAGGGACCCAACAGTCCATCTCGCTCGCTCTGGCCGCCCGTTGCTACACGATCTCTGCCTTCGGCGGAGACGGCGCTCGCAGCCTGTCGCTCGCGCTCTCTTCTGCGTCGGGGGCGATCGTCGCGGCCGTCGCTTCGCCTGGCGCTGCGCCGTCGCTTCGATACTGCGCGGACCACGCTGGAAGCTACACGTTGACCGTCCGCATGGTGAGGGGCAGCGGATCCTTTGCGCTCGCGTCCTGGTCCTCGCTTCGCGCCAACGATGGGGCGTCGCGCCGCGCGTCCGATGGAACCTGTCGCGCGCCGCATCCGATCGCCCTCGGCGAGACGGTTTCGGGCACCACCATCGACGCGCCGTCCACGCATCGCAGTTGGTGCCACAGCCAGGGCGAGGTGCCGGTCACGCCGGACGTCGTGTATCAGGTCGACGTTCCACAACGATCGCTCGTGCGCGCGACGGTGCGCGCCGCCTGGCCCGCGCTGCTCTCGCTTCGGTCCGAGTGTGACGAACCAGAGAGCGAGCAGACGTGCGCCGCGCTCGATGACTCTGGGCGCGCAGAGATCTCGTCGGTCGTCGAGGCCGGCAGGTACTGGCTCATCGTCGACGGCGAGCAACCCGCCGGCGATTTCACGCTCGAGGTGAACAACGCGCCCGCCCCGAGCGCCGCTGCGATCTGCGAGGAGGCGCCGCTGCTCCAGAGCGGCACGCCGCTCGCGCAGACGCTCTTGGGTCGGTCCGACCGCGGCTCACCATCGTGCGGCGCGCGTCGGTCCGCGCCGGACTCGATCTACCGAATCGATCTGGCCGAGCGCTCGCGAGTGGCCGTTCGGATCGCTCACCCGAGCTTCTTTGGATCCGTCGCGCTGCGTCGCGGCTGCTCGAACAGCGGTGAAGACGAGCTCGAGTGCGCGTCCTTTTTCGTCGGCGCTCCGTTCGCCGCGCTCAGCGCGACGCTCGATCCCGGCCGCTACTCGGTGATCGTGGACAGCTCTCGCCCATCGTCGCCCGCGACGTTCGCGATCCGCGCTGACGTCGTTGCGCTCGCGCGCGTCGGAGCGACGCAAGGCGATCGCTGCACGGACGCGATCGCGCTTCCGCTCAACGGGTCGATCTCGGGCGACACCATCGCGATGGCCGATGACGTGGCCGCTCCGTGCGGACCGCGCACCGGAGGACTCGATCAGGTATTTTCGCTCGATCTCACACAGCCGATGCTCGTCAGGATCGAGCTCGTCGGCCGTTCGACCGGCTGGACGCTCTTCGTTGTGGACCACTGCGCCGAGTCCCCGGCGCAAGCGTGTAGCTCATCGTCGCGGCGCAGCTGGCAGTCGCTCACGACGGTGCTCCAGCCAGGACGGCACTTCGTCGTGGCCGAAGCCTCGCGACCCGGCGTGTTCGGAGAGTTCATGCTGCGCGTGGACTCGTGGCCCGCCGCGCCCGCGGTGCGCGCTTGCACAAACCCGCCAACGCTCCCGCACAACACATCGGTGCGCGGCACCACCGCGCGCGCGAGCGCTCTGCCGCTGTCCTGCGTGTCCGACGCCAGCGCGGCTGCGGTGTATCGATTGGTTCTCGAGCGCCGCTCAACCGTAACCCTCTCGGCGACCCCCTCCCGAGCGGCCGCGACACCGGAACAGGGGCTCGCGATCGAGCTTCGGCGCGATTGTCTGGACCAGAGTCGTTCGCTCGCCTGCGATCTGCCTGGCGGTCGCACCGCCGCGCTCGACGCGAGGCTCGATCCGGGAACGTACTGGGTGATCGTCGCGACGAGGACGCCGGACTCCGACGCCGTGCCATTCACGCTGCGATCGGTCGTCGACGGTACGTGAGGTTGATCCCGGGCGGTGGGTGGTTTGCGCGCTGGCTCGGCTTCGATCGACTACGCTGCGCGAAGCCTCGGCATCCCCATTGCACTCCGAGGCGAGGTGTTTAGGTTCCCCGCCGCCCTCGCAACTCCCAAGCGAGGGTCCAAACACAGGGCTGCGCGTGTTTGCCGCGAACTCTGCGGGTGACACACGCTCGACGAAACCTCACGTTTTCTGGAGAACCCACTGCGATGCGCATGGACAAGCTCACGAACAAGTCACGCGAGGCGCTCACCGAAGCGCAAAACGACGCGAGTCGCCGCGGAAATCCCGAGATTCAACCAGAACACGTTCTCCGCGCCCTCCTCGTGCAAGAGGGCGGCGTCGCGCCTGCGCTCGTGCTCAAGGCCGGCGTCGACGCGGGGGCGATGCTGCAAGAAGCCGAGCGGCTCGTCGGCGCGCTGTCCCGCGCGCAGGGCGGAAGCGAGCCTGTCCTCGGCCGTCGCATGCGCGACGTGATGAACAAGGCCGAAGAAGAGGCGAAGCTGCTCAAGGACGAGTACACGTCGGCCGAGCACTTCTTGCTCGCGATGCTCGAGGACCGCGAGGTCTCCACGGCGTTCAAGCGCGTGGGCCTCGATCGCGCGAAGCTCGCGGCCTCGCTCAAAGAAGTGCGCGGCTCGCAGCGGGTGACGACGCAGGACCCCGAGGCGACGTTTCAGGCGCTCGAGAAGTACGGCCGCGATCTGACGGCGGCCGCGCGCAAGGGCAAGCTCGACCCGGTGGTTGGACGCGACGACGAGATCCGCCGCGTGATGCAGGTGCTCTCGCGTCGCACGAAGAACAACCCGGTCTTGATCGGCGAGCCAGGCGTCGGCAAGACGGCCATCGTCGAAGGAATCGCCCAGCGCGTCGCGCGCGGCGACGTGCCCGAATCGCTGCAAAACAAGCGCATCGTCGCGCTCGACATGGGCGCGCTCGTCGCGGGCGCGAAGTACCGCGGCGAGTTCGAAGAGCGCTTGAAGGCCGTGCTCCAAGAGGTCTCCAACTCGGGCGACGTGGTCTTGTTCATCGACGAGCTGCACACCCTCGTGGGCGCTGGCAAAGCGGACGGCGCGATGGACGCCGCCAACATGATCAAGCCAGCCCTCGCGCGCGGCGAGCTGCACTGCATCGGCGCGACCACGCTCGACGAGCATCGAAAGCACATCGAGAAGGACGCCGCCCTCGAGCGTCGTTTTCAGACGGTGTTCGTCGGTCAGCCGACGGTCGAGGACACGATCGCGATCTTGCGCGGCCTCAAGGAGCGCTACGAGGTCCACCACGGAATTCGCATTCAAGACAGCGCGCTCGTGGCGGCCGCGACGCTCTCGCATCGCTACATCGCGGACCGCTTTCTGCCGGACAAGGCGATCGACCTGGTCGACGAGGCGGCGTCCAAGCTGCGCATGGAGATCGACTCGATGCCGATCGAGATCGACGCGGTCGTCCGAAAGGTGACGCAGCTCGAGATCGAGCGTCAGGCGCTCACCAAGGAAGAGGACCGCGCCTCGAAGCTGCGACTCGACGAGGTCACCAAGGAGCTCGCCGAGCTTCGCGGCGAGGCGGACGTGATGAAGTCCCAGTGGCTTCGAGAGAAGGAGATCATCGGCAAGGTCCACGAGGTCAAGAAGAAGCTCGAGGACGCGCGCATCGAAGAGGAGCGGTACACGCGCAGCGGCGACCTGGGTAAGGCGGCCGAAGTGAAGTACGGCGTTCTTCCGGATCTCACGAGGCAGCTCGCGGCGGCGCAAGAAGAGATTCAGAAGGCGCAGCGCGGAGGAAAGGCCTTCCTCAAGGAGGAGGTCACCTCCGAGACGATCGCCGAGATCGTGGCGAAATGGACCGGAATCCCTGTGTCCAAGATGCTCGAGGGCGAGCAGCAGAAGCTCTTGCGCATGGAGACGGTGCTCGCTGGGCGCGTCGTCGGGCAGAAGGAAGCGGTCATCGCCGTGTCCAACGCCGTGCGGCGCTCGCGCGCGGGCCTGGGCGACGAGAACAAGCCGATCGGGTCGTTTCTCTTTCTGGGGCCCACGGGCGTCGGAAAGACCGAGCTCGCGCGGGCGCTCGCGGAGTTTCTCTTCGACGACGAGAAGAACATCGTCCGCGTGGACATGAGCGAGTACATGGAGAAGCACTCGGTGGCTCGCTTGATCGGCGCCCCGCCGGGATACGTCGGCTTCGACGAGGGCGGCCAGCTCACCGAGGCCGTGCGCCGCAGGCCGTACAGCGTGGTCCTCTTCGACGAGATCGAGAAGGCTCACCCCGACGTGTGGAACGTCCTTCTTCAGGTCCTGGACGACGGGAGGCTCACGGACGGCCAGGGTCGCGTCGTGGACTTCAAGAACACCGTGCTGATCCTGACGAGCAACATCGGAAGCCAGCACATCATGAACGTCGCGGACGAGGCCGAGATGCGCAAGAAGGTGCTCGAGGACCTCTCGCGCGGGTTTCGACCGGAGTTTCTCAACCGTCTCGACGAGAAGATCATCTTCCATCGGCTCGAGAAGAAGGACCTGCGCAGCATCGTGGACATCCAGCTGAAGCGGTTCGAGCGAAGGCTCGAGCGCCGCGAGCTCAAGGTGTTCGTCGACGACGCAGCGAAGGACTTTCTCGGCGATATTGGCTGGGATCCGCAGTTCGGCGCGCGTCCCCTCAAGCGCGCCATCCAGCAGGTCCTCGAGAACCCGCTCGCCCAGAAGATCCTGGCCGGCGAGTTCGCTCCGGGCGAGACCATCCGGGTCAGCCGGCAACCGGGCTACGAAGAGCTCAGCTTCACCAAGCACGTCGTGAACTGAACCGGGCGTCGAGAGATTTCAGCGCCGCCTACGGTTGGCGACACGCGCCCGAGTGAACCCGTGGCGTGTCTTCTTCCAACCGGGCGTCGAGAGATTTCAGCGCCGCCTACGGTTGGCGACACGCGC
>LNFM01005747.1_pt1 | contig 21089 bp, 19 predicted proteins | sample 596031 | NCBI WGS metagenome assembly LNFM01 (sample SAMN04254537, study PRJNA301005) | activated carbon metagenome | isolation source: dual media filters at the Ann Arbor, Michigan drinking water treatment plant | place: USA: Ann Arbor
GTTTTTGTATGCTCGATTGCCTCGAAGTCTGCTCGCCGGCCAGTGCACGGCGCGCCCCCCAGAAAAGGTCCTCTAGCAGCTTTGCTTTCCAGGCGTTCCACACCTTGGGGCTCGTGCCGCGAATGTCCGCGACCGTGAGCAAATACAGCCCGACGAGATGGCGGTCGTCGCCGACGAGCTTCGCGAAGCCCGCGATGGTGTGCGGATCGCTGATGTCCTGCTTCTGAGCGGTGGCCGACATTGTCAGGTGATGGCGCACGAGCCAGGCGGCAAGTTCGGTGTCTTCCTTCGAGATCTGATGGGCTCGGCAGAAACGGCGTGCGTCCACGGCGCCAAGCTCGGAGTGATCGCCTCCGCGGCCCTTTGCGATGTCGTGGAAAAGCCCCGCGAGATACAGCACCTCCGGACGATCGAAATCGCTGATGAGGCGACTGCAGAGCGGATACTCGTGGGCGAGTTCCGGTACGGTGAATCGCCGCAGATTGCGCACGACCTTGAAGATGTGTTCGTCGACCGTGTAGACGTGGTAGAGGTCATGCTGCATCTGCCCGACGATGCGGCCGAACGCCGGAATGTAGCGGCCGAGGATTCCGTATTCGTTCATCCGGCGCAGTTCGCGGATCAGAAAGGACGGATGGCGCAGGATGCTGATGAACCGTGCCCGATTGGACGGATCGTTGCGGAATGCGGCGTCGATCCGCGGTCCGGCGCGCCAGAGCGCGCGCAGCGTCGCGGCGCGCATGCCCTTCAAATCATGGTGTTCCTGCAGCAGCTGAAAGCTCTCGAGGATGGCTCCGGGCTCTCGTTCGAAAAGATCTTCGCTGACAGCTTCGAGCAGTTCGTGGCGCGCGACGAAGCGCTCGTTGAGGGTGCGAGGGGTCTCCGTGCGCTGCGGGAAAAGCCGTGCGCCAACGTTCTGATGCACGATCGCGTTCATCTGCCTTACGGTGTTGGCTGCGCGGTAGAGCGTCTGCATCAGCCGTTCGCTTGCACGCCGTCCAGGTGCATCTTCAAATCCGAGTTCGCACGCGATTGCAGTCTGGTAATCGAACAGCAAGCGATCCTCGCGTCGTCCGGCGAGGTAGTGCAAGCGGATCCGCAGATCGCTCAGGAAGCGGTGCAAACGCGCAAGCCGGCCTGCCTCTTTGGAGGTCACGAGGTCGGCCGCTACGAGTTCTCGCCAATTCCTGCCGAATCCGCCTGCACGGGCGATCCAGATGAGGTGGTGCAAATCGCGAAGGCCGCCCTGGAATTCCTTTACGTTCGGTTCGAGATTGGTATCGTGAAACCGGTCGTGTCGCTGGGTTTGTTCGAGTTGCTTCGCCGTGCAGAAGCGCTGCGGGTCGAGCGTGGCGCGAAACTCCTTCTGAAACCGGGTGTAAATGCGTCGACTTCCGGCAAGAAATCTGGATTCCAGAAGATTGGTCTGGACGGTGATGTCCTGTACCGCGAGTTCGATGCAGTCGCGTACGGTGCGCACGCTGCTGCCGACTTCGAGCCCCATGTCCCACAGCTTCCCGATGAAGCTTTCGATCGCGTGGGCACCGCCATCGGTCTCGCATAGCAGAAGCAGATCGATGTCCGAATTCGGAAACAGTTCTCCGCGCCCGTAGCCCCCGACCGCGACGAGGCAGGACTGGGCTGGCGTGCCGAGTTCCCGCCAGGCGCGCACGAGCACCGAATCGACCAGCCGGCTATGTGCGCCCAGGAGCGTCGGCGGGGAGGGGTGTTGCCGGTAGGCTTCGCGCAGGGCCTGACGCCCGTCTCGCAGGGCTTCCCGGAGCGCTGCGACCGATGCGAGGGGTTCGTTGGAGATCGAGTTCGGTGCAACGTCGTTCATGAGCGTGACCGGGTGCGATGTGAACGCGTCGAGTGTATGGATCAGGGGTGCGCCGGTCCAGGGATCGGCGGCGCAGGCGTGCCCGCCGAGACCGTCAGTACTTCGTAGCCCGTCGGTGTCACGAGGATGGTGTGCTCCCACTGCGCCGAAAGGCTGCGATCCTTGGTCACGATCGTCCAGCCGTCACCCAACTGCCGAATGTCGGGCCGACCTGCGTTGATCATGGGTTCGATCGTGAAGATCATGCCGGCTTCGAGTCGCACCCCGGTGCGAGCGCGGCCGTAGTGCAGCACCTGGGGATCTTCGTGGAACTTCTTGCCGATGCCGTGTCCGCAGAACTCGCGTACGACCGAGTACCCGCTGCGCTCGGCGTGCGTCTGGATGGCATGCCCGATGTCGCCGAGAAATCCACCTTCCCGAACCGTACGGATGCCCAGCCACATGCACTGGTAGGTGATCTCGCACAGGCGACGCGCCTGGATGGATGGTTCGCCGACGTAAAACATACGGCTCGTATCGCCGTGGTAACCGTCCTGGATTACCGTAATGTCGATGTTCACGATGTCGCCGGACTTGAGCTTCTTGTCGCCCGGGACGCCGTGACAGACGACATGGTTGACGGACGTGCAGATCGACTTCGGGTAGGGGCGGTATCCGGGCGGTGCGTAGTTCAGGGGCGCGGGTACCACGCCCTGCACGCCAGTCATGTATTCGTGGCAAATCCGGTCGACCTCGTCCGTGGTGACGCCGGGACGCACGAACGGCCCGATATAATCGAGCACCTCGGAGGCGAGGCGGCCGGCCACGCGCATTTTCTCGATGTCGTCCGGGGTCTTGATTGTGATTGCCATCGAAGGTCAACTCGGAAAAAAGCAGGCAAGGATAGTCGAAATCGAAGTGGACGGTCCAATACGCACTGCTTCAAACGGCCTCAATCCCGAGCTTTTCCTCGGTTTTTCGTTGAGCCCTCGGATTAGGCGCTGCTATACTTAAAGGTTAATCCGGCACATTTCGTGACCGGGTTACGACGCACCCCGGCAACCGACAGGGTGCCCGCTTCCGAGCGGGTTCTTGTGGCCGGGGGAGGCTCAACCCTGATCAGGAGTTTTTTTAATGTCGACGACCATGCGCGAGATGCTGGAGGCCGGTGTTCATTTCGGCCACCAGACCCGGTTCTGGAATCCGAAGATGGCCCCCTACATTTTCGGCAGCCGCAACAAGATCCACATCGTCAATCTGGAAAAGACGCTGGCGATGTACAACGATGCGATGACTTACATCAAGCAGTTGTCCGCCCGGCGCGGCAACGTCCTCTTCGTCGGCACCAAGCGCCAGGCCCGGGAGACCATGAAGGAAGAGGCACAGCGATGCGGCGCTCCTTTCGTCGATCACCGCTGGCTCGGGGGGATGTTGACCAACTACAAGACGGTCCGCCAATCGATCAAGCGCCTGAAAGACATGGAAGCCATGGTCGAGGACAAATCCATCGACAAGCTTTCCAAGAAGGAACAGCTCCAGTTCCAGCGCGATATGGAGAAGCTCGATCGCAGCCTCGGTGGTATCAAGGAGATGGGCAGCCTCCCGGATGCGATGTTCGTCATCGATGTCGGCTACCACAAGATTGCAATTACCGAGGCTAAGAAGCTCGGTATCCCGGTGATCGCGGTTGTCGACACGAACCACACGCCGGATGGCGTTCAATACATCATCCCCGGCAACGACGATTCCACGCGCGCCATTCGCCTGTACGCCCGAGGCGTGGCCGATGCGGTGCTCGAAGGCCGCAGTCTGGTCAATCGCGAACCGGCAAGCGACGAGTTCGTCGAAGTCGAAGCCGACGAGGTGGAAGGCGAGGCCCGCTGACCTCTCGGTCGCGTGCGCCCGGGGCCCGGGGTTCAGGGCCCGATCTAAATTTTCGGAGTGGCAAGAAATGGCGGACATCACCGCGTCGATGGTGAAGGAACTGCGCGAGGCGACCGGGCTCGGCATGATGGAATGCAAGAAGGCGCTCGTCGAGGCCGAGGGCGATCTGAAGAAGGCCGAGGAGATTCTGCGCATCAAGAGCGGCGCCAAGGCATCCAAGGTTGCAGGTCGAGTGGCCGCCGAAGGTGCTATCACGGCGCACGTCGTTGCCGGCGGCAAGGTGGGAGCACTGGTCGAGGTCAACTGCGAGACCGACTTCGTTGCGAAGGATGCTGGGTTTACCGAGTTTGTCCGTGAGGTCGCACAGGCGGCAGCGGAAAAGGCGACTGGCGACGTGGAAGGCCTGGGGCAAAGCAAACTCGCCAGCGGACAGACGGTCGATGCCGCCCGACAGGCCCTCATCGGCAGGCTCGGCGAAAACATGACGCTGCGACGCGTCGCGCTCGTGCAGGCACAGGGAGCGCTTGCTTCGTACCTTCACGGCTCGCGTATCGGCGTATTGGTCGACTACAGTGGCGGCGACGAAACGTTGGGCAAGGATCTCGCCATGCATATCGCGGCCTCCAAGCCGGTTGCGCTTTCGCGCGAGCAGGTGCCGGCCGAACTCATCGAACGCGAACGGACCATTGCCCGCGCACGTGCGGAAGAAGACAAGAAACCCGCCAATCTCATGGAGCGCATCGTCGACGGCGCGGTGAACAAGTACTTGTCCGAAGTGACGCTTCTCGGCCAACCGTTCGTGAAGGACGACAAGCAGAGTGTAGAGAAGCTCCTGAAGAGCAGGGGAGCAACGGTGCACGCTTTCCACATGTTCGTCTTGGGTGAAGGGATCGAAAAGAAGAAGACCGACTTCGTGGCGGAGGTCATGGCCGCAGCGGGTCAAGCGTGAACTCGGATTCTTCTCCCCCAGCGATGTCGGCACCGTCGGAGCAGCCTCCGGTCGGTGCCGATGCCGAAGGTCCGCGCAGTCCGGCGTATCGTCGGGTACTGGTCAAGTTATCTGGGGAAGCCCTGATGGGGGGCGACCCCTACGGAATCAACCGGGAAGTCATCGAGCGCATCGTCGACGAGATCGCCGGTATCCTTCGGCTGGGTGTTGAAGCGGCTGTCGTCATCGGTGGCGGCAACATCTTTCGTGGTGTCGCGCCGGCTGCCGAGGGCATGGACCGCGCGACCGCAGATTACATGGGCATGCTCGCTACGGTCATGAACGCCCTGGCGTTGCAGGATGCGATGCGGCGCGTGAATCTGGCCAGTCGCGTGCAGTCTGCCTTGAATATCGAACAGGTCGTCGAGCCGTACATTCGCGGCAAGGCAATGCGGTACCTCGAAGAAGGGAAGGTCGTGATTTTTGCCGCCGGAACGGGCAATCCCTTCTTCACCACGGATACGGCAGCCGCGTTGCGCGGCATGGAAATGAACGTCGACATCGTGCTCAAGGCAACGAAGGTCGACGGTGTCTACACCGATGATCCGAAGACCCACCCGGACGCGATGCGCTACAAGCGGCTGAGCTTCGACGAGGCCATCACTCGCAAACTGCGGGTCATGGACGCGACGGCACTGACGTTGTGCCGGGATCAGAAGCTTCCCATCAATGTGTTCAGCATTTTCAAGCCCGGCGCGCTGCGGCGCGTGATCATGGGCGAAGACGAAGGGACGTTGGTTACCTGGAAGCCGGAGGTGCGTGATGAGCGTTGCTGAGGTGCGAAATACGGCCGAACAGAAGATGAACAAGAGCATCGAGGCGCTGAAGAATGATCTTGGCAAGGTGAGAACAGGGCGTGCGCATACGGGGTTGCTCGATCACGTGATGGTCGACTACTACGGTAACGCGACGCCGATTCCGCAGATCGGCAGCGTCTCGCTGATGGACGCCAGAACACTCGCCGTGACCCCCTGGGAGAAGAAGCTCCTTCCTGCCGTCGAGAAAGCGATTCGCGACTCGGATCTCGGGCTGAACCCGGCATCCGACGGTGAGCGCGTGCGGGTGCCCATGCCGGCCCTGACCGAAGAACGTCGGCGCGATCTGATCAAGGTGGTGCGGCACGAGGCCGAAAACGCACGTGTGGCGGTACGAAACATCCGGCGCGACGCCAACAATCATCTGAAAGACATGCTGAAAAAGAAGGAAATTCCCGAGGACCAGGAGCGCAAGGGTCAGGATGATGTGCAAAAACTGACCGACCGGTTCATCGCGGACATCGACAAGATCCTGCAACAGAAGGAAGCGGACCTGCTGGCCGTTTGACCGTCTGAACCTGGGAGGCTCAGCGTTGTTCACGAGTTCTACCGTGGCCATCCCCGAGGTGGCAGCCGTTCCGCGCCATATCGCCATCATCATGGACGGCAACGGGCGCTGGGCCAAGAAGCGGCATCTGCCTCGCGTTGCCGGGCACAGAAAGGGCGCTGAAGCCGTCCGGGCGACCGTTCGGGCATGTGCCGAGCGTGGGGTTGAGTTCCTGACGGTATTCGCGTTCTCCAGCGAGAACTGGCGCCGCCCACCGGAAGAGGTGTCCTTTCTGATGGATCTGTTTGTCAGCGCGCTTGAACAGGAAGTTGCTCGTCTGCACGAGAACAGCATTCGGTTTCGCGTCGTCGGCGATCTTTCTCGCTTCAGTCCGAAAATCCAGACCCTGATCGGCGACGCCGAAGTCCTTACTCGCGACAATCAGCGGCTTACGCTCACGGTCGCGGCGAACTACGGCGGTCGCTGGGATCTCCTGCAGGCGTTCAAGCGCATGAGTGCGGAGCGTCCCGAGTCGAGCCAGACTTTTACCGAATCCGATCTGACGCCATACCTCGCCATGAACTACGCGCCGGAGCCCGATCTTTTCATTCGCACCGGGGGCGAGCAGCGCATCAGCAATTTTCTGCTGTGGCAGTTGGCCTACGCCGAACTTTACTTCACCGAAACCCTGTGGCCTGACTTCGATGCGGGAGCTCTGGACACAGCGATCGCGTGGTATCGTGGTCGGGAACGGCGATTCGGCCGCACCAGCGAGCAGCTCCAGCACGGCAATACCGAACGGCTCGCCCGAGCCGCCGGCACCGGCTAGACGGCTTCGCTGTGCTCCTGCCCCGAATCCTGACCGCCCTCGTATTGATCTCACTCTTCCTTGCTGCGTTGTTCGGATTGCCGCAGCGCTGGTGGGGGGGCGCCATGCTCGGGATTGTCGCGATAGGCAGTATGGAATGGGGGCGTCTGATTGCCCTGTCTAGACGTGCAAGCATGGTCTTCTGCGCCGGTGTGCTTGCGGCATGTGCGCTCGTTGCATCGAGCACACTGGTGCCGGACGCCGGTTTCGTCGTGCTCGGCGCTGCACTCGTCGTCTGGGTGGCCTTCATTCCGCTCTGGCTGCGCGGGAAGACGGCGCCGTCGAAGGTCGTACTCCTGACCACAGGTGTGGTGGTGCTGGTGTCTGCTTGGTACGCGTTGTACGCCCTTCAGGTGTCCGCTCCGCGACTGCTCGCGCTGATGTGCGTGGTGTGGATCGCCGATACCGGTGCTTACTTCGCCGGTCGATCGTTTGGTCGTCACAAGCTCGCGCCGAGGATCAGCCCCGGCAAGACCTGGGAAGGGGTGGCGGGCGCGGTCGTCGGCGTTGCCTTGTATTATGCGATGCTGTGGTGGTTCTGGGCGCCGTCGTTTTTGCTCGAAACGCGTGTGCTTGATCTCGGGATCATTGCCGGCATGACGATATTGAGCATCGAAGGGGATCTGTTCGAATCGTGGTTGAAGCGTCGCGCCGGCGTGAAGGATAGCGGTGCGCTGCTCCCGGGGCATGGGGGTGTTCTCGATCGCATCGACGGCGTGCTCGCGGCGCTGCCGTTCGCTGCTTTGCTGACCTACGCCGCGCGAGGCTGATGGCGATGCAGGTGCGTCACGTTGCTGTGTTGGGCTCTACGGGCAGCATCGGCGTCAACACGCTGGCCGTCGCCGAGCGCCAGCCCGATCGTTTCCGCGTCGTCGCGCTGACTGCGCATTCGCGCGTGGACGACTTGTTCGAGCAGTGCCTTCGGTTTCGGCCGGCCTATGCGGCGGTTTCGGATGCGCGTGCGGCGGAACGCCTGCGAACGAAGCTGCGATCGACGGGAAGCGACTGTGAGGTGCTCGCCGGAGAGGAGGGTCTCGAACGAGTCGCCCGCCTCGACGAGGTCGATACGGTGGTTGCTGGTATCGTCGGGGCAGCTGGGTTGAAGCCGACACTTGCCGCCGCGCGCGCCGGAAAACGTGTGCTGCTCGCGAACAAGGAGGCCTTGGTGATGGCAGGCGGCCTTTTCATGGCGACGATTCAGGCAAGCGGGGCGACACTGCTGCCGATCGACAGCGAACACAACGCGATCTTGCAGGCATTGCCGAGGCACTTCGCGGGAGACCTCGATGCCGTGGGCGTGCGCCGCATCGTTCTGACCGCCTCGGGCGGTCCCTTTCGGACGTTGCGCGCGGATCAGCTCGAGAATGTGACGGTGGCGCAGGCGTGCGCCCATCCGAATTGGGTCATGGGGCCCAAGATTTCCGTCGACTCGGCGACGATGATGAACAAAGGCCTGGAAGTCATCGAAGCCCGTTGGCTCTTCAACGCTCCGGGCGAACGGATCGGCATCGTTATTCACCCCCAAAGCATCGTGCACTCGATGGTGGAATATCGCGATGGGTCGACCATCGCTCAGCTCGGACAGCCGGACATGCGCACGCCGATTGCTTATGCGCTCTCCTATCCGGAGCGGATCGAGTCAGGTGTCGAACCGCTCGATCTCACACGTGCAGGACGTCTCGACTTCTATCCGCCCGATTTGGAGCGTTTCCCCTGTTTAAGGTTGGCTTTCGATGCGCTTGCCCGAGGCGGCACGGCACCCGCCGTGTTGAATGCGGCGAACGAGATCGCTGTCGCCGGCTTTCTGGACGGGCGAATGCCGTTTTGGCGCATCGGGGAACTCATCGAATCAGTCATGTCTGACGTAAGCATTGGCGCCGCAGACACGCTCGATGCAATCTTTGCCGCCGATCGCCACGCTCGCGATGTGTCCGCGGTGTGGATCGCGCGTCACTGTCGTCCCGGCGGTTCCGTGACCGGGTGTCAGGGCGAGGAAGCTGCATCGATCGGGAGATCGCGTTGAGCATGGTGACTACAGTCGTTGCGTTCGTCATTGCGTTGGGATCACTGATCCTCTTTCACGAGCTCGGTCATTACCTCGTAGCCAGGGCGCTGGGCGTGAAGGTGCTGAGATTCTCAATCGGGTTCGGTCGTCCGCTAGTTCGACGGGTGCTCGGCAAGGACAAGACCGAATGGGTCATAGCGGCCGTGCCGCTCGGTGGGTACGTGAAGATGGTCGACGAGCGCGAGGGCGTCGTCGCCCCCGCGGATTTGCCGCGCGCGTTCAATCGACAGTCGGTTTATCGACGCTTCGCGATCGTCGCTGCCGGGCCGATCGCCAATTTCCTGTTGGCCATCGCGCTGTACTGGGTGCTCTTCGTGTCCGGCATGCCCGGACTGCGACCCGTTGTCGATGCGCCGCCCGCCGGCACGCCGGCCTTCGTCGCCGGTTTCCAGGCGGGCGACACGCTGCAAAAAATCGGTGGCGAGAGCGTCCAGACCTGGCAGGACGCACGCTGGATTCTTCTCAAGTATGCAGTCGGGCGCGGCTCGGTTCGTGTCGATGTCACTGATACACGGGGCTACATCGAGTCTCGGACGATCGACTTCTCGCATCTCGGCAGTGAGGATCTCGAGGGCGACTTCCTGCAAGCTGCAGGTTTTCGACGGTTTCATCCACCGATCGATCCGGTGATCGGTCGCATCATCAAGGATGGGGCTGCCGAGCGCGCGGGCTTGCAGGAAGGGGATCGCATCGTCGCCGTCGATGGTGTCGCAGTGCGGCAGTGGCAGGATTTCGTAGCCGAAATTCGCGCTCACCCGAACGGGAAGCTCGAATTGGTGATCGAGCGTGGGGGCGCGCGCAACACGTTATCGGTCAGCCCCGAACCCACGACGGAGGCCGGCAAGCAGATCGGTCGCATCGGTGCTGCGCCGCGAACTGATCCAGAGGCCCTGCGTTCCATGCTTACGGAAGTCCGCTATGGTGCCGGGGAGAGCGTCGTCAAGGCGGTTGCGAAGACTTGGGAAACGTCCGTTTTCAGTTTGCAGATGCTCTGGAAGATGCTGACCGGCCATATCTCGCTGAAGAACCTTTCGGGTCCGATCACCATTGCCGACTATGCGGGGCAGTCGGCGCAGATCGGATGGGTGGCGTACCTGAGTTTTCTCGCCTTGATCAGCATCAGTCTCGGCGTGCTCAATCTGCTGCCCGTACCTTTATTGGATGGCGGTCATTTAATGTATTATACGGTCGAGATTTTGAAGGGCAGACCGGTCTCCGAGCGCGCCATGCAGATCGGTCAGCACATCGGCATGGCACTCCTCTTCACCCTGATGCTACTCGCCCTCTACAACGACGTGAACCGGCTTATCAGCAACTGAACCGAAGAATGCGATTCTCACGTCTGGTACTCGCAAGCGCGCTTCTTTTCGGCTCCGGCAATGCGCTGGCCCTTGAGCCGTTCATCGTCAAGGACATTCGCGTCGAAGGCATACAGCGCACCGAAGCAGGAACGGTGTTCAGCTACTTGCCCGTGAAGGTCGGCGAGACCCTGACAGAGGAAAAGGCTGCTGCAGCGATACGTGCGCTGTACGCAACAGGTTTTTTTCGCGACGTCACGCTGGAAGCCGATAACGGTGTTCTCATCGTCAATCTGCTCGAACGGCCCAGCGTCGCGCAACTCGATTTCGTCGGCGTGAAGGAATTCGAGCCCGAACAGCTCAAGGCCGGGTTCAAACAGGTCGGGCTTGCCGAAGGGCGGATATTCGACCGCTCGTTGCTCGATCGTGCAGAGCAGGAACTCAAGCGCCAGTACGTGAGCCGGGGCAAGTATTCCGCCACGGTGACGACTACCGTGACGCCCCTCGAGCGCAATCGCGTAGCCGTCAGCTTCAACGTTGTCGAAGGCGAAGTCGCGAAGATTCGGCAGATCAGCATCATCGGGGCCAAGTCGTTTCGCGAGAAGGACCTGGTCGATTTGTTCGTCCTGCGCACGCCGGGCCTGATGACCTGGTTCTCCAAGCACGATCAATATTCGCGGCAGAAGCTGCAGGCCGATCTCGAAACGCTGCGTTCGTTCTATCTGAATCGAGGCTATCTCGAATTCAACGTCGATTCGACGCAAGTCTCGATAACGCCCGACAAGAAGGACGTCTACATAACCGTCGGTATCACCGAGGGCGAGAAATATACCGTATCCGACATTCGCATGGCCGGCGAGATGCTTGTGCCCGAGCCGGAATTGCGCAAGCTGTTGAAGCTGAAGTCCGGCGACGTGTTCTCGCGCGAGCGATTGACGGAATCGACCAAGGCAATCTCGGATCGGCTCGGCAACGACGGCTATGCGTTTGCGAATGTGAACGCAGCGCCGGAGATCGACCGGGAAAAGCTTCAGGTGGCGTTTACCTTTTTCGTCGATCCGGGCCGGCGCGTGTACGTTCGCCGAATCAACATCGCGGGCAACACCAAAACGCGTGATGAGGTCATCCGTCGCGAAATGCGGCAACTCGAGGGCGGATGGTACTCCGCGGACAAGGTCAACAACTCTCGAACCCGAGTCGATCGCCTTGGCTACTTCAATGAGGTCAACGTCGAGACGCCGAGCGTCCCGGGCACGACCGATCAGATCGACGTCAACTTCACGATCACCGAGAAGCCCACCGGCAACCTGTTGCTGGGCGCTGGTTTCTCAAGCACGGAAGGCGTCGTCTTGTCGGGCGGTGTCACCCAATCCAACGTGTTCGGTTCGGGCAATCATCTCGGTTTGCAACTCAATACCAGCAAACTCAATACGGTGTACGGCCTTTCCCTGACGCAGCCGTATTACACGGTCGACGGGATAAGCCGCGGCTTCGATCTCTACAAGCGCAACGTGGATCCGACGACCATCGACGCCGGGCGATTCCGCACATCGACCATCGGCGGTCAGCTTCGGTTCGGCGTTCCGGTCACCGAACTCGATACCATCAACTACGGCATCGGTATCGAGCGCACGACGATCACGACCTTCGCCGACAGCCCGTTGCGATTCATCAACTTTACAAACCTGTTCGGCAACACCAATACGACGCTGCTGGGAACGATCGGGTGGGCACGGGATCAGCGCAACAGCTTGATCTACCCCACGGAAGGACGTTATCAGAAGGCCAACCTGGAAGTGGGTTTGCCCGGGGGCGATCTGCGTTACTACAAGGCCACGTACCAGCATCAGATCTACGTTCCCGTATCGCGTGAATACACGCTTTATCTGAATGGCGAGTTGGGTGTAGGCGACGGAGCAGGCGGAAAGCCGCTTCCTTTCTTCAAGAATTTCTACGGGGGCGGCGTGACTTCGGTCCGCGGATATCGATCCAATTCGCTGGGGGCCCGGGATACCAACGACGATCCGATCGGCGGCAGCAAACGTGTGGTAGGCAATGCGGAATTTCTGTTTCCGTTCCCCGGCCTGTCGGGAGACAAGTCAGTGCGCGTGAGTGCCTTCATGGATACAGGTATGATTTCGGATACCTTTGAAGGATCGGCATTCCGCAGCTCCTTCGGCGTCGCCGTCTTGTGGGTGTCGCCTCTCGGACCGCTCAAGATCAGCGTTGCCCAGCCGGTCGGCGACAAGCCGGGAGACCGCAAGGAGCGGTTCCAATTTACGTTTGGCAGTGCCTTCTGATGAGGCGCTGTGTTTAGTGCGAGGAGATACCTCTTGAAGGCCGCTCGTCTGTTGTTGCTTTTTCTCAGTTTGGGATTGTTTCCGGCCGTTGCCGGGGCCGCCGAATTCAAGATCGGTTTCCTCGATGCAGAGCGAATCAATCGCGAATCGGCGCCCGCGGTGCGCGCGAGCAAGGAACTCGAAAAGGAATTCGCGCCGCGCATCCAGGAACTGCAACGCCAAGAGCGTCAACTGAAGGATCTTCAGGCATCCATCGAAAAGGACGGCGTGACGCTGAGCGAAAGCGAACGCAGTCGTCGCGAACAGGAGCTGGCGCGTCAGGGCCGGGAATTCCAGCGTGCGCAACGGGAGTATCGTGAAGACCTGAATCAGCGCCGCAATGAGAAGCTTGCCGATCTATTCCAGCGCGCGAATCGCGTCATTCAGCAGATCGCCGAGGCGGAGAAATTCGACCTCATTCTTCAGGAAGCGGTCTATCGCAGCTCCCGCATCGACATCACCGACAAGGTCCTCAAGGCGCTCGGGGACAAGTGATCCAGCACTGCGAGCGCCCGCTCATGTCGGCCAGCGATTCGCCACGACTGTCGCATGCCGGTGAGGGTTGACCGATGCGTGTTGCCGCACGGTCCGTCAGCCTCGGTGATTTGATCGACCACCTAGGCGGAGAACTCATCGGCAGCCGTGAGACCCGAATAGCGCAGGTCGCGCCGCTCGACTCTGCGGGGCCGGAAGAGCTATCCTTTCTGGGCAGCGACGCCTATCGCGCTGCTCTCCAGCAATCGCGCGCTGGCGCCGTCGTGGTTCGCTCAGACGCGGGGATTTCCGGTCGCACGCTCATCCTTGCCTCGAATCCGTACGCCTACTTCATTCGAGCGGCGGAATTGCTGAATCCCGATCCCGAGATTGTCGCGGGGCGCCATCCGATGGCCGCGATTCATCCGGAGGCAGAAGTTGCACAGTCCGCCGAGGTCGGCCCGTTCGTGAGTATCGATCGCGGGGCACGTATCGGCGAGCGGGTACGGCTCGGTCCCGGATGCCGCGTGGGTGTGAACGCGCAAATCGGCGACGATTCCTGGCTGCACGCCAATGTGACCGTCTATGCGCATTGCCAAATCGGATGTCGTGCGGTGGTGAACGCCGGGGCGGTCATCGGTGCCGATGGATTCGGCGGGGTCTTCGACGAAGGGCGGTGGCTGAAGATGCCCCATCTGGGGCGAGTGGTGATCGGTGACGACGTCGAAATCGGCGCGAACACGACGATAGACCGCGGCGCGATGGCGGATACGCTCATCGGCGACGACGTCAAGCTGGACAACCAGATTCAGGTCGGGCACAACGTCGTGATCGGTGCCCACACGACGATCGCGGGTTGTACCGGCATAGCGGGTAGCACGCGCATTGGCGAACATTGTGTCATTGGCGGCGCGGCTAACCTGACGGGTCATCTCAAACTGACCGACCGCGTCGTGGTCTCGGCCGGTACGGTGATCATGCGTTCGATCGATCGGCCGGGCCGTTATACCGGGATCTACCCGTCGAGCGAGCACCGCGCGTGGCTCAGGAGCGCCGTGGGCGTGAAACGGTTGGGAGAGGGAGGCGACGCTCAGCGCGATCGCCAACGCAGGCATACCAATAAAGAAGATGACGAACATGGCGGCAATGCAGATCGATGAAATTCTGAAGTACCTTCCGCACCGATATCCGTTCCTGCTGATCGACCGTGTGGAATCGATCGATCCGGCCGGTCGTATCGTTGCGCTCAAGAACGTATCGGTCAACGAGCCATTCTTTGTCGGACACTTTCCCCACCATCCCGTGATGCCAGGCGTGCTGATCATCGAAGCGCTGGCCCAGGCGGCGGCGATCCTCACCTTCAAGCTGCAGAACCAGATGCCGGACGATAAATCGATTTACTATTTCGTCGGTATCGACAACGCGCGCTTCAAGCGGCCGGTATTGCCCGGGGATCAGCTTGAACTGCAGGTGAGCATCGTCCGAGAGTCCCGCGGGCTGTGGAAGTTCAAGGGCGAGGCGCGTGTGGCCGGTCAACTGGCGGCGGAAGGGGAGCTGCTGTGTACCCTGCGTCCGCTGTGATCGGGTTTCTTCCAGAACGAGATCGCTTGCTGCGATGATTCACTCCACGGCCATCATCCATCCCGATGCAGTGATCGGCGACGGCGTCGAGATCGGGGCATTCAGCATCATCGATGCAAATGTAGAGATCGGTGCGGGTACCCGGATTGGCCATCACTGCGTCATCACCGGCCATACGCGATTGGGCCGCGATAACCGCATTCTTCATTTTGTCTCGCTCGGCGAAATGCCTCAGGATAAAAAGTATCGCGGCGAACCGACTCGACTCGAAATCGGCGACCGCAATACGATACGAGAGTTTTGCACCTTCAACGTGGGTACGGTGCAGGATGCAGGCGTCACTCGCCTCGGCGATGACAACTGGATCATGGCCTATGTGCATCTCGCACACGATTGTCAGGTGGGAAACAATACGATTTTTGCGAACAATGCGCAGCTGGCGGGGCACGTTCACGTTCATGACTACGCGATCCTGGGCGGCTTTACGACGGTACATCAGTTCTGCAGAATCGGAGCACATTGCATCACCGGTCTGAACAGCGTGATCGTGCACGATGTCCCGCCCTATGTGACGGTAGGCGGAAATCCTACGAGCCCGCACGGCATCAATACGGAGGGGCTGCGCCGACGTGGGTTCGGCCCCGACGCAATCGATGGACTGCGGCGAGCCTACCGGACACTTTATCGCTCCGGCCTGACGCTCGAAGATGCCCGCAGTGCACTGGCTGTCCAGGCGAACGTGGTGCCGGAGGTCGGATTGCTCGTGGACTTCCTGGGTACTTCGACGCGAGGCATCGTGCGCTGACATGATCGTCGGGACGCGGCCTCGTACGGTCGCCATCGTAGCCGGAGAACCCTCGGGCGACATGCTCGCTGCACAACTCGTGCAGGCGGTGGGCAAGTTGGCGCCAGGCGTCCGGTTCGTCGGCGTGGGTGGCAACCGCATGCAAGCCGCAGGCGTTGAGTGTCTCTACCCCGTTGAGCGACTCGCGGTCCGAGGCTACGTCGAAGTCCTGCGGCATTTTTTCGACATCGTAGGCATCCGGCGGGAGCTTCGCCGGCGTTGGCTTGCTTCACCGCCGGACCTGTTCGTGGGTGTCGATGCACCGGATTTCAACTTCGCGCTCGAGCACGCCCTGCGCCATGCCGGGATACCCACGGTGCATTTCATCAGCCCGTCGATCTGGGCATGGCGGCCGGAGCGAATGACAAAGATCAAAGCCGCGGTGTCGCACATGCTGGCGTTGTTCCCGTTCGAGGCGCCGATCTACGAAGCCGCGGGCGTGCCGGTGACGTTTGTCGGGCATCCGCTTGCCGACATGCTGCCGCAGCAGCCGGATCGGCTGCAGGCACGGGAACAACTGCGTCTGCCCGCAGACAGAACTGTTGTCGCACTGCTGCCGGGTTCGCGTGCATCCGAACTCGACCACCACGCCGACGTATACGTCGCTACGTTGAAGCTCGTTTCGCAGCGACGGCCGGACGTGATCTTTCTCGCCCCGATGGTCAACCGCACCACACGTGGCCTCTTCGAAGAGGCGTTGGCACGCAGCGGCGCGATGCCCGAGAATCTCACGCTGCTGTTCGGTCATTCCCATGAAGCGCTGATGGCGGCGGACGCGGCGCTGGTCGCCTCCGGAACCGCAACGCTCGAGGCGGCACTACTCGGTTGTCCGATGGTCATCACCTACAGGATGCCCGCATTGAGTTGGCGCATCATGTGGCCGAAGCGGCGTCTGCCGTATGTCGGGTTGCCGAACGTTCTTGCGGGTGAGTTTGTGGTTCCCGAACTATTGCAGGACGACGCGACGCCCGAGAACCTCGCCCAGGCACTCCTCAACCTGCTCGAGGACAGCTTGGTCCGTCGGCGTATCGAGGCGAGATTTTCGCGGATGCGCGCCGGATTGCGAAGGAACGCTGCCGATACGTCGGCAGAGGTGGTCGTGCGGCTGCTCGGAGCGGCGGCATGAGCGAGGTCGAGGTGGTGGTTTGCGGAGTGGACGAGGCGGGGCGCGGCCCCCTCGCGGGGCCCGTTTATGCGGCCGCCGTCATACTCGGTGCTCGCGTGTCGATCGATGGTCTTGCCGATTCGAAGGCGTTGAGCGCGCGCACACGCGAGACGCTCCGGGTTCGGATCGAGTCGACAGCCATTGCGTGGGCCGTGGCGAGCGCGTCGGTCGAGGAGATCGATGCCATCAACATTCTTCAGGCGAGCCTGCTTGCCATGCGGCGTGCAGTGGAGCAGCTCGGCTGTGTGCCGGGGCGCGTGTTGGTGGACGGGTTGCATTGTCCGCCGCTGCGATGTCCTGCGCAGGCCGTGGTGGGCGGGGATGCCTCGATCGCTGAAATTTCGGCTGCCTCGATACTTGCCAAGACAGCGCGCGATCGGCTCATGATCGAGCTGGATGCGTTGCATCCGGGTTACGGTTTCGCGCGCAACAAGGGGTATTCGACGCGCGACCATCTCGAGGCGCTCAAACGCATTGGACCATCGCCGGTCCACAGACGCAGCTTTGCTCCGGTGCGCAACGCCGTATACTCCCTGTTCTGATCGTTGCTGGCTTTCCTGGAGCGCGTCCAATGCGCCTCGCACTGCTCGTCCATCTGCTCGGATCGATCATCTGGATCGGCGGGATGTTCTTCGCGTACGTCGCGTTGCGCCCGGCCGCCGCACGACTGCTCGAACCGCCCCAGCGGCTCAGTCTTTGGTGCGAGACGCTGTCCCGGTTCTTTCTGTGGGTCTGGATTTCCATTGTCGCCATCCACGGATCCGGCTTTCACATGCTCGGTACGGCGTACGGCATGCGTGCGGCGCCACCCTATGTACTTTCGATGTTCGGTATTGCGGCAGTCATGACCGTGATCTTCGCCTACATTTACTTCGTACCGTACAAGTCGTTGGTCGTCGGCGTCGGCGTCCGGAACTGGAAGCAGGCAGGCACGGCAATGAACCGGATTCGAATCCTGGTGGCGATCAACCTGGCCCTCGGGTTGCTGACGGTGGCCGTTGCTGTCACGGGCGGCCTCCTGGCCTGATTTGAATCGGCGGGACCGACCTGCAGCATTCGTTTCCCGAGGATCGATGACAGTCATTTCGTCGCATTCGAATCCGCAGTTCAAGGCGTTGAGGCTGCTGGCGAGTTCCGGTCGGGAGCGGCGTAGCGCGTCGTCGATGATCCTCGACGGACCGCATCTGCTGACTTGCTACCTTGCACGTCACGGCACGCCCACGTTGGTGGCTGTCAGCGAAGATGCAAGGGAGCGACCAGAGATCGCAGAGCTCTTGCGCTGCTGCGAAAGCGCTCGGGTACTGTTGTTCTCGCCCCCGCTTTTTTCACGGTTGGCGCCGGTCGAGCATCCTGTGGGGATACTTGCCGTGGCTCCGATTCCAGAGACCGGCATGGCCGCAAGGCTTGGACGTGCGAACGTGCTGCTGGAGGGGGTACAGGATCCGGGCAACGTGGGCAGCATCATCCGGACCGCCGCTGCGGCCGGCGTGGAGCAGGTGCTCCTTTCCGCCGGGTGTGCGGACGCGTGGGCGCCGCGCACGCTGCGTGCAGGCATGGGCGGACATTTCGCCCTCGCGGTGCGCAGCGGCGTCGATCTCGAGGCTGCGCTGGATGGATTCGACGGCACTGTCGTCGTCACCGTTGCGCGGGGAGGGCGACCGCCGCAGGACTTCGATCTCACCGGCTCGACCGCATTTGTTTTCGGTGGCGAAGGAGCGGGGCTCAGCGATGCGTTGTTGTCGCGTGCCGGCAGTCGCGTGACGATCCCCATGGCGCCTGGCGTGGAGTCGTTGAATGTCGGCGCCGCTGCGGCCATCCTGTTGTTCGAACGCGTCAGGCAACGAAACGCGCCTGCGCTCGGATAGCTGCACGTGGCCTGCGGGAAGCCTGCTTCCCTTGCGGTACTTGGCGTACTCGCGCCGTGTCAGTAGACGTGTCTGACCAGGCGTGTGTCGTGCAGGATCGTGGCGGCTATCTCCTCGATCGACTTGCTTGTCGTATCGATGTACGGCACACCTTCCTGACGCATCAGCGCCTCGGCCGCACGAACTTCGAACTGGCAATTGGTGAGCGTGGAATAACGACTGCCGGGGCGGCGTTCGTTGCGAACCAGATGCAGGCGCTCGGGCAGTATGGTGAGGCCGTAGAGTTTGCGCCGCAATTGATGGAGCTGCGGCGGCAGGGAGTTGCGATTGAAATCCTCGGCGACCAGCGGGTAGTTCGCGGTTCTGATCCCGTACTGAAGCGCCATGTAGAGGCACGTCGGGGTCTTTCCGCAGCGGGACACGCCCACGAGCACGATATCTGCTTCGCCGAGATCGCGGGTGGAGATTCCGTCGTCGTGGCTGAGGGCGAAGTTCACTGCTTCGATACGGCGATGATATTCGCCCAGGTCATCGGCGCTATGGGAGCGGCCGACGACTCGGGCAGAATGCAGTCCGAGTTCGTCTTCCAGCGTTTTGATGAAGGATTGGAAGCAGTCGACCACGAGTGCGTTGGCGCCGGAGAGTATGCGTTCAAGCTCGGAATTGACGAGTGTGCAGAAGACGACGGCGCGCTGACCGTCCTCATGTGCCGCAAGGTTGATTTCCTTGACGAGCGCATGGGCCTTTTCCGCGGAGTCCACGAAGGGCTTGGTGAGTTCGATGAACCGCACGCCTTCGAACTGCGTGAGCAGGCTGTGACCGAGCATTTCGCAGGTGATGCCCGTGCGGTCCGATACGAAAAAGGCCGTGCGCCTGGACTGGCCGTTGCCCGGATGCATAAGTGCTCGCGTCGGCAGATTGAACGGGTAAAATATCGACTTTCCCCACCGCTTACAACCAAGATGGGTCCCCATGGCTGACGATTATCTCGCTTGGCTTCAAGACCTCCGCATGGCCGACATCGGGCGGGTAGGCGGAAAGAACGCATCCCTGGGCGAGATGATTGGCGAATTGGCGCCGCTCGGCATTCGCGTGCCCGGCGGGTTCGCCACGACAGCTGCGGCCTTTCGGGAATTTCTCGCTCATCAGAATCTCGACAAGCGGATTGAAGAAGCCCTGAGCGAACTCGACATCGAGGATGTCCAGGCGCTTGCGCGGTGTGGTGCGCAGGTTCGGGCATGGATCGAGTCGCATCCGCTTCCGCCGGCACTCGAATCTTCAGTCCGGGATGCTTACGCGAAGATGCAGGAAGAGATGGGGGGCGACGTCTCGGTGGCTGTACGTTCATCCGCGACTGCGGAGGATCTCCCGGATGCAAGCTTTGCCGGGCAGCAGGAGACCTATCTGAACGTGCACGGTATCGACAACGTCCTCGCGTCGATTCGCCGTGTGTTCGCGTCGCTCTACAACGATCGCGCCATCGCGTATCGGGTTCACCACGGCTTCGTTCACGCCGAGGTCGCCTTGTCGGCTGGGGTGCAGCGGATGGTGCGCAGCGACCTCTCCGCAAGCGGCGTGATGTTTACCCTCGATACGGAGTCGGGATTCGATCAGGTCGTCTTCGTTACCGCAGCCTACGGCCTCGGCGAAGCCGTGGTGCAGGGGGCCGTCAATCCGGATGAGTTCTACGTATACAAGGCTGCGCTCGCGGCGAAGCGACCAGCCATTCTGCGGCGCTCGCTCGGCGGCAAGGCTGTTCGCATGGTTTATGCGAACGGCCGCGAACCCGGAAAATCCGTCGACACGGAAGCCGTGCCCGACGCGCTACGGACGAAGTTCTGCATCACCGACGCCGATGTCGAGCAACTGGGGCGACTCGCGATGACTATCGAGGCGCATTATGGGCGCCCAATGGATATCGAGTGGGGCAAGGACGGCATCGACGGGCAGCTCTATATCCTGCAGGCACGCCCGGAAACGGTGAAAGCGCAGGCCGCCCTGGATTCGCTCAGACGCTATCGATTGAAATCGCGCTCGGAAATCCTCGTGAGCGGCCGCGCGATCGGACAGAAGGTCGGGGCGGGTCATGTCCGGCTGGTGCGCGACCCGCAGGAGATGGATCGGGTGCAGCCCGGGGACGTCTTGGTGACCGACATGACCGATCCCGACTGGGAGCCGGTGATGAAGCGCGCAGCCGCCATCGTCACCAACCGCGGAGGGCGTACGTGTCATGCTGCCATCATTGCGCGGGAACTCGGCATTCCGGCCGTGGTGGGAACGGGTGAGGCCACTCGGCTCCTGCGGGAGGGGGATCCGGTGACGGTTTCCTGCGCCGAGGGTGATACGGGGAACGTCTATGCGGGCCTGCTCGAGGTCGAGGAGATCAATCTATCTCTCGATGCCATGCCCAAAGCGCCGGTCAAGATTGCGATGAATGTCGGAAATCCGGAGCTTGCCTTCGAGTTCCAGCGGCTGCCGAACGCAGGGGTCGGTCTTGCCCGGCTCGAATTCATCATCGCGCGCATGATCGGCGTTCACCCGAAGGCGATCCTGAACTACCCGAATCTGCCGGCCGATTTGAAGCGGGCGGTGGAAAA
>LNFM01005748.1_pt1 | contig 21088 bp, 11 predicted proteins | sample 596031 | NCBI WGS metagenome assembly LNFM01 (sample SAMN04254537, study PRJNA301005) | activated carbon metagenome | isolation source: dual media filters at the Ann Arbor, Michigan drinking water treatment plant | place: USA: Ann Arbor
ACCTGCTCGTGCTCGCGCCCGCCGCAGCTCGCGCGACCAACCTCCTGCTCGGTGGGCGCATTCGTCGCGTCCGGCTCGTCCACATCGAGGTCGTAGGGGGTCTCGATGTCCTCGTCCACGAAGTCGTCGCTGTCGAGTGACTCGTCGTCATCGTAGGGCGTCCACTGCTCCTCCTCGAGGTCGTCGTTGCCGGTCGTCCAGGGGACATCTGGATCCGCGGGATCGAAGATCTCGTCGTCGGCCTCGATCGGCTCGATCGGCGACTCGCCGCGGAGGCCGACGTTCGCGGCGATGCCGTGGAACGAGCTCTGGGTGTCGCTGCCGTTGGCGCAGGTGCGGTCTTCGTATTCGCCGCACGGACCCGAGGTCGTCTTGAAGGTGGGCCTGCCGCACTCTTCGCCGTGGTAGCTCATGATGTCGCCGCAGATGTTCGAGTGATCGAGGCCGAGGGAGTGGCCGATCTCGTGGGCGGCGGTGGCGCAGATCCAGTCGACGTTGGACTCACCGATGGTCTGCGAGAAGACGTAGACGAGAGAGCTCGGGATGACCTCGCCGTTGTAGGGCGAGAGACCAGTGGTGGTCTCGTCCTCGAGACCGATGAGGTCGGGGGTGCCGCCGACGAGTGCGCGGATCACCGGGCGGTCGGCCGGCGCGGTTTCGACGATGTCGACGTTGAACGGTTTGAAGTGGGCCTGAACGCAGGCGACGACCTGGTTCCAGCGCTTGGTGGAGCCGCCGTAGGCGGGGATCTGGGTGCCGTCTTCGAGGGTCATCCCGCCGCGGTCCATGACGACCGTGACCGGGGTCGCGGCAGCGTGCGCGGTTGAAGCGGCGAAGACCAGGACTGAGGCTAGGAGGGGAATTCGCACGGCGGGCACCTCTCGACGGCACTGAACAAGACAGCCCGCGGCCGACCGGCATTCACGTCGCAACAGAACGTCACAGTCCGGAATGACAAACGGCGCCCCGAGGGACGCCGCATGTAGGTTGGTTAGCTACAGGCTACCAGCGGTCGTCGCCGCCGCCGCCGTCGCGACCGCCACGGCCGCCACGGCCGCCGCGACCACCACGACCGCCGCGACCACCGCCGCCGTCGCCGCCGCCACCGCCGCCGCGCTGCTGGCGCTGCTCGGCCTCGTTGACGCGGAGCGGGCGACCGTCGAGGGTACGACCGTCCATGCCCTCGATCGCCTTGGTCGCCTCTTCGGGCGTACCCATGGTCACAAAGGCGAAGCCGCGCGAGCGGCCTGTCTCGCGATCGGTGACAAGGTGGACGTCGCTAACAGTTCCAAATTCCTGGAACGCCTGGCGAACGCCATCAGCATTGGTGTTGAACGAGAGATTTCCGACGTACAGACGAGTGTTCATGCCTTCGTGCTCGATCTGGCCCTGTGCGCAGTCAACCCGCCCCGAAGGGGGCCATGGTGCTTCAAAGCGGGTTCTGGGGGAAACCACGTACCCACTGAGCACCGGACAAGACCCGACGAACGGTGACTAGCGTGACGTAGTCGAACGTACTCCTGGCCGAAAAGGAACGCCACCAGATCTTCGTGCGGCGCCACAAGATCGCGGATCCACTACCGGAAAAACGGGAAACCAGACGGCGATATCGGTGTCCGATCGGCTACTTGAGTATGCTGGCGACGCATGACTGAGCCCGAGCGACAGCTCCTGCGCCGGCTCAGAGAGCGAGACGAACGCGCGTTTCGCGAGCTCATCTCCGAGCACCGCGATCGGGTGTTCAACATCACGTTTCGCATGCTCGGCAATCGCGCGGAGGCCGAGGACGTCGCTCAGGAAGTGTTCATCACCGTCTTCAAGACGATCGATACGTTCCGGGAAGAGGCCAAGTTCTCGACGTGGCTCTATCGAGTCACTGTCAATCACTGCAAGAACCGCATTAAGTACCTCGCCCGCCGTCACGACCGCGACCGCGACGAGCTCGACGAGACCGCGCACTCGGGCAATGGCGTGAATGCGAGTCCGCCGCTCACGCGGGCGCCGGATCGCGCCGTCGAGGGCGCGCAGATGGAGGTCCTCTTACAGGAGGCCGTCGCGACGCTCGACGAGGAGCACCGCATCGTCGTCGTGCTCCGCGATATCGAGGATCTGTCCATCGAGGAGATCTGTGACATCACTGGTTTGCCGGACGGCACGGTGAAGTCGCGCTTGCACCGCGCCCGCCTCGCTTTGAGAAAGAAGCTGCAACGCCATGTCTGAGCTCATCGACGACGCCGACGACGAGATCATCGCGAAGGTCTCCGACTACCTGGACGGTGTGCTGCCGCCCGACGAGAAGTCGACCATCGAGGCGAAGCTCAAGTCGGACCCGGCGTACCAGCGCGTGTACGCCGAGATGCAGGAGACGCGCGACGCGCTCTCGGGTCTCCAGAAGGCGCGTGCGCGAGAGACCTTCGTCGAGGATGTCACCGGCCTCATTCACAAGCGCTCGGCGGGTCGCTTCTTCGGACGCCGCACGCTCGGGGACCGCGTCCCCTTCGGCGTGCTGCTCGTCATCGCGCTCGTCGCGCTCGTCGCGCTCGGATGGGTGCTGCGCTCGTCGATGACCGGCTCGCTCTAAGCGGGCTACGGAGCGAACGCGGCGATGGGGATATCGAGCGCGCTGCGATCCTCGCGCGCGACAAGGGCGGCCTTCGCCGCGACCCCCGGGAGGACGTTGTTCGCGAAGTAGACGGCCGCGAACTTCTTGCCCTCGTAGAATGGGCGGTCGTGGTGATCGGCGCCGAGCTTGGCGAGTGCGGCCTCGGCGATGACGGCCTGCTCGAGGAGGAGCCAGCCGAGGACCGTCTCGCTCATCATCTCGAGGAAGCGATTGGCGACGGTCGGGACCATCTCCATCTTGCCCCCGCCGAACCACATCGCGAACTTCGCGCCGGTGCCGTTCAGCGCCTCGAGCGCCTGCGCGAGCACGAGCACGGAGTCCTTGAGGGTCGCGTGCTCCTTGTTCGCGGTGACGAACGCGGTGACGTCCTTCGCGAAGGCCTGCACGTTGGCGCCGCCGCGCTGCATGAGCTTGCGACCGACGAGGTCCATCGCCTGGATGTGATTCGTGCCCTCGTAGATCGAGAAGATCTTCGAGTCGCGCGCGTACTGCTCGACCGGCCAGTCCTTGAGGTAGCCCGCGCCACCGTAGACCTGGATCGCCGTCGTGCAGATGGCGAACGCCTGGTCCGAACCGTACGCCTTGAGTAGCGGCACGAGCAGGTCGACCTGGCCCTGGTGGTAGTCGCGCTGGGCCTGATCACCATTGGTCTTCGCGAGCATGTTCTCGCGATCGATGTGCATCGTGAGCTTCACGGCGAGGGCGCGGATGCCTTCGACGCGCGACTTCATGTCGAGGAGCATGCGCTTCACGTCGGGGTGCTCGACGATCGCGACGCGGGGCGCGGAGGCATCCTTCCACTGCTTGATGGAGCTGCCCTGCTTGCGATCCTTCGCGTAGTCGAGCGCGTTCAGGTACGCCGACGACGCGAGCGCGAGGCCCTGCAGACCCACGCCGATGCGGGCGTAGTTCATCAGGTGGAACATCTGGGACATGCCCTTGTTCTCGACGGTGCCGACGAGCTCGCCGATGCAGCCACCGTTCTCGCCGAAGACGAGCTGGGCCGTCGACGACGCCTTGATCCCCATCTTGTGCTCGATGCCGGCGACGGCGACGTCGTTCGGCGTGCCGTCGGGACGGACCTTCGGGACGATGAAGAGCGAGAGCCCCTTCGTGCCGGCGGGCGCGTCGGGCGTGCGGGCGAGGACCATGTGGACGATGTTGGGCGTCATGTCCTGATCGCCGCCGGAGATGTAGATCTTCGTGCCGCGCAGGTCGTACTTGCCGTCGGGGCGCCGGGTGGCAGTCGTGCTCGCGCTACCGACGTCCGAGCCAGCATGCGGCTCGGTCAGGCACATCGTGCCCGCCCACGTGCCGTTGAACATGTTCGGGACGTACGTGGCCTGCTGCTCCGCGGTGCCGAACGCGACGATCACGTCGGCCGCGCCCTGCGTCAGCGCCGGGTACATGTTGAACGACGTGTTGGAGCCGCACATGAACTCCTCGACCATCATCGCGAGGGTGAACGGTCCGGCCTGACCGCCGTGCTTCTCCTCGACGGCGAGCGTGCGCCAGCCGGCCTCGAACAGCGCCTTCCACGTCTCGCGGAAGCCCGAGGGGACCTTCACCTGTCCGTTCTCGAGGCGGCAGCCTTCCTTGTCGCCGCTCGCGTTGTACGGGCCCATGTGCTTTTGCACCCAGCCGTACGCCTCCTCGAGGACGGCGTTCACCTCGTCCTTACCCCAGTTGGCGTATGGCTCCTTGCCGAGCAGCTCTTCCAGGTGGAACTGCTCGAACAGGAGGAAGGAGAGGTCGCGAAGGTTGGCCTTGTAGTAGTTCTGGTTCATCGGTGTTTTTTCCGGTTCGATGTCTCGTGCCGCCCGCACCGCCAGCCCAGGTCCAGGCCCCGGTACTCGCTTCGCTCGTGGGTTCGAGTAGCCATGGTGAATGAACCGTCATTCATTTATGGCCGTCCTGATGCGATGCGTCAAGCGACTTTCTGCTTGAGCCATCGTCGATAGACCTTTAGAAGGGACGGCTCGTCGTTAGGTTTCACCATGAATCACGCGTCGCGGCCTGACCGCACTCCGCAACGGAGCATGATGATTAGCCGGCCCTTCGCCGGCTAGACGCGCGCCTGCGCGACGACTCCTCTGGTGGGAGCAGACGGGCGCGAGACCCGGCACTGCGCCCCCTTCCATCAGCGGTGCCTTCGGGGTCACCACCGTCTCGCGCCATCGACTTCGCTGCCCGCAGACCTCGTGTCATCGGTGGCTACCGCAAGGTAGAGGGTCCGACGATGTGAACGTCGCGGGTCAGCGACTCCGCCGCGGAGGCGCGGGCTCGCCAGGATGACGGCTCATACGGCATCGAGGACAGCACCCGTCCGACGTGCCACTTCCGAGCCACATCCTGACCAGCCCCGCGCTGCAGTTGGGCCGCGACGCCGATACTCTTGCGGCGGCACGTTCTCGATGCGCGATCTGGATCTATGGCGGCGACTGGCGACAGGCTCGGTGGAGCCTGGCGAGATCGTCGCGCTCTCGATCCAATCGCTGACACGGCGCGCGCCGTTCCTCCGCGGCCTCGTCGCGCTGGCCCAGCACGAGGATCCTCGCCTGCGGGCGGCTGCCCTCGACGCGCTCGCGGGTGTGCGGGGCGTGCCGGGCGTCCGGGTGCTCGTGGCCGCCCTCGACGATGACGAGGCCGGGGTGCGCGCCGCGGGGGTGCGCGCACTCCGCCGCACCGCCCTCGATGCCCCGCGACGCTATCTGCATGCGTTGTTTCACGAGCGTCTCGACGTACGCCGCCTGGCCCTCACGGAGGTCCCCGCGAGTGCGACGGAGCTCGCGGTCTATCTCCGCGCCGATCCTGCGTGCGCGGACCTCGCCGCGGCGATCCCGTTCGCCGGCCCGTTCGAGCTCGCCCTCGATCTCCATGCGCAGGGTGCGTTCACGGATTCCGAGCTCGCGGATCAGATCGCCCGCGAGCGCGGCCAGGTGCAGTCCACGCTGCAGGCCGACGAGACCGGCCTCCACACACGCCAGTTCCTGCGCGCGATCGTAGGTGCCGAGGCGTACGGCGAGCCGCTCGCCGCGATCATGCAGTTCGCCGTGGCGGACCGGGTCATCTTCGACCGGATCACGGCGGGTCTTCGCGAGCTGGGCTGGACGACGCTCCCCGCGCCCATGCAGGGCGCCTACCTCGCGCTCGTGCCGATGACCATCGAGAGTCCGGCCTTCACCTCCGAGCACATCCCCGCGGCGATCGCCGGACTCACGCGCTGGGTCGGACCCGGGATGCCGGGCTTCGCGGCGTACGTGCGGCCGAGCGTGCCCGAGCTCCAGCGTCTCCTCGCCCTCCCGGCCGTGCGGAGCGATCTCGCGCTCGGCGCGGCGATCGCCGGCCACCTCCCGGCGAAGCGATTGAAGACGCTGGCGAAGAGCTTCGGACAGGCCGCGATCCTCGAGGCGCTGCGCGCGTCCGATCACGGCTGGCGCGAGATCCTGAACCTCCCCCCGGAGGCTCCCAACCTCGAGCTCCGGTGGCTCGCGATGATGGACGACATCCCGCGCTACGTGCAGCTCGCCACCACCGCGCTCTTGCAGTTCGCGCCGAAGCGCCGCGAGAAGCTCATGGTGGTGCTCCAGCACCACGGGCCGATCCTCGTCGAGCTCGCGGCCCGCCCCATCTCGCATGACGTCGACTCCGTCGGCGACCTGGTGGAGGCCGTCGCATCGCACCTGAACTTCGCCGCCATCGGCACCGCGCTGGGGCACATCCTCGAGGGTCCGGGGGTGGCCCTCGCGCTCACGCTGGTGCGCAAGCTCGAGCCGCGCGGCCTCGGCGTCGCCGTCGAGACGTTGACGGATCGGCAGGCCGAGAAGCTCATCGAGCTCCTCGACGCGGAGCCCGTCCCGCGCAGCCGGGAGCTCGCGATCGCCCTGGCCTGGAAGGTGCGCACCGAGCCGGCCATCGCCGACTGGGTCGAGCGCATCACGCAGCCCGCGGCGCCCGCTCCCACCGTGGTGGCGCCGCGCGAGACCGGTCAACGCGAGCTGACCTCGGCGGAACGGGCGACGATCGTCTCCGCGTCGCGCAGCGATCTGCCGACCGCCCTCGCGCCGGCACTCTCGACCTCGGTGACGGGCCTCACCGCCGCGCTCCGCGAGCGCTCGTCCTCGATCTCGCTCGAGGCGTGTGTCGCCCTCCTCGGCTGCGCCGATCACCTGCCCGAGGTCGCACGGCAGCTCGATCGCTTCGCGCGGGTCGATCCGGCGTTCGACGAGGAGCTCAGCCAGGCTGCGTCCGCCTGCTGGTTGTACGAGCGCGACATCGCGGTCCTCGCGCATGCCCGACTGTGGCGCTGGGAGCAGCACGGCTTCGCGCTGCTCGCCTGGATGGAGCGAGCGGGAGGCTTGCAGGCGGCGCTCGAGCTCGCCGATCAACTGCCCGGCCGCCTCGCCGCGCGCACGCTGTGGCATGGCCTCGCGGAGGCGTTCGCGCTCCTGCGCTATCGCGATCGGCCCGCCTTCGAACGCCACGCCACGATCGCCGCTGCGCGCTACTGCAGCGAGCGCGTCGATCGTGACATCGGCCGCGCGGCCGCCCGCATCATCCTGCACGCCGTCGAAGGCCGGCAGGTACCGCTCGCCGAGGTTCGCGCCGAGCTCCTCGAGCGCACGCCCGATGCCAGCGCGGAGACCCGCGAGCAGCTCGCCCGGATCATTCGTCTCGACGGCATGCCGGAGCCACCGCGCATCATGCAGCCGCCGCCACCGCCGAGTGTCGTCGACCAGATCCGCGCGTGCCGCGATCTCGACAAGCTCGTCGAGTGGTGCCACGAGCCGTCGCCGGCGATCGTGCAGGAGGCCGCGCTCGCCCTCGTGATGCTCGGTCAGGGCGGACAGCTGCGCCTCGCCGAGCTGGTGCGCGACCCCGACAAGCTGCTCGCGCCGCTGCCCGTCGTGCAGACGGTGATCCTGTGGGATGCGCCGTCGGCCCTGGTCATCGCGCGCGAGCTCGCGGCGAGCGGCACGCTGCCGAACGCGTGGCAGTACCACCTCTCCCTCGCGCTCCACGTCCTCGGAGATCGGGGCCAGCTCGACCGCGCCCTTGCGGCCGCGCGGGCACCGGACCAGACGTGGTTTCGCCGGGCCGATTGGGACACGCTCGTCGCGCACGCGGATCCCCTCTCGTGTGCGCTCGCTCTCGTCGAGTCGCCGCATCACCATGCCTACAAGCGCAGCGTCGACGTCTTGCTCGCGAGACCGGCCGAGGACGCCGTGGCCGCCGATGCGCTGCGCCGCTTTCTCGAGATCGACGCCGAGCGTCCCATCGAGCTGCGACGCACCGTGGCGCGCGACCTCGCCTATGGCCGCGGCGACTTCACGGGCCTCCCGATCATCCTCGAGGAGCTGATCGACGCCAAGGGCGAGGTCCCGCACGTCGTCCTCCCCGCCGCACTCGCGACCGCGCTCGCGGAGGGCATCGTCGACGCCGCGCTCGTCGGCGGCCATCTGTGCTGCACCGAACGCCGCATGATGAACGTGCTCTCCGAGCTACGCACGTTCGCTCGCCTCGGCGAGGACACGAACCGTACGCTCAGCACTCGCTTGCTCGAAGAAGCGACCAGCAGCGCGGCCCGGCAGGAAGCCGTGCCGTTCGTCGTCTCCGCGGCCACCACCGACCAGCGCATCACACAGGTCGCCGAGGTGTTCGCGTGGGGCGTGCGGCGCGGGCTCGAGCTGTCCGGACGCATCCTGCGCATGCACCTCACCGCGGGCGAAGCGGACCTCGGGCACACGTACCTCGACGGCAACCAGATCTTCGTGAGTGCCCTGCCGATGCTGCGTGGCGAGCCGCATGGTCGCGACATCGTCGAGGGCCTCGTCCTGCACGAGATCGGCCACCACGTCTATCACGCGAGCGAGCGCGACCGGGCCCTGTGGAAGGAGGCGCACGAGGTCGGCCTCGGCCACCTGCTGAACCTGATCGCCGACGAGCACCTCGAGCGTAACCTGCGCGCGCTCAACGGCGAGTACGGCGACCGGCTCAAGCGCCTGGATGCGTACGCGTTCCAGCACGCTCCGCAGGAGATCAACGTGTCGTACCTGCTCGACTCGTTGCGGGCCCACGCGGCGCGCGCCCTCGTCACCACGCCACTCGACGTCGCCTTCGACGAGGACGCGGTGCGAATTCGCCGTGGGGCCGTGCTCGCCGAGCTCGACAAGGCAGGTCACCTGGTCGCGCGGTTCGCCCGCGCCTTGCGTATGGGCCTCGGTAATCGCCACCGGGATCCCGTCATCGAGCACGCGCTCGCTCTCTGTCGCGACCTCCGCAAGCAGGAGATGCCCGGGCTCTACGCCATCACGAAGCAGCTCGCGCAGCTGTTCGGCGGGGCGACCGCGCTCGCGAAGGTCTTCGGCGGCCCCGAGGGGCTCTCGTCCAGCGAGCGCGATGAGCAGGTCTTCGGCGCCGGCATCGACGACGACATTCTCCAGCGCGAGGTCGAGCGCATCCTCGATCCGAAGCGAGGCAAGAAGACCGGGCGCCTGGGGCCGACGGACCGGCTCCAGATCAACGTGAACCCCGACGCGGAGTTCAACCGGATCCACGACGTCCGGAAGGTGCGCGGCAACCCGGAGGAACACGGCAAGCTCGCGCACGAGGTCGCGCGCCACTCGCGTCGCCTCGGCATGCTGCTCGACGAGCTCGGCCTGCGCTGGGAGCCAGCACGCGCGCGGATCCAGGGTCGCTCCATCGACAAGACGCGGCTGCGTCCGCTCGTCACACGGGGCGATCCGCGCATCCTGCAGGCCCGCACGCCGATTCGCCGCACCGACCTGTTCCTCGGCACGGTGATCGACTGCTCGGGCTCGATGGCCGCGGGCAACAACCTGGAGCGCGCCCGCAAGTTCGCGATCCTGATCGCCGAGGCCGTGAAGCCGCTGCGGGGCGTGGATGCACGGTTCTGGGGCTTCACCGACTCGACCATCTACGACGCGGGCGACGCCCAGTCCTGTCATGTCACCGGGCTCGAGTCCGAGGGCGGCAACAATGATGCGGCCGCCCTCTTTCACGCCGCCGCGGCCGCGATGACCTCGAAGCGAAAGGCCAAGGTCGTCGTGATGATCAGCGACGGGCTGCCCACGGAGTGCTCGGTGGCCGCCCTGAAGACCCTCGCGACCACCCTGACCAAGCGCAAGGGCGTGGTCTGCGCCCAGGTCGCGGTGCGGCCGATCGAGGAGGACTGCTTCCCGCACCACGTCCTGCTCGACGACGCGCAGGTCGACGTGTCAGTCGCAAAGTTCGGGCGCTTGATCGGCGATCTCGCGCGCCGCGTACTGGGTTCGTGACGCAGGTCGCGTCCGCCGCCCCGCACGCCCCCCCGCTGGCCGTCGATAATGCCGCGCCGCGTCTTCCGCGGCTCGTAGTATCGTCGCCGCTACACCACCTCCCGGGGAGAGGCGATGTCCATGCGATTCGTACTGCTATCCGCGCTCGCGTTCACGGCGGGCTGCGGAGACAACCTGACTCCACCTACCGATGACGGCGTGCCATTTCCTGGCGAGCCGCGGGTCATCGCGCGCGTACCGGTGACGACGCTCGCCGCGGGCGATCGCGTGAACGCGACGTGCGACATCGTCGACGAGAACGGCGAGGCCATTCTCGACGAGAACATGAACCCGATCGCGTCGACGACCGAGATGACCGTGGTCTACACGCACGAGGACTCGTTCGCGCGCGACGACGAGGACCAGGTGATCGTGCGCCGCGTCGGAACCGCCACCGTGCGGTGCCAGGCCCCGAGCCTCGGGCTCACCTCGGAGCCGATCGAGCTGACCATCGGTCCCGGTACCGCGGCCCGCGTCTTCACGCAGCTCGCCGCCGACCAGACGCGCGCCGGCGACCCCGTCGGCGTGACCTGCATCGCCTTCGATGCCTTCGACAATCCCGTGCCGGTCTTCGAGTACACGTTCGCGCTCTCGCCGACGACCACCGGCAGCACCATCGGGGCCGACAGCGTCATGGCCGAGAAGGTCGGGGACTACGAGGTCTCGTGCGTCGTGTCCGGCGCGGGCCAGGTCGAGACGGCGTTCCTGCTCGTGCTGCCGGCGTTGCCGTCGTCACTGGCGGTGAGCCTGTCGCCCGAGCGCCCGTTCTACGCGATCTCCGACGAGGTGGCCGTCGTGGCGCAGGCCACGGACCGCTTCGCGAACCTGGTCGATGACGCGACCTACGCTTACGCGGCGTCGCCGACCGTCCCCTCGCCCACCCTCTCGCGCTTCCGGTTCAACAACGACGGCACCTTCGAGCTCGGCGCCAACATCACCTCGGAGACCTACCAGAGCGTCCCGCTCGACGATTCCGTCACGGCGCTCGTGAACACGCGTGGCCCGCTCATCAACTGCATGCAGGCCAACTCGCCCGGCACCGTGTCGGATGCCTACATGCTGCAACAGGGTCCCGGCTCGCTGCTGGTGCCCGTGCGCGTCGAGGACACCTTCGACGTGGGGAGCGTGACCATCGCCGGCGTCCCGGCCACCTTCGATGGCGCGAGCGGTAACTATCGCGCGGCGGTGCCCATCGGCTTCGGCATGAACTTCATCGATGTGGTCGCCACCGACACGCTCGGGGCCGAGAACAGCACCACCTGCACGATCCTCGCCGCATCGGCCTACACCGCCGAGGACGCCACGATGCCAGGCGCGCTTGCCCTGCGGCTCGATAACCGCGCGGTCGGTGACCCGACGACGACCGGTCCCATCAACAGCCTCAACGACATCCTGCACGCCGTGCTGGTGAGCCCGCAGCTCCGCACCCTCGTCAACAACGGCCTCGTCGCCGCGAACCCGATCAACAACGGTTCGTGCGGCGTCTTCGCCTGCGAGCCCGACGTCGACTACAACAACAACAGCATCTCGTGGGGGACCCCGACCAGCACGGTCGCGCTCCGCGATGGCGGCTTGACGACCACCGTGACCCTGCCGAACGTCCGGCTCACGGTCCGGGCGTGCGGCACGACGTGCTGCATCGGCGGCTCGAACGTCGTCGTCACGACGAGCTCCATCACCGCCACCATCAACTTCAACCTCAACCTGCAGGGCGGACAGCTCCGCGCCGCGCTGGCGGGGAGCCCGACCGTCACCGTGGGCAGCGTCGCCCTCGATGGCAGCGGCTTTTGCGGGTTCCTCATCGATGTCATCGAGGGCTTCCTGACGGGCACCGTGCGGGGCGCGGTGCGTGACGCGCTCACCAGCTTCATCAACAGCAACCTCGGCCCGCTGCTCGATCAGGTCGTCTCGAGCCTCGACATCAACTCGCTCGGCACGACGTTCCAGGTGCCGCGCCTCGATGGGACGGGCAACGTGTCGCTGGGCTTTGGCCTCGCGTTCTCGTCGCTGAGCATCACGCCCACCCGCTTCCTGCTGGGCATCGGCACGCTCTTCACGCCCGGGCAGCTGGCGCACTCGCGCCCCAGCCTCGGCGTCGCCCGCCGCACGGCCACGCCGCTCCTCGATCCGCCCGGCACGACCACGGCGCGACCGGTCGGCCTGGCGTTCTACGAGGGTGTACTGAACGAGCTGCTGCACGGTCTCTGGCGCGGGGGCTTCATGCAGGGAACGCTGTCGTTCGGAAGCGGGACGGCGACCATCGATGCCGCCCTGCCCCCGGTCGCGGCGATCACGACGAACAACCAGGCGAAGCTGATGCTCGGCGGCGTCCGCGCGACCATCACCATCCCCGGCGTCATCAACGATCCGATCGCGGTGACGTTCGGCGGGAACGCGACCGCCAACGTGAGCCTCTCCGGCGATGACCTCGCGTTCGGCAACCTCGTGCTCGATACGCTGTTCGTATCGTTCGACGTGTCGCTGACGCAGACGCAGCGCAACGCGCTCGAGGGGCTCCTTCGAGACGTCCTCCAGGACGTGCTCGGCAGCGCCCTTAACGACGGTCTGCCCGCGTTCCCCATCCCGACGTTCACGCTGCCCCCGGCGGCGGCGACCTACGGTCTGCCCGCGGGCGCCGAGCTCGGTATCCTCAATCCCCAGCTATCCACGACCTCTCCTCACTACGTGCTGACCGGCGCGTTCGGAGTTCGCTAGATGAAGCGCTACCTACTGCTCGCCCTGCTCGCCGCGTGCGGCGGCGATGACACGTCCACCGATGCCGACGGCGCCGACGCCGACGACATGCTGCCTATGCCGGCGACGATCACCGTCACCGTGACGTCGCCGACGGCCGGCGAAGAGCTCCTCGCCGACGAGACGCCGATGATCATCGTCACCGGAAAGATCGAGTCCTCGAGCACCGAGGGCACGCTCGAGGGCTGGGTCAACGGCCGACCGGTGATCCTCGACGCCGACGGTTCGTTCTCGTACGCGATCGAGCCGAGCCTCGGGATCAACCACATCGTCGTCGAGGGCGGCGATGGAACCGGGCCGCTGGTGCCGAGCGAGCTCGATGTCATGTGGGCCCCGGCGTATCTGCCGCCGCTCGCCGGGACGACGGGCTTCGATCTCGAAGGCGCCCTCGAGCTTCGGCTCGGGCAGAAGTTCTTCGACGGGCGCCTGTCGGGTACGACGCTGGACATCACGCAGGATCCGGTGGTCGCCACCGATCTGGCCGCCGTGCTCGAGCTGGTCCTCTACCACGTGAACCTCGCGCAGCTCCTGCCGGCCGAAGGCATCCAGTTCGGCGAGGGCGCCGCGCAGCTCGACCTGATGATCGCGGACGCCACGCCGGCGAAGATCATCGTCGACGGCACCATCGTGAATTCGCCGGTCTCATCGCTGGATCTCGAGATCGACCTGCTCGGCGTGTTCCTCGCGACGGATGGCCAGTTCGTCTTCCAGAACACGACGTATCAGATCGACGGCGGCATCTCCGCCGACATGCACGCCTCCGCACGCCTCACGCTGCGCCAGGACGAAGTCACCGGCGAGATCGCCGTCGAAGCCGTCGATGTGACGGCGACGGTCGGGCCGCTCGTGCCCGCGTTCACGGGCCCCGATGGTGACGAGCTCGACGCCTTCATCACGCTCGGCTCGAGCCAGTTCCGCACGCTGGTTGAAGGGCTCGTCGTGCAAGAGCTCGTGCCCGCGTTCACGGACATGGTGCCGCCGCTGCTCGAGTCACTGCTGGGAGCGACCAACTCGGTGCTGGACAACGTCGAGTTCACGCTCGATGCGACCCTCGGCACCCCGGTGACGCTGCAGCTCGACGGGCTCGTGGGCGGCCTCGATGTCGTCGCCGGTCCGCCCGTCGGCGGTTCGCCGGGCCACGTGACGGTGCGCCAGGATCTCGCAGTCCGCACGCTCTCGGAGCCGCTGCACATGACGTCGCGCGGCGCGCCACGCGTGGAGGCGAGTCCGGTCCGTCCGTCGGGTGCGAGCTCCGCGCTCCACCTCGCACTGTCTCAGGATCTCCTCAACTCCCTCCTTCACTCGCTCTGGAACAGCGGTCTCCTCGATGGCCAGACGACGGTCGGCGGCCTCACGGCGATGGTGGCCGCGAAGCTCTCACCGGTCGTGCTGCCCACCCCGCTGGCCACGAACTGCGTGCTCGAAGGCGAGCGCTGCGATCTGATCCTGCAGCTCGGACAGGTCGAGGTCGGGCTGCCCGACTTCGGCCAGCGCTTCGCGATCTCGGCCTCCGCGGGGGCGCGCGTGGTCGTGAACGGCTCGAACGTCTCGCTGAAGATCCAGGAGGTGCCGACGGTGCACGCATGGGAGCTAGAGCGCGGAAGCGGTTCGCTCACGACGGAGAGTGTCGAGGGCCTCGTCGCCGAGCTCGTCTGGCCCGAGCTGTTCGGCGCCATTGGCGAGAACCTGAGCATCGAGCTGCCGTTGCCCGATCTGAATGCGCTCGGCCTCGGCGAGATCGCTCCCGGCCTCATGAACTCGATGCTCGAGCTCGTCACCCGCCAGCCGGCGACGGCGACGAGCGGCTACCTCGGCCTCGGAGCGAACCTCGAGCTGGCCGCGCCGCAGCCCTGAGACAGATATAGTCGGCGCGTGCCGACGAAGTGGACTGTCGAGGAGCTGACGCCGGGCCGGACCGTCGAGGCGACGTTCTGGCCGAATGACGTGGAGGGCAGCGCGTTCAAGTTGCGCGCGACCCACCTCGACGGACGGCGCGCGCCGAAGGTCGTGCTGTCGAATGACGATCGGATCGTCCCCGGTGTGCCGTGCACGGTGCGGATCCTCGCGGTGCACAAGCCCGAGCGCGATGACCGCGGGCGGATCGAGGTCGAGTGGATGGGGCGCGCCCCGTTCCGGATCGAAGGCGTGTACCTGGATCCGGTCGTCAGCAAGAAGCTGCAGGTGCTCCTCGAGGGCGGGCTCAACATCCTGCTCGATGGTCCGCAGGGTTGCGGCAAGACGGTGCTCGCGCGCTCCATCGCCGATAGCCTCGGCATGGAGTTCGTGTTCTTCAACTGCGGTGCCGTCGTCGAGGCGAGCGACTTCTTCGTGAGCATCCAGGTGCGGGCGTCCGAGTCCGGTGCGCCGGTCACCGACTTCGTGAAGACCGACATCCTGCTCGCGCTCGAGCGTGCCAGCGACCGGCCCGAGACGAAGTTCCTGGTGTTCCTCGACGAGCTGAACCGGTGCCAGGAGAGCGCACGCAACGCGCTCATGCCGGCGCTGGACTCGACGCGCCGCGTGTTCCACCCGATCGAGAACACGTTCATCCCGATCCCGGACAACGTTCAGTTCATCGCCGCCGTGAACCGAGGCCGCGAGTTCACGGGCACGTTCAGCATCGACGCCGCGCAGCTCGATCGCTTCGCGCCGCTGCAGATGGACTACCCGCCGCCGACCGCCGAGCTCGGGATCCTCGCGAAGCGGCACCCGTCGGTGCCGAAGGGCACGCTCGAGCTGGTGATCGCAGTCGCCGATGCCATCCGCCGCGCGGGCGATCTACCCGGGAGCCTCTCGGTGCGAGCGACCGACGAGGCGTGCGTGTACCTCGAGCACCCGCTGTTCGCCGACGATGGCAAGCGCGCGCTCCCCGAGGTCCTGAAGACGTCGTTCTGCGGTCGCTTCCCCGGCCGCTGGGACGATCTGACGACCGACGCCGGCGCCGTCTGGGCCCTCGTTCGCAAGACGCTCGCGGAGCACAAGGTCCCGATTCCCGAGGAGATGATATCGGGATAGGCTTCATGTCTTGACAATATGATTCGTATTGCAAATAGTGACGCGGTGTCGAAGGGCAACTCGCTTCGTTCGGAGCAGGCCGCAGGGACCTGGCCGCGGATCGTCGACGCCGTGGTCGCGTTGTCGAGGGAGCGTGATGCGGACGTGGTGACGAGCACGAGCGCGAAGTGCTCGGAGCCGACCATCTACCGGCACGTCCCGAGCCGGGCGGCCGTGTTCGAGGCGGCGAACCTCGCCAGAGAGGGACACGAGTGATGACAGGGACCTCGTTCACGGCACCGCGGCCCGGCGTATGGATGCTCGACCACGGGCACTGCGAGCGCCCGCGCAGCACGTATCTGCACGCGCTGTTCAGCGCGCAGTACACCGCCGGCTTCCGGGCCGGCTTTGCCCGCTATGGCGCCCTGCTCGACACGATCGAGTACGCGGCCATCGGTGGATTCCCGTACCTCGCCGTCCGTCCGCTCGGCGCACCTCCCGACGCGAAGGGCACGCCCCCGAAGCTGATCTTCAAGCTGCTCGTCGCGCTCCATCCCGCGCTGCGCAAGCGCTGCAAGCGAGCGACCGAGGTGTTCGTCGAGCGGCCATGGCGCACCGACATCGCAAAGTTCTGGCGCGAGGTTCCCGCCGCGGAGGCGCGCATCACCGCGCTCGCCGACGTCGATCTGACCGCCCTCGACGACGCGGCCCTGGTCGCCCACTGGGAGTCGTGCCACGCGCTCGCGGCGCAGCGGATCCTCGAGCACTTCACGTTCGCTTCCGCGACGATGGTGCCGGTCGGTGACTTTCTCGCGCACGTCCAGACGTGGACGGGAGCACCCCCGAGCGAAGCCCTGGGCGCGTTGCGTGGCCATTCTCCGGCGTCGACGGGCGGGACACGGGCGATGGTGGATGCGGCCGTCGGGATCGCCGCCCTACCGGCCGCGCGCGACGTTCTGATGTCGGATCGGCCCGCCAGCGAGATCCTCGCGACGTTGCGTACGATGCCTGCACCCGCGGGCCCGGCCGTCGAGACCTTGCTCGGTCGGTACGGCGACGTCGCGATCAGCGGGCACGACCTCGTGGACCTCTCGCTGGTCGAGATGCCGGGGCTCGCCGTGGCCACGCTGCGCGCCCACGTGAGGACACCGGCGACGGCCGATGATGCGCGGGCGACGGCGGAGCGCGTGGCCGCGACGCTGCGCGAGCGGGTGCCCATGACAGACCGCGCGCGCTTCGACGATCTCCTCGCCGACGCACGGGCGGCGTATCCCCTGCGCGATGCGCGGACGGGGATCGACTTCTGGGCCCTCAGCGTCCTGCGGCGTAGCTTGCTGGCGATCGGCACGAAGCTCGTCGGGCAAGGACGCCTCCAGGAGGCGACGCACGTGTTCGAGTGCACACCCGACGAGGTGCGTGCTCTGATCCAGGGGAACGGGCCAGCGGCCGCGGCGCTCGCCTCCCGGGCGAAGGCGCGCCGGGACACCACGATCGAGGAGGCCCCCGCCGTCATCGGTGGTACGCCCAGCGAGCCCCCGCCGGCCGAGTGGCTCCCCGCCGGTGCGGCCCGCGTCCAGCGCGCACTGGGCGTGTATCTCGGTCAGACGTCGAGCGGCGCCCCGGCCACGGCGAAAGCCGACGTCGTGAAGGGCCTCGGCGCGAGCCCCGGCAAGAAGATCGGGCGCGCGCGCCTCGTGCGCACCGCGGCTGACTTCGCGCGCCTCGAGCAGGGGGACATCCTCGTCGCGCCGATCACGACCCCCGTCTACAACGTGATCCTCCCGCTGCTCGGCGGCGTCGTCACCGATCGCGGTGGCTTGCTCTCGCACCCGGCGATCGTGAGCCGCGAGTATGGCTTCCCGGCCGTGGTCGGCGCCGGCGATGCCACGGCGCGGATCCCCGACGGGGCGATGGTCGAGCTCGACGGTGATGCCGGCACGGTACGCGTGATCGCATGATGCTGATCGACGCCAGCGATGAGGGCCGCTTTGGCGGCAAGGCGGTGCAACTGGGAGCGGCGCTGCGGGCGGGGTTGCCGGTCCCAGGCGGCTGGGCGCTCGATCACGAGACGGTCGAGCGGATCGTCGTCGAGCGCAGGTGCGACCTCGTGCTCGACGGCCGGTACGCGGTGCGTTCGAGTGCGGTCGGCGAGGACAGCGCCGCGGCGAGCTTCGCCGGCCAGCACGCGACGATCCTCGGCGTCCAGACCCCCGAGGAGCTCATCGCGGCGATCGTGGCCGTGCGCGACTCCGGTCACGCCCCGAGTGCGCTCGCCTACCGCGCCAAGCTGAGCGTCAGCGGCGCTCCGCGCGTCGGCGTGGTCGTGCAGCGGATGATCGATGCCACGTGCGCCGGCGTGATGTTCACGCGCTGTCCCCTGACGACGCAGGACGTGCGGGTCATCGAGGGGGCGTGGGGCCTCGGGGAGACGGTGGTGCAGGGCATCGTCGATCCGGATCGCTTCCGGGTCGCGCGCGGAGGAGCCGTGATCGAACGGGTGATCGCCGACAAGGCGATCGCGATCCGTCTTGCCGGCACGCATACCGAGGAAGTGGCCGTCCCCGAAGCCAAGCGGCGTGCGCCGTGCCTGAACGATGCTGACCTACGCGCGCTCGATGCCCTCGCCACGCGGTGCGATGGGGCCTACCCCGACGGTCGCCCGCACGACATCGAGTGGGCCTTCGAGGAAGGCGAGTTGTTCTTGCTGCAGCGGCGTGCGATCACGCGATAACCTCGAACGCATGCTGCGCGCGGTGTTCGTGCTCGTCGCCGTCAGCGGCTGCATCGAAGATCAGCTCGTCGTCTGCGCGGACGGCGTCACCACGTGTCCCGTCGGCTACGTCTGTGTCGGCGACGGCCGCTGCACCACGTCGGACCTGCGATGCGGCGATGGCTTCCTCGCGAACGGCGAGACGTGCGACGGCAGCGCGCTCGGCGAAGCCACGTGTCAGAGCGAAGGCTTCTACGGCGGTGAGCTCGCGTGCTCCGCGGAATGCGGGCTCGATACGTCGAGCTGTACCGGCCGTTGCGGCGACGGCACGCTGGATCCCGTCGAGCAGTGCGACGGCTCCACGACCACGAGCTGCTTCGAGCTCGGCTCGTCGTTCGGCCGCGCGAGCTGCGGCAGCGACTGTCAGCCATCGAAGGCCCCCTGCCTCGACCTCGGGTGGCAGGTCGCGTACACGGCCGATGCGCCCATCGTGAGCGCGACCTGGCTCGGCGACCGATACTTCCTGCGGCTCGAGGGTGGAGACGTCATCGAGGTCGACACCACCGGCGAGCTGAACCGGTGGCCGCAGCTCGTCGGCAGCGCGGAGGGCACGCTCGCCGGAACCAGCCGATCGGATGTGTGGCTGGTGACAGACGGTCAGCTCGCCCACTTCGATGGCGCGACCTGGGCGCCCGTCGCGACTGGCCTCGACACGCACCGGCTGATCACGGTCACCTCGCCCACACGCGTGGTGGTCCAGGGGATGGACCTTGGACTCCTCAAGGTCGCGACCTGGGATGGAACGAGCTGGACGCTCTCGGTCAGCGACATCAACGCGGCCCGCATGGCGGCGTCGAACGACGAGATCTTCATCGTGGGCCGAGACGGTCTCGTCATCCGCGACGGCGGCACCTGGATCTCCCCGCCGGGCGGAACCAGGATCACCGACGTGGCCTCGGACGGCACGACGTCGTTCGCGGTCGGCGACGCCATCTACCGCATCCGCGATGGCGCGCTCGTGATCGAGTCGCCACGGATCGCCGCGAGTCGGATCCGCGCGCTTGGCGACGGCCGCTTCCTCGCCTTCACCAACCTCGCTGACGCCTACGAGTACGACGGCCTGACCTGGACCAAGCTCCGCACGCCGAGCGTCGTGAGCACGACGGAGATCGCCGAGGCCGGCATCACGACGGCCGGGCGCATGACCCTGGCGAGTGGCCAGAAGCTCCAGCTCGCGCCCCTACGCGTGAGCGATCGGCCCGAGAGGATCCTGTGGGCCACCGACGACGCCGTGTGGATCAACCGCGACGACATGCTGTTCCTCAACGAATCCGTCCTCGATGCCAATCCGGCCAAGCGCAGCCTCGCGTGGGGCACGGTCGATCCCGAGGAGGGACCGATCGTGTTCGTCGTACGCGGCAACGAGAACGGCGCCCCGACGACCAATCGCTGCACGCGTCTAGGCTGCGCAACCTATCCGATCGGCACCAATCGCCTCGCCGACCTCGAGGGTAGCTCCGCCTCCGACGTCTGGGCGCTGACCGAGCCCCCGACCCAGCTCCACCACTTCGACGGCACATCCTGGTCGCAGGTCCCGGTGACCCTGCCACCGCTCACGGACCTCGCCGTCGCGGCCCCCGACGATGTCTACTTCGTCGGGCCCAGCGGCACCATCGGACACTACGACGGCCAGACCGTCATCTTCAGCAACCTCGGCCTCCCGCCGACGTCCGCCTTCTTCTCCGTGCGTGCCTTCCCCGATGGACGCGCCTTCGCCGTCGGCACCGCCGGCCTCTTCGAGATCGTGAACGGCGCCTGGACCCACGTCCTCGATCCCGTCAGCGCTCTCGACCTCATCGCCGGCACCAGCCCCGACGATCTCTACGCCCTCGGTTCCCTCGCCATGTACCACCGCGACGACCGTGGCTGGATCCAGGTCGAGCTCCCTGACCTCGCGAGCGCCGCCAACCACCTCTTTCCCACCGCCGACGCCCTCTACTTCGATACCTCTGGCAGCTTCACCCGCGTCGCCCCGTCACCGCACCGCCCGGAGTAGGCTCGCTGCCCATGCAGCTCACCGACAAGGTCATCGTCATCACCGGAGCCTCGCGCGGCATCGGAGAGGCCATCGCCATCGCCGCCCTCGGCGCCGGGGCCTCCGTCGTCCTCGCCTCCCGCAAGCAACCTGACCTCGACCGCGTCGCCGCCGCCCTCCCCCCCGACCGTGTCCTCGCGCTCGCCTGCCACACCGGCAAGGCCTCCGACGTCGACGCCCTCTTCGAGGCCGCCGCCGCCAAGTTCGGCCACATCGATGGCCTCGTCAACAACGCGGCCACCAACCCCTACTTCGGCCCGATGCTCGACACCCCCGATGCCGCCCTCGACAAGACCATCGAGGTCAACATCAAGGGCTACCTCTACGCCACCCGCGCCCTCGTCCGTCACGCCCGCAGCCGCACGGCCCCTGCCACCATCGTCAACATCGCCAGCGTCTTCGGCTCCCAGGCCGCCCCCATGCAAGGCACCTACGGCATGACCAAGGCCGCCGTCATCTCCATGACCCGCACCCTCGCCTACGAGCTCGCCTCCTCGAAGATCCGCGTCAACTGCATCGCCCCCGGCCTCGTCGACACCCGCTTCGCCACGGCCATCATCAACACCCCCATGATC
>LNFM01005749.1_pt1 | contig 21087 bp, 9 predicted proteins | sample 596031 | NCBI WGS metagenome assembly LNFM01 (sample SAMN04254537, study PRJNA301005) | activated carbon metagenome | isolation source: dual media filters at the Ann Arbor, Michigan drinking water treatment plant | place: USA: Ann Arbor
TGGAGAATAGTCATGTCGACACCTGAAGAGCGAGCTAGGGCGGTCGTGTGGGCTGGCGCGCTACTCGTTCAAATCAGCCGCAACGGAAACCTTCCACTTCAGCTGCGACGACAGGCTACTGTCATTGCGCGGCATTTCCCAACGATCGAAGATGTTGCGCGACTACCAATCCAAGCAGAGTTTCTCGCGCCAGATGGGGAGCGCCTGAGCCAGAAGGAACTGGATGCTTGGTGCGTTGAGCTGGAAAATGGGCCGCTAACGGATAGGACTCGCCTTGGTTGGCCGGATTGATTGACTTCCAGCGAGAAAGGGGTGAACTGTCGCTCGTTTGCGGGCCCGGAGGGCTAGAGCCCAACGTAAATTTGCTGCCAAGTCCGATGCGTTAGACGATGCAGCAGCCGAAAGGCTGATGCAACAAGTTGCCGAGACCTGGAGCAAAGGAGGCTGCCGTGTCAGTTGAAGAAGTGCTTACGTGCATCCGTCAGGCGCAGCTAGCCACCAGTTCGGCTGGCCGTGCCGCATTGCGCTACGTGCAGACCCATGAGCCGGCATTGGCTGAAGCACTGAGTTCACTTGGCTTCGGGGTTGACGAGGCCGGGATTTGGCTGATTACGTCCGGGGACAAGGGTTCACTGAGTCCGATCGAGCTGGTCGCGGCTGGACGCACTAAGGAAGTCGTGGATAACCTCAGCCGGGCGTCGCACGGATTCTCCGCCTGATCCAGGTTCGAGTCTCAAGTACGGTCCTGAGTGGTCACTCGCCTGATGAACGAGATCGGACGGCTGGGAGGATGGGCGGCGCTCACGCTGCATTCTGTGAGTAACAGCGCGGCCAGGTGGTCCAGAATTCGCATAGATGGGGACTCAACTGGCCACCGGTGCACGAAAACCTGTACCTAGCGTAGACCGGTGAGGAGAAGTTTCTGCCTCTGTCATTTTTTGTGCAGGAACTTCTGCGACAGATGTACAGAATCTTCGCGGGGGATGCACAAGATTCGCTACGGTAAACATTCGGATGGCTGCGCGCCTGCGCCATCCGAATCATTCGGGCTAGCCACTTCGCATAATGTATATTATGTCAAATGCTGGCTATGGGCTATCTGGGTTCAGATGTGTCGTCGCCAGCCTTAGCCTGCCATTTGTCCTTTTAGCCTGACATGACCCCTTACCCCGGCGCGCCGCGCGCACTGCCCCCCCTGGAATCAGAGACTTGGCGGCTGGGTCAAGTACGAGACACCGCGGAAATCAGGCGCCATCGTCGGTAACGGTGACGCGCCGCGTAACAATGACGCGCCGTTGAGCAGCGTTGCGGCCCGTGAGAACGCCGGTAACTCTGTCGCAGGGTGATCGGTAGCGGCCATCACGGCGTCCAGCGGCCTGGCTGGCCCTCCCCGGACCGAGGTCTCAAGCTGCGGGCGCTGGTCAACTTTGTGGGGGCTGCCGGGACACGGGATTACCGCCGCCCTGACATGGCGAGTACCCCCGGCCGCACCGCTGGAAAGCTACCTGGCGCAGGTGCGGGCGGGGTCCAGCAGTGATGCCGATCCACCCGCCACGCCCGTACCATCCCGGTGCTCATCCCGGTCATCGAAGGCATCGGATAGAATCTGCGCCAAGTAACGCGATGCTGGATCGCGCCCACCGCATCACTCCCCGACGGGTTAGTTTGTCTATGCCAGGCCCGCCACAGCGAATCATCGCCGCGCGACTGAAGGGGTTTCTGGAGGAGTTCCGCGCTCTCGACTGGCGGAGCACGATGGTGCGCACGTTCGCATTCTGGTCCCTCTTGTTGCTGGCGTCGTTGACCAGCCTGCTGGCGCCCATCGACCGATGGCTTTTCGACAGCTTCATCCGCATCGCGCCAGTGTCGGCGGACACGCCGTCTGTGGCCTTGGTCCAATACGGCGCAGAGCCCGTCCGGGCTGAAGCCGGTGCCGCCCCGTCGGTATTCGCCGGCGCCGGGACGTTTGCCGAGGCGTTGGAACGATCTGGGGCGCGCAAGGTCGTGGTGCTGCATCCAGCAAGCCAGTTGTCGCCATTGGCCCTGGATCCGGATGGGGGTTGCCGGCCACCGGCGGTCCATGGAGTCGCGCGCGCCCTGCCGCTGTTCGATGCGGACGGCCAGCCATGCCTGATCACCCGCCTGGGCCGCCACCTCAATCTCCAGATCCCGGAAGGCGTGCGCATCTCACCCGACTTCATGATCGCAACCGCCACGGCGCTGCCCCGCCTTCGGATGGATCCCGCGCCCTCGCCCGCGCTCATGCAGCAGGCGGTCCAGGGGCGCGTCGTGCTGTTGTATCCGGGCTTCGATACGGCGGTGTACGTCACGCCGCTGTATGCGGTGGATGGGCTGATGGAGTCCTCCCTGCTCCATGCCCTTGCGCTGGATGCCCTCCTGAAGGAAAAGGCGTTGCGTTGGGCCGCTCCAGGCAACGACGTTCTGCTGGCGTTGCTGGTGGTCGCGCTGCTGCAGCTCGGGCTGCGCGGCGCGCGCTACCGCGTGGCCATGGCCGTGGCCTGGCTCGCGGCGCTGCCCGTGCTGGCGTTGAGCGGGGCGCTGCTGTTCTGGGGGGATTACTACCTGCCGGCCAGCGCGAGCCTGATCGCCTTGGCAGGGTTCGCGCTGCGCACGCTCGTCAGGCGCAATGCCGCGCTCGGCCAGACGCTGGTGGACCTCGACCATTGCCTGACTGGCTTGGTCCACCAGCCCTTGGGACGCGCGTTCCATCAGGATGGCGCGGACAACTGGAGCCAGGCCAACCAGTTCGTCGTACAGTTCTTCGAGCTCGAGCGCAGCATGATGTTCGAACTTCCCAGCGGCAGCGTCCACGTTGGCCTGGTGGATGCGCTGGGATGCTCGGCCGAAGACGTCATCGAGCGCCGTCGCGACTATCGGCGTGCGCCATTCTCGAGTGCGCTCGCGCAAGCCCGCCCTGCCCCGCCCACGCGGCCATTCCTGGCGCCGCTGCCTGGCTTCCTCGATTTCATCGCGCCGCTGGTGGCGGCGGAACAGGTGGTTGGCTTCTGGTGCTTCAGCGTCCGCGAGCGGCCCGGGCCCGAGCGCGAAAGCCTCACCCATGACCTCGCTCGATATGCCGAGGAACTGGCCAAGGTCATCCTGCGGAGCGGCCAGTTGCCGGGGCGGAGTGAGGCGGTCTGGACGCGCTTGCCGACCATGGCGCAACTGCGCTCGCGCCTGTTCGACGGCGCCAAGCAGGCGCGTGAACAGTTGGGCGCCTATCGCGAGATATTCGTCGCCGTCGGCCATCCGATCGCGGTCACCGATCTGTTCGGGCGCATCCAGTTCGCCAACCCCCGTTTCGAGGAGCTGGCCCTCGGCATCGACAAACCCTTGATGGCCATGTCGCTCCACAACATGTTGACGGACTTGTGCGGACTGTCGAGCCACGCCGCCAAGGACGCGCTCCGCGCCATCGTGCTGCACGACTGGTGGGAAGAGGCCGGGCTGCCGTTGCGGGGCCTGGCGCCGTCCTCGCTGCAGTACGTGCTGCATGTGCGCTCGGTCCGGCGCGACTCGCGCACCGGCGCTGCCGCCGGGGCGCCGTTCGAAGTGCTCGGCATGATCGTCGAGATTTCCCCAGGGGTCATGGACACCGACGCCGCGCTGCGGCAGGGCCAGAAGGCGTTCGAATACACCCGGAACATGTGCTCACTGCTGGAAGCGAGCCTGCTTGCGGTCGATGGACTCCCGGGTGCCGGCGGCACGCCGCTGCGGGAACATTTGCGGGCGGCGCTGGACCAGACCCGGCAGGTCAGCCAGGCGCTGCAGGACACGGTCGTCCACGCCGGCAATTCCCTCGCCCCGCTGGACTTGCAGCAGCTGCTGCACAAACTGCAGCAGCTGCACGACACGCAGGCCCGGGCGAAGAACGTGCGGTTCGAGGTCGCGGTCGATGGACCCTGCGTCGTGCATGCCCACTTCGAGCACCTGCGCGCGGCGCTCTCCGACGCATTGCAACTGCTGGTCGACGATGCCGGCCCGAACACGTCGATCGCGATACGCCTGCATGCCAGCGACGATGGCACGATGGTCGTTGCCAACCTGTCCAACGATGGCTACGGTTTGCCGGAGTGGCATGTCGTGGACGTCATGCGCAGCAGCCCCCGCAGCAACGTGGAACTCGCCTCTGCGCTTGAACGGCTGGCGCGCTCTCGGGCCGCGCTCGATGCCTCTGTATCGTTTCAGCTGCGCAGCGAGCTCGGTCGCGGCTACGAGGTCCAGGTCGCGGTGCCGCGCGAGCCCGGAGTTCCGCAGCCATGACCGGCCGTCCGGGTGAGCCGGGCCGGGTCGGCGGCTGATCGTGCTGCCGATCTTCCCCGCGCAGGCGCTCGACAGCTCCGTCATCACGACGGTCTGGGTCGGGCTGTGCGTGATCACCTTCTTCAACCTCCGGTTCGGCATGACCCTCGCGGGCCTGGTGGTTCCCGGCTACTTGGTGCCGCTGCTGCTGATCAAGCCGATGAGCGCGACGGTAATCTGGGCGGAGGCGGTCGTGACCTACCTGCTCGCGCGCCTGCTCGCCGAAAAGGTGATGCGCTGGAGCGGCAGTTGCACCATGTTCGGCCGAGATCGCTTCTTCGCGCTCCTGCTGACCAGCGTGCTGGTGCGCACCGTCAGCGATGGCTGGCTGTTGCCGGCACTGGGCGAGTGGCTGTCCGGGCGGGGATACGCCTTCGATTACCACAACAATCTCTACAGCTTCGGGCTGGTGATCATCGCGCTCACCGCCAATCAGATGTGGAACAGCGGCATGGTGCGTGGCATGGGCACGTTCGTGCTCCATGTCGGCGTGACCTTCGCGATCGTGCGCTGGGTGCTGATGCCGTTCACGAACTTCGACATCTCAAGCCTTGGCTTCATGTACGAGGATATCGCTGCTGACATCCTCGCCAGCCCCAAGGGTTATCTCATCCTGCTGACGACCGCGTTCATCGCCTCGCGGCTGAACCTGGCGTACGGGTGGGAGTTCAGCGGCATCCTGATCCCTGCCCTGCTCGCCCTGCAGTGGTTCCAGCCAACCAAGCTGCTGGTGTCGCTGCTGGAGGCGGGCCTCATCTTTGGCCTGGGGCACCTGGCGCTCAAGCTGCCGGTTTTCCGCCGCATGAACATGGAGGGGGCCAGGCTGCTGCTGCTGTTCTTTACCCTGGGTTACTTGTACAAGCTGGTGTTCGGCCATCTGCTGACGTGGGTCGCGCCTTCGGTGAAAGCCACCGACTACTTCGCCTTCGGCTACCTGCTGTCGACGCTGCTGGCCGTGAAGATGCACCAAAAGCAGATTTCCTGGCAGCTCTCGCGCACCACCCTGCAGGCGTCGCTGATGGGGCTGGTGGTCGCCAGCGTGGTGGGCTATGGACTGGTGATGGCGATGCCGCCGGGCATGCCGGCGACGGCGCCGCGCGCGCCGGCCCAGCGCCTGATCGAGGCGCAGGAAACGCTGGTGGCCGCGCTGGTGGCAAGTAAGCGCACGCTTTACGCCAGCGAGGGCGAAGGCCGGGTACTCGAGTACGACGCCCGCGACCTGCGCGCTTTCAGCGACGGCGTGCGCGGCCTGTTGCGATACCGCGATCAGCCAAGCCCGGCGGCCCTGCAGCGGGCGCGGCAGCGACTGGCCGAGGGTGGCTTCGACCTTGACCTGGTCGGCGGCTGGATCCTGGTCCGTGACCAACGCGCGGGTCGCGGCTCCGGCTTGTTCGCGATCAACCTCAGGCCGCGCACGACGCTGGCGGTCGAAGTGCCCATGACACTCGACGAACCCGGCGTATTCGAAGCCGCCGCGCAGCTGGCCCAGGTTGACGGGCATGCCAGCTTCGCCAGCGGCGGCACCCGCCGCTCCCGGCTGAAGGACGATCGCAGCCACGTGCTGAGGAATCCAGACCTTCCGTACGCACGTTTCCACGCGCTGACGGCCGCGGGTGGAGTGCTGCAGCTGCGCGGCCTGGACACGCCGCATGGCGTCGATGCGCCGGCGCAGCTTTGGATCCAGCGGGAACTTCCGCGTGGCCTGGACCTGGAGGTGCTGCGCGCGCGTACCGGTGACCTGCGCTCTCAGTTCGGGCGTCGCGATGCCGCCAATCCCCTTCGCGACGCCACCGCCGCGCCGTTTGCCGAACTGATGCTCGGCCGGCCGATGCGCCTGCGGCTGGTCGCGCGGACGCTGGCCCCAGCCGGCTACCAGCGCCTCGTACAGGAACAACGCGTCGATGGCTTCCTGTACGCGACGCTGGTCGAACGCCGCGAGGCGCTCGCCTCGGCCGGCAGCGAGCGCTACGAAGTGCCAGAGCTAGGCGACCTGCTGTACCTGCAGGCCGAGGTGCTCGAACCGCTTTATCAGGTGGCCCTGCAATGGGATCGGCGCCGTGACGACGACCTGCTGCAGTCGATCAACGCCGCCGCGTCCAGCCTGGGTTATCGCTTGGTCCTGCACCGCCACCAGCGTTCCGGCGAGGAGCACGTCATCCTGACCGAGAATCCCGGCAGCCAGCGCCGGTGGGGCACCTACGTCCTGCGCATGGGCCAGGCCACGCCGTACCTGGTCGAGATCCCGCGTCCTCTTGCCGAGCGCCAGACCTTCGAGTACGGCACCCGCCTTTTCACCCGGATGGGCGCGCGCGGGTTGCTAATCGCGGGTGCACACCCCGCGGTGCGCGCCGATGGCCTTGGCGACGTGCTGGCGGCGGACAATCCGCGAACGGTGTTCAACCTCGCCCACCAGGTCCTGGTTCCAAACCACGAGACGCCCTGGGTGCTGCAGGTGCGAGGCCGCCGCGACGAGGCGATCGAACCAGGGCCAGACGTGGTGGCGACCTTCGTGGGAAAGCCGGCCGCCACCGCTGATCATGGCCGCCTGGACGCGCTGCTCAGGGCCTTGGGCAGCGATTCCGATGCCGTGGCGTTGGGCGGCAGTAGTGCCGCGGCTCGCGACCGGCAGGCCGGGTACGATGCCCAGTCGGAGTTCACGCGCCATCTCCCGGGCGTCAGGTTCATGACGCTGTGGGTTTCGGCCCGGGCGCGGCGCGGCTACGCCGACGCACTCCTCGATGATTCCGACCGTGCACGCTTCGCCGCGCTGCAGGTGCCGACCGAAGTTGTCGACCTGCGGGGGAGGCTGTCTTCGGCCCGTTTCGGTGTGGCGCCCGACGCCGCGCAGTTGGGTCTGGTCGATGACTACGTGCGCACGCGCAACGTCGCCTCGCTGGTGGCCCTGCAGGCGTCCGGACTCGAATTGCTGCGCGTGGTCGACCTGGGCAGCGGCCGCGTGTACCTGGAGCTGCGGGGTGCGGATGGTCGGTCGCGCGCGATAAGGGCGATGGATCCCGGGCTGGATCCGCGGCGGACCTTTGCCGCCGGCGTGCCACGGCAACGGCTGGCCTTCCTCGAGGAAAACGGTGCCTGGTTGCAGGGAGCCGCGCGGTGAGGCTGCTCGGCCGGGCGCTGCTGGCGGCCCTATTGTTAGTGCTCGTGTTCGGCGGTGGCGCTCATCTTTGGGGCGCTTGGACGGATTGGCAGCGGCTGCAGCCCAAGGGTAGTTCCAAGCTCGACCAGCGGGTGTTGTTCGAGGCCGAGCGCGGTGGATGGCTGCGCTTCAACACCTCGACCAACCAGGGCTGGCTTGCGCTCCAGGGGTTCGTGTTGGCCCCTGCGCAGGCGCGTTCGCGTGGTGTGCCGCTGACCATCGAGATCGAGCTGCGTGGCGCCAGTGGCACGCCGCTGCAGCGGGAGCGTCGCTACCTGGAGCTGCGGCCGACCACGCAGGCCCAGCCCTATGGCCTGCTCGACGGCCGCGCCGGGTCGCCCGTCTGGATCGTCCCGGCGGAATGGGTCGACCTGACCGAGCGGCCTGAGGTACGTTCGGTCGCGGTGCGCCTGGTCGACGGAAGCGACGTGCGCATGCTCTGGCGCGTAGCCATCGACATCCGCCTGGACGACGCCCAGACCCGCCTGCGCTATCGCCGGCTGGACGGCGCGGCGCGCGATGCCCTGACCGACGCTTGGGTGACTCCCGGCGCGCTGGTGGACGCCGAACTGAAGCAGGAACTGGTCCGCTACCGCCTGTTCCGGATCGGCCCGCTGGGCCGTGCCGAGGTTGATTTCGCGACCCGGCAAGTGCTGCGGGTTCCGCCGCGGCCGCGTGTGCGCACCCATGTCGAGCGCTTCCACGCCATCGCCCTCGACCCGCAGCTGCGCGTGAGTTTCGGCCTCGAACAGGCCGGCCGGGTGCTGGTCGATGCCCGCACGCCGGACGGTGGCCCCATGCCGGTCACGCTGATCTCGCCCACCGGAGCGATTCGATCCAGGACGCTCGAGGCGGGCCAGCTCGACGCGGTCCTGCCGGCAGGGCTTTACGAACTGCAGGCAGAGGAGCGAGGCGAGGTCGCGGTGCGTGATGCGGTGTCCGGTGATCCGTTGCTGCCCGACGGGTTGCGCCAGCGCGCCCACGTTGCCACGCCGTCGAGCGGACTGGTTTACCGCCTGCAGGCGGTCGCCGGCCGAATCCCTCCCGTGCGTCTGGAGCTGCGTCCGCAGCAGCCCGGCGACGCCATGGCCACCGTCGGTTTTCGTGCAAAGGACGGCAAACTGCTCGAGAGCCGCCGCGTGGCGGTCGCTTGGTCGGCCTCTCGTTATGACCGCGTCGACGGCGCCCTGGATCGACCGGCCGGGGAGCCGGTCACGTTCGATCTGCAGCCCCCGGAAGGTGCGCGGACGCTGCGGATCGAGGCCGACGCCTCCCTGCTGGCTATTGCCTACACCAGCGTGCCGACGGTGCGGCGGGATGCGGCGACGGCCAGCCGCATGCGCTGGTTCTCTTTTCTGCCAGAGCTCGACCCGCCCGGGGACGGCCGCGCCCGCGCGATGATTCCGGGGGTGGTGGTGGTCGAACAGCCGCGCGCCGACGCGCCGGCGTCGCGGTCCGTGCCGCGGGGCCGCGTCCCGCGGTCCCCGGATCGTCCGGTGCTGCGGCTGCGCCCCGACCCGTCCGGAGGCTCGGATGCGTAAGCGTGGCCTCCTCTTGGCGTGTATCGTGCTGGCGATGCCCGCTGGTTGCCGCTCCCCTGCTTCACTGGAAGACTGGATGCGCGAGGCGCGCAGCGCCAGTTACCAGCCCCCCGATGCCGCTGCCCAGCAGGCGCTGGAGCAGGCGTTCGCGTCCGCGCTGGCGGGAGCGGTAGATGCTGACGCTTGGCTGTCCTTCGGCTACGAACTGCGACTGGTCAGCGCAGGCCTTGCCGGGGGCGGCGCCGGCCGGGGCGTGTCCGAGATCGCCGTACGCGAGGCCTCGCCCGTGCGCCGTGGCTGGGGCGCTTATGTGCTTCGTCCGGGCCCGGCGCGCGCGTTGCTGCTGCAGGCGCCCCACGCCGAGAGTGATCGAGGCAGCGGCCGTATCGCCTTTGCGCTTTATGAGCAGACGCAGGCCCGTGGGTTCGCCCGCAACACGGCGCACCGGCGCCTGCCGCAGGCCGACCTTGCGCGCGCCGGGGCCTCGCCCTTCGTGCTGCTGGCCCGGGCCGCGGTGCAGTTCGAGCCCGACCTTGCCGTCGTGCAAATCCACGGGTTTGGTTCGGCAACCGCCCAACGCCATGGTCTCGCGGACGACTGCGTGGTGGCCAGCAACGGTAGCCATTCGCCCGACCCGAAGCTGCGGGCCATGGCCGCTTGCCTCGAGGCGTCGGGCTTCGACGTCCGCCTGCATCCGGACGAGGCCGCCTACCCCGGCGGCACCCGCAGCGCGGTCGGCGAGGAACTGCGGCGAGTGGGCAGCGGCCGGTTCGTCCATCTGGAGTTGGGTAGTGCGCTGCGCGAGCGACTCCTGATGCAGCCTGAATCGATGCAGTCATTCGCCGCCTGTCTGTGAACATGTCGCCTACCCCACTGCGACCGCTCGCGTTCGCCATTGCGTTGCTGCTGGCCGCGCCGTTGCTGCCGGCGCAGGAGTTGCCGCGCCGCGATCGCCTGGACCGCTGGCTTGAGGGCGATGCGCTCGAGTCCGGGCGCTCACCGCATGCGGTGCAGGCCGCGCCGGACGCCCCGGCGATCCTGCCGGTCGACAGCGAAGGACGCCTGGTGGACCTGCAGGTGCACCACGGCGAGGTGCCGCGAGCGTGGACTAGCGAGGGCGGCGCCCTGTTCGTTTCCCAGCCGCTGCAACCGCTGCAGCCGGGCCACTGGCTGCTCGATACCGTCGGGCGCGGGCCGCGCTGGCTGATGCTTGATGGCGATGCGGATGTCGTGGCGCAGGCACGCGACGATGGCGAGCGCGGGGGTGAGGATCCGTGGCGCGTCCCGCTGACACCCGTCGGCGAGGATCTGCGCGCGCGCCAGCGTCCCGGCGTCCGCGACCAGGTTCTGCTGCTGGGTGCCGGGCCGGTGGCCTATGCCGGCGGTGGCCAGGCTCGGCTGCGCTTCGACGTCTGGCGCGCGCAGGTGCCGCGGCAGTTGCCGCCCGATGCCAGCTGGCTGCGCATCGAAGCCGATGGCAGGTTGCTGTTCGAGGGCCTGCTGCCGACGCCGCCTACCCGCGACCGGATGATGCACAGCGATGACGTTGCCCAGGTGCTGGAACTGGCCGGGCGCCTGCATCTGGCGCTGCCTCCCGACGCACGGGAAGTCCGCATACAGGGTGAGCCGGGAACCTGGCTGAAGGTGCTGGGACCGCTGCCCGGTACGCCTGCCAGTGTGCTGGCAAGCAATGCCGAGCCCGTCGTGGCCGGGCTGGTGCCGGCGCCGGGCGAAGCACTGCCCGACGCGTTCAGTCGAGCGGTCGCGGCTTGGCCCGACCGGCAGGCGGTCAATTTTCTGGCCCGCCATGGCTATTACCGCCCAGTGGCCGTGCGCCCCATGGTCGCCCAGCTGGAGACCCGGCGCTGGCGGGAGCGACTGCCCGACCGGACGCCAAGGGGTAACCAAGTCAGCAACCGCCCGGAGCCCGGCGCGGTGGCGGTCGGCGCCACGGAGTTCCACTGGCTGGCGCCGGGTGTGCGCTGGCGCCTGGACCTGTCGCGCGGTGCGCGGCTTGGCCTGCTGCGGATCGCGGTGGCGCACCCGCCGGCGCCCGCGTCGCCGGCCCGGCTTGCGCTTGAACAGGCGGGTGCGGCAACGCGCCAGCTCCGGCTGGAACCTCGCGTCATCGCCGCGCTTGCCGATGCAAGCGCCGCCGCCGATCCACTGCTCGTGCTGCAGCCTGAGGGCGCACCGATCGTCGAATCATCGCAGGTGGTGCTGCCGGTGCATGACCTCGCCCAACCCCTGCACCTGGCAAACACCGGCGACACCGGCCTATGGGTGGCTGTCGAACAACGTGTGCCGGCGCACCGCCGCCTTGCCGAGGCGGCGCTGTCTCCGTCGCTGATGCCGGCATCGGACCTGCGTGCGGCGCTGGTCGCCCCGGGGAACTCCGCGGCGGATCTCGACGGCACGCCGCGGTTGGCCAGTACCCGGGCCATCGACGCCGCGCGCCAGCTGCTGCGCGTGCGCGCCGAGGCCTTCGCCAGCGACCCATGCGCGCTGGCTGGCATCGCTGGCGCGCCGACGGCGCAGGCCGCGGCGGCGGTCGGCGCCACCGATCCCGTGCTCACCCGTTGCGCCACGTTGCTGGCGGCGGCCGCAGCACCCGAGGACGAGGATGCGTGGCAACGGCTGGATGCCTGGGGCACGGGCGCGCAGCGGCATGACCTGCGGACCGGATTCTGGGCCTGGTCGCTGCAGGACCCCGGCCGCCGCGGTGACCCCGCCCGTTGGCGGCACCTTGCCGATGCGCTCAAGGCCGAAGGCGAGTTCGACGCCGCGACCCTGGCGCGTCGCGCGGCCGGCGACGCGCCGCCGGTCAACGAGCTGCAAGCACCCACTGCGCTGCCACCGGACACTTCTGACGGAACGGTGCACCTTCGCACGGCCCGTCAAACCGAACCGGCCTATGCGCTTGCGCTGCGGCAACCGATCCGCTGGTCGCTGCCGCAACCCGGCGACTACCTGCTAGAACTGCGCAGCAACGCTTCATCGCCCGAACGGCAATGGGCCACGCTCGAGAGTGGCGCCGGCCGCTGGCATGCGCCGCTGCCCAGCGCAGTTCCGTCGCTCACCCAGTTGCGTGGTCTCGGCGATGACACCGCCCCCGGTCTGGCGGTCCGCATTCGCCTGCGGGCCATGCAGGCCGGCAGCACGCTGCTCATCCATCCGGGAAGCGCGCCCTTGCTGGCGCGCATCGAGCCCGTCGAGCCAGGCCCGCCTCCAGCGCCGGAAGCAGGTGACCGGACGATCCCATCCAGTCTGGCCGTGGCGTCGCAGGGCCACGCCGCTGCCCTCCGGGCCGCGATTCCCATCGTTCAACCGCGGGCACCCCGGCGCGCGGGCGACCCCGTTGGCGCCGTGTCCCCGGTGGCGGATGGGCCATGGGTGCCTGACGTTGCGCCATCGTCGGGCGCCGCGACCCCGACGCAGGCCGTTTCGGCGGCAGTGCAGGCGCTATGGCTGCTGGAACACGGCCAGCCCGAGGCGGGCCTCGTCGCCGCTGCACGCGCCCTGCACCTGCGCGAGCAGCACCGCGGCAACGCCGACGCATGGGTGTGGAGCCGTCTCGATGCGGCCACCGAATGGCGGCTTGTCGAGCCGGTGGCCAGCAAGGGCCGCGTCCGTCGCCTACGGGCTGACGGCCACAGCAATACGGGCTTGATCGCACGCCGCGACGAACTCGCCGGCATCGTCGATGAGGCCGACTTCGTCCTGCGGCCCGGCCAGGCCTGGGTGCTGGACGGCTTGCCGCCCGGCCAGCGTGTGCGCCTGCAGCTGCACCATCGGGCTGCACTCGGTGCCGGAAGCGTGCAATGGCGCGTCGGCGGAGCCGCCCCGCAGCGCTTGGCCGCCGGCGAGAGCATCAGCGTCGAACATCGCGCCGATGGGGACGGCGCGCTGCGCCTTCGTCTGGGAACGGCCCTGCCGGGCAGCGCGGTCACCCTGCGCGTCGCTGCGGCCGATGGCGTGCCGCTCGATGCCCGGCGAGGCATCGTTTATCATCGCGCGCCCTATTCGCTGCACCTTGAGCACGCCACACTGCTGCGCATCACCGAATGGGACGGCCGACGCAGCGCTACCCGCCTGCAGTGGGTGGCGGTGCCGGGCGATCTCGTCCTGGCCCCGCAGCAGCTGCCGGGCGCGGCCCTGCGGGTCAGCCGGCTGGCATGGGCCACCCGTCCTACCCGGGAAGGGACGATGGTGGCGGAGGCAGGCGTCGACGCGCCGGCGCTGGCGACGCCCCCCCCCGCCCCGCCTGCGTCCGTGCCCGCCCCCGACCAGCCCGCCGCCTGGCCTGCCGGCTTCGCCCAGCACGGTGGCGACCAGGGCACCTGGGGCCTGCTGGAAACCTGGCGCAAGCGCACGGACGCCGATGATCCGGAGCAGGCGAATGAGCGCTTCGGCGAGATCCGTTGGCGCTACCGCAGGCACTGGGCCGATGCCGGGATATGGAGTCGCTTCGACGCCGTCGCCCGCGGACACACCGCGGGTTTCACGGTGTTCGGACTCCGGCAGTCCCTGCAATGGCGCCAGCAGGACGGGCCCTGGGACGCTTCGCTTGACGCCGGTTTGTGGCACCAGTCCGCCCCCTCCGGACTGCGCTCGCCTGCGCGCGCGGTGGATCTGCGCGCCACCGTGGAATGGGAGCGGCAGCGCAACGAGCGCTGGCGCCACGAGTGGCGGCTCGGCCTGCGCTGGCGCGGCCAGAGCCTCAAGGACGTGCCGCGGGGATTGCGCGCAGACCTCGACAACGATGTCTACAGCGCATACCGCGACCAGCACCGCGAGCAGCTCGAACTGGGCCACACGCTTAGCCTGCGCACGCGCTACGACACCGAGTGGGTGCTGGCCACGCAGGCCTTGAGCAATCCCCTGGCCCAGGCGGGCATCGACAACATCGGCACCGGTCTGGAATGGCGCTGGGCCCGGCAAGGCTGGACCGCCAGCGCCGGAGTCAATGTTCGCCGGTACGTCCGGGATTCCGACCGCAGCCGTGGTTTCCAGCGTGAACGTATCGCGCTTGATCTGGGCAAACTGTTCCTCGGCTATCGGCACGGCTGGCGCCTGAGCGGGGGAATAAGCTACGAGGCTGGCATGAGCGGCCCGACCGGAGGCTTGACATTGGAATGGTTCAACCACGACGGGCGCGGGATGGAGGACTGGCTGCCCTCGGAGTTGTTCCTGCGCGGAGTCACCACCACCGACCTGGTCACGCCGCTGCTGCCGTCCGGGGCGCCCCCATGAGCCGCCGCCGGGACGCGAAGTGGTTGGCGAGCACGTCCTCATTGCTGGACGAGGGTATCGCCCCGCTCTGGCGCAAGCTTGACGCCCGCGAACGGGATGCCGTCGCCCGCGGTTTCATCGGCTGGTCGGCGGCCCGGTCGCCTGCTCGCGAGGACGATCCCTTCCTGTGGGAGCAGCTCGAGCTGGTCCGCTTCCTGCGCGAGCAACTGGAGACGCTCACCCAACAACACGGTGACCTCAGCCATCGCTTCCGCATTCTCCAGCAACGCATGGAGTTGGCCGAGACCGAAACGGTGCGGCGCGAGCTCATGCTGGCGTTCGCCGCCAGCCTGGGCGCAAGTGCCAAGCAGCTGCGCGGGGACCGGGTCGCGATGGACCGCTGGCTCGATGCCGACGCCGTGGCCGAGCGCTGCGACCGGGAGCAGGCACGTGTCGAGAGACGCCTGCGTTTCTGCCTCGAGCGGCTCGGACCGCTGGTGCAGCGCCTTTGCGCGGCCCAGCCGGAGATCGCCGGAGTCCCCACGTGGACGGTGCTGGGGCTGGAAGCCAGCCTCAGTGCGCTGCTTGGCTTTCCCGGCGACCCCCGCATCCGCGAGTCTGCACTGACTTGCCTGCGGGTGGCGCTGGCGGGCCTGGGTCCGGACGCGCACGCGCAAATGGCGCGCTCCACCGTCCAGTACATCTATCGCAGCGTGCTGGACCCGCGGCAGTCGGTCTGGCTCCAGGCCGAGGCACTGGAGACGCTGGTTCAGTTGGCGCCCGGCGAACTGCAATCGATCGTCGAGCGACGGCTTGTCGACACGGACGCCGGCGGGGATGCGATGTTCTTTCGTCACCGGTTGACCGGAGCACTGGCCTCGGCCGCGCACCTCAACCCGCACCATGAGGCAGCACTGCGCCAGTTGGCAGCGGATCCGGCGCCGTTCGTGCGCCAGGGCGTCGCGAGCGCACTGCCGAAGCTCCCCTGGGCGCTGGCACTGGACGAATGGGAAGCTCTGGCCAATGATCCGGTCGGTGCCGTGGCCGGGCAGGCGCTGCTGCAGACGGCGGCGCTGTGCGGCGCCGCCCATGCTGAGCCCAGCCATCGCGCGCGCATCGTCGATGGCTTCCTCGCCAAGCTGCATGCCGGCACGGCCGACTTCCCTCTGAAGGTGGCGCTGCGGGTCGCGCCCTTGCTGCTCGAGGAACTGCGCCAACGGGATCCGGACGCGGCCGACTCGCTGCACGCCCGCCTCGAGCGGCAGTTGACGACCCTCCACACGAGCCATCCCGATACCGGGCTGCGCCGCCGCGCCGCGACTGCGCGCGAGGCCTTGCGCCCCCAGTCCAGCCCTCTGCCGCCGACGCTCGGGGAGCTGCCGCTGCACGCGAGCACGGGCGGTTCGTCCCTGCGCATCGCCGACGGAGACGCCGATCCGATCCTCGCCGCCCGCAGACTGCTGCCGCTGGCCGAGCGCGGCTTCGGCTTCAACCTCGAGCGTGGCCGCCGCGGCTGGCGGCTGCTGCGCGACTGGCGATGGCGGCCCAGGCTGTGGCGCGTCCTGCACGAAGTTCGCCGCCCCGCCACCGACAAGCGGCAGAACTATCCGCACATGCGTGGTCGCGTCTATCCCGGCCTTCTGCACGTGCCATCGGCTTGCGTCGCGGAACTGTCGCCGACCAAGGTCCCGGGCGAGCCGCTGCACATCGCCGAGGAGGATGGCTGGCGGCCCTGGCTGCCGTTGCTGGACCAGGTGCTCTCGGCGCTGGACCAGGGCTGGCCGGCGCAGCCGCTGCGAATCGTCACGGTCGAGGGCGTGACCTCGGTGCGGGTGCCCGAGGGCCTGCTGGCCCGGTTGCGCGCGAAATGGCGGCTCAGCGTCTGCTTCGCCGACGTCGCGGCGCTGCGCAACTGGACGAGCCAAAGTGCCTTTCCGGCGCACGCCTTCATCGACGCGCTGCGTGAGAGCGGGATTGCCTGTGAGTTCGAACCCCATGCGGACCGGCATGGCGCGCCCTACCCCGCAGACCCGCGCGTCAGACGCTTCTTCACCACCGCGAGCATGTCCTGGATGCTGCTTCCGGTGCGGGAAATGGCCGATTACTTCTACTCGATCTACCAGAACTCGCTGGAGCACCTGCTGGTGTTCATCGCTGCCCTGGGAACGCTGTTCTTCGGCCAGCACCTGTGGCTCAACCACGCATTCCGGCGCGCGCGGGCCAGCCTGCCGCTGGTGATGGGCGGCTGGGGCACGCGCGGCAAATCCGGCACCGAACGGCTGAAGGCGGCCGTGCTCAGCGCCCTGGGCCTGCGGGTGGTCAGCAAGACGACCGGCTGCGAGGCGATGTTCCTCTTCGGCCACCCCAACCGGGCACTGACCGAGATGTTCCTGTTCCGTCCTTACGACAAGGCCACGATCTGGGAACAGGCCCGGCTCACGCGCATGGCGGCCAGCCTGGAGGCAGACGTCTTCCTGTGGGAGTGCATGGGCCTGAACCCGGGCTACGTGCGCGTGCTGCAGCACGACTGGATGCGCGACGACGTGTCCACGATCACCAACTGCTTCCCCGACCACGAGGACATTCAGGGGCCCGCGGGCGTTGACCTGCCGCTGGTGATCCGCGAGTTCATTCCGCGCGGCGGCGAGCTGTACACCAGCGAGGAGAACATGCAGCCCTACCTGGCCGAACAGGCACGTGCGCTGGGCACCCGCTGCACCGAGGTGGACTGGCTCGATGTCGGTTTGTTGACGCCGGACATCCTGGCGCGCTTCCCCTACCAGGAACACCCGGCAAACATCGCATTGGTGGCGCGCATGTTCGAGGGCATGGGTCTGCGTCGCGATTTCGCGCTGCGCGAGATGGCCGACCGGGTGGTGCCCGACCTGGGCGTGCTCAAGTCCTATCCGCAGGCACGCTATGAAGGCCGCCGGATCGAGTTCATCAACGGCATGTCGGCCAATGAACGCCACGGCTGCCTGAGCAACTGGGTGCGCACCGGCATGGACCGCCATCATTTGGACGTGGACCCCGGGACCTGGACCGCCACGGTCGTCAACAACCGGGCCGACCGCGTCGCCCGCTCGGAAGTGTTCGCTTCGATCCTGGTCAACGACATCGGCGCCGACCGCCACTTCCTGATCGGCGGCAACCTGGACGGGCTGCAGCGATTCATCCACGAAGCGTTTGACACCTTCATCGCCACGTTCGACTGGCAAGACACCGAGCTGGGCGTGGCTGCGCACCACGCGATGGCAGACGCCCTGCTCCGGCGCTGGCGCGTCACGTCCAGCGCGGGCCAGGCCGACGACCGACTGCGCGCTGCCTGCCTGGGCTTGGGGCTTGAACCGGACGCCGGTGCCGACGGCGAGGCGATGCTCGCCCGGCTCGCCGAGGCGATGCCCGAGCACCACGCTGCGCTCGAGCGCCAATGGCGGCTGGACCAGGCCGATGCTACGCGTGCCGGCGCCATCCACGCCGCCATCGCGCAGCCGGACGCGCACACCGCCGCGACCGTGCGCCAGCACCTCAGGACGCTGTTCGAGGCGCGGATCGTCGCGGTGGAGGACTATGGCACTCCCGGCAACGTGCTGGTACAGCGCATCCTGCGCACGATGCCGCCGGGCCTGTCGGCACGGGTCATGGGGATCCAGAACATCAAGGGCACCGGCCTGGACTTCGTCTACCGCTGGCAGGCGTGGGATATCCACTCTGGTCACTGCCGCGCCTTGTCCGGCCACAATACCGAGGCGGCCCTGGCGGCAGCGCAGGCGCTCGCCGCCTCCACCGAACTGGGCGTGCTGGAGGCCGAGGCCGTGCGGGAGGCTATCGCCAGCGCCAGGCTTGGTCATCTGGGTCAAACCGATATCCTGCACAGTCTGCTGGCACGCATCGAACGCAACCTCGACGCTCGCCTGCAGGAGATCGATGCCTACGCCCAGGACACGCCGCGGGAACGCAACCGTGCCTGGGCCTGGATACTGCGCTCGACCGAGCGTTTCCTTGACGCGGGCGATGCGGTCCGTCGGCGCCGCGCCGCAAACCAGGTCTACCGGGATCTGGTCAACGGCCGAATCGCGGCGGCCCGTGCCGCCTACGAACTGAAGCGGGTGAACCAGCGTCAGAAGGGTGGCTGGTGGACCGGCTAGCGCGAGGGCCTGGGCTTCCAGTTTGTGCTGGGGGCCGCCGGGTGGCGAAAATCTTCCTTACCGTGTCGGGGAGCGACAGAATGCTCCCTTTATCGTGTCGCGAGAAACAGGAAGCGTTGGCGTCGTTTTTGGGCGTGGCAGAAAATGTTTATATTTCTCAGCAGGTTGTCCGACACGGAATTCCGCGTCATGCTTACCTGCACGACGACACAGACGCTTGCTCGTTGTGGTTGCCCAGCTGATTCTGCCCTACGCTGGCGTCTGAATTCGCCCAACCTATCGCTACCGTATTGAATTACATCGAGATATCTCTAGCAGCCGATTTCGCCGTATCGGTAGCGATATCACCAGAAGTTGCCCTATCGGTTGCGGTCGGTGACGGGAGAACTCGCGAGGCTCTGAAATGTCAGCACTTCAGCGCCGAGAACGCGCTGTAGTTCTCCAGCACGTTCCGTATCCGGCCTAATGGTTGGCGCCGGCGGGACGGAATTTGCATCGCCCCGCTATCCGGGAAAGCGACGAAGTGAATCGCCGCCGCCGTGCCGTCGATCAGGGCCACCGCCGTCAAGTGCGCGTACCACTCGTCACAATGGTTGGAGGGAGGAGCCTCAGGGGCCGTTGATCGGCCTGCCCTCTCCCACTTCTTCATGGGTCACGCCGTCGCGGATGTGGTAGATACGACGGAACGTCGGGATGATCTTTTCATCATGGGTGACCACGATGATCGCGGTCTCGAACTTCTTGGCCATCGAATCGAGGATGCGCATAACGGCCATTGCGCGCTCACTGTCCAGCGGCGCCGTCGGCTCGTCGGCCAGGATCACCGGCGGTCGGTTCACCAATCCGCGGGCGATGGCCACGCGTTGCTGCTCGCCACCGGAGAGTTGGGAAGGCATGGCTGCGGCCCGATGATGGACGTCCAGGGCCGTCAGCAGTTCCAGGGCCCGCGCCCGGGCCGGGCCATTGGCGATGCCTGCGAGCATGGGCAGGAGGGCCACGTTGTCGGTCACGTCCAGGAACGGAATGAGGTAAGGCGCCTGGAACACGAAGCCGATCTTGTCGCGCCGCAAAGCCCGCAGGTCGCGGGTAATCCAGCCGTTGTCGTAGATCACTTCGCCACCCAGGGTCATCTTGCCGGCCGTGGGGTCGATTACTGCGCCCAGGCACTTGAGTAGGGTGCTCTTGCCGGAGCCCGACGGACCTATGAGTCCGACCACCTCGCCGGGGGCGACACGCATGTCCACGCCCTTGAGCGCATCAACGGCGGAGTCTCCCGACCCGTAGCGCTTGCGCAGTCCCTCGATCTTGATACCCAGTCCACCCGAGTCAGCCACCGATCGCCTCCGCAGGATCCACCTTGAGGGCCATCCGGATGGCGATAAGGCTCGCCAGCGCACAGATGACCAGAACGGAGCCGAAGCCAATGGCGGCATCCAAAGGCAACAGCAGTACGTATTTTGGAAACATCGGTGCAGCAAACGCCGCGGTGATCTTTCCGACCACGAAGCCGATCACACCCAGGACCAGCGATTGCTGCAGGATCATCCATGCGATGGTGATGTTCTTCGTGCCGATCAGCTTGAGCACGGCTATCTCGCGGATCTTGTCCATCGTCAGCGAGTAGATGATGAAAGCAACGATCGCAGCGCTGACAACGGCCAGGATCACCAGGAACATGCCGATCTGCTTGGCCGAGGTGGCGATCAGCTTTCCTATCAGTATTTCTTCCATGTCGACACGCGTGTAAGCGGTCAGGCGCTTCCACTTTTCAATCTCGTCGGCAACCTGCCCGGCATCGACACCTGGCTCGACGCGGACCAGGACCGCGTTGACGAAGCTGTTGGTCGCCTGTGAGTCATACACCGACTGGAGCAGGCCGGGGATGCCCGGACGGTTGAATTCAGGGTTCTGGGCAGTACGGCGCCGACTTTGATGGATCGCATCGTTGTCGCGCAGGAACTGCGCTTCCTGGGCATCCTTGAGCGGGATGAACACCATCGGGTCACCGCTTGAGGACACCATGCGCCGGGTCAGGCCGACGACGGTGTACTGGTTGCGCCGGATGGTGAGCCGGTCGCCGATGGCGAAGGCCGTGGCCACGTCGGCCACGGCCTCGTAGTGGCTACGGGTGATATGGCGGCCGGCAATCAGGTATGGCGGCCACCCGGCGTTCGTGCCGTTGCCGCCGGGGGCGATGCCGACCACCATGGCACGCACATCGGATTCGCCCTTGCGAACCTGCATGGTCAGGTAGGTGACGTTGGCGGCCTCCTCGACGCCGGGCATGGCCGACAAAGCGCGATGGGTATCGTCATTGACGCTCGAGGATTCCGCATAGGGCCCCAGGGTGCCTTGCTGTACCACCCACAGGTCGGCGCCGCTGTTGTCGAGCAGCGCCTTGCCGTCATCCACCATGCCGCGGTAAACACCGGCCATTACCAGGGTGACGCCAATCAGCAGGCCCAGACCGACGCCGGTGAAGACGAACTTGCCCCAGGCATGCAGGATGTCGCGGCCGGCCAGGCTGATCACCGGGCGGCTCCCGGCACTGCCTCGACTTCACGTATCCGGGTGCGGGCGGCCAGGGTAGTCTCGCTGTACACCACGACGATATCGCCCAACTGCAGTCCGTCGAGCACCTGCACATGGCCACTCAAGTCCGTCGGTCCGGTAAGTACCGGGGTGAACT
>LNFM01006831.1_pt1 | contig 21081 bp, 21 predicted proteins | sample 596031 | NCBI WGS metagenome assembly LNFM01 (sample SAMN04254537, study PRJNA301005) | activated carbon metagenome | isolation source: dual media filters at the Ann Arbor, Michigan drinking water treatment plant | place: USA: Ann Arbor
CTCTCGGCCAGCTCGATGGGGCCCTGAGCCAGACCTATACCGGATTCCGTCGTGACCTCCTGACCGCCCTGGCGCTGGTCGAGGCCGAGATCGATTTTCCGGATGAGGAGATTCCCGACAATCTGGCGCGGTCTGCGGGGCCCGTCCTCGATCGGCTGATCGCCGACCTGAAGGCCGCCCTCGCCGACGGCCGCCGTGGCGAACGGGTGCGCGAGGGCTACCGCATCGTCCTGATCGGGGAGACCAATGCCGGCAAATCGTCCCTGTTCAACGCCCTCGTCGCGCGGGAGGCGGCCATCGTCACGCCGATCGCCGGGACCACGCGCGATGTGCTTGATGCGGACCTGGTCATCGGCGGCTACGCCGTGACCCTGTCCGACACCGCGGGCCTGCGCGACAGCGCGGACCCGGTCGAGGCCGAGGGTGTGCGGCGGGCGCGGGCACGGGCAGAGGGAGCCGATCTGCGTCTGTGGATCCGTGGACCGGACGACGCTGAAGGGGACGCTGCAGGGTTCGCGCGTCCCGGGGACCTGCTCGTTCTGACCAAGGCCGATCTGGGCGCGGGGGGGTCAGCCCCCGGGTTCGAAACCCTCGGCGTCAGCACCACGACCGGGCAGGGGTTGTCCGACCTTCACGACTGGATCGCCGCTCGCCTGGCGCGTGACCTGTCCGGCGCGGATTTTCCCGCTGTCACGCGAGAGAGACACCGCCGTCGCCTCGGGGAGGCGCTCGCTGCAGCCGAAGCCGGACGGGTCGCGCTCGAGGTCGCGCCCGAGATGGCCGGCGATGACCTGCGCCGCGCGGCCGATGCCCTGGCCCGCGTGACCGGCGCCATCGGCGTTGAGGACATTCTCGGCGAGGTCTTCTCGACCTTCTGCATCGGCAAGTGAGCCGTTTCACGTGAAACACCCTTGCGGCCAAGGTGGCGGTTGGGCCGGTTTTGCCCTATGTGCCCGCGCATGAAGGGTTTTGACGTCATTGTCATCGGCGGGGGTCACGCCGGCTGCGAGGCTGCGGCGGCGTCCGCGCGCACGGGCGCGCGCACCGTGCTCCTGACCCAGAAACTCGAGACCATTGGCGAGATGTCCTGCAATCCGGCCATCGGCGGCCTGGGCAAGGGGCATCTGGTTCGGGAGATCGACGCCATGGACGGGCTGATGGCCCGGCTGGGCGACCAGGCCGGCATCCAGTTCCGTCTGCTCAACCGATCGAAGGGCGCGGCGGTCCAGGGCCCGCGGAGCCAGATTGACCCAGACGCCGAACCTGACGCTGATGGCCGGTACAGCAGAGCGGCTGATGCTCGACGGCGACCGGGTCATCGGCGTGGTCACGGGCGAGGGGACCGAGGTCCGGGCGGCGGCCGTGGTCCTGACCACCGGCACCTTCCTGAATGGCGTGATCCACAAGGGTGATCAGCGCATCCCCGCCGGCCGTCACGGCGAAGCGCCGTCGACCGGCCTCGCCGCCGACCTTTACGGCGCTGGCCTGCAGATGGGCCGGCTCAAGACCGGAACCCCCGCCCGGCTGGACGGCCGGACCATCGGCTGGGACCGGCTGGAGATGCAGCAGGCCGACGCCGAACCGGTGCCGTTCAGCTTCCTGACCGACCGGATCGACGTGCCCCAGATCGCCTGCGGCGTCACCCATACGACCGAGGCGACCCACCGGATCATCGCCGACAACCTCGGCGACAGCGCCGTCTATGGCGGCCACCTGTCGGGTCGTGGGCCCCGCTACTGCCCCTCGATCGAGGACAAGGTGGTCCGGTTCGCCGACAAGACCTCGCACCAGATCTTCCTTGAGCCCGAGGGGCTGGACGATCCGACGGTCTATCCGAACGGCATTTCGACCTCGGTGTCGGACGCCACCCAGGCGGCCTTCCTGCGCACCATCCCGGGGCTGGAGGCGGTCGAGGTGTTCCGCTTCGGCTATGCGATCGAATACGACTATGTCGATCCGCGCGAACTGACGGCGGCACTGGAGGTCAAGAAGCGTCCCGGCCTGTATCTGGCCGGCCAGATCAACGGCACCACGGGTTATGAGGAGGCGGGCGCCCAGGGCCTGCTCGCCGGGCTGAATGCGGCCCGTGCCGCCGCCGGGTCCGATCCGATCATCCTCGGACGGGACCAGGCCTATATCGGCGTCATGGTCGATGACCTGGTCACACGGGGGGTGACCGAGCCCTACCGGATGTTCACCAGCCGGGCCGAATACCGGCTGACTCTCCGCGCCGACAATGCCGATCAACGATTGACGCCTCTGGCGATCAACAGCGGACTCGTCTCGAGCCAGCGCGCCGCGGCTTTCGCGGGCAAGGCCGCTCAGCTTGCAGAAGCGGCCGCTGTTTCACGTGAAACCGTGTTTACGCCGAAGGAGGCCGCGGCTCTCGGAATCCACGTCAACGCCGATGGCCAGCGCCGCTCCATTCGCGACCTTCTGGCCTTTCCCGGTGTGACTCTGGACACCTTCAAGGCGATCCGACCCGAGATCGCGGCCTGGTCCGCCCAGGTCCGACAACAGGTCGAGATCGATGCCGGCTACGCGGGCTACCTCGACCGCCAGGCCTCGGACGCGGCGGCCCTGCGCCATGAGGAGGCGCTGGCCCTGCCCGTGGACCTCGACTACGCCGCCATCGGCAGCCTCTCCAATGAGGTGCGCGAAAAGCTGACGCTGGTTCAGCCGCGCACACTCGGCCAGGCCGGTCGAATCGAAGGCATGACCCCCGGTGCCCTGACGGCCCTCCTGTCGCACGTAAAGAAGGCGAAGGTATCCGCGTGAGCGCTCATCACGATGCCGCACAATTCCAGAGCCTGCGCGCCGCCACGCCGGCCCAGATGGCCGATCTCGAAACCCTTATCGAGCGGCTGACCGCCGCCAATGCGGTCATGAACCTGATTGGTCCCGACACCCTGCCCGACGTCTGGAACCGGCACATCTTCGACTCGGCCCAGCTGCTCGACCTGGTCCCGGAAGCGGCGACCTGGGCGGATCTCGGCGCCGGTGCGGGCTTCCCCGGACTGGTGCTCGCCATCCTGCTCAAGGACCGGGCCGACAGCCATGTCTGGCTGGTCGACAGCCTCGGCAAGCGCTGCCGGTTCCTGCAGGAGGTGGTCGACGCCCTGTCCCTGCGGGCGACGGTGGTCAATGGCCGGGCCGAGGAACAACGCATCAAGGTCGACGTCGTTACGGCCCGCGCGCTCGCCCCGATGGACCGGCTGCTGGGCTATGCACAGCCTTATCTACAGCGCGGCGCACAGGGGCTGTTTCTCAAGGGGGAAAAGGCGGAGGTTGAGTTGATCGAGGCCCGCAAGGTCTGGCAGTTCGACAGCACCCTCTCCGTCTCGCGCAGCGATCCGCGCGGCCGTATCGTTTCCGTCCGGAGTCTCCGACGTGTCCAAGTCCGGTAAGACCCGCGTCCTCGCGGTCTCCAATCAGAAGGGCGGGGTGGGCAAGACCACCACGGCGATCAACCTCGGCACGGCGCTCGCCGCGATCGGGGAAAAGGTGCTCATCGTCGACATGGACCCGCAGGGCAATGCCTCCACCGGTCTGGGTGTTCCACGTGAAACACGGCGCGTCACCATCTACGACGTCATCGTGGACGGGCGATCGGTTGACGACTCCGCCGTCCCGACGACGGTGCCGGGCCTCTATATCGTGCCCGCCGACGCTGACATGTCCGGCGTGGAGATCGAGCTCAGCCAGGCCGACCGCCGCTCCTTCCGCCTGCGCGATGCGTTGCAGGGGCAGGGGGCCGAGGGTCAGACCCGGTATGACTACGTCCTGATCGACTGCCCGCCCTCGCTCAACCTGTTGACACTGAACGCCATGGCCGCCGCCGACGCCGTCCTGGTGCCGCTGCAGTGCGAGTTCTTCGCGCTCGAGGGCCTGACCCAGCTGATGAAGACCATCGAGATGGTGCGGCAGAGCCTGAACCCGACGCTCGAGATCCAGGGTCTGGTCCTGACGATGTATGATCGGCGCAGCGCCCTGTCGGGACAGGTCGCGGCCGATGTCCGCAGCCATTTCGGCGACAAGGTCTATGAGGCGGTGATCCCGCGGAACGTCCGCGTGGCCGAGGCACCTTCGTTCGGCAAGCCGGCCCTGATCTACGACCTGAAATGCGCCGGCAGCCAGGCCTATCTGCGGCTCGCCCGTGAGGTGGTGGCGCGCGAGAAATCCCGTCGGCTGCAGGCCGCGTGACCACGATCAGAAGAACGGAATCAGTCAGTTGAGCGAACGTCAGCGCGGTCTCGGCCGGGGTCTCTCCGCCCTACTCGGTGAACAGGTGGCCGAGAGCGCGCCGGTGGACGGCGCGTCTGCGCCGGCCGGCGTCCAGATGGCACCCATCGAGAGCCTCAAGCCCAATCCCGATCAGCCGCGAAAGATCTTCGACCGCGAGGACCTGGAGGAATTGGCCGCCTCGATCCGCGACAAGGGCGTGCTTCAGCCCATTCTCGTCCGGACCCATCCGAAGGAAGACGGCGTCTGGCAGATCATCGCCGGCGAACGCCGCTGGCGCGCGGCGCAGATGGCCCGGCTCACCGAGGCCCCGATCATCGTCAAGGAGATGGACGACGTCGCGGTGTTCGAGGTCGCCATTATCGAGAACGTCCAGCGCGCCGACCTCAATCCGCTCGAGGAAGCCGACGCCTACCGCATGCTGATGGAGCGTTTCGGCCGCACCCAGGACGCCGTCGCCGGCGTGGTCGGCAAGAGCCGCAGCCATGTGGCCAACACCCTGCGCCTGCTGCAACTCCCCGAAGAGGTGCTCCAGCATGTCCGCACCGGCAAGCTCAGTGCCGGCCACGCACGCGCCCTGATCACAGCGCCCGACCCGGCCGCGCTCGCCGACCAGATCGTGGCCGAAGGCCTGAATGTCCGCCAAGCCGAGGCGCTCGCCCGCCGCGCCGCCGACGGACCGAAGGCCCGCAAACCCGGCGCGACGTCGACGGGCGGTGAGGGCTCGGCCGATGTCGCGGCGCTGGAACAGGACCTGGCCGATGCCCTCGGCCTCAAGGTCCAGCTGGCCGATCGGGGTGGCAAGGGTGAGTTGACGATCAGCTACGGCACCCTGGAACAGCTCGACGACCTGTGCCGCCGATTGATGCGCGGCTGAGGTCAGCCTGTGCTAGGCTGACGACATGACCGACAAGCCTTCCAACCCGACCGCCGAAGCCATGAAACGCGCCCTTGCCGCCAAGAAGGCGAGCGGCGGTCCTTCGCATGGCGGCGTTCAAGGCTCCGCGCGCGCCGAGGAAAAGGCGCAACAGGCCCGTAGCGCCGCCCTCGCCAAACCCGCCTTCCGCAAGGCATCGAAACGGGGCTAGAGCCCGAGCCGCCGCGCGCGGGCCGATATCTCGAGCAGCAACCGCTCGGCAATCAGCTGGTCCGGTGAGCCGGTCGTCTTGGTCGCCACATCGGCCGTATTGACGCTGTCGAGCACCCGGTCGAGATCTTCCAGCCGCCAACTGCGCGCCTGACGCAGCATTTCGGCCTCCTGTTTCCAGAAGACACCCGCCGCCTTGGCCGCCTCCTTGGCCCCGGCGCCGTTCGACTGAAGCACATTGATACGTCGCAGCTTGCCGAGGTGGATCGAGGCTTGTCTCACCGCCATGACAGGCGATTCCCCTTCGGCCAAAGCGCGTCTCAACCCGGACTGGGCCGGGGCGGGGCGACCGCCGAAGGCCTGGAGCGCCGCGTCCTGCAGGGAGGCGTCAGCTTCGACGCCCAGATGCCGCTCCAGCTCTTCCACATCGATGGTCTTGCCGGAGCCCGGGCCGATATAGAGGGCCAGGCGCTCGATCTCCTGCCGCATAAGCCCACGCTCGCGCGGCAGCCGGCTGACGAACCGGTCCAGCGCATCGCCGGTCAGGCCGACCTTGTCGGCAGCCAGGGCCTCGCGCGTCATCCGGGCCACGTCGCCGGTCTCGTCCTCATAGCAGGCGATGCCGACGGCACCCTGCGAGGCCTCAGCCGCCTTGCGCAGGGCTGAGTCACGACCGAGCGCGCCAGCCTCGATCACCAGCATGGCGTCGGGATTGTAGCCACCCTCGGCATGGACCTTGAGCGCAGCGGCCAGAAGCTTGTCGATCGAGGCCTTCTCCGACCCCAGTCGGACGCGCACCAGACGCCGTCCGCCGATCATGGAGAGGGCGGTCAGGGCCTCCTCCAGGCGCGCTTCGTCGCCGTCGATGTCGCTGTCGGTGAGCAGGGTGACGTTGAAGGGATCGTTGAGATCGGGCGTGATCGCCTTGCACAGTATCTCTGCGCGCTCGCCCACGCCTGACCGGTCCTTGCCGTGGATGACGGCGGCGCGGACGCCCCGGTCCGGTGCCTTGAGGAAACGGTCGACCTCGGGGCGTTTGGCCAGGATCATGGGGCGTGCATCATGGCCGGGCCGAAAGCGCCCGCATCAGGTCGAGCCGGATCAGACGGGCCAGTTCGGCGGCGGCGCGCTCTTCGCCATCCTGCTGGGCCGCGATGGCGGCGAAGGGCTGGTCGGCGGCGGCATAGGTGATGGTGACGGTCTCGACGCCGGTGACGGCGGGCCCGCCGCTGGTCGGGGACAGGGTCCAGGCCCCGCGCACCGTCAGCTCATAGCGGGTCGCTGTGTCGTCAATGCGCCGGCCCAGCGGACGCCGCGACTGTTCGAGCGTGGTCTCCAGCCGCCAGAGCGGTGCCTGGGCGCCGTCGCGGCCCAGCGCGTCCTCGAGCTGCTCCCGCACCCGGTAGCCGAGGCGGTCATCCTGGGTGGTCACGGCGATGCGCGACAGGGAGCCGCCGACCGCGGTCTCGCCGTACAGGGGCGTGAAGCCGCAGCCGGCCAGAAAAGCCGACAGTCCCACAAGCGCGACAGCCGCAAGGGCGAGGCGGCGCATCAGCCGACCACCAGATTGACGATGCGATCCTTGACCACCACGATCTTCCTCACCGTCTGACCCTCCAGCCGCGCCTGGACATCGGCGTCCGCCATGACGATGGCCTCGACCTCCGCCGGCTCCAGCCCACGGGCGACGCGGATTTCGCCGCGGCGCTTGCCGTTGACCTGGATGGGCAGGGTCACCTCGTCGTCGGCCGCCAGCGCCGGGTCGAACGCCGGCCAGGGCGCGTCCAGCACCATCCCCTCTTCGCCGAGCCGCGTCCAGCATTCCTCCGCCAGGTGAGGGGTGAAGGGGGCGACCAGCCGGACCAGGGCCGACAGGGCCTCGCGCCGCGCCGCGCCGCCGGCTGTGCCGTGATCACGAACAACGGCGACAAAGGCGTAGAGTTTGGCGATGGCCGAGTTGAAGCGGAAACCGCTCACGCCTTCGGAGACCGCCTTGATGGCCTTGTGGGTCTCGCGGATCAGGGCCGCGTCCGACTCATGGGCGGGGGCGGCCGGATCGAAGCCGTCGACCTCGGTCCAGACGCGCTGGACGAAGCGGGCCGCGCCCTCAACGCCGCCGGGCGTCCATTGCACGTCACGCTCGGGCGGACTGTCGGACAGGACGAACAGTCGGCCCGCGTCCACGCCATAGGTGTCGACGATTTCCTGCGGGGCGACGACGTTCTTCTTCGACTTGGACATCTTCTCGATGTCGCCGATCGTCAGGGTTTCGCCGGTCGAGAGCTGGCGGGCGGAGCGGTTGCCGGCGTCATTGGTCAGATCGACATCCGTGGGCTCAACCCAGGTGCCGTCCGCGCGACGGTAGGTCTCGTGGACCACCATGCCCTGGGTGAACAGGCCGGCGAAGGGTTCGCGCACCGACATCAGGCCGGCGTCCGAGAGGGCGCGGCTGATGAAGCGGGCATAGAGCAGGTGCAGCACCGCGTGCTCGACCCCGCCGATATACTGGTCGACCGGCAGCCATTTGTCGGCGGCGGCGCGGGAGATCGGTTCGGCGGCGGTCGGATCGGTGAAGCGGGCGAAATACCAGCTGGAGTCGACGAAGGTGTCGAGCGTGTCCGTCTCACGCACCGCCTTGCCGCCGCAGGACGGGCAGGCGACGTGCTTCCAGGTCGGGTGGCGATCCAGCGGATTGCCCGGCGTGTCGAAGGTCACGTCCTTGGGCAGCTCGACCGGCAGCTGGTCGGCCGGAACGCCGACCGGACCGCACGTGTCGCAGTGGATCACGGGGATGGGACATCCCCAGTACCGCTGACGGCTGACACCCCAGTCGCGCAGCCGGTAAAGGGTCGCGCCCTCGCCCTGACCGGCCGCTTCGAGCCGGGCGATCGCGGCGGCCTTGGCGGCCTCCACCTCGAGCCCGTCCATGAAGTCGGAGTTGAACAGCCGCCCGGGCCCAACGTAAGCTTCTGTTTCGACATCGAAATCGTCAGCAGCGTCATCCGGTCTCACGACCGGGACGACGGGCAGGCCGTATTTGCGGGCGAAGTCGAGGTCGCGCTGATCGTGGGCCGGGCACCCGAAGATGGCTCCGGAGCCGTAGGTCGACAGAACGAAATTGGCCGCCCAGACCGGCACGGTGCGGTCGGGGTCGAACGGGTGGCGGACGCGGACGCCGAGATCGACACCCAGTTTCTCCGCCTTCTCGATATCGGCTTCGCTGGTCCCCGACCGGGCGCAGGTGGCCACGAAGTCCGCCACGTCGGGCCGGTGCGCGGCGATGGCCTTTGTCAGCGGATGGTCCGGCGCGAGCGCCAGGAAGCTGGCCCCGAACAGGGTGTCGGGCCGGGTGGTGTAGATCTCCACGGGATCGCGCGCGTGATTGGGCTCGCCCGGCGCGGACGCCGGCAGGAAGGCGGGGGCCTCGGCGATCTCCCACCAGAGGGTCGCGCCGCGGCTCTTGCCGATCCAGTTCTCCTGCATCAGCCGGACCTTGTCGGGCCAGCGGCCTTCCAGCTCCTTCAGGCCCTCGATCAGGTCGTCGGCATAGTCGGTGATGCGCAGGAACCACTGGTTCAGCTTGCGCTTCTCGACCACGGCGCCCGAACGCCAGCCGCGGCCGTCGACGACCTGCTCATTGGCGAGCACCGTATTGTCGACCGGATCCCAGTTGACGACTGAGTCCTTGCGATAGACCAGACCGCGCTTGAGCAGCTCGAGGAACCAGGCCTGCTGCTTGCCGTAATAGGCCGGATCGCAGGTGGCGAACTCTCGGCTCCAGTCCAGCGACAGACCCAGCAGCTTCAGCTGGTCGCGCATGGCGGCGATGTTGGACCAGGTCCAGTCGCCGGGGTGTATGCCCCGCTCGATCGCCGCGTTTTCAGCCGGGAGGCCGAACGCGTCCCAGCCCATCGGGTGCAGGACATCGAAACCCTGCGCCCGCTTCGATCGCGCCACCACGTCGCCCATGACGTAGTTGCGGGCGTGGCCCATGTGGATGGCCCCTGACGGATAGGGGAACATCTCCAGCACATAGTATTTGGGCCGCCCGGTGCCTTCGGTCGGCATGCGGAAGGCGTCGGCAGCCGCCCAGCGGGCCTGCTGGCGGGGTTCGGCGGTCTTGGGTTCGTAGCGAACCGGGGTCTTGGCCACGGGAGTCTTTCAGGCTGCTCCTTCAGGAACAGGCCCGACGGAGGCTAGGCGATGGGGAGGGTGATCAGCCGGCGTTGGAAAGGTTGAGCTGGCGCGCCTTGGTCAGGATGGCGTTTTCCAGATCGGTCTCGGTCTGGGCCGAGACGCGGGCACCGGTCCAGCAGCCGGCGGTGTCGACTTCCGCGTCGGCGTCGGCCGGATTGGGCGTGCAGCCGGGGCGAAGGACCTGTTTGGTGATGCTGACGTTCAGGGCGTCGGCGCGCAGGCGACGATCGAGGATGAAGACGGTCGCCTTGAAGCGCTCGTTCGGCGTCTGCGGATCAATGTACCAGCCGTAGTTGATGACGCCGCCCCAGGGATCAGCGTTGGCCAGGGGCATGAAGCTCAGCGTGTCCAGGGTGGCGCGCCACAGGAAGGCGTTGACGCCGATCCCGGTCTGCGCATCCGCCGCAGCCTGCGCGCTGCCCATGCCGCTGAACACCTCGCCCACGGTCGGGCCGAACGGGCGGGTGCTGGAACAGCTGCCCAGCAGGACGCACGAGGTGATCAGGGCGAACGTCGCGCCGCGAACCAGCACCATCGAGACTTCTCCATACGGTCATGACGTGCATCGGACCGGTTCCGGCGCACGCGCTGGCTCTGCCGGATACGGTCCGAGCCGAAGCGTCGCTCTATAACACGGCGAAAAGGGGCTATGACAAGGCGAAGACGCATTCGAACCATCACCCGTCGGCCAAGGGGGAGCAGGACGGCTTCCCGGCGAACGATTCGCGTGACGCTCGCGCCACAGGAGTCTTCCAGAGTCGCACGGAACCCGGTTGCAGCGGCACCGTTTCGTTGACCGGGTTGGCCAGCGGTGTCTTACTGATGGCGATCGCGACCTATCGTCGTGAGCTGAAGGGCAGGACATGCGCAAAATGACGCGCAAGACAGGCGCTCTGATCGCCGGACTGGCTGCGGGGTTTACGCTCCTCGCCATGGCCGACGTCGCCTCGGCCCAGGCCGCCGGTGCGCCTGCGCGCGCCCGTGCGCCCGCCGTCTCCCTGACCGATGCCCAGGCCGCCCGCGCGGCCGCGGCCCAGCCCGGTTCTTCGCGCCTGCGGTTCACCGAGCGCGGCCGTTGGGGTCTCGATCTGAACCTCAGCCAGCCGGTCGGCCGTGAAAGCAACCTCGGCGACGTCGAGGCCGGAGCCTATTACCGCGTCAACCCGCGCCTGCGCGTCGGGGCCGCCGCCGGTCTGGCCGAGCCCGAGAGCGATCCGGCGCGCGCGCCCCAGACCGACCGCCGCGCCGCGCCGCGCTTCCGGCTGGAATCGATCTTCCGCTTCTAGTCCGGGCCAAACGCCGACCGGATCGCCGAGACGCCCGCAATTCCACACGCGCCCGAGCCGATGAGGCCCTGCGCATTGCCGCTGTCGATTCCGCCGAGTGCGTAGATCGGACAGGGAGCCGCCTGTACCCATTCTGCAAAGGTTTGCAGGCCGAGCACCGGACGGTCCGCAGAGGTGCCGCCGGCCGGGAACACCGGCGATACGACGCAGGCGTCCATTCCAGGTGTTTCCAGCACCGCGCGGGAATGCGCCGCGCCGGTTATGATCCAGTCCGGCCGGGCCGCAATCAGCGCCTCCGCCTGACCCAGCGCCCGCTCGGGCAGATGGACGCCGTCGGCCCCGACCGCCTCGGCCAGCGCCGCGTCGAGGCCGATCAACAGCCGCACGCCGCGTCCCAGCGTGGCGTCCCGCAAACGCTGCGCCGTCTTGAGGGCGTCGACCTGGCCGAAATGCCGGAACACCACGCCCGAGCCCACCGGCAGTTGCGCCGCCGTCTCCCAAGGTCGGGGCGTCCGGTCGGGATCGGTGAAGAACAGCAGGGGCGGCAGGTCCGGACCGGCGCGACGGCGTGCCCGGCTGACTTTGGCCGCGTCCCGTGCGAGGACGCTGGCGGCTTCCCACAGGATTTCGGCGTCCGCCCGGTTCATGACCTCCTCATCTCCCGAACCCGTTCCGCCGTCCAGCACCGTCGCTGCCCGGCTTGAAGCCATCCGGCTGCGCATCGCCGCCACCTGCCGCGCGTCTGGCCGCGCCGCCACCGGCGTGACCCTGACGGCCGTGTCCAAGACGCAGCCGCCCGAAGCCATCGATGCGGCGCTGTCCGCGGGCATGCGAGTCTTCGGCGAGAACCGGGTGCAGGAGGCGCAAACGCGCTGGAACGACCGACGGGGCGGGCTCGCAGGCCTTGAGCTCCGGCTGATCGGGCCGCTGCAATCCAACAAGGCCGCCGATGCCGTCGCCCTGTTCGATGTGATCGAGACCCTCGACCGGCCGAAGCTGGCGGACGCCCTCGCCGTGGCGGGCGCGCGCGCCGGAAAGCCTGTGCGCGTCCTGATCCAGGTCAACACCGGCGCCGAGTCCCAGAAGGCCGGGGTCCTGCCGGGCGAAACCGGCCAACTGCTCGACCATGCCCGGGCTGCGGGTCTGATCGTCGAGGGCCTGATGTGCATTCCGCCGGCCGAAGAGGCGCCGGGACCCCATTTCGCCCTGCTGCGCAAGATCGCCCGCCGGCATGGGCTTGAGGTCCTCTCCATGGGCATGAGCGGCGACTATGAGACCGCGATCCGCTTCGGCGCGACCCATGTGCGCGTCGGATCTTCGCTCTTCGGGGAACGAAAAGCCCCCGAAACACCCTCTAGGGACTGAAAACCGCACCGCTTGCGGTCCAACCCTTGGCGGAACCGCCGACGCTCGCCATTCTGGTACCCATGCCCACGCCCAAGACCATCCTGATCATCGATGACGACGACGACCTGCGCGAGGCGCTGGCCGAACAGCTGGCGTTGCACGAGGCCTTCCGGCCGGTCCAGGCCTCGACGGCGGCCGAGGGCGTGCGGATGGGCCGCGAGGTCCGCGCCGACCTGATCCTGCTTGATGTCGACCTGCCCGACATGGACGGCCGCGAGGCCTGCCGCCTGCTGCGCAAGGACGGCGTCTCGACCCCCATCATCATGCTGACCGGCCAGGCCTCGGATTCCGACACCGTCCTCGGGCTGGAGTCGGGGGCCAATGACTATGTCACCAAGCCGTTCCGCTTCGCCGTCCTGCTGGCCCGCATCCGCGCCCACCTGCGCAGCCATGAACAGTCCGAAGACGCCGTCTTCCGCATCGGCCCCTATGAGTTCCGTCCCGCCGCCAAGGTCCTGATCGACGACAAGGCGAAGAAGGTCCGCCTGACCGAGAAGGAAACCAACATCCTGAAATACCTCTACCGCGCCGGGGCCAAGGCCGTGTCGCGCGAGGAGTTGCTGACCGAGGTCTGGGGCTACAACGCCGGGGTCACCACCCACACGCTGGAAACCCATATCTACCGCCTACGCCAGAAGATCGAGCCCGAACCAGGCCAGGCGCGGCTGCTGCTGACGGACGCCGGCGGATACCGGCTTCAGCCCTAGCCCGGCCGCCATTCGCTGAGCACCGCGCCGGTCGTGCCGTCCTCGAAGGCGATGCGATCCACCGTCGCGCCGACGGCGCAGGCGGGCGGGCGTTCCGGCGAGACGACCCGGCAGCGGATGACCCGTCCGTCCGCCCACCCGGCAAGCCGGCCTTCCAGAACCAGCCGGTAGCCCTGCGCCGGCCTCGCGACCGGTGCCTCGCCCTGGGATCGCACCACGTGGGAGAAGCTCTGGTCGCCCGACCGCCCGACCCGCGAGGCACCCGACGGGCGGACCATGACCAGGGCGGCGACCCGGGCGGGCGGCGGAGCCTCAGGCGCGTCAGCCTCCCCAACGCTCCAGGCGGGGCAGCCCTCGGCCCGCATCCAAGGCTGATTGATCCAGACGCCGGACAGGGTGTCGAAGCCTTCGGGCGCGGGGCCTGACGCGTCGCCGGCCGACCAGTCCGCGGGGGACAAGGTCAGTCGGATCGTGCGGCCGTCATCGGAGGTGGACCAACGCGGTGTTCCATCCCGGGCGTTCGCCTCGCCCGGCAGGGAGGCCTGCGGGCCGGAACAGCCGAAAGCCAGCCTCAGGGAGAAGGTGCGGCCGACCAGGGGGTCGGGCCCGGGCCGCGCGACGCCCGCCGCAGCGTCCGACGCGGCGGAGTCAATGGCGGCGAGAATGGAGCCCCGGTCCAGCGTGGGCGAGGGCGGCGCGGGCGCGGCCGGGACTTCGGGCGCTGCAGCCGGTTCCGCCGGCCGGTCGCAGCCGGCGACCAGAACGCCCGCCGAAAACAGCCCCGCCGCCGTCCTCAGGGGAGCCTTGATCTCGAAAGCCATGGAACAACCCTAGCACATCGTCCGCTTGGACAGGGGGAGCCCCGATGCGGGACCCCTTTCAGGAAGCTGCCGGGGCCAGCGCCGTTCCATGACCTTCGATCAAATCGCGGCCCTGGCGGTCCTGACGGCGGTGGTCGGCGTGCTGATCCACGGCCGGGTGCGGGCTGACGTCGTCGCCCTGACCGGAGCGGCGGTGCTGCTGCTGCTGGGCGTGGTGCGGCCGGTGGAGGTGCAGAGCGCCTTTGCCAGTCCCGCCGTCATCGCCCTGGCCGGTCTGTTCGTCATCGCCTATGCGATCGAACTGTCCGGCCTGCTGGGGCTGATGATCCGCAAGGCGACGGCGCTGGCGGCGCGGGTCGGGGCGATCGGGGTCTGGGCCGTGATCGGCATGTGCGGGGTTCTGGGCGGCTTTCTCAACAATACGCCGGTGGTGGTGCTGGCCGCCCCCGTCATCCGCGACGTCGCCCAGTCCCTGAAGCTGTCGCCCAAACGCTTTCTGATGCCGCTCAGCCACGTCTCGGTGCTGGGCGGGTTGATGACCCTGATCGGCACCTCGACCAATCTGCTGGTCAATGACATGGCCCGAAACGCCGGCCAGCCCGTCTTCGGCCTCTTCGAGATCACGCCCGTGGGCCTGACCATCGCCCTCGCGGGCGGCTTCTGGCTGTATTTCGTCGGCGCGCGGCAGCTGGGGCGCAGCGTGGCCGCCGACGAGGCAGAACAGGCGCGGCTGGCCGAGATGGAGGAGGCGCGGCGCAAGGCGGCGACCGAGGCGGCAGCCCGCAAGCGCCGCATCCTCCCGTTCAACCTGCCGCGACTGGGCGAGGCCCGTACCCACGCCGACGGCTCCGGCGACGCCCATCTGGGCGATGTGGCCCTGTTCGGCGCGGCGGATCGCCCGTTCCACCTCCGTCGAGCCCTGATCGCGCTCGGGGTGTTTGTCGCGGTGGTCGCCTCCGCCGGCCTCGGCCTGGCCCCGATCGCGGCCTCGGCCTTCGCCGGCGCCGTCGCCCTGATCCTTCTGCGCGTGATCACGGCGGAGGAAGCCTATGCCGGGCTGCGGCCGGAGATCCTGCTGTTGATCGCCGGGATGGTGGTCATCGGCATCGCCATCGAGGTCACCGGCCTGGCGGCGGCCGGGGCGGGCATGCTGATCGGCGTGATCCGGCCGTTCGGACCGCTGGTCGCCCTGATCATCCTTTACGGCGTGACCCTGTTCGCCACGGAGCTGCTGTCCAACGCCACGGTGGCGGTGTTGATCGCCCCGATCGCTGTCGCCCTCGCCGAGAGCCTGGGCGTGGATCCGCGTCCGTTCCTGGTCTGTGTGATGATGGCGGCCTCTGCCGCCTTCGCGACGCCCTTCGGCTATCAGACCAATGTGCTGGTCTTCCAGATGGGCAACTACAGCTACATGGATTTCGTGCGGGTGGGCGTGCCGCTGAACCTGATCACCTGGGTCGCGGCGATGATCGCCATCCCGATTTTCTTCCCCTTCTAGGGGCTCGGCTAGACGGCGAGATCCATCGTCACCGGGGCGTGATCGCTGGGCTGGGTCCATTCGCGGACCGTGTCGTGGATCCGGGCGCTGCCGGGAGTCACCGCCGCGGTCAGGCCCGGCGAGGTCCACAGGTGGTCGAGCCGCAGGCCGCGGTTGGACTTGCGGAAGTCGGCGGCGCGATAGCTCCACCAGCTGGCCAGCTTTTGCGGCTCGGGGATCTGGTCGCGGACGACATCCGCGAAACCGCCGGCGGCCTGCAAACGGCGCAGGGTCTCGACCTCCAGCGGGGTGTGGCTGACGATCTTCGACATATAGCGGTGGTTCCAGACGTCGTTCTCGCCCGGCGCGATGTTGAAGTCGCCGGCCAGGACCAGCGGCCGCTGCTTGTCGCGCCCGGCCATTTCGGCGGTCAGCCGCTCGTAGAAATCCATCTTGTGATCGAATTTCGGGTTCAGGGCCCGGTCGGCGACGTCCCCGCCGGCGGGAATGTAGAAATTCTGCACCTCGACGCCGTCGACCATGACCCCGACGCAGCGGGCGTGCTTCTCGCGGCAGACGTCCAGGACCGGCGCTTCCGTGATCGGCTTGCGGCTGGCGATCGCCACCCCGTGCCAGCCCTTCTGCCCGCCGATCTTGAGGTAGGGCATGCCCATGGCCTCAAAGGCCCCGCGCGGGAACTGGTCCTCCAGGCATTTGATCTCCTGCAGGCACAGGACATCGGTCCCGCTTTCGGCGACGAAGCGCGCGACCTGGTCGATGCGCAGTCGGACGGAGTTGATGTTCCAGGTGGCGATGCGAAGCATATTTTCCGGGGGCGCGGTCAGAAGGCTCCGCCTTCTCGACCCGACGCGCCCCAGGTGCAAGCACAGGCTTTGCGCTCAAGCAGCGAGCCGCCGCGCGGCGAGCGTTAGCGCCCAAAAACCGCGCTCAAGCAGCGAGCGACCGCGTCGCGAGCGATAGCGCACAAAAAAGCGCCCGGTCGGGGGGGACCGGGCGCTGGAAGGTTCGTCTCTCTCGCCGCCGGGAAGGGGATGAAATCCGTAGCGGTTCAGATCGGCTCCCGCCGAACTGTGACGAAAGTGCCACGGTCTTCGAAAAATGTCAAACCATGGTTCGCGCGGCAGGCGAAATCAGTTCCGGCCCGGACGACGGGTCGGATCGCGCAGCTGGAACAGGCTGGCGGCGAGGTTGGAGGCCGGGGTCAGCGAGGTCAGCTGTGTCCGGGTGCTGCCGCCCTGGGCGTCGCGGATGGTCCATTCATGCAGCCGGATCGGGTTGCCCGCGAAGGACAGGATCACCGACCCCTCATCGGGCCGGCGCGCGTCGCGCGCGATGATGGCGAAGGCACCGGACGCCATCCGGGTCACCCGATCGATGCGCACGCCCTGGTCGAAGCGGACATTGCGGGCCAGGAAGGTCGACAGCGGCGTGGCGCCCAGCGGCACCTGACGGAAGATGTTCAGGCGCGGGTCGTAGCGTTTGACGTTCGAGCCGTCCGACACGACCAGAAGGCCGGACGGATTGGTGTATTCGAACCGCATCTTGCCGGGGCGCTGCAGCCAGAAACGCCCTTCGCGGCGCTGGGCGCCCGAGGTCTCAACGAAATTGCCCTGGGCCGACGTCAGCCCCTGCAGATAGGTCTGGGCCTGGGCCAGGACGGCGCGGTCCTCGGCTGACAGGGCGCCCTGGGCGGACGCGGGCAGGGCGGCGACGGCCGCGATGGCGGCGGTTCCGAGTGCAAAGGCGCGGCGTGAGACAGTCATAGGGTCTTCTCCCGTTCGGGATGGTTGTTGATCATGCCGTCATGCGGAACGGGAAAGGCGCGGGCATGGCCCGAGCCTGACCATATTCCGGCGCTGCGATGAAGCCCTGTTCAGCTTCAGGCGGCGACGACAGAGCCCTAACGCAGCAGGAGCGGCTCGCGTTGCCCACTCACATCGGCGGCGGGCCCGCCAGAATATCGCGTTTGCCGGCATGGTTCGCCGGGCTGACCACGCCCTCCTGTTCCATTCGCTCGATCAGGGAGGCGGCGCGGTTGTAGCCGATCTGCAGGCGGCGCTGGATGTAGCTGGTCGAGGCCTTGCGGTCGCGGGTGACCACGGCCACGGCGCGGTCATAGAGGTCGTCGCCCGAGCCGCCGCCTTCATCATCGAAACCGGCCGCGTCGCCGTCGCCGTCCGGATCGTCGGTGATCAGGTCCAGATAGTCGGGCTCGCCTTGGCTGCGCAGGTGTTTGCAGACCTCATCGACCTCCTGATCGGTCACGAACGGGCCGTGCAGACGGGTGATGCGGCCGCCGCCGGCCATGTAGAGCATGTCGCCCTGGCCCAGCAGCTGCTCGCCGCCCTGTTCGCCGAGGATGGTGCGGCTGTCGATCTTGGAGGTGACCTGGAAGCTGATCCGGGTCGGGAAATTGGCCTTGATCGTGCCGGTGATGACGTCGACCGACGGGCGCTGGGTGGCCATGATCAGATGGATGCCGGCGGCCCGGGCCATCTGGGCCAGCCGCTGGACGGCGCCCTCCACATCCTTGCCCGCGACCAGCATCAGGTCGGCCATCTCGTCCATGACGACGACGAGGAAGGGCAGGGGTTCGGGGCGGATCTTCTCGGATTCATAGACCGGGCGGCCCTGTTCATCGAAGCCGGTCTGGACGGTGCGTTCGAAATGCTCGCCCTTGGCCACAGCCTCGCGGGCGCGCTCGTTGTAGGAGGCGATGTTGCGCACGCCGAGCTTGGACATCCGCCGATAGCGGTCCTCCATCTCGCGCACGGTCCATTTCAGGGCGACCACGGCCTTCTTCGGATCGGTAACGACCGGGGCCAGCAGGTGCGGGATGCCGTCATAGACGCTGAGCTCCAGCATCTTGGGATCGATCATGATGAAGCGGCACTCCGCCGGGCTGTGCCGGTAGAGGATCGACAGGATCATGGCGTTGACGCCCACCGACTTGCCCGAGCCGGTGGTGCCGGCGATCAGCAGGTGGGGCATGCGCGCCAGATCGGCGACATAGGGCTCGCCGCCGATGGTCTCACCCAGCGCCAGCGGCAGCAGATGGGCCGGTTTGTCGTATTCGGTCGAGGCCAGCAGATCGCGCAGATAGACGGTCTCGCGCTTGGCATTGGGCAGTTCGATACCGATCGCGTTGCGGCCGGGCACGACCGAGATGCGGCAGGCGCGGGCCGACATGGAGCGGGCGATGTCGTCCGACAGCGCCACGACCCGGCCGTGTTTGACCCCCGGGGCGGGCACCAGTTCGTACAGGGTCACGACGGGGCCGGGCCGGATCTGGTCGATGACGCCGCGTACGCCGAATTCCTGCAGCACGCCCTCCAGCATCTTGGCGTTCTGCTTCAGGGCCTCCTCATCGACCGAGGCGACGCGCTTGGCCGGTTTGGTCAGCATCGACAGCGGGGGCAGGTCGAAACCGGTCGAGGGCCGGACGAAGTCGAAGGCCGCCTGGCTGTCGTCGGCCTCGCGGCGCGGCTTCGGCGCCTTGGCGGCCGCGACCTTGGGCTCGGGCGCGCCGCGCACGGGGTCCGGGGCCTCCCACGGCGGCGACGGGTCGAGCACGACGGGGCCGTCGTCCAGTTCCAGTGCGGGGCGGGGCCGCGGCGGGGCCTTGGCGGCGGCGGGCCGGCGGGCTTTCGGGGCCGGTGGCGCGGGACTACGGATGCCGCGGACCCAGGCGAGACCATCCGCGAGGTCGGCGAACCTCAGGCCGACGGCGTAGCCGATGCCCCACAGGGCGAGGGGCAGGAACAGAAGGCCGGCAATGACGGGCGCGCCCGGCAGGCGCAGGCCGCTGCAGATCAGGCGGATCAGGCCGACGATGGCGTCGCCCCACAGGCCGCCGAGGCCGGCCGCCAGGGGCCAGGCCGCGGGCGCCGCGAGGGCCGACAGGGCCGCCGACAGGGCCAGGACTCCGCCGGTGGCGGACAGCGCCTTGAGCGGCGTCGGCTTCAATCGCTGCTGGATGGCGTCGCCGATGGCGGCGGCCAGACCGAAGGCGATCAGGAGCAGGGCGGTTGGCCAGGCGGCCAGACCCAGCGACTGCATGAACAGGTCGGCGAACAGGGCGCCGTTCAGGCCCAGCCAGTTGGTCGGCTCCGCGCCCGAGGCCGCATTGAGGCTGGGATCGGCCGGATTCCACGAGATCAGGGCCACCAGCAGCAGGGCGGCGAGCAGGGCCTGGAGCACGCCGCGGAATTTCACCGTGATCGGCGCGCCCCACAGAAGGCGGGCGCTGACCCAGGCGCGCTGGCCGATGGCGAGGGCGGCGGACATGCGGCGACGAACTCCGGACGGACGGGACAGTCGCCGCCGACCGCCCACATTTGCCGCACTGGACGTTCCGCTCCTCCGGCGCGACAACCACCCCATGAGCAAGACTGACCGCTATGACGTCATCATCGCCGGCGCCGGCCTCGCCGGGGCGACGTTTGCACTCGCGGCGGCACAGGGCGGCCTGAAGGTTGTTCTGGTCGATCCCCAGCCGTTCGACGCCCAATTGGCACCGAGCTTCGACGGGCGCTCGACCGCCATCGCCTTCTCGACCTTCCGCATGCTGGACGCGCTGGGCGTCGGCGCGGCCCTGCGGCCCCACGCCTGCCGGATGGACCGGATTCTGGTCACCGACGGGCGGCGGCCCGGCGCGGCGTCGCGGCCGCAGTCCTCCACCTTCCTGCGTTTCGACGCCGACGAGATCGGCGACCGGACCGACGGCGAGCCGCTGGGATACATGGTCGAGAACCGTCGCATCCGCGTCGCCCTCTCCGAAGCGGTGACGGCGGCGGGCATCGAGGTGCGGGCACCGGCGTCGGTGACCGGGGTCGAGGCCGGCCCGGCGATGTCGCGGGTCACGCTCGCAGACGGCTCGGTCATCGAGGCCCCGCTGACGGTCGGCGCCGAGGGCCGGGGGTCGACGGTCCGCAAGGCCGCGGGAATCGAGACCGTCGGCTGGGGATACGGGCAGAGCGGGGTCGTGGCGACCGTGTCCCTCGGCCGGGACCACGGCAATGTCGCCCATGAATATTTCCTGCCCTCAGGGCCTTTCGCCATCCTGCCGCTAACAGAACGCCGCGCCAGCCTGGTGTGGACGGAATCGACCCGGCGCGGCGAGGCGCTGCGGGCCGCTTCCGACGAGGCCTTCCAATCGCACCTGATGCGGCGGTTCGGCGACTTCCTCGAGGGTGTCACGGTGGTGGGACCGCGCTTCGTCTATCCCTTGTCCCTGCAACTGGCTCAACAGCTGACTGCCCCGCGGACCGCCCTGATCGGCGACGCGGCCCATGCGGTGCACCCGGTCGCCGGCCAGGGCCTCAACATGGGTCTGAAGGACGCCGCCGCCCTCGCCGAGGTGCTGGTCGAGGCCTTGCGACTGGGCGAGGACATCGGCGCGGAGACCGTGCTGGACCGCTACGCCCGCTGGCGTCGGTTCGACAACGCCGCCCTGGCCGCAGGGTTCGACGGTTTCGTGCGGCTGTTCTCCAATGACATCGCGCCGGTGCGTCTGGCCCGGACCCTCGGCATCGCCGCCGTCAACCGCATCGCCCCCCTGCGCCGCGCCTTCATGCACGAGGCGGGCGGCGCCACGGGCGATCTGCCGCGGTTGCTCCGGGGTGAGGCGGTCTGAAGGAGTGATTGGTGGTTGGTGATTGGTTGGCGCGTGCAGTCTGGAGCCAACCCGATCCGGTCTCTGATCGAGCACCCACCAATCACCAACCACCAATCACCTAGTCAAGCGCCCGCGCCTCTTCCGGCAGCATGATCGGCACGCCGTCGCGGATCGGGAAGGCCAGTTTCGCGCCCTTCGAGACCAGCTCCTGCCGCTCGC
>LNFM01005750.1_pt1 | contig 21080 bp, 19 predicted proteins | sample 596031 | NCBI WGS metagenome assembly LNFM01 (sample SAMN04254537, study PRJNA301005) | activated carbon metagenome | isolation source: dual media filters at the Ann Arbor, Michigan drinking water treatment plant | place: USA: Ann Arbor
CGCGGCGGCAGGACCACGGCTGCGCGAACTGGACCTCAATCCGGTGCTCGCCGGTCCGCAGGGCGCGACGGCGGTGGACTGGCTGATGGTGCTGCAATGAGGCGGCCCGATCAAAAAATTGAACGGAATCAAAGGAGGACATGATGGATTTCACATTGCCCGAAGAACTGCGCATGCTGCGCGACACCGTTGCTCGTTTTGTGCGCGAGGAACTGCTGCCGCTGGAGCGAGACGTAATCAAGCGCGAGGCCGAGCGCGGTCTGACCGATGCACCGCTGATTGACCCCGACGCGGAGAAACATCTTTCCACGAAGGCGAAGGAGATCGGCCTCTATGGCCTTGATGTGCCCGAGGAATACGGTGGTCAGGGCATGGGCATGCTGGCCAAGGCGGTGGTGATCGAGGAGCTGAAGACCAGCATCGTGCCCTTCGTGCTGCCGCCGGACAGCCCGAACCTGTGGATGCTGCGTGAGACCTGTAAAGGCGGGCAGGTGGGCAAATATCTGCTGCCTTATGCCAGCGGCGAGAAAAAAAGCGCGATCGCGATTTCCGAGCCGGGCGCGGGCTCTGATCCTGCCGGCATGAAAACCCGCGCCGAATACAGGAACGGCAAATGGGTACTCAACGGCCAGAAGATCTGGATCAGCGGCGCACGCAAGGCTGACTTCATCATCGTCATGGCGGTGACCGATCCGGCGAAGGGTTCGCGTGGCGGCATCACCGCCTTTCTGGTGGATCAGGGCACAAAAGGCCTGTCGATCCCCTCGGTGTTCAACACCATGGGCGAACACGCCCCCTATGCAGTGTTTTTCGACAACGTCGAACTGTCCGATGACCAGGTGCTGGGGGAGGTCGGGAAGGGTTTCGCGCCGATGCAGAACCGGCTTGGCGTACGACGCATGGAAATCGCCTGCCGTTCGCTGGGCTACGCGCGGCGCTGCATGGACATCATGATCAAGCAGGCCAACGAGCGCAAAACCTTCGGCGCGCTGCTCGCCGAACGCCAGCAGGTGCAGTGGTGGCTTGCCGACAGCTGGCAGGAAATGGAAATGGTGCGCTGGATCACCTGGCGGCTGGCCGTGAAGATGGATCAGGGCGAAACCGACTGGCGGCGCGAGGCGGCAATGGTCAAGCTGCAGGGCAGCGAGATGATCGCGCGTGTATCCGATCGCGCGATCCAGTTGCTGGGCGGCATGGGCGTGTCGAAAGACCTTCCGCTGGAATTCATCGCGCGCTCCTGCCGGGTATTCCGCATTTTTGAGGGGCCCAGTGAAGTCCACCGCTGGTTCATCGCACGCGACCTGCTGCGCAACGGCATGCCCGAGCCCGGCAACTGATTTGCTGTAGGCTGCGGGGGAGGTAAGTGGCGGGTCCTTCGGTTAAAATAAGCGTCCTGTTTTTGACTGGTTTGACCTGCCAAGACACTGAATGAGTGTCACATTCTGAACCTTTGAGGACGCCCATGAACGCACCCACTGCCCCCAACGATCGCCTGCTGGCCGAGAAAAAAGACGGCATCGGCTGGATCACCTTCAACAACCCGGCGCGCCACAATGCGGTGTCCTTCGAGATGTGGCAAAACCTGCCGGTGCTGCTGGCCCAGTTTGTCGCTGATCCCGAAGTCGGCGTGATCGTGTTGAAAGGCGCGGGCGAGAAAGCCTTTGTCGCCGGCGCCGACATTTCGCAGTTCAAGGAAAAGCGCAGCAGCGAAGACGCGGTTGCGGCCTACAACAAGGCCGCCGACGACGCGAGCAAAGCCCTGCAGGAATGCGCGAAGCCGACCATCGCGATGGTTCGCGGCTACTGCATCGGCGGTGGCACGGCGATCGCGGTCAACTGCGACATCCGCATTGCAGCCGATGACGCCAAGTTCGGCGTGCCCGCCGGCAAGCTTGGCCTGGGCTACCGTTTTGTCGGCGTCAAGCGGCTGACTGATGTGGTGGGCCCGCAGTTCACCGCCGAAATCTTTTTCACCGCACGCCAGTTCAATGCGCAGGAAGCACTGCAGATGAATCTGGTCAATCGCGTGGTGGCCGCTGCCGAGCTGGAGCAGTACACCCTCGATTACGCCAAAACCATCGCCGGCAACGCGCCGCTGACCCTGGCTTCGGTGAAAGCTTCGTTGATCGAATACGGCAAGCCCCCGGCCGAACGCGATCTGGAAAAACTCCAGCGCATGGTCGACATTTGCTACAAGAGCGAGGACTACAAGGAAGGCCAGGCTGCCTTTGCCGAGAAGCGCAAGCCGGTGTTCAAAGGCCGATAATCGTTATTTATCATATAAGCTATTGATTTAATTGATAAAAGGTTGACCATGGGATTTGATGCAAATCGCAGCGATCTGCGGGTGGGGGTGATCGGCACCGGTGCCATGGGTCGCGGCATCATCCAGGTGTCGGTGGCCGGCGGTCTTTACGTGACGATGATGGACACGCGCCCCGGCGCGGCGGAAGAGGCCCGCGACTTTGTCGCGAAAATGCTGGCGCGTGCCGCCGAAAAAGGCAGCATGACCCAGGCAGATGCCGATGCTGCAGTGTCGCGGATCCGGGTTGCGCAGTCGCTGGCCGACTTCAAGGACTGCCATATGGTCGTTGAGGCCATCGTCGAGAACCTCGATGCCAAGCGCGCGCTGTTCGCCGAGCTTGAGGGCATCGTCACGCCCGATTGCATCCTTGCCACCAACACCTCTTCGATGTCGGTGACCACCATCGCCGCCAAGCTGAAGACCCCCCAGCGTTTTGCCGGCCTGCATTTTTTCAACCCGGTGCCGCTGATGAAGCTGGTTGAAGTCATCGATGGCCTGCTCACCGAGAATTGGGTTTCCGAAGCGCTGATGGTGATCGGCAAACGGATGACGCGCGAAGCAGTGCGCCTTACTGATGCGCCGGGCTTCCTGGTCAATCAGGTCGGCCGCGGCTTCACACTGGAGGCCTCGCATCTGGTGTATGAAGGCGTCGCCTCTTTTGTTGATGTCGACCGCGTGATGCGCGATGTTGGTGGTTTCCGCATGGGGCCCTTCGAGTTGATGGAACTGACCGGCCTCGATGTGACCCAGCCGGCTTCGGTGCTGATCTACAACCAGTTTTTCCAGGAACAGCGCTACCGCCCGAGCACGATCATGCAGTCACGCTACGAAGCCGGTGTGCTGGGCCGCAAAAGCAAGAAGGGTTTTTACAACTACGACGCCGAGATGAAGCCGGTCGTCGCGCCGGAAGCACCGGCACCGGTTGCGAAGCCGAAAAGTGTCTGGATCAGCAAGGCCGAGCCGGCGGGACATGAGGTGCTGACCGCACTGCTGACCAAGCTTGGTGCCAGCATCGAAAGTGGTGCGAAGCCTTCCGCGGACGCGCTGATTCTGGTCACTCCGGTGGGCAAGGACGCCACGACCTGTGCAGTGGAAGAGGGGCTGGATCCGAAGCGCACCGTCGCGGTTGATACGCTGTTCCCGATGGTCAAGCGCCGCACCATCATGGGCACGCCGCTGACCGACGCCAAGGTGAAGGAGACCGCGCACGGCCTGCTCGCATCCGACGGCGTGCCGGTGACCGTATGCCGCGACAGCCCGGGTTTCATCGCACAGCGCATCGTGGCGATGGTCGTCAACATCGGCTGCTCGATCGCGCAAAGCCGCACCGCCCACCCGGCCGACATCGACAAGGCGGTCACGCTGGGACTCAACTATCCGAACGGCCCGCTGAAATTCGGTGATGTCGTCGGCGTTGAACGTATCCATCGCGTGCTCGCCAACATGAACACCATTTACGCTGATCCGCGTTACCGCCCGAATATCTGGATGCGCCGCCGTGCGCAGCTGGGTGTTTCGCTGCTGACCCCGGAACCCTGATCGAATCAGGCCAAAACCAGATCGACTTCATCCAAGGAAGAGGAAAAAATCATGCTCGACGCCTATCTCTACGAAGGTCTGCGCACCCCCTTCGGCCGCCATGCCGGCGCTCTCGCCAAAGTCCGTCCCGATGACCTGCTTGCCGACGTCATGAAAAACGTCATGGCGAAGTCGAAATTCAAGATCGAACAGGTTGAGGACATCGTCGTCGGTTGCGGCAACCAGGGTGGAGAGGACAGCCGCTGTGTGGCGCGCCATGCCGGCCTCGCGGCCGGTTTCCCGATCGAGATTCCGGGCACGGTTCTGCAGCGCAACTGCGCCAGCGGCCTCGGTGCACTGGCCCATGCCGCGCACTCGATCTCGGCCGGTGAGGGTGATGTGTTCATTGTCGGCGGCGTCGAAAGCATGAGCCGTTCGCCGATCGTCATCGGCCGCTCCGAGATGGCCTTCGATCGCGGCATCAAGATGTTCGACAGCACCATCGGCCCGCGTTTCTCGAACCCTAAACTCGACAAGCAGTTCGGCAATCACCAGATGCCGCAAACTGCGGACAACATGGCCCGCGAATTCGGCATCACCCGCGAACAGGCCGACACTTTTGCACTGTCTTCACAGCAGAAATACGCCACCGCCAAGGGCGAGGGTTTCTTCGCCGGTGAAATCGCGCCGGTGGAAATGCCGCCGAGCCGCAAGGGTCCGGTGCCTGCGGTCTCCGAAGACGAACATCCGCGCCCGACCACCGACATGGCCACGCTGGCCAAGATGAAGGTGCTTTACGAAGGTGGAGTCACCACCGCGGGTAATGCCTCCGGTGTCAACGATGGTGCCGTGGCACTGGTCCTCGGCTCACTTGCCGCGGGCGAAAAAGCCGGCGCCAAGCCGCTGGCCCGCATCATTGCCACTGCGGCGATGGGTGTACGTCCCGACATCATGGGTATTGGTCCGGTTGCCGCCTCGCAAAAAGCGCTGGCCCGGGTCGGCCTGACGATCAAGGACATGGACATCATCGAGATCAATGAAGCTTTTGCCGCACAGGTGCTGGGCTGCCTGAAAGGGCTCGGCGTCGCTTTCGACGACAAACGTGTGAACCCGAATGGCGGCGCCATTGCTGTCGGTCATCCACTTGGTGCTTCAGGTGCGCGTATCGCGCTTACAGCGGCACGCCAGTTGCACCGCAGCGGTGGGAAATATGCCCTCGTTTCACTTTGTATCGGTGGCGGCCAGGGTATGGCTGCAATACTCGAGCGCGTCTAGAACAAAATAACCCGGTAATGTCTGCGGTTTTTTATCAGGTATCCATTGCTGAACACTGTTTTTTTGGACTAATTTTGTGTTTTAATTAGTCCAATTGATGGCAAACTTGTCATTTTGGTAGATTTGAGTGTCTGCTTCCGGGACGGCAAACTTAACATTGTCCGTTATCAGGGGTGGATCGGAGATGCGTTTGAGTGATCAGGAAACAGTTGTTGCGTTAAAGCAGGGAACACCGCTGACGCCACAACGATTGATTGAGATGCGTTCGAAAGGCATGCACACCGTGCGCTTCGAGTTCATTGTCCGTCTCCTGCGTCTCAACACCCAGATCATCACCTTATCGATCTACTGGGAAGACGGACGGGAGTTCATGCAGGTGCCCACCGTGCAGAATACACAGCGCAAACTGGTATACGCCAGCGAGCCTCGTGTATCCGGTCAGTTCGACGATCTTTCACTGCTCTGTTATCCGTTGGATGCGGACGCCAAGCAGAAGGTGGACGCCGAACTGGACCGCATGGTCAAGGCCATCGGCGATTACGGGCGGCGCATCGCCGAGCAGTAGCTTGCATACCGGGCCTGGGTTGTAACTGCCGGTATTCCCCGATCTGGTTGACTCCTCAACCCAATCTCCAACTCGGATTTAAAACGATTTGCCGTTGCGGATGACACCGACGGCAATGCCCTCGATTTCAAGCGGGTCGCGTTTCAGGTCGACCACGATCGGTGCGAAGTCGGGATTCTCGGCAATCAGTTCCACGCTGTTTCGGTTGCGCTGGATGCGTTTGACCGTGACTTCATCCTGCAGGCGGGCGACAACAATCTGGCCGGAGCGGAACTGGTTGGTGCGATGTACGGCCAGCAGGTCGCCCTCTAGGATGCCGGCGTCACGCATGCTCATGCCGCGAACCCGCAGCAGGTAATCTGCGGGGGGGTCAAACAGAGCCGGATCGACCTTGCAGTGCTGCTCGACATTGTTTTCGGCCAGCATTGGGCTTCCTGCGGCAACCCGGCCAATCACGGGCAGTGAGTAGGTGGCGGACTGGGACTGGGTGAGGCGAATGCCACGTGAGGCGCCCGAAGTCATTTCGATGACCCCCTTGCGTTCGAGGGCTCTCAGGTGGGTTTCCGCGGCGTTGGGAGAACTGAAGCCCATGGCAGCACAGATTTCGGCGCGGGTTGGCGGAAAACCCGAATGCTCGAGGTGGTTCTCGATCATGCGCAGGATTTCCTCCTGGCGTGGTGTCAGTGTCTTGGCTGGATCGACCTGGGTTTGCATGGCTTGGTCCGCAATGTGAGGTGATTCCTGTAATTATATACAGTAATCTAGACACTGCAAGTCAATGCCATGACGCGATCCGCCACCAGATCGTAAAAAATGCAATAACTATCTGTTTTTTAAAAAAAATGACATAGCGACCCAGATACTGCAATCCAGGTGTTTATTGGACGATTGGGCTTTTTTTGTTATACTTCAAAGTTCTGCTGCGCATTGGCGCAACGGACTCAAAGGGAAAGTCACAAGAATGATGGGCGAGTCGCCCATTTTTTGTTTGTGGCAAGGATTTGCATGGATTTACAGGGTTTGCTTGACAGCACGCTGGCTGGTCTGGGCTACGAACTGGTTGACCTCGAACGGTCGGCCAAGGGGGGGCTGCTGCGGGTGTTCATCGACAAACCGGGCGGCATCATGGTCGAGGACTGTGCGCTGGTGAGCAATCATCTCAGCAGGTTGTTCACGGTTGAGAAGGTGGCTTACGACCGCCTTGAAGTGTCCTCGCCAGGGCTAGACCGGCCGTTGCGAATGGAGAAGGATTTTGCGCGCTTTGCCGGACAAAAGGCGAAGCTGAAACTGCGGGTGCCGCTGGAAGGTCAGCGTAATTTTGTCGGTGTGCTGCGCGGAGCCGAGGCAGGCAAGTTGAGCCTCGAAGTCGAAGGGCGGCTGTTAAAGCTGGATTTGGGCAACGTGGACAAGGCGCGGCTGATGCCGGCGCTGTAAGCGGGAGAGGGAAATGAATCGCGAAATTCTGCTGCTGGTGGATGCACTGGGTCGGGAAAAGAACGTCGACAAGGAAATCGTGTTCGGCGCGCTTGAACTTGCCCTGGCATCGGCGGCCAAGAAAAAATTCACCGATGATGTGGAAATCCGGGCCTCGGTTGACCGTGTCACTGGAGAATTCTCGTTCTTCCGCCGCTGGGAAGTGGTCAAGAATGAGGAAATCGAGGTGCCTTCCCGCCAGTACAAGCTGCACGAGGCGCAGGAGGAGGATCCCGAATACGAGATCGGTGATTTCATCGAGGAACCGCTTGAAGGCATGGAAGTCGGCCGCATCGGCGCACAGACTGCGAAGCAGGTCATCGTACAGAAAATCCGTGATGCCGAGCGCGAGCAAATCCTCAACGATTTCCTGGCACGCAAGGAGCATCTTGTCACCGGCGTGATCAAGCGCATGGAGCGCGGCAATGCCATCGTCGAGTCCGGCCGTCTAGAGGCTATGCTGCCGCGCGACCAGATGATACCCAAGGAAAACCTGCGTCTCGGTGACCGTGTTCGCGCGTTCGTGTGGAAAGTCGACCGCCTCGCGCGCGGCCCGCACCTGATGCTGTCACGCACCGCCCCGGAGTTCATCGCCCGGCTGTTCGAGCTTGAAGTGCCCGAGATTGAGGAGGGCCTGCTCGAGATCAAGGGCGCGGCCAGAGATCCCGGCTCACGCGCCAAGATCGCCGTGCACTCCAAGGATTCGCGCATAGATCCGATCGGCACGTGTGTCGGCATGCGCGGCTCTCGAGTGCAGGCCGTCACCGCCGAACTGGCACAGGAGCGCGTCGACATCGTCCTGTGGAATCCGGATCCGGCGCAGTTTGTCATCAATGCACTTGCGCCCGCAGAAGTCACCAGCATCGTCGTAGACGAGGAAAAGCACAGCATGGACATCGTTGTCGACGAGGAAAACCTCGCGCAGGCGATCGGCCGCAGCGGCCAGAACGTGCGCCTTGCCGCGGAGCTGACCGGCTGGGAACTGAACCTGATGACAGAAGCCGACGCGCAGAAAAAATCTGAAGAGGAAACCTCGCGCACCCGCGGTGAGTTCATGGAAAAGCTCGACGTCGACGAGGAGGTTGCAGACATTCTCGTGCAGGAAGGATTTTCAACGCTGGAAGAAGTGGCCTACGTTCCGCTCAACGAGATGCTCGAAATCGAGGCTTTCGACGAGGCTACAGTCAACGAACTGCGCAGCCGCGCCCGCAATGCCCTGCTGACGCAGGCCATTGCCAGCGAGGAAAAAGTCGAGCACGACATCGAAGACCTTATGAAGGTCGAAGGCATGGATCACGACACTGCGAGGTTGCTCGCCTCCAAAGGGGTTGCCACGCAGGAGGATCTAGCCGATTTCGCCACCGACGACCTGGTCGAGCTGACCGAGATTGACGCCGAGCAAGCCAAGACGTTGATCATGGCCGCCCGCGCACCGTGGTTTGCAGAATCCAACGCCTGATATTTCGAAGAAAAGAAAAGTAACCGGCCATGGCCCAGATCAAAGTTAAGGAATTCGCCAAGGAGCTCGGTGTGCAGCCGGAGCTGCTGATCGAGCAGCTCCAGGCGGCAGGGGTAAAGAAGGCGCTGACCGAAGACGCCGGCCTCACCGAAAAGGACAAGACCCAGCTGCTGGACCACCTGCGCGAGGCGCATGGTGCCAAGGAAGCCAAACAGAAGATCACGTTGACCCGGCGCCAGACCACCGAGATCAAGAAGGCTGACGCTACCACCGGCAAGGCGCGTACGATCCAGGTCGAAGTGCGGAAAAAGCGCGTTTTGGTCAAGCGCGAAGCCAACGAGCCGGAAAAAGTCGCAGAGGCGCCGAAACCGATCATCGATGCCGCCGAACTGGCACTGCGCGAGGAAGAGGCGCGCAAGCAGGCTGAACTCGCATCGCGTCAGGCCGATGATGTCGCCAAGAAGCGCAGGAAAGCCGAATCTGACGCCGAAGCCGCCGCAGTCAAGGCTGAAACGGCGGCAACAGCAGCAGTTTCTGAAGCTGCTGCGGAACAGCAGCCTGCCGCGGTCGAGGGCACCTTGCACAAACCGGCGGTCCCTGCGAGTGACGCCGCCGAGAAAAGCAAGAAAAGTGCGAAAAAACCAGCCAAACAGGTGGTTTGGCAGGATCCCACCGCGCGCAAGCGCAGCATCAAGACCAGAGGCGACGCCAGCGGCGGCCTGGGCTGGCGCGAACGCAAGGTGCATCGCACCACCCACAAACAGGAAGGTGATGGTCAGCACGGCTTCAATGCGCCGACCGAACCCATGGTTCGCGAGGTGCTTGTTCCGGAAACCATCACCGTCGCCGACCTTGCGCACAAGATGTCGGTCAAGGCGGTAGAGGTCATCAAGACGTTGATGAAACTCGGAACCATGGCCACGATCAACCAAGTGCTTGATCAGGACACGGCGATCATTCTGGTTGAGGAGATGGGGCATGTGGCGAAGCGGGCGAAACTCGACGAGCCTGATGCCTATCTGACCGAGTCCAGCGAACCAGCAAGCCACGGCGAACTCAAGCTTGAGCCGCGCGCGCCGGTCGTCACGGTGATGGGGCACGTCGACCACGGCAAAACCTCGCTGCTCGACTACATCCGCAGGGCCAAGGTTGCCAGCGGCGAAGCCGGCGGCATCACCCAGCACATCGGTGCCTACCATGTAAAAACCCCGCGCGGCATGATCACCTTCCTTGACACGCCGGGGCATGAGGCATTCACTGCAATGCGTGCGCGTGGCGCCAAGGTCACCGACCTGGTGATCCTGGTGGTCGCCGCAGATGACGGTGTGATGCCCCAGACCGCAGAGGCGATACATCATGCCAAGGCCGGCAAGGTGCCGATTGTTGTGGCACTGAACAAGATTGATAAACCCGAAGCCAATGCCGAGCGCGTCAAACAGGATCTGGCAGCCCATGAAGTCGTGCCCGAGGAATGGGGCGGTGACACCCAGTTTGTCGAGGTCTCGGCCCGCACCGGCCAGGGTATCGACAGCCTGCTCGAACGTGTGCTGTTGCAGGCCGAGGTGCTCGAACTGCGTGCCCCGAAAGATGCGCCGGCAAAGGGTATTGTTGTTGAATCGCGGCTCGACAAGGGGCGTGGTCCGGTGGCCACCGTGCTGGTGCAATCGGGAACACTCAAACGTGGCGACATCGTGCTTGCCGGTGCGGTATTCGGCAGGGTCCGTGCGATGCTCGATGAATCCGGCGCGACAATCGAATCCGCGGGCGCCTCGATTCCGGTTGAAATTCTAGGCATGTCCGACGTGCCGCAGGCCGGAGCCGAGGTCATGGTACTCGGCGACGAACGCAAGGCACGTGAGATTGCATTGTTCCGCCAGGGCAAGTACCGCGACGTTAAACTGGCCAAGCAGCAGGCGGCAAAGCTGGAAAACATGTTCGACCAGATGACCGAAGGCGAGGTTAAGACGCTGTCGATGATCATCAAGGCCGATGTCCAGGGATCTTATGAAGGTCTGGCCCATGCGCTGGGCAAGCTTTCCACGGACGAGGTCAAGGTCAATATTGTTCATGCAGCTGTGGGCGGCATCACTGAATCAGATGTCAACCTTGCTCTGGCTTCGAAAGCGGTCATAGTCGGCTTCAATGCCCGTGCCGATTCAGCGGCACGCAAGCTCGCCGAAGGCAATGGGGTCGACATCCGCTACTACAACATCATTTATGATGCGGTCGATGAAGTGAAGGCAGCCCTGACCGGCATGCTCTCGCCCGAGAAAAAGGAAAGCACGGTGGGGTTGGTCGAGATCCGCCAGGTATTCCGCATTTCGAAGGTCGGCGCCGTTGCCGGCTGTTATGTGCTCGAAGGGCTGATCCGTCGTGGTTCACGTATCCGCCTGTTGCGCGACAACGTGGTGATCCATGAAGGCGAGCTTGATTCGCTGAAACGTTTCAAGGATGACGTGCGTGAGGTAAAAGCCGGGTTCGAGTGCGGCCTTTCGCTGAAGAATTTCAACGAAATCAAGGAAGGTGACCAGCTCGAAGTGTTCGAGGTGGTCGAGGTCGCGCGAACGCTGTAAGGCGGACGTGGCTGCTCATCGATGCCGAAGGATTTTCCACGTGGCCGCCGTATTGCCGACCAGATTCAGCGCGAGCTGTCGGAAATCATCCGGCTGGAACTTAAGGATCCGCGTGTCGGCCTGGTGACCATCACCGACGTTGAGGTTTCGCAGGATAACGCCCATGCCAAGGTGTTCTTTACCGCCCTCGGCGAACCCGTTCAGCAGGAGGCGGCGGTTCGGGCGCTCAATCACGCCACCGGCTTCCTTCGCAGTGAACTCGCGCAGCGCCTGAAACTGCGAACCGTGCCGCAGTTGCGTTTCATCTACGACATTTCTGTTGAACGCGGAATGCGCCTCTCGGAACTGATCGACCAGGCGGTTTCGGGAAGCTCCGGCCAAGAACCGCGCTCGTGAGTTCTCGTTCGCCGGTCAACGGCGTGCTGCTGCTCGACAAGCCGCGAGGCCTGACTTCACAACAGGCGGTATCCCGTGCCAAACGCTTGCTCAACGCAGCCAAGGCTGGCCACACCGGAACCCTGGATCCGATGGCTGAGGGATTACTTCCGATCGGACTTGGCGAAGCCACCAAATACACGCGTTTCCTGCTGCATGCAGACAAGACCTACCGTGCCAGCCTGCGCCTAGGGGTAACCACAACGACGGGTGACGCCGAAGGTGAAGTCCTGTTGCAGCGTCCGGTTGCCGTTGATGCCGGTGCTGTGGCAGCCATACTGCCGCGCTTCCTTGGGGAGCAGCAGCAGATGCCGCCCATGCACTCTGCACTCAAGGTTGACGGGCGCCCGCTGTATTCCTATGCACGTGCCGGCGTGACCTTGGAGCGGCAATCCCGAACGATACGCATAGATTCATTGCAACTCATTGATTTTAAATGGGATATTTTTACTATCCGGTTGAGCTGCAGCAAGGGCACTTATATCCGGGTACTGGCCGAAGACATGGGTGAAGCACTGGGCTGTGGTGCCCATCTGGTTGCGTTGACCCGCGAGGCCACTGGCGGCTATGGATTGGCGCAGGCGATCAGCCTGCAGGCCCTGGAGGCGTTGCCTCCCCGGGATCGACAGCAATGCCTGCTGCCCTCGGATGCATTCGCGGCAGCGCTTGAGCCGTGCATCCTGGATGCAACGGATGCGGCAAGCATGGTCAGGGGCCAACAGGTATCCCGTGTTATCCGGGAGCCCGGGTTTTACCGCTTATACGAGGCCAATGGACGTTTTCTGGGGGTAGGCGAAGCCTCCGCCGCGGGGCTGCGCGCGGTACGCCTGATGGCCGCGGATGAAGCCAATGCCACGGAAAACCCCTTGAGTAATCCGCAGCTTAACGGGTAAAATAACGTGTTTTTTCGTTGGAGACTACGATGGCTGTGACCACTGCGCAAAAAGCGCAAGTATTGAATGATTTTCAGCGTGCGAAAGGCGACACCGGTTCACCGGAAGTCCAGGTCGCGCTGCTGACTGCGCGTATTACCGACCTGACCGAGCATTTCAAGGCTCACACCAAGGATCACCATTCCCGGCGCGGCCTGCTGCGCATGGTGAGCCAGCGGCGAAAGCTGCTGGATTACCTGAAACGCACCAAGTCCGAGCAGTACAAGGCGCTGATCGAGCGTCTCGGCTTGCGCAAGTAACGCTGGGTGGGAAACGCTTTTGAAGGAAACAGCGGCATGAAATGCGACACCACGGTTTGCATGCGCAGGTCCGGGCGGACTTGCCTTGTGACGTCGCTGAGGGCTGCCCGCTGCTGAGCAGGACCTGACTTACCGAAGACCGCGTTTGCGGTCTTTTTTGTTTTGAGCTGATGGAATTGACCAAAGGAAGACTATTTTGAATCCGGTAAAGAAAACCTTGATGTGGGGCCGCCACCAGCTGACGCTGGAAACCGGCGAAATTGCGCGCCAGGCCTCTGGTGCGGTTATGGTGACAATGGAAGATACCGTGGTGCTGGTCACCGCGGTGGCGGCGCGCAATGCCAAGCCGGGACAGGATTTTTTCCCGCTGACTGTCGATTATCAGGAACGCACCTATGCCGCGGGCAAGATTCCCGGCGGCTTCTTCCGCCGTGAAGGCCGTCCTTCGGAAAAGGAAATCCTGACTTCACGCCTGATCGACCGTCCGATCCGTCCGCTGTTTCCCGAGGGTTTCTACAACGAGATTCAGATTGTCGCCACCGTGATGTCGTCGAACAGTGAAATCGATTCCGATATTCCGGCCATGGTTGGTGCATCGGCCGCACTGGCACTGTCCGGCGTGCCCTTCGGCGGTCCGATCGGCGCCGCCCGCGTCGGTTATGCCAACGGCCAGTACATCCTGAATCCGACCGCGACAGAACTGAAAACCTCGCAGCTTGACCTGGTGGTTGCCGGAACCGATCAGGCCGTGCTGATGGTTGAATCCGAAGCCCAGCAACTGCCTGAAGACGTGATGCTTGGCGCCGTGGTGTTTGGTCATGAACAGATGCAGGCCGTGATCAAGGTAATCAACGAGATGGTTGACGAGATCGGCGTGCCTGAATACAACTGGGCGCCGCCGGCCAGGGACGAGGCACTGATTTCACGCATGTCGCAGATCGCCGAAACCGAACTGCGTGCCGCCTATCAGATCAAACAAAAGCAGTCACGCACCGTACGCATCAAGGAAATCACCCAGAAGGTGGTAGCCGAGCTGCTGCCGGCGGATGCATCAGCCGACCTGATTAACACGGTGAAGGGTGAACTGGGCAATCTGGAAGCCAAGATCGTCCGCAACCAGATCCTCGATGGCGAGCCCCGCATTGACGGCCGCGACACCCGCACGGTGCGTCCGATCACCATCCGCACCGGCGTGCTGCCTCGCACCCATGGCTCCGCCCTGTTCACCCGCGGCGAGACCCAGGCCATCGTTGTTTCCACCCTCGGCACCTCTCGTGATGAGCAGATCATTGACGCACTGCAGGGTGAATACCGGGATCGCTTCATGCTGCACTACAACTTCCCGCCATATTCCACCGGTGAAACCGGCCGTGTCGGTTCGCCGAAACGCCGCGAAATCGGCCATGGCCGTCTGGCCAAGCGAGCGCTGATTGCCGTGCTGCCGACTGCCGAGGAGTTCGCCTATTCCATCCGCGTGGTTTCGGAAATCACCGAATCAAACGGTTCAAGCTCGATGGCTTCGGTCTGCGGCGGCTGCCTGTCGCTGATGGACGCCGGCGTGCCGCTGAAAGCGCAGGTCGCAGGCATTGCCATGGGGCTGATCAAGGAAGGCAACCGTTTTGCGGTTCTGTCTGACATCCTTGGTGATGAAGATCACCTCGGCGACATGGACTTCAAGGTGGCTGGCACTGAAAATGGTGTCACCGCGCTGCAAATGGACATCAAGATCACCGGCATCACCAAGGAAATCATGCATGCCGCGCTGGTTCAGGCCCGCGAAGGCCGGCTGCACATCCTCGAGAGGATGCGTGATGCGATCAACGCTCCGCGTACCGAACTCTCGGCCTGGGCGCCGCGCATGATCACGATGAAGATCAAGCCCGAAAAAATCCGCGACGTTATCGGCAAGGGCGGCGCCGTTATCAGAGCCATCACCGAGGAAACCGGCACCACGATTGACATCCAGGACGACGGTACAGTGACCATTGCCTGCGTTTCCTCTGAAGGCGGCGAGAATGCGCGCAAGCGTATCGCGGAGCTGACTGCAGACGTTGAAGTTGGTCGTATCTACGAAGGCACGGTGCTCAAGTTGCTGGATTTTGGCGCTATTGTCAGCGTGCTGCCCGGTCGCGACGGGTTGCTGCACATTTCCCAGATTGCCAATGAGCGCGTCAACAGCGTGGCCGACCACCTCAAAGAGGGCCAGGTTGTGCGCGTCAAGGTTATCGAAGCTGACGAGAAGGGGCGCCTGCGTCTTTCGATGAAGGCGGCTGCAGGAGAGGCGCAGGCAACTGCCACCGCCCAGTAAAGCCGGGCCAAGTGCAACCCGTCGGACGAGACGGTTTTTACCAAAACAAAAGGGGCCATCGGCCCCTTTTGTTTTGGTGCCGCTGATGCGGTTTATTTTGCGACCTGACGCTCGCGCATTTCGTCGAGTGTTTTGCAGTCGATACAAAGCGTGGCTGTCGGGCGGGCTTCCAGCCGCTTCAGTCCGATTTCGACTCCGCAAGAGTCGCAATAGCCGTAGTCCTTGGCATCGATGCGGGCAATCGTTTCGGCTATTTTCTTGATCAGCTTGCGTTCGCGATCACGGTTGCGCAGCTCGAGCGACATGTCCGATTCCTGACTGGCGCGGTCGTTTGGATCGGCAAAGATCGTCGCTTCGTCCTGCATCGTGTGGACGGTGCGGTCGATATCCTGCGACAGACCCATTTTCATTTCCTCAAGCATCTTGCGGAAATGAGCAAGCTGCCGGGCATTCATGTAATCCTCTTTGCCCTTGGGCTTGTAGGCGGGGTAATTCTTCAGGATTTCGGTGGCCATGAGTCGGCTTAACGTGCTCAAAAAAAGAGCTTTAATAGCAGAATTCGCACCCCGTCGCAAGGAAAAACAGGTTTTCCGAATTGACGTTCGGAGCGGGGCTGGCGTATATTCGCGCCTTCGGTTTCGGCGGCCTTCATCGGCGAAACCAGCCCGGCTCAGGCACCGGCCTGCTGGTCGCCAACTGCCTGTTTTTTGGCTGTTTTGGTGCCCGTAGCTCAACCGGATAGAGCACCGGCCTTCTAAGCCGGGGGTTGTGGGTTCGAGTCCCGCCGGGCGCGCCACTAATCATTGACTGAAGCGGCGATTCCGGCGGCAGGTTCAAGGTCTGTCTGTTTTATATCGAAGGTGGCTGTAGCTCAGCTGGTAGAGTCCCGGATTGTGATTCCGGTTGTCGTGGGTTCGAGTCCCATCAGCCACCCCATTTCTCCCGCAGCGTGTTTTCCGCTCAGTTCTTGCCACGCAGCAGACGCTGCTGTTCACGCTGCCATTCCTTGTCCTTCTCCGTGGCGCGCTTGTCATGCTGTTTCTTGCCCTTGGCCAGCCCGACCTCGAGCTTTACGCGGCCGCGGCTGTAATGCAGATCCAGTGGAACCAGAGTGTATCCCGCACGTTCAACGCTGCCGATCAGGCGGTTGATCTCTTCGGCGTGCAGCAGCAGTTTGCGCGTGCGCGTCGGGTCCGCCAGCACATGGGTGGATGTCGTCTGCAGGGGAGTGATATGGCAGCCAACAAGGAAGAGCTCAGAATTGCTGATGATAACGTAGGCTTCCTTGATCTGAGCGCGGCCGGCACGTATGGCTTTGACCTCCCAGCCTTCCAGGGCGATTCCCGCTTCGAAGCGTTGCTCGATAAAATAATCGTGAAACGCTTTTTTATTCTGGATGATGCTCATTGCAGGTCCGGTTCGTGATGGCCGCTATTTTACCTGCGAGCCGGAAGCAAGCCCCGGGGAAAAAGTCTTGAAGACCGTAGAACGCAGCGCGCTGGTGCCTTACACGGCAGAGCAGATGTTTAATCTGGTCGACGATGTCGAGAGTTACCCCGGCTTCCTGCCCTGGTGTGGCGGGACGCGGGTTCGTTTCCGGGATGCAATGGTTACCGAGGCCGAGATCATCGTTGACTACAGGGGCATCCGCCAGACTTTCACCACCCGCAACAGCAAGGCTTATCCGTCGCTGATGACCTTACGCCTTGTCGACGGCCCGTTTCGCACCCTTGATGGCGATTGGAGATTCATCGCGCTGGGGGAATCTGGCTGCCGGATAGATTTCAGGCTGAGTTATGAATTTTCTGGCGGGCTGCTTGATCGCCTGTTCGGCCCGCTGTTCAGCAATATCGCCGAGTCGATGATGGATGCCTTTCTGCGGCGCGCCGACCAGATTCACGCACCCTGATGAATGTAACTGTGGTGTATGCCCTGCCAGGGCGCCAGCTGAAATTCGAACTTGAAATGGCGGAAGGCGCAACCGTCGCCGATGCGATTCGCCAATCCGGCCTGGAATTTGAGTTTCCCGAGATTTCAAAGACAGAAGCAGTGACGGGAATACACGGTGTTGTGGTTTCGCGGCATGTTTCGCTGTCAGATGGCGATCGCGTGGAGATCTACCGGCCACTGCTGATCGGGGCGAAAGAGGCGAGACGGGCGCGCCTGAAAGCGAAGGCGCGCGTCCGCTGAATCAGTTGCAGTTGCTGTCTGCAGCGCGCTGTGCGCGCTGGATTTCGCCGGGACGGTCGGCGTCTTCAAGGAACACCCGTTCGCCGGTCTTGGGGTCGGTGCGTACGATACGCGCACCGGCCTGCAGCGATTTGAGATAGGCCTGGGCATCAGTGCAGTTCTGCGAGCGGTCGGCCATGTCCTGTGCCTTCAGTGCCGATTTTTTGTCAGCCTCCTGTTGTTCTGCCTGGCGCTTGCGGAAATCTGCGCCGCGCTCTGCGAGGGATTGCCCAGGTGCTGCCACGGGTGCCCCGGGGTTATTGCGAATTCCAGTGGGTTCAGCCTTGGTGCCCGGGGGGCAGACATTGGCGAACTCGACGCGGCCACCGGCGCCCACACAGCGCAGCACCTGAGCCTGAGCATCAAATACCGACAGCGCACAGCTCAGGGCCAGCAGCAGGGAAGTTATTCTGTTCATCACGAGAAGCACCTCGCAAGGATGGTGATGCGGTTATTTCGCGCCAGGCCGCTGCATTAGGGCAGGAGCGGGACACGGCCATGCTGCGGCCATCGGGATGCACGGCAGTGGCTTCGGAAAATAGCCAGTTTACCCTTGCGCGTCAATCAACTAGCACACATCTGACACGATCCTCGGTTTACCGCCCCGTCCGCAGCGCCTATAATGCGCGCTTTGCGAAGGACGCATCCCATGCGCGTGGTGCAGAAAGCACTCACTTTCGATGATGTGCTGCTGGTTCCGGCACATTCCGCCATCCTCCCGCGAGAAGTCAGCCTGAGAACCAAGCTGACCCGCGGCATCACCCTGAACATTCCCTTGCTGTCAGCGGCGATGGATACAGTTACCGAGTCGCGCCTGGCGATTGCCATCGCCCAGGAAGGCGGCATCGGCATTGTCCACAAGAACATGGCGCCGAAGGCGCAGGCTGCCGAGGTTACCAAGGTCAAGCGCTTCGAAAGCGGCATCGTCAAGGATCCGATCACCATCACCCAGGATATGACCGTGCGTGACGTGCTGGCCCTGACTCGCCAGCACCGCATTTCCGGACTCCCTGTGGTGGGCGCCAACGGCAAGGTGGTGGGCATTGTCACCAACCGTGACCTGCGTTTCGAAAGCAAGCTCAACCAGCCGGTTAAGAACATCATGACGCCGCGTGACCGTCTGGTCACCGTGCGTGAAGGCTCGGGCCGCGAGGAAGCGCGCAACCTGATGCACAAGCATCGCTTGGAGCGTGTGCTGGTGGTGAACAGGAACTTCGAGCTGCGCGGACTGATTACCGTCAAAGACATCCTGAAGTCCTCTGAACATCCCAACGCCTGCAAGGACAAACTCGGTCGCCTGCGTGTCGGCGCCGCAGTGGGCACCGGCGAGGGTACCGAAGAGCGCGTGGAAGCTCTGGTCGAGGCGGGTGTTGATGTCATTGTTGTGGATACCGCGCACGGCCATTCCGAAGGCGTATTGAAGCGCATACGCTGGGTCAAACGCAGTTATCCCAAGGTTCAGGTCATCGGCGGCAACATTGCGACTGCGGCGGCCGCAAAAGCACTGGTTGACCACGGCGCTGACGGCGTCAAGGTTGGCATCGGCCCCGGGTCGATCTGCACCACACGAATCGTCGCCGGTATCGGAGTGCCGCAGATCACTGCTGTAGCCAATGTTGCCAAGGCGCTGGCAAAAACCGACGTGCCGCTGATTGCCGATGGCGGCATCCGTTACTCCGGCGATATCGCCAAAGCGATTGCTGCAGGCGCCCATGCGGTGATGGTCGGCAGCCTGTTTGCCGGAACCGAAGAATCGCCGGGCGAGATTGAGCTGTTCCAGGGGCGCTCCTACAAGTCCTACCGCGGCATGGGATCGCTGGGGGCGATGCAGCAGGGCTCCGCCGACCGCTATTTCCAGGAACATGACGAGCTCGACACCGAAAAGCTGGTCCCCGAAGGTGTTGAAGGCCGGGTGCCGTACAAGGGTGGCGTGGCACCGCTGATCCATCAGTTGATGGGCGGGCTGCGTGCCAGCATGGGTTACCTCGGCTGCCCAGGCATCGACAGCGTGCACCGTGATGCCGAATTCGTCGAAATCACCTCGGCCGGCATCCGCGAATCACATGTGCACGATGTGCAGATCGTCAAGGAAGCCCCGAATTACCGTGTGGAATGACCAGCCGGCGGCTGCCATGCCGCCGGTGCCTGAAGCACAATCCCTGACTCAGTCCTGATGGTCCCGCCGTGCGCCACGAAAAAATCCTGATTCTCGATTTCGGTTCGCAGTACACGCAGCTGATAGCCCGTCGCGTGCGTGAGTTGCGCGTTTACTGCGAATTACATCCCTGTGATGCAGGCGATGATTTCATCCGCGACTTCCAGCCCTCCGGCATCATCCTGTCCGGTGGTCCGGCCTCGGTTTGGGAGGAAAGCACGCCGCGCGCGCCCGACACCGTGTTCAGCCTTGGCGTGCCGGTGCTCGGCATCTGTTATGGCATGCAGACAATGGCAGCGCAGCTGGGCGGCAAGGTCGAGATGGGCAAGGTGCGCGAATTCGGTTATGCCGAAGTGCGTGCCCGTGGCCATACCGCGCTGTTCCGCGACATCCAGGACCGCAGCAATGCCGAAGGCCACGGCCTGCTGGATGTATGGATGAGCCACGGCGACAAGGTCATTGAAATGCCGCCGGGCTTCAAGCTGATGGCGAGCAACGAAGCCTGCCCGATTGCCGGCATGGCTGACGAAGAGCGCAAGTTCTACGCCGTGCAATTCCACCCCGAAGTGACACATACCCCACAGGGAAGGGCGCTGCTCGACCGTTTCGTGACCGGCATCTGCGCCTTGCACGGCGACTGGAACATGCCGAACTACGTTGACGAGGCGATTTCCCGCATCCGTGATGCAGTCGGCGCTGATGAAGTGGTGCTGGGTCTTTCGGGCGGCGTTGATTCCTCGGTGGCGGCGGCGCTGATCCATCGTGCCATCGGCAAGCAGCTGACCTGCGTATTCGTTGACAACGGCCTGCTGCGCCTGAACGAGGCGGAGCAGGTGATGGCCACCTTCGCCAGCAGCCTCGGTGTGAAGGTGGTGCATGTCGATGCGCGAGCACAGTTCATGGGCCATCTCTCCGGGGTCACCGACCCTGAACAAAAGCGCAAGATCATCGGCCGCGAATTCGTTGAAGTCTTCCAGGTCGAAGCGGCGAAGCTGCCGAATGTAGAATGGCTGGCCCAAGGCACGATTTATCCCGACGTCATTGAATCGGCCGGCGCCAAGACCAAAAAAGCCCACACCATCAAGTCCCACCATAACGTCGGTGGACTCCCTGACACCCTGAAACTGAAGCTGCTGGAGCCGCTGCGCGAGCTGTTCAAGGATGAGGTGCGCGAGCTTGGCCTGGCACTGGGTCTGCCGCGCGACATGGTGTTCCGTCATCCTTTCCCGGGTCCCGGCCTGGGTGTGCGCATCCTCGGCGAGGTCAAGGCACAATATGCCGACCTGCTGCGAGCGGCTGATGCGATATTCATCGATGAATTGCGCGCTGCCGGCTGGTATGACAAGACCGCACAGGCCTTTGCCGTCTTCCTGCCGGTGAAATCGGTGGGCGTGATGGGAGATGGCCGTACCTACGAATATGTGGTTGCGCTGCGTGCCGTGCAGACTACCGACTTCATGACTGCGCACTGGGCCGAATTGCCATACAGCCTGCTGGCCAAGGTTTCCAGCCGCATCATCAACGAAGTTCGTGGTATCAACCGCGTGGTCTACGACATCTCGGGCAAACCGCCGGCGACCATCGAGTGGGAAT
>LNFM01005752.1_pt1 | contig 21074 bp, 18 predicted proteins | sample 596031 | NCBI WGS metagenome assembly LNFM01 (sample SAMN04254537, study PRJNA301005) | activated carbon metagenome | isolation source: dual media filters at the Ann Arbor, Michigan drinking water treatment plant | place: USA: Ann Arbor
GCTAAAGCCCCTTCCACGGGCTGTGCAGTTCCTGTGGGAGGGGCTTTAGCCGCGACTGACAACCCGCCCGCAGTGGCGCACGGCGGGGCTTACAGCGCTTTTTCAAACACCTGCGAGTTGCGCTGGTAGTTGTACAGCGAGGCGCGCGCTGCCGGCAGGCGATCAACGCTGCTGGGGGTAAAGCCGCGTTCACGGAACCAATGCGCGGTGCGTGTGGTGAGCACAAACAGGGTCTTCAGGCCTTGGGCGCGGGCGCGTTCTTCGATGCGTTCAAGCAGTTCATCGCCGCGTCCGCCGTGGCGGTACGCTGGGTTGACGGCCAGGCAGGCCAGTTCGCCGAAATCCGAGTCGGCAATCTGATACAGCGCGGCGCAGGCGATGATCAGCCCTTCGCGTTCGACGATGCTGAACTGCTCGATCTCGCGCTCCAGCACTTCACGCGAGCGGCGCACCAGAATGCCCTGATCTTCCAGCGGCGTGATCAGCTCGATCAGGCCGCCGACATCGTCAATGGTGGCTTCGCGCAGGGACTCAAACTGCTCCTGCGCGACCAGCGTGCCGTTGCCGGTGCGGGTGAACAGTTCGCTGAGCAGTGCGCCGTCTTCGCCATAGCTGACGATATGGCTGCGACGTACACCGGCCTTGCAGGCTTCGGCGGCGGCGTCGAGCAGTTCACCCTGGTAGCTGTTGCCCAGGCGTTGCAAATGCGCGGGCACTTGTTGCGGGCGCAGTTCGCGTACCAGTTTGCCGTGTTCATCGAGCAGGCCGCATTCGGCGCCGAACAGCAGCAGTTTGTCGGCGTCCAGGTCGATGGCCGCGCGGGTGGCGACGTCTTCGCAGGCCAGGTTGAAAATCTCCCCGGTGGGCGAATAGCCGAGCGGCGAGAGCAGCACGATGCTGCGTTCATCCAGCTGGCGATTGATGCCCTTGCGGTCGATGCGCCGCACTTCGCCCGTGTGGTGGTAGTCCACGCCATCGACCACGCCGATGGGGCGCGCGGTGACGAAATTACCGCTGGTCACGCGCAGGCGTGAGCCCTGCATCGGCGAGCGGGCCATGTCCATCGACAAGCGCGCTTCGATGGCAATGCGCAGATGGCCGACGGCGTCGATCACACATTCCAGGGTCGGGCTGTCGGTGATGCGCAGGCTGCGGTGGTAGCGCGGGGTCAGGCCGTTGCTGGCCAACCGTGCTTCGATCTGCGGGCGCGAGCCGTGCACCAGTACCAAACGCACGCCGAGGCTGTGTAGCAGCACCAAGTCGTGGACGATATTGCCGAAATTCGGATGGTCAACGCCCTCACCGGGCAGCATCACCACAAAGGTGCAGTCGCGGTGGGCATTGATATAGGGCGAAGCGTGGCGAAGCCAATTGACGTGGTCGTGCATTGCTTGAAGAACCTGTGTCGAAAACAGAACGCATGGAGTGGCGCGGTGCGCCAGACGAGGCAGCCGAGAGCGGTTTTATCGTCGCAGTTGGGGCAGCTTCACGCGTTCTCTCCTCGGGGTGAAACAGGGTCTTGGGTCTTTAGGCAGTAGTGATCAATCAGTTGGCGAAGCAGGTCAACTGTGGGCTGCAGGCGTGCTGTTTCGAGGTACTCGCCGGGCTGGTGGGCGCAGTCGATGTCGCCGGGGCCAAGCACAATGGTTTCGCAGCCAAGCTGCTGAAGATAAGGCGCTTCGGTGGCAAATGCCACCGCTGTGGCGCTGTGCCCGGTCAGGCGTTCGGCCACGCGCACCAGTTCACTGTCGGCGCTTTGCTCAAAAGGCGGCACGCTGGCGAACAGCGGCGCGTAATCAATTTTCACGTGATGCTGCTCGGCCAGCGGTTGCAGCTTTAGCCGAATGGCCGCGCGCAGGGCTTCGGGCTGCATGCCGGGCAGCGGGCGCAGGTCAAATTCCAGTGAGCATTGGCCGCAGATGCGGTTGGGGTTGTCGCCACCATGGATGCAGCCGAAATTCAGGGTTGGCTGCGGCACGCTGAATTGCGGGTTGTTGTATTCACGCTGCCATTGCGCGCGCAGGCCGCGCAGCTCCTGCATTACATCCTGCATGGCTTCCAGCGCGCTGTGCCCTAGGTTGGGGTTCGAGGAATGGCCGCTCTGCCCAAGAATGTCGATGCGCTCCATCATGATGCCTTTGTGCAGGCGGATCGGGCGCAGGCCGGTCGGCTCGCCAATCACCGCTGCACGGCCCAACGGTCGTCCAGCTTGCGCTAGGGCGCGAGCGCCGGACATCGAGCTTTCTTCATCGCAGGTGGCGAGGATCAGCAGCGGTTGTTTAAACGGCTGCGTCAGCAGCGGTTGCACGGCCTCGATCACTAGGGCGAAGAAACCCTTCATGTCGCAGCTACCCAAGCCCACCCAGCGGCCATCCACCTCAGTGAGTTTGAGCGGGTCGGTTTGCCACAGCGCGGCGTCGAACGGCACGGTATCGCTATGCCCAGCCAGCACTAAGCCGCCGGGGCCGGAGCCGTAACTGGCGAGCAGATTGAATTTGCCGGGGGCGACTTCCTGCGTTTCGCAGGTAAAGCCAAGATCACCCAGCCAGCTGGACAGCAGTTCGATGACCGCGCGGTTGGATTGGTCCCAATGTGCTTGAGTGCAGCTCACCGACGGCGCGGCGATCAGGGCAGCGAATTGCTCTTTGAAGGAAGGCAGTGGCATGGCGCGGTCTCCGCAGGCGATGGCCCATGATAGGGGCATCGCCTGCGCAGATGAAACCGCTACGGGCGTTTAGAGGAAAATGCCGCGCAGGATGAAGAAGAACACGATGGATAGCCCGGCACCCACTGGAAGCGTAATAAGCCAAGACATAAAAATCTTGCCGATGACGCCTAGGTTAAGTGCTCCAATTCCACGTGCCAGTCCGATACCGAGTACAGCGCCAACCAAGGTGTGGGTTGTTGATACTGGGAGGCCAATTGCTGAAGCACTGACGACTGTGCTGGCGGTGGCCAGTTCAGCTGCAAAACCACGACTAGGAGTGAGTTCGGTAATTTCTTTGCCGATGGTGGCTATCACTTTGTACCCGTAAGTGGCCAAACCAACGACGATCCCAATCGCGCCTAGGAGTAAGACCCAGCCCGGGACAGCAGATTTCGCACCAATGGCCATGTCGCCACCTGATTGAATGACTCCGACGATGGCGGCCAACGGTCCGACCGCATTCGCAACATCGTTGGCGCCGTGAGCAAATGCCATCGCACAAGCTGTAAACACCATCAGTACGGCGAATACCTTTTCTACGCTTGCGTAATGAAATTCTTTGTCGGCTTCTACATCGACCTTGATGCGACTGAGCAATGAAATGCCTAGCACCATCACCAGCACACCGACACCGACAGCGAGCAATAAGCTTTGATTGGTGCTGAGGTCCAAACCAATATGTTTAAGACCTTTTGTCAGTGTCATGAGTGCCACCATGAACCCTGTGGCAAACATGTACAAAGGTACAAATCGCTTGGCATTGAGGAACGGGTCATCGGTATTGATGATCAGTTTCTGCACACTCATGAACAAGCCGAACGCGACCAAGCCAGAGAGCACTGGGGTTACTACCCAACTGGCGACGATAGGCCCGACTGCCGACCACTGAACAGCCTCCATAGAAACGCCCACAGCAGCAAAGCCGATGACCGCGCCAACAATCGAGTGAGTTGTTGAGACCGGCCAGCCGCGACTTGTCGCGATTAACAGCCATGTGCCTGCCGCCAGTAGAGCGGACATCATGCCGAGTACCATCAGGTCAGGGCTAATAGCTTCGGCATCGACGATGCCGTTTTTGATGGTTTCGGTTACTTCGCCGCCCGCCAGATAGGCACCGGCAAACTCGAAAACCATGGCAATCATAATGGCTTGTTTGATGGTCAGCGCTTTAGAGCCAACCGAGGTGCCCATGGCATTGGCTACATCGTTGGCGCCCACGCCCCACGCCATGAAAAAACCAAAAAGACAGGCAAGCAGCAGCAACAGAGTGCCGTAGTCCGCAATTAGAGACATAAGTAGTTAATCCGTAGATTCCAGAAAGGACACTGGCGCTTAGCGCGCCAGCAGTTGTTCCAGTCGGTTGCCGACACGTTCGGCACGATCGGCCACGTCGCCGATCCATTCGATGATCTGATAGAGGAACATCACATCAACAGGCGGGAGATCCTTTTCCAGCTTGAACAGTGCGCGACGAACCTCGATCTGCATCGTGTCGGTGTCGCGTTCGATTTGCTCCAGTTCCGTCACCATGGACTCAACCAGCAGTGCTTCGCGGCCACCAAAGCCGGTCTCCAACAGCTCATCGAGCTCGTTCATGGCCTTCAGCGCTTGGGCACTGGCATCCACGGTGCGCTGTACAAAGGCGCGCATCAGGGGTTGTAGCGATGGTGGAATGACCATTTCGCGACCCAGCATCAGGCCGGCGATGTCCTTGGCACGGTTGGCAACTTTGTCCTGTACACTCAGCAGATCAAGCAGATCCGAGCGCGGTACGGGCAGGAACAGGCTCTTGGGCAGGTGCTGACGCACACTTTTCTTGAGCTTATCGGCCTCATCTTCGAGGCTGGCCATTACCTGTTGTACCTGTTCTACCTTGGCCCAGTCTTCAGCCATGACGGCCTCAAAGAACGGAACCAGATTCGCCGCACACTCATGGGCTTTGGCGTAATGCTTTTGCATCGGACCAATGGGAGAGCGACCGAACAGGCTGGCAAATGGATTGACTGGCATAGGGTGAACCCTGGTTTAAAGAAGGCGGCAAGTATACGGATCACTCCTGAGGCTCGCCAGCGCATGTCATCATACTGTCATATTTTTATAGTAGGCGTTGAATCCCATCACCATGAACAAAGAAACCGAAATCAAACTGCGCGTTAGCCGCGAAACCCTGGCCGCTCTGCGTGAGCACCCGCTGCTGAAAAAGCGCAACAAAAGCGGCTGGGAGCAACGCGAGCTGTGCAACCAGTATTTCGACACGCCGTCGCGTGATCTGGCCGCCGCCAAAGTGGCGCTGCGCCTGCGTCGTGACGGTGATCAGTTTATCCAGACGCTGAAAACCCGTGGCCAGAGCGTTGCGGGTTTGTCTGAGCGCAATGAGTGGGACTGGTACTTGAGCAAAGCCAAGCTCGACCTTAAAAAGCTGGATGACAGCTGCTGGCCGGCGGCCTTGGCTGAGCTGGACAAGACGCTGCTGCAGCCGATTTTCACCACCGACTTTATCCGCCAGCGTGCAGAAATTGCCTGGGGCCGAGGCAAAGCCAAGGTGGTGATCGAGGCTGCACTGGATTTGGGCAAGGTGATTGCCGGTGAGGGCGAAGAGGAAATCTGCGAGCTGGAACTGGAGTTGCGCCAGGGCGAACCTGAGGCGCTGCTGGAGTTAGCCTGCGAGTTGGCAGCTGATCTGTCCTTGATGCCGTGTGACATCAGCAAGGCGGAGCGCGGTTATCGCCTGTTTGATTCCGCCAGTTACAGCCTCAGCCTGCCGGCCCCTGAGCTGACGATAGAAACCAGCCTGGATGACAGCGTTGCCGCACTTGGCTGGCATTTACTCGGCAGCAGCCAGCGGTTGGCCGAGCAATACCGATTCAATGGCCATTGGCGCTTGCTGGCCGAGTGGCTGGAGCAGCTGATTGGTTTGCGTGCCTTGCTCGGCAGCCTCGGTCAGGCGGCTCCGCGCGCCAGTAGCCATGCGCTGCGCGAGTTGCTGGATGCTCTGCTGCTGGAATGGCGTCCACGCCTGCTGGCCGGTCAGGACGATGACAGCTTGCGCAAAAATGCCCCGGCACTGTTCGCCGCTGAGTTGCTGGGCAATCGCTGGGGGCTGTTCTCGTTGGGTCTGTCACGCTGGTTGCTGGCGCGCAGTTGGACGCAGGAACGCAACAACCGTGGCAATCGTCAGGGCGCTGCGCCGTTGGGTAACTGGCTGCCGACGTTGATTGCGGAAGAGGGCGCGGCCCTGCAACTGCGCCGTTATCAGCAGCAACCGGAAGACCTGGCCGAGCAGCTCCCCCGCATCGAGCGCCTGCTGGTTTGGCTGCGCCTGGCGCGCGAGGTGTTGGTGGACGTACCGGAAGTCGACCGCCTGTACGGTGAGCTGAACAAACTTATCGAACTGTCCAATCAAGCCATTGACCCCGAGGTGCTGGCGGCGCGCAAGGCGCAGCTATTGACCATCGGCTCGCTCAAGGCCTGGCGTCAGTTGGTCAAGTAAGCGCCCGGCCTTCTGTGGGAGGCGCTGGGCGGTATTCCGCTTTAGCGACGAGCCTGTTGTTCTTGTCGCGGCTGAAGCCCCTCCCACCTATCTGTTTTCACTCAACTGCCATCACGAAAGCGCGCCCACACGGCATCACGGGTCGCGCTGTGTTTTTCTGGCAGGGTTTCCAGCGGATGCAGGCGGCGCTTGGTGTCGCGATCCGGGTAAAGATCGGGTTGGTTGCGCAAGGCCTCGTCGAGAAACGCCCGCGAGTCGGCGTTGCCACTTGGGTAGAGGGTTTCGGCAGTGATCAGTGCTGCCACCTCAGGCTGCATCAAGTAATCGATAAACCGGTGCGCCAGATCGGCGCGCTTCGCGTTGCTGGGGATCACCAGGCTGTCGATAAACAGAATCGAGCCTTCGTCCGGCACCAAGAAACGCACCGGTTGGCCGGCATCGGCCGCCGCCAGTGCATCGCCGACCCAAGCCATGGCCACACACAGCTTGCCTTGGTTGAGGTCATTGATATAACGCTCGCTGTCGACATAGCGCAGGTTTGGCCGCAAACCATCCAGCACCTGGCTGGAGCGCTCAATGCGGCTCGGTGCGCTGCGCGCCAGGCTGCGGCCCTGATAGTTGAGCAGCAGGGTCAGGGTTTCATCCGGCGCGTCCAGCACGCTGATGCCGCAGCTTGCCAGGCGCGAGCTTTGCTCGGCATCAAACAGCAGGCTCCAACTGTTGGGCAGCGGGCCGCCGAATGCGGCTTCGGCCAGGGGTGTATTGATGGCTAAACCCACCGCTCCCCAGAGATAGGGCAGGGCGTGACGATTGGCTGGGTCGAGCGCGACCAGGGTGCTGAGCAGTTGTTTGTCCAGGTGCTTTCTGTGCGGCAACTGGGCGAAATCCAATGGCTGGATGATGCCCTTCTTGATCAGGCCGGGAAGGGCATCATGGGATGGCACCGCCACATCAATCGCTTCCCCGCTAGTCAGCGCTGCGTCCAGTTCTTCGGCCGTGCTGAAGGTCTGATAATCGACGCGAATGCCGGTTTTCGTTTCGAAGTCTTTGAGCACTTGCGGGGCGATGTAGTCGTTCCAGTTGTAGACACGAATCACCTCCTCGGCGCTGGCCACGAGCGGCGTGAAGGCAAGTAACAACGTGGCAAACAGGCGAGGCATGATGTTCTCCAGTGTCGGTGCTGCGCTCAGCAAAATCCGGGCAAACGCTGCCCGTGATCGCGTTGAGGGCGATTATTGGGCAGGGCGCGCAATGCGCAGGTGCAAGTGGCCATGGGCCTTAAGGTGACTGCCGTGTTTGGCCGTCGATAAAAAACGCCGGCTCAAAGGCCGGCGTTGGGTGACGCGTCAAACGGTGTGCAAGTACCAGTTGTATTCGAGGTCAGAGATCGAGTTTTCAAACTCGGCCAGCTCGCTTTCTTTACAGGCCACGAAGATGTCGATGTATTTGGGGTCGATGTAGCGCGCCAATACTTCGCTGTCGTCCAGCTCGCGCAGGGCATCACGCAAGTTGTTGGGCAGGCTCTGTTCGTTTTGCTCGTAGGAGTTGCCTTCTACGGGGGCGCTCGGCTCGATCTTGTTGGTCAAACCGTGGTGCACGCCCGCGAGCAATGCCGACATCAGCAGGTAGGGGTTGGCATCAGCCCCGGCTACGCGGTGTTCGATGCGCACGGCGTCGGCGGTGTCATTCGGCACACGCAGAGCCACTGTACGGTTATCGATACCCCAGCACGGCGAATTCGGCACGTAATACTGCGCGCCGAAGCGGCGGTACGAGTTGACGTTCGGGCAAAGGAACGCCATCGAGGCCGGCATGGTTTCCAGTACGCCGCCAATGGCGTGACGCAGGTGGTCGTTCTGCACCGGGTCTTCGCAGGCAAAGATGTTGTTGCCTTGCTTGTCGAGAATCGAAATGTGCACATGCAAACCGTTGCCCGCCTGATTGGGGTACGGCTTGGCCATGAAGGTAGTGTCCATCTCATGGTCGTAGGCGATGTTTTTAACCAGGCGCTTAAGCAGCAGCGCGTGGTCACAAGCTTTGATTGGGTCAGCGACGTGGTGCAGGTTGACTTCAAACTGCGCCGGGGCGCTTTCCTTGACGATGGCGTCGGCTGGGATGCCCTGCTCCTTGGCGCCTTCGAGGATGTCTTGCAGGCACTCGGCGTATTCGTCGAGATCGTCGATCAGGTAAACCTGGGTCGATTGCGGACGTTTGCCTGACAGTGGCGACAGCGGTGGCTGTGGACGGCCGTTCACGTTGGCCTGGTCGATCAGGTAGAACTCAAGCTCAAAAGCGGCACAAATGGTAAGGCCCAGTTCGTCGAACTTCGCTACCACCTGACGCAACACTTCCCGGGGGTCGGCAAAGAACGGCTGACCTTCCATTTCATGCATGGTCATTAGCAGTTGCGCGGTTGGGCGCTTTTGCCAAGGCTCATTGCTGAGGGTGTTGGGGATGGGGAAGCAGACCCGGTCGGCATCGCCGATATCCAGACCCAAACCGGTGCTTTCCACCGTCGAGCCGTTGATATCCAGGGCGAATAGAGAGGCCGGGAGATTAATGCCGCGCTCGTAAACCTTGTGCAGGCTCGCACGCTCGATACGCTTGCCGCGCACCACACCATTCATATCTGCGATCAGAAGGTCGACGAACAGGGCCTCAGGATGTTTCTTAAGGAACGCGTTCGCTTCGTTAAGCTGAACGGCACGCGGGGGTACCGACATGATGCAACACCTTTTTTGTTAAAAATATCAATCATGCAATTGCACGGGTGTGAGTCAATCTTAAACACCCATGACTGTCAAGGGAGGCGCATTTTGCCCCAAAAGAGGGCTTCGTGGCCAATTTTAGGGCATTACAGGGCATTACTGTCCTGCTGTAACCCTTGTCTACCGGGCTGCTCAGTGGGGTGTGTTCAATTTTTTACATGACTATTGTGAAAAAAAATGAACAAGGCTAAGCTCGGTCGAAACCCATAACAGCAATAAAACGGGTGTCTCATGTCTCGCCAGCCGATTATCGGCGTCAGTGCCTGTACTAAACAGATCGGGCACAACATCTATCACACAGCCGGTGATAAATACCTGCAGGCCATCATCCATGTGGTGAACGGTCTCCCGGTGATCATTCCAGCGCTCGGTGAGCAACTGGATCAAGCCTTTCTACTGCAACAACTCGATGGTCTGGTGTTTACCGGATCGCCGTCCAACGTTGAACCCCACCACTACGCCGGCGATGCCAGCGAGCCTGGCACAGCCCATGATGCGGCGCGTGACAGTACGACTCTGCCTTTGATTAAAGCAGCAATTGCCGCCGGTATCCCAGTGCTGGGCATTTGCCGTGGTTTTCAAGAGATGAATGTGGCCTTCGGTGGCACCCTTTACCAGAAGGTGCAGGAGGTTGCTGGCTACATGGATCACCGCGAGCCCGAAGGGCTGCCAGCGGATCAGCAATACGGTTTGCGCCACGCGCTGCATGTGCAGCCGGGTGGGCTGCTCGCCGGCATCGGCTTGCCGGATGAGATTCAAGTCAATTCCATTCATGGCCAGGGCGTTCAGCGTCTGGCGCCGGGCCTTCATGTTGAAGCACTGGCGCCTGACGGGTTGATCGAAGCCTTCTCCGTCAGCGGAGCCAAAACCTTTGCCTTGGGGGTGCAATGGCACCCTGAATGGCAGGTACGATCTAACCCGAATTATCTCGCCATCTTCCAGGCCTTTGGTGAGGCTTGCAGGAAGAAGGCGGGGCAACGCTGAGCCGACTATATATAAGTCGGTTCTCACCAACCCTGAGGTCTCTATGAGCACCAAACTAGACCAGCTTTCGAGCTGGCTGAAAGAACGCAAAATCACCGAAGTTGAATGCCTGATCAGCGACCTTACCGGCATTGCCCGCGGCAAGATTTCGCCGACCAACAAGTTCCTCGACGAGAAAGGCATGCGCCTCCCCGAGAGTGTGCTGCTGCAGACCGTGACCGGCGACTACGTCGAGGACGACATCTATTACGACCTGCTCGACGAGGCGGACATCGACATGTTCTGCCGTCCGGACGAGAACGCGGTGTTCATGGTGCCTTGGGCTATTGAGCCGACTGCGATGGTGATCCACGACACCTTCGATAAGCAGGGCAACCCGATCGAACTGTCGCCGCGCAACATCCTTAAAAATGTACTCAAGCTTTACGCTGACAAAGGCTGGAAGCCCATCGTTGCGCCGGAAATGGAGTTCTACCTGACCAAGCGCAACAGTGACCCGGACTTCCCGCTGGTCGCGCCAATGGGCCGTTCCGGTCGTCCGGAAGTGGGCCGCCAGTCGTTCTCGATTGATGCGGCCAACGAATTCGACCCGCTGTTCGAAGACGTGTACGACTGGTGTGAAATCCAGGGCTTGGACCTCGATACGCTGATCCATGAAGACGGCCCGGCGCAGATGGAAATCAACTTCCGTCACGGCGAGGCCCTGCACCTGGCCGACCAGATCACCGTGTTCAAGCGCACCATGCGTGAAGCGGCGCTCAAGCATGACGTGGCGGCCACCTTTATGGCCAAGCCGATTACCGATCAGCCGGGCAGCGCCATGCATATCCACCAGAGTGTGGTGGACATCAAGACCGGGCAGAACCTGTTCTCCAATGCCGATGGCAGCATGAGCGAGCTGTTTATGCACCACATCGGTGGCCTGCAGAAGTACATCCCTGAGTTGCTGCCGCTGTTCGCGCCGAACGTCAACTCGTTCCGTCGCTTCCTGCCGGATACCTCGGCACCGGTGAACGTCGAGTGGGGTGAAGAGAACCGCACCGTTGGCCTGCGCGTACCGGAAGCCACACCACAGAACCGCCGCGTGGAAAACCGCCTGGCCGGTGCTGACGCCAACCCTTACCTGGTGCTTGCCGCCTCCCTGCTGTGCGGCTACATGGGCATGGTCGACGGTCTGCAGCCGAGTGTCCCGGTCAAAGGCCGTGGTTATGAGCGTCGCAACCTCCGTTTGCCGATCACCATCGAGCACGCGCTGGAGCGCATGGAAGCCTGTAAGGACGCGGAGAAGTATCTGGGCGACAAGTTCATGCGTGGCTATGTCGCGGTGAAGCGCGCCGAGCACGAGAACTACAAGCGCGTGATCAGTTCCTGGGAGCGTGAGTTCCTGCTGTTGTCGGTTTGATAAATCGTTGGCTGGCGTGGGTGATCCCCGCGCCACTCAACCTCAGTATTTAATCGGGACGCCAACGGCGGCCCGCGTGAACAAGGTGTTGCAATGAAACCAGTGACCAACCCGAAAACCCGCGAGTGGCAGGCCATGAGCCGTGATCACCACCTCGCGCCGTTCAGCGATTTCAAACAGCTGGCGGAAAACGGGCCGCGCATCATCACCAAAGCCGACGGCGTGTACCTGTGGGACAGCGAGGGCAATAAAATCCTCGATGCCATGGCCGGGCTTTGGTGTGTGGCCATCGGCTACGGGCGCAAGGAACTGGCAGACGCTGCCGCCAAACAGATGCAAGAGCTGCCCTACTACAACATGTTCTTCCAGACGGCCACGCCACCGGCGCTGGAACTGGCCAAGGCCATCGCTGACCTGGCGCCTGCCGGCATGAACCATGTGTTCTTTACGGGCAGCGGTTCGGAAGGCAACGACACCATGCTGCGGATGGTGCGCCATTACTGGGCGATCAAAGGGCAGCCGAACAAGAAGGTCATCATCAGCCGGGTTAACGGTTACCACGGCTCCACCGTGGCCGGTGCGAGCCTGGGCGGCATGACCTATATGCACGAGCAGGGCGACCTGCCGATTCCGGGCATCGTGCACATCCCGCAGCCGTACTGGTTCGGTGAAGGCGGCGATATGAGCCCCGAAGAGTTCGGTATCTGGGCGGCTGACCAGCTGGAGAAGAAGATTCTCGAAGTCGGCGAAGACAAGGTGGCGGCCTTTATTGCCGAGCCGATCCAAGGGGCCGGCGGCGTGATTATTCCGCCAGACAGCTACTGGCCGCGTATCCGCGAGATTCTTGCCAAGTACGACATTCTGTTTGTCGCCGATGAGGTGATTTGTGGTTTCGGCCGGACCGGTGAGTGGTTCGGTAGCGATTACTTCGGCAACACACCGCACATGATGACCATCGCCAAGGGCCTGACCAGCGGCTACATCCCTATGGGTGGCCTGATTGTCCGTGACGACATCGTTGAGGTGCTCAACCAGGGTGGTGACTTTAACCATGGGTTCACCTACTCCGGCCATCCGGTTGCCGCAGCCGTGGCCCTGGAAAACCTGCGTATTTTGCGCGAAGAAAAAATTGTTGAACGTGTCAAAGCAGAAGCGGCACCGTATTTGCAGAAGCGTTTGCGTGAGTTGGCCGATCACCCGCTGGTGGGTGAGGTGCGCGGCGTCGGCATGTTGGGTGCCATTGAGTTGGTGCAAGACAAAGCCAGCCGTAAGCGTTTCGCCGCCGAGGTAGGTATCGGCATGATCTGTCGCGGTCACTGCTTCAACAACGGTCTGATCATGCGCGCCGTAGGCGACACCATGATCATTTCGCCGCCGTTGGTGATCAGTCACGCACAGATCGATGAACTGATTGAAAAGGCTCGTAAATGCCTCGACCTGACGGCCGCACAGGTACTCAGTTAAGGCTTGTAAACCTTTGGTTTCAGATGGGTTGGTCTGACCGTTGTCAACCGCAGGTGACCTTGCCAGACTGCGCCAATGCGCGTGTCAGGCTCACCGGAAGGTGCTGCTAACGACGCGCATCGTCCGCAAACGCCTACAACAACAGGAGCTGTACGCATGAAAAAATTCGGCAAAACCCTTCTCGCGTTGTCCCTTGCAGGGGCTGTAGTGAGTGCCGCACACGCGAATGACAAGGTCCTGCATGTTTACAACTGGTCCGACTACATCGCTGAAGACACCCTCGAAAACTTCCAGAAAGAAACCGGTATCAAGGTCGTCTACGACGTCTTCGACAGCAACGAAACCCTGGAAGCCAAACTGCTGGCCGGCAGCTCCGGTTACGACATCGTGGTGCCGTCCAACCCGTTCCTGGCCAAGCAGATCAAAGCCGGCGTTTACCAGAAGCTGGACAAGTCCAAGCTGCCAAACTGGGAAAACCTCGACAAGAACCTGCTCAAAGCCCTCGATCCGAGCGATCCAGGCAACCTGTATTCGATTCCTTACCTGTGGGGCACCATCGGCATTGGTTACAACGTCGACAAGGTTAAAGCCGCGCTGGGTGAAAATGCCCCGGTTAACTCCTGGGACTTGGTGTTCAAGCCGGAAAACATGGCCAAGCTGAAAGAGTGCGGAGTGTCGTTCCTCGATTCGCCGACCGAAATTCTCCCGGCTGCCCTCAACTACCTGGGCTTCAAGCCAGGCAGCACTGATGCTGGCGAGCTGAAGAAAGCCGAAGAGTTGTTCCTTTCGATTCGCTCCTCAACCGCCTACTTCCACAGCTCCAAGTACATCGGTGACCTGGCCAACGGCAACATCTGTGTGGCCATCGGCTATTCGGGTGATCTGTACCAGTCCAAGTCCCGTGCTGAAGAAGCTAAGAACGGCGTGAACATCTCCTACAGCATCCCGAAAGAAGGCGCTGGCAGCTTCTTCGACATGTTGGCCATCCCAGCTGATGCGAAAAACGTTGAGGCTGCTCACGTGTTCCTCAACTACCTGATGAAGCCAGAGGTTATGGCCAACATCACCAACTTTGTGCAGTTCCCGAATGGCAACGCCGCCTCCACGCCTCTGGTGGACGACGTGCTGCGTAACGACCCGGGCATATACCCGGACGCGGCGACTATGGCCAAGATCTACACCTTCCCAGACCTGCCAGCCAACGCGCAGCGCGCAATGACTCGCAGCTGGACCAAGATTAAGTCGGGTCGCTAATGGCTTAGCACTACTGAATGGGGCGAGGCGACTCGCCCCATCATTCCCACAACAATAAGGATGCACTCATGCGTCGTACTACCCTCCTGGCTGGCTTGATTGCAGCTGCCATCGGTGTTTCAGCTGCACAAGCAGCCGAGCGTCAGGTCAAGGTCTACAACTGGTCGGATTACATCGCACCAGACACCCTGGCCGAGTTCACTCAAGAAACCGGGATCAAGGTGGTATACGACGTCTTCGACTCCAACGAAACCCTCGACAGCAAGCTGGCCACCGGTCAGTCGGGCTACGATGTGGTCGTGCCTACTAACCACTTCCTGGCCAAGCAGGTGCGTGCCGGCACTTACCAGAAACTCGACAAAACGCTGCTGCCGAACCTCAAACACCTTGAGCCATCGGTCATGAAAAGCCTGGCAGCGGGTGATCCGGGCAACATCTATTCCGTGCCTTACATGTGGGGCACCAACGGCATTGGCATTAATGCCACCAAAGTCCGCGCCTTGCTCGGCGAGGACGTGCCGCTTGATTCCTGGGAGCTGATTTTCAACCCCAAAAATACCGAGAAGCTCGCCGAGTGCGGGATCTCTATGCTCGACTCCGGTGATGAAGTGCTGCCGCAGGTATTCACTTACCTGGGCATCGACCCGCACAGCACCAAGCGCGAAGACTTCGACAAAGCCAGCGCCCAGTTGATGCAGGTGCGTCCGCACATCACCTATTTCCATTCATCTAAATTCATTGCCGACCTGGCCAATGGCGACATCTGCATGGCGCTGGGTTACTCCGGTGACATTCTGCAGGCTGCTGCCCGCGCCGAGGAAGCCGGTAACACGGATGAAATCATCTACATCATCCCCACCCAAGGCACCACCATGTGGGCCGATCTGATGGCCATTCCGCGTGATGCCAAGAACGTTGAAGAAGCTCATGCCTTTATCAACTACCTGCTGCGTCCGGATGTGATTGCCAAGGTCACCGACTACGTCGCCTACGCCAACGCCAACAAGGATGCCACCGCCCTGGTTGACGAGAGCATCCGCAACAATCCAGGCGTGTACCCGGCCGATGACGTGCTTGCCAAGCTGTATGTCGCCGAAGAGCGCACCCCGGAAGTTCAGCGCTGGATGACCCGCGACTGGACCCGCATCAAAAGCGGGCGCTGAGTTCGAGCTTCTTTTCCTATAAAGTGCCGCCCTTTTTTGAGGCGGCCCACCTGATGAGGACTGCATTGTGCGTATTGCCCACGGGATAACCTTGCTCACGGCTGCGTTGTTGAGCCTGAGTAACACCGCCATGGCTGAGCCGACCGTCAAGGTCTACAACTGGTCGGACTATATCGGTGAAACCACCCTGGCCGACTTCCAGAAGGCCACGGGGATCACTCCCCTGTATGACGTTTTCGACTCCAACGAAACCCTGGAAGGCAAGCTGCTGGCAGGCCGTTCCGGTTACGACGTTGTGGTGCCGTCCAACCATTTCCTCGGCAAGCAGATCAAAGCTGGCGCGTTCCAGAAGCTCGACCGCAGCCAACTGAGCAACTGGGACAATCTGGACCCGGCACTGCTCAAGTTGCTGGAGGCCAATGATGCGGGCAACCAGTATTCGGTTCCCTACCTGTGGGGCACCAACGGCATCGGCTACAACGTGGCCAAAATTAAAGAAGTGCTCGGTGTCGAAAAAATCGACTCCTGGGCAACTGTGTTTGAACCGGAAAATATGCAGAAGCTCGCCACTTGCGGCGTGAGCTTTCTCGACTCGGCAGATGAAATGATGCCGGCCGTGCTCAACTACATGGGCCTGGATCCCAACACGCAAAATGCGGCGGACTACGCCAAGGCTGAGGCCAAACTGTTGGCCGTGCGCCCGCACGTGCGCTACTTCCACAGTTCCAAATACATTGGCGATCTGGCCAATGGTGATATCTGCGTGGCTGTCGGTTTCTCCGGCGATATCCTGCAGGCGGCTGACCGTGCTGAAGAAGCCGGTAAGGGCATCGAGATCGCCTACAGCATCCCCAACGAAGGCGCTAACCTGTGGTTTGACATGCTCGCCGTGCCGGCCGATGCGAGTAGCCCGAAAGAGGCTCACGCCTTTATCAACTACCTGCTCGAACCTGCGGTGATCGCCGGCGTGAGTGACTACGTTGGTTACGCCAACCCCAATATCAAAGCAGGCGAACTGATGGATCAGGACGTTCGCAATGACGAGTCCGTGTACCCGCCGCAAGCGGTGCTGGATAAGTTGTTCATCTCGGCGGAGTTGCCGGTAAAAGTACAACGTCTGATGACCCGTAGCTGGACCAAGGTCAAGTCAGGCAAATAACTTCAAGCGCCTGGCCAACGTGGTCGGGCGCTACTTTTGTGGGAGTTTTGGTAATGGCAGTTGCTTCCAGTGCCTATAAAAAGGTCCTCGAGGGTAATCAGCAACCGAAAGAGGTGCTGGTTAAGATCGAGCGTGTGACGAAAAAGTTTGATGAGACGGTGGCTGTTGAAGACGTCTCGCTGACTATCCATAAAGGCGAAATCTTCGCCCTGCTCGGCGGTTCCGGTTCGGGTAAATCGACCCTGCTGCGCATGCTCGCAGGCTTTGAGCGTCCGACCGAGGGTCGCATCTTCCTCGACGGTGTGGACATCACCGACATGCCGCCCTATGAGCGGCCGATCAATATGATGTTCCAGTCCTACGCCCTGTTCCCGCACATGAGCGTGGCCGACAACATCGCCTTCGGCCTCAAGCAAGACAGAATGCCCAAGGCGGAAATCGACGCCCGCGTTGAGGAAATGCTCAAGCTGGTGCACATGACCCAGTACGCCAAGCGCAAACCGCACCAGTTATCCGGCGGTCAGCGTCAGCGTGTGGCACTGGCCCGTTCCCTGGCTAAACGTCCGAAATTGCTCCTGCTCGACGAGCCCATGGGTGCTCTGGACAAGAAGCTGCGCTCGCAAATGCAGCTTGAGCTTGTCGAGATCATCGAGCGCGTCGGCGTAACCTGCGTCATGGTGACCCACGACCAGGAAGAGGCCATGACCATGGCCCAGCGCATTGCCATCATGCACTTGGGCTGGATTGCTCAGATCGGTAGCCCGGTCGACATCTATGAAACCCCGACCAGCCGACTGGTGTGTGAGTTTATCGGCAACGTCAACCTGTTCGAGGGCCAGGTGGTCGAGGACATGGAAGGCTACGCGCTAATCGCCAGCCCGGATCTGGAACGTAACATCTACGTGGGCCACGGCGTCAGCACCTCGGTGCAGGATAAGAGCATCACCTACGCCATCCGCCCGGAAAAACTGATCGTTACCACCGAGAAGCCGACCTGCGAGCACAACTGGTCGCGCGGCACCGTGCACGATATCGCTTACCTGGGCGGTCACTCGGTGTTCCACGTACTGCTGCCAAGCGGCAAAGTGGTGCAATCCTTCGTTGCCAACGCCGAGCGGCGTGGCGCACGGCCTACCTGGGACGATGAAGTATTCGTCTGGTGGGAGGACGATAGCGGGGTGGCATTGCGCTCATGAACATTATCCGAAGCATCAGCCGCCGCATGCCCAAGGGCCGGCACCTGGTAATCGGGGTGCCGTTCCTGTGGTTATTTATGTTCTTCATGCTGCCGTTCTTCATCGTTTTGAAGATCAGCTTTGCTGAAGCCGACGTGGCCATTCCGCCTTACACCGACGTGTACAGCTGGGCGGAAAACAAACTCACGGTGATCATCAACTTGGGCAACTACATCTTCCTCAGTGAAGATGCGTTGTACTTGGCGGCCTATTTAGGCTCGCTGAAGATGGCGACCGTCAGCACCGTGCTTTGTCTGCTTATTGGCTTCCCGATGGCCTATGCCATCGCCCGTGCCGATAAGGACAAGCAAATGGTTTTGCTGCTGCTGATCATGATGCCGACCTGGACGGCGATCCTGATCCGCGTTTACGCCTGGATGGGTATTCTCAGCAACAACGGCCTGCTCAATGGCTTTTTGATGTGGACCGGGATCATCAGCGAACCGCTGCAAATCCTGAACACCAACATCGCCGTGTACATCGGCATTGTTTACTCGTACCTGCCGTTTATGGTGCTGCCGTTGTTTGCCAACCTGGTCAAACATGACCAAAGCCTGTTGGAAGCTGCCGCCGATTTGGGCTCCAGCACGATCAACAGCTTCTGGAAAATCACTGTGCCGCTGGCCAAGAACGGCATCATCGCCGGTTGCATGCTGGTGTTTATCCCGGTGGTGGGTGAGTTCGTGATTCCTGAGCTACTCGGCGGCCCGGAAACGCTGATGATCGGCAAGGTGCTGTGGCAGGAGTTCTTCAACAACCGCGACTGGCCTGTGGCTTCCGCGTTGGCGGTGGTGATGCTGGCGATCCTGATCGTGCCCATCATTCTGTTCAACCGCAACCAAGCCAAAGAGATGGAGGGCCGGGCATGAAGCGTTTCAGTTTCTCAACCTTTATGCTGTGGGCCGGCTTGGCATTCATCTACCTGCCGATGCTGATTCTGGTCATCTACTCGTTCAACGCCTCGCGCTTGGTGACGGTGTGGGGCGGCTGGTCGCTGAAGTGGTACATCGGCCTGCTCGACAATACCCAGTTGATGAATGCGGTGATGCGCTCGCTGGAAATCGCTACCTACACCGCGATTGCTGCCGTAGCGCTGGGTACCATGGCCGCCTTTGTGCTGACCCGCGTGACGCGTTTCAAGGGTCGCACGCTGTTCGGTGGCTTGGTCACCGCACCGCTGGTCATGCCCGAGGTGATTACCGGTCTGTCGCTGTTGCTGCTCTTTGTGGCCATGGCGCAGCTGATCGGCTGGCCTGCCGAACGTGGCATTCTGACTATCTGGATCGCCCACACCACCTTCTGTTCGGCCTATGTGGCCGTGGTGGTGTCGTCGCGTCTGCGTGAGTTGGACCTGTCTATCGAAGAAGCGGCCATGGACCTTGGTGCCAAGCCGTGGAAGGTGTTCTTCCTGATCACCATCCCGATGATCGCGCCTTCGCTGGCGGCGGGCGGCATGATGTCCTTCGCCCTGTCGCTGGACGACCTGGTACTGGCCAGCTTCGTCTCCGGTCCGGGTTCGACCACTCTGCCGATGGAAGTCTTCTCTGCCGTGCGTCTGGGTGTGAAGCCGGAAATCAACGCCGTGGCCAGCCTGATCTTGCTGGCGGTGTCTTTCGCCACCTTCCTGGTGTGGTTCTTCGCCCACCGTGCCGAAGAGAAGCGCAAGAAAGCCTTGCAGCAAGCCATGGATGAAACCACCGGTGCCGCGCAGATGAGCGGTCCGGACAGCCGTCGCGATCCGTCTCAGGTTCACGCCTGATCGGTTAGCCACACTGTAACGCCGAGGGCGGTGTTCTGGTCGCAAGCGTGTTTCACGCCTGTTGCCGGAGCACCGCCCTCGGCGTTTCTGCTGCTTGCCTCAAATACCTGTGGCAGAGGCTGCTGCAGCGACATCCCTCAACCATGCAGCACGCGCGATTGAGCATGCTTTAGCCCGGCGCTTGCCCGTGGCGAAAGTCACGCGGGGTCACGCCTAGCCAGCGGCGGAAGGTGCGGCTGAAGTTGGAGGTGTCCTGATAGCCCAGGCGCTCGGCAATGGCTTCCACGCTCATGGCGCTGTGCAGCAACAACCAGCAGGCCAATTCTTCGCGCACGTTATCGAGCAACTGCTGATAGGTGACGCCTTCCTCACGCAGATGGCGGATCAAGGTGCGCGCGGCCATGCACTCCACCACCGCCATCTGCTCCAGGGTTGGATAGCGACCATCGCAGGCCAGCAGGCGCTGGTGAATACGCTGGCTGATGCTTCCGCCCTTCAACTGCTTGAGTTGATGCTCGCAATCGCGCAGTGCCAAGCGCTGTGCTTCGGCATCACTGGCCAGGCTGGGGCAGTCGAGCAAGGCCAGCGGCAGACGTGCTTGCAACGCGGGTGCCGCGAACTTCGATTGCGGGCACAACGCCAGATACGCCTCGGCCCACGGTGGCTCGGCGAAGGGCCAAGCAATGTTGATCTGCTCGCTCAATGCCTGACCACTGACGGTTTGCAGCAGATTGAGCATGCCCGCCACCATGTGCCCGAGTACGTATTCACGCACATCCTCGCTCTGCACGGTTTCATGCACGTGTAAGGTCAAATGCTCGCCCTGTTCGATGCTGAATGTGGCCAGGTTTTCGCGCAGGCTGGTAAAGCGCTGCACCGCCAGCAGCGCCTGTGCCACCGTCGGGCTGGCCATGGCGAGCACACCCAGCGCGCCGTGAGTCGACAACTGCGTGCTGGCCCCCACACGCAGCCCGAGCCAGGGGCACTGGCTCAACTCCAGGCCGCGGAGTATTAAGCGTCGGAACTGGGCAAAGTTAAGAAAGCGGTTGTCGCTGTGCAGCGCCGTCCAGTCCAGTCGCGTGCCTTCCAGAATCGCCTGCGGCTCAAAACCGCAGCGCCGTAAATCGGCACACAGCAGGCGTGCATACACCGGATGTACACAGGGTTGCAGCCAGGCTTGGGCGTCTGACATGGGGCGGCTCCGCAGAGGTGGGTAATCGCAAATGGCCACGCGGGGTGCGCGGCGTTGTGGCTGCACAATTGATCATTTGCGCTGTTCAAAGCACCCCGACATTTAGCTGGGATCTGCACAATCCAGCGTGAGTTGGCACCATATGACGATTATCTGCCCGCGTAAACGGTATTGTCCGACAATCCTGGCGGCGCATGCTTGGCGCATAACAAAACCAAGGAGATTCGTATGAGTGCCGTTATGCCCAATGCCATCGCTGACGAAGCGGGTTACCGCGACCGTAAGCGCTATGCCTGGTTTCTGTCGGTGTTTGCACCCGTGGCCGTGATCGTCGGCCCGATGGCACATCTGCTCGGGGCCACCAGCCAGCTGTGGTTTTTTGCCCCATTGGCCTTTTATTACCTAGGGATGCTCTGAAGTAGCCCTGTATTTCCGGCCGACTTCAGCTCTTGCCGATTTTAAAAGCGGCGATTCGACCAAAACCGATCAAGTCATCC
>LNFM01012691.1_pt1 | contig 21074 bp, 20 predicted proteins | sample 596031 | NCBI WGS metagenome assembly LNFM01 (sample SAMN04254537, study PRJNA301005) | activated carbon metagenome | isolation source: dual media filters at the Ann Arbor, Michigan drinking water treatment plant | place: USA: Ann Arbor
GACGACGACCTGCTCGCCGCGATCGATTCGGGCCATCTCTCCGGCGCCGCGCTCGACGTGTTCAACACCGAGCCGCTGCCCGACACCCATCCCTACTGGACGCACCCCAAGGTGAAGGTGACGCCGCACATCGCCGGCGCCACCAACCCGCGCACCGCCTCACCCGGCGTGATCGAGAACATCAAGCGCATCCGGGCCGGCCAACCGCTGATCAACACGGTCGACCCGGTGACTGGGTACTGAGCATCACCGAGTCGAATCCGATCAGACCGGCCGCTCAATACACACAAACCTCATCCTCGGGAGGCTGCAAAGCAGCCGTCTCGAAGGATGGGTAACAACGTGGTGGGCGTGCCCACCCTTCGAGAGGCGGTCCTTGCGGACCGCTCCCCAGGGTGAGGTCTTTGTCTGAAGCGGAAGTTTTCGATCACTTCCCGAATTTGTCGGCGATCGTGCGGTAAATCGCGCGCGCAACCTGGGCTTCGCCGCCTTCGGGACGACCGGGCCGGCTCGAGTTGTTCCAGGCCATCATGTCGAAATGCGCCCACGGCACGTCGTTGGGCACGAACTCCTTCAGGTAGAGCGCGGCAGTGATCGCGCCGCCGAAGGCGCCGACCGAGACGTTGTTGATGTCGGCCACCTTGCTGGCCAGCATCTGGCGATAGGGCGCGAACAGCGGCATCCGCCACATCGGATCGGTGATCTGTTCGCCCGCCGCGATCAGAGCATTGGCCAGCTTGTCGTCGTTGCAGAACAAGGCCGGCAGGTCGGGCCCCAGCGCCACGCGGGCCGCACCCGTGAGGGTCGCGCAATCGATCATCATGGCGGGCTTCTCCGAAGCGCCCTCGTCCAGCGCGTCGCACAGGATCAGGCGTCCCTCGGCATCCGTGTTGCCGATCTCGACCGTGATGCCCTTGCGCGTCCTGACCACGTCCATCGGCCGGAACGCGTTGCCAGAGACGGAGTTCTCGACCGCCGGCACCAGCACCCGCAGCCGCACCCGCAGGCCCGTCGCCATGATCATCGACGCCACCGCCAGCACCGTGGCCGCACCGCCCATGTCCTTCTTCATCATCAGCATGCCGGCCGCCGGCTTGAGGTCGAGGCCGCCGGTGTCGAAACACACGCCCTTGCCGACCAGCGTCACCTTGGGATCGCTCGCCTTGCCCCAGGTGAGGTCGATCAGGCGCGGCGCGCGCACCGAGGCGCGGCCGACCGCGTGGATCGTCGGATAATTCTGCTTCAGGAGATCGTCGCCCACGATCACCTTGATTTTCGCCTTGTGCGCCCTGGCGAGCTTCTGGGCCGCCGCAGCCAATTCGGCCGGCCCCATGTCCGACGAGGGCGTGGTGATGAGGTCGCGCGCCATCGAGATCGCCTCGATCGTCGCCGTCGCCCGCTTCTTGTCGGCGCCCGCGGGCCACACGAAGCGCGGGCCTTCCTTGCCCTTGGTGGCGCGATAGCGCTCGAACTTCCAGGCGCCGAGGCCGATCGCCACGGCCACATCGGTCATCGACACCGGCGCGGTCTTGCCTTCCAGCCGCCAGGTCGCCACCGGCAGCTTCGCGGTAAGCGCACCGAAATCCCACAGGGTCGGCGCGTCCGGAATCACAAGCACTGCACCGGCCGCCTTGCCGTCGCGCCCTGGCAAAACCGCGACATCGGCCGGCGATCCGGCGAGTCCGAGCGATTCGACCCAGCCACGCGTGGCGCCGGACTGGGCCTTCAACCAGGCGCCCCATTTCGATCGAGCAACAAACTGCAGGGGGAGAGAGGAAGAAGAACGGTCGACGAACGGCAGCGACATGGCCATGCTCACAAACATCAAGAGAGCGATTACATTGCCGGTCAAACTCCATGGCTGGCAAGGAGGGCGTAGATGGCCGAATTCACTGTCGTGATCGGCAACAAGAACTATTCGTCGTGGTCGCTGCGCGGCTGGCTGATGGCCAGGATCGCGAATATCGACTTCGACGAGATCGTGATACCGCTCGACCGGCCGGAGACGCAGGCGGCGATCCGCAAGCACTCGCCCTCGGGCCGTCTCCCGGTGCTGCTGCATCGCGGCCTCGCGGTATGGGATTCGCTCGCCATCGCCGAGTATCTCAACGACATGAAGCCCGAAGCCGGTCTGTGGCCGCCCTCAGCCGCGGCTCGCGCTCACGCCCGGTCGATCTCGGCGGAAATGCACTCAAGCTTCCCCGACCTGCGCAACAGCATGCCGATGAACATCCGTGCTTCCTATCCCGGCATGGGCATGACGACAGGCACCCGCGCCGACATCGAGAGAATCACCTCGCTCTGGCGGGATTGCCGCAAGCGCTTTGCCGGCGCCTTCCAGAAGGACGATGGCTTCCTCTTCGGCGCGTTCGGCGCGGCCGATGCAATGTTTGCGCCCGTGGTGACGCGCTTCAAGACCTACGGCGTCACGCTCGACACCGACGCCGACGCCTACTGCACGGCGGTGCTGGGGCATCCGGCGATGAAGGAATGGATCGACGCGGCCCAGCACGAACCATGGCTGATCGATAGCTATGAGCTGAAATAGCCCGTCGGCCGAACGCGCGTCAGGTGCTCTTGCGGCGCGCGGTCTTGCGCGTTGCCGTTTTCTCCGCTGCCGTCTTGCGCTTGGCGGTTTTGCGATTGGCCGGCACTTTCTTGCCCTTGGCGCGTGCCTCGGAAAGGCCGATCGCGATGGCCTGCTTTCGACTGGTCACGGTGCCGCCCTTGCCGCCGTGACCGCTCTTGAGCGTGCGCTTCTTGCGGCGGTGAAGCGCGCTCTTCACCTCCTTGCTGGCGCTGCTTGAGTATTTCGCCATCGGGGGTCCTCCTGTCTTTGGCGGTGGTTATGCCTGCGTGTTGCCCTGCAGCGCGGAGTCCTTGGTCGAAATGGCTACGGAAGCCCTGCCGGCCACCGGGTCCCCGGCCCCTTCCTCGGGCGTCAGGAACAGCCGCCAGCGGCGAGCGGCGACGCCGAACTCACGGCGGCTGGAATAGACGGCGAGCGACGGCGCCAGCAGGAGGCCAGCCACCACCGGCAGCAGCCAAGGGAGGAATGCCGGCGCCCAGCTCCCGATGACCAGCACGGCAACGGTGCCCAGCATCATCTGGCCGAGATGCCGCTCCAGCGCCGTGTCCCATTCCATGCCCCGATCGCCACGGGCCTGCGGTGGCCAGCCAACGGCGCGCCCGGCGAGAATTCCCAGCACGAACACCGAGTGAAACAGCATCATCACCGGCGCCAGCAGCATGGAGAAGAGCGTCTCGAGCAGCACGCTGACCGTCATTGCCATCCGGCCGCCCTGGACCCGCGAGGACCCGCCGAGACGCAGCGCGAGCGCCAGCAGTTTGGGCAGGAACAGCAGGGCCGCCGTCAGGACGAGGAGCCCGTGGACGTGGCCGGTATTGTATTGCGGCCAGTTGGGGAAGAGCGACGGCACGCGGCCGAAGTAGGTCGGGCCGACGATTTCGTGCTCCAGCACGATGGCCGCACTCAGCAGCAGGGACCCCAGCCACAAAGGCGAAGCCAGATAGCCCATGATGCCCATCACCAGGTGCAGGCGGCTCATCCAGTGCAGGCCACGCGCGCCCACCAGCCGCGCATGCTGCAGGTTGCCCTGGATCCAGCGCCGGTCGCGCACGGCATAGTCCACGACGTTCGAGGGCAGTTCCTCGTAGCTGCCGTTGAGGGTCGGCAGGCTCCACACGAACCAGCCGGCCCGCCGCATGAAGGCTGCTTCGACGAAGTCGTGACTGAGGATCTCGCCGCCGAGGGGCGCCTGGCCGGTAAGCACAGGCAGCCGGCAATGATCGGAGAAGGCCGCCACGCGGATGATGGCGTTGTGACCGAAATAGTTCGCCTCGCCCTTCTGCCAGAAGGCATGGCCCGTCGCGAGCATGCCGCCATAGACACGCGCGGAGAACTGCAGGACGCGGGCGAACAGGGTTTCGCGCCCCATGGGCTCGGCATGGGTCTGCACCATGCCTGTGCGCGGGCTGGCCTCCATCAACGCCGCCAGCCGCACCATCGTATCGCCGGACATGAGACTGTCGGCATCGAACACGATCATATGGTCGAAGCGGCTGCCGTGACTGTCGAGCCACTCGGCGATGTTGCCGGCCTTGCGTCCGGTGTTGGCGGTCCGGCGCCGCCAGTGCAGCCGCTCACCAATGCCGAGGCGCTGACGCAGCACCTCGATGCCCTTCTCTTCTTCAGCGGCGATCGCATCGACCGTGGTGTCACTCAGGACGAACAGCGCAAAGGCACCCGCCTGGCCGGTGGCTTCCAGCGACCGCCATGTGGTCTCCAGCCGTGCAAAGACTTCATCCGGCTGCTCGTTGTAAACGGGAACGAGAATGGCCGTGCGGCCGCGCAGTTCCGGCACGGCGCCATCGCCCGGGCCGACGCGCGACAGCGAGAGCGGATGTAGGCCGAGCGCGTTCAGCAGGAAGCCCAGGATGGCCGCCCAGAAAGAGAGCGCGATCCAGGCAAAACTCAGCGCAAAGAACGCGAGCAACGCGATCGCGAGGCCCAGAGGCACCTGAGGACCGAGGGCCATCGCCAGCAGGTGAACGCCGGCGGTCGCCGTCATCAAGACCGCCCCGATCAGCACGAGCCGCCGCCAGCCGGCGCCCGTGGCATGGCGATCGAGATTCCAGTGCGGGTCGCGGGATCTGTCAGACATTGGAGGCGCCCTCCTCACGGGCGAAGCACGATGGTGAAGGTCTCGCTCAGCCGTTCGCCGCCGACGGTGAGATGCGCCCTGATGTCGGCCGGGCGGCGACCGTCCAGTTCGACATCGAGGAACAGCCGGCGGTTGGTCGAGCCGGGCGGCCGATCGATGTCGGCCCGCAGGAATCGACCGGACGATACGGTGACGTTGGACTCGACGAGCCGTTCCGCGTCGAGGGTGGACAAAGCGTCGCCCTCGAACTCCACGACCAGCCGCCGCGCCTTCGAGTTGCCCTCGATCGGCCCCTGCCGGGTGGCGATCACGCGCGCCAGAGGCGAGAGGGCCGCGTCGTCGGCAAGAGCGGAGATGCGATACCGGTATTCCAGCGCGTGCCCCTTGGAGACGGGCCAGCGCGAGACCCAGAACGCCACGATATTGTCGTGGTACTCCGAGGGCGTGGGGATCTCGACGAGCCGGACCTCGCCCTCGCCCCAGTCGCCTTTCGGCTCGATCCAGAGGCTGGGCCGAGACTGATACTGGGCCACACCGTCCTGATACCGTTCAAAACGGCGCTCCCGCTGCAGGAGCCCGAAACCGCGCGGATTGTTGTCGACAAAGGTGGAGACCTGGAGCGTTCCCGGATTGCCGAGGGGGCGCCAGATCGGTTCGCCCCCGCCCGTCAGCACCGCCAGTCCGTCGGAATCGTGCACTTCGGGCCGGAAGTCGTCGCGCCACGGTCCGGACTTGCCCGAGAGGAACATGCTCGTGAGCGGGGCGATGCCCAGCATCGACACGCCATGACGCAGGAACAGTCTGGCATCGACATCGACCGTCGTCCGCGGCCCCGGCGTCACCACGAACGCATAGGCACCGCTGGCCCCGGGGGATTCGAGGAGCGCGTAGATCGTCACCGACGCGTCGCCCGGCGCCGGCTCGACCAGCCAGAATTCGCGGAACTCGGGAAACTCCTCGGACCGCGGCTGGGCGGTGTCGATCGCCAGGCCGCGCGCCGACGCACCATAGGTCTGGCCCTTGCCGATCGGCCGGAAGTAGCTGGCCCCGAGGAAGGAAGCGATCTCGTCGAAGCGCTCGCCGTGCAGCGGATAGGTGATCTTGAAGCCGGCAAATCCGACGCTGGCCGGCGTCCGACCGCCGCCGAAGTCGAAGAGCGACGGCGACGGCGCCAGCGTCGACACGTGCCCGCCGGTCCGCGCGATGACGTTCAGCTTCACGGGCGTCTGGTAGAGAAAGCCCGTCGGGAAGAACTCGACCCGGAAGTCGCTCCCGCCCTCGCGCCACAGCGTCGATCCAGGCCTGAATCGGATGCCCCGATAGGCGTCGTAGCCGAGGCTCACCGTCCCGGGGTTGGGGGCTTCCTTGCGGTAGGGCTGGGACGCCGACGCCTGCGCGCGATTGACCAGCGTACCGAAGAAGTCCTGCGCATCGGCCGGCGATGCGCCCATACCGACATAGACGATAAGAAGTGCGAACAGTCTGAGCACGGCAACCCTTGAGGATCGAAGGCGCGCGTCCGTCGCGTCGCGCGCTGCCGCAACGCAACGACCGGAATCGCGGTTGCTGCACCGGAGCGGAGGCACGCCATCGGTACGCCACGGCACGCGAACGCCCCCTTAGAAATAATGAAGGAACAGAAATCGACGGGCGCACGTTGGCGGCCTGCAACCACCCCGGCGTCTCGCCGGGGAAGAGATTGCCGAGGGAGTCTACGAATGTCCGACACGCCAAACGCCAACGCGCCGAGGGAGACCAAGCCGGATCTCGGCGCCGCCGTATCCGAGATCAAGAATGCGCTTACGGGAAAGGCCGAGGAGCTGGCCGGGCGCTCCGCCGAGACCGGGGCGGATGCCGTTTCCGCGCTCGGCAAGACGGCCGCCACGCTCGCCGGGAGCTTGCAGGACCAGTCCCCGGCGGTCGCCGACTATGTCCGCTCGACCGGTCAACGGATCGACCGCCTGGCTGACGACCTGCGCGACAAGTCGGCGGGAGAGCTTCTGACCATGGCCACCGACTTCGGCAAGCGGCAGCCGCTCGCCTTGCTGGCCGGCTCGGTCATCGTGGGCTTCGCCCTGTCGCGCATCGTCAAGGCCGGCATGGGCGCCTCGACCGAAGCAGCCGGACCCCGGGCGAACGAGCCCAACGTCGGCCGCATCGACGTCTAGGAGGGCTGCATGAACACCACCGAAAGGCCGGGCGTCGTTGCCCTGGTGACGGACGCGCTGGGACGAAGCGCCGACCTCATTCAGACCGAGATCCGTCTCGCCCGGGTCGAACTGGGGGAGAAAGCCGAGGCGCTGCGAACCAGCCTCGTCAGCGGCATCGTCATGATGCTCGTGGGCACCGTCTTCATGATCGGCGCCCTCATCCTGGTCCTCCAGGCGCTCGTCGCCGCCCTGATCGAAAGCGGCGTCACCCCCGCCGTGGCGATCCTGATCGTCGCCGGCGGATCGGCAGTGGGCGGCATCGTCGTCCTGATGGCCGGCAAAAAGACGCTCGGCGCCGTCGATCCCACACCGACCCGCACCATCACATCCCTGAAGAACGACGCCCGCATGGCGAAGGAGAACCTGACATGAGAGAGAGCGCCCAACTCCAACGCGAAGCCGAGGCCCAGCGCGCCGGCCTGTCCAACACCCTCGGCCAGCTGCGCGAAGGCATGACCACCTCCGCCCTCTCGGCCGAGCTGGTCGGCGTTCTGCGCGACAGCAGCCTCTCGGTGGTGAAAAGCCTGGCCGAATCGGCCCGCACCAATCCCGGCGCGGCCCTGCTGATCGGCGCCGGCCTGACCATGATGCTGACGCGCACCACCGGGGCCGACGTGATGGCGACGGCGACTTCCGCGCTCAAGACCGCGACGACCGTCGGCACCGACGCCGCCACGGCGGCGGCCGGAAAGGTGAAGAGCGCCGCCGGCACGGCGGCCGACACCGCCAAGTCCCTCGCCGGGCAGGCAACCGACAAAGTCGCGGGAATGGCCACGAAAGCCGAAAAGCTGGCGCTCGATACGGCGGCTTCCCTGACCGATCAGGCCAAGGGAGCGGCCGACGCCGTCCGCGGCGCAGCGGGCGAGCAGGGCGACCATGCCAAGCGGCTGGTCGAAGAGGGCAAGGAGACGGCCGAGCATCTCAACCAGGATGCATCGAAGCTCGCCGCCGATACCCGGCAGGCCGTCACGAAGCTCTTCGAGGAGCAGCCCATCCTCGTCGCCGCCATCGGGACGGCGCTGGGTGCCCTGTTCGGCGCGGCGCTCCCGGTGTCGCAGGCCGAGCGTCAGGTGCTGGGCAAGGTTGGCGCCGAGGCGATCGACAAGGGTCGCGACGTCCTCGAGACCGCAAAGACCGCCGTCGGCGAGCAGATCGCCGACGCCCATCTCGGCGAGAAGGTCGGCGACATGGCCGGCAAGCTCGTCGATTCGATGGTGCCCACTTCGTCTTCCCGTTCCGCCTGATCCGATACCGAAGGAGTTACCATGCCCGCCAAACAGGATGCCGTCGCCCTGCTGAAGGCCGATCACCGCAAGGTCGAAGATTTGTTCGCGAAGTTCGAGAAGGCCAAGGGTCCGGAGCGCAAGCAGAGCCTGGCGACACAGATCTGCACCGAGCTCACCGTTCACGCGATCATCGAGGAGGAGATCCTCTATCCCGCCAGCAAGGGCGAAGTGGAGGACGATCTGCTCGATGAGGCCTATGTCGAGCACGACGGCGCCAAGGTGCTGATCGCCGAAATCTCGGCCGGCTCGCCCGACGACGAGTTCTACGACGCCAAGGTCAAGGTCCTGTCCGAGATGATCAAGCATCACGTGAAGGAAGAAGAGCGCCCCGGCGAGGGCCTGTTCGCGCAACTGCGCAAGGCCGGCGCCGACCTCATGGGCCTCGGGGAGCACCTGAAGGCACGCAAGCAGCAGCTCATGGCCGAGTTCAAGAATGCGGAGCTGCCGCCGCCCGAGACACGCAGCTTCACGGGCCATGAGCTGGTCCAGAGCAAGCCGCTCGAGGCGACCACCTGATCGGGAAGCCCCCCGTTCGTCTCCGCACAAAAAAGCCCGGCGAAGCGATTCGCCGGGCTTGTTGCAGGGAGACTGACTAGCGTCTCACGCTCAGGAATTCGGCTTGGGCAGCGATGTGGGGCTGATCCGAAGGATCTTGTAGCCCACCTGCTCCAGTTTGACGGCCTCGGCCTGGGCTTCCACCAGGCTCGAATAGCCGATGCCGATTTCAGATTGGGTGCGCGGGTCCACCGTCCACACCATGTGTTTGCCGAATGCTTCGTTGCTCATTAAGCCTTGTACAGGTCTTTGGGCCGCGAGTCCGAAGCTTGTTGTGTCGCACTCAGTGCGCGAGCAGAAGCGGCATGGGACATGAAGCGATCACCTTCGCCGTCGCGCCGCCGAGGCCCAGGAAGTTCGACAGGCCGCCATGCCCGTAGGCGCCCATGACCAACAGACCCGCACCCCTTTCCTTGGTGTATTCCAGCAGCGCGCGGCCCCGGGCGCGGCCCGACACCTCGCCGGAATCCATCGTTTCGACGGCCGCGGCGATGCCGTGGCGGCCGAGCGTGCGCACCAGGAACGGCGTGCCGACAGCATCGGGCGCCGCGCCGGCCACCAGAACCGTCACCTTCTGCGCCTTGGCGAGAAACGGCATTGCATAGCCGACGGCCCGCGCCGCCTGCGCGCTGCCGTTCCAGGCGACGACGACCGACGAGATCGGCCGGTGATCGGCATGCGGCGGCGCGATCATCACGGGTCGCGCGCATTCGTACAGCGCGGCGTGAACGGTCTCGGGGGCGATGTTCTCGGGATCGCCGCCGGGACGCCCCAGCAGCAGCAGGCTCGACTCGCGGCCCATGGCGACCAGCCGCGCGCGCTTCAGGCCGGGGCCGCTGAAGGTCGCGCCGGCGAGTGGCGCGATCAGCTCGCGGTAAGCGCGCTCGGACTCGCGGGCGCGTGCCTCGACGCGAGTGTCGGAATCGGTCTTCAGGAAGGGCATCGACTGAAGCGCGATGTCGGCGTCGCCGCGGCGGGCCTCCGAGAAATGCACCGCATCCACCGTGGCGTCGAACAGCGCCGCGACGCGCGCAGCGAGGCGGAACGACAGGACCGCATCGGGGCCACCTTCGGATATCGCCAGAATGGATTTGTACACGCGCCGTCTCCCCCGCCATCGTCGGCAGGGAATTAGCACAGACCGGGCATCACCGGGCACACCGAAGGCTGCCGCGATCCACCGTGCCGCGCTTGAAGTCCTCGACCAGCGCCGCGGCGATGGTCCGGTTGAGAAGCGCCGTGGGGTGGCCATCGTCGGCGATGTAGAACCGATCGGCCGGCTGCGGCAGCAGGCTATTGACGTCGAGGACCTGGACGTCGGCCTTGCACAGCAAGGGCACCATCATGTCGCGCCAGCCCGCGAGATCGCCGTGCCAGGTCTCGCCGGAATAATAGAGCACCACGAGTCTGGCGCCGTAGTCGGCGGCGAGCTTCGCCTTGATCTCCTGCAGGATGCGGACGAACAGGCGCCGCTCGCCGGGTTCGTCGACCTCGAAGGCCTTCCAGGCGAGCGCGAAGAGGCGCGAGCCGACGATCAGCGATTCGACGAAGTCCGACGGATGCACCCAGGTGCCCCGCGCCACCAGCCGACCGTCCCGTTCGACGACGTAGCGCGGGCTGTCGTGCAGCCACTGGACCCGGCCGGCCACACGCAGCACATGGTCGTCGACGATCGACAGCACCGCCCAGGGAAAGCGCTGATGACCCGATCGCAGCGGTTCGCCGATCTCGAGCTGGCGCAGCACCTGATGAATGCCGTAGCCCTTCACCGCGAGGTTCACCGGCTGCAGCTCCGCGCCCGACTCCTCGCGCAGATACCAGGCCAGCGTCTCGTCGTCGGGCAGGCCGCTGCCGAAGGCAAAAGAATCGCCCAGGATCAGCACCGGTGTATCTCCGGCGGGTTTCCTATCCGGCGGCAGGGCGCGGAAGCCGTGGACGTCGGTCGTGTAGGTGACATCGTAGATCGTGCGCCCGTTCTTGACCGCGGTCGCGCGCGCCTTGCGGTCCGGCGACAGGCGATAGGCGAGGGCCGGATCGGGCACGATCAGCGGCTCCAGCGTCGTCTCCAGTCCTCGCCGGAACTCGGAGAGGTCGCGATCCTCGACGTAGCGGTTCATCAGATCGCTGCGCAGCAGCAGCTCGCCGGCGAAGAGGCCGACCGAAACCGTGAACAGGAGGAGCGAGAGGCTTCGAAGCCGCGGCGCAGCCGCCAGCATCAGCAGGAACCAGACGATGAGGAGCGCCATCACCGCCCCCCAGAAGCCGAGGGCGGGAACGACGATCAGAAAGAAAAGCGCAGCGACCACCGCCCTCCACAGAGGAGGGCGGCTCGCGGGTTCGAGGTCCGGTCGGCGCGGCCTCAGCCGTCCACCTTGGCGCCGCTCGCCTTGACGATGGGCGCCCACACCGCGATCTCGCTCATGATGCGGTCCTGCAGGCCCTTGGGCGACATTGGCCACGGGTCGGTGCCGAGGGCGGCGAACTTGGCCTTCACGCCGGCATCCTCGAGTGCCTTGATGCCGGCGGCCGAAAGCTTGTCGACGATAGGTTGCGGCACGCCCGCCGGGCCGCCGAAGCCCATCCAGACTTCCACGACGTAGTTCGGCACGAATTCGATGATCGCTGGCACATCGGGCGCGGCCTTGTTGCGCTCGCGGCTGGTCACCCCCAGCGCCCGCAGCTTGCCGGCCTGCACATGCGGGAAGCAGCTCGGCATGTTGTCGAACATGATGTGGACGTTGCCCGCGATCAGGTCCTGTACCGCGCCGGCGCTGCCCTTGTAGGGGACATGCAGCATGTCGGTGCCCGTGAGCTGCTTGAACATCTCGCCGGCGAGATGAATCGTGGTGCCCGAACCTGACGAGGCCATGTTGTACTTGCCCGGGTTGGCCTTCAGCAGCGCGATCAGTTCCGGCACGGTCTTGGCCGGCACGCTGGGATGGACCACCAGCATGTTCGGCCACACCGACATGCCGGCCATCGGCGAGAAATCCTTGGCCGAATCGTAGGGCAGCTTGGCGTAGAGCGCTGGCGCCATGCAGAACATGGAGATGGTGACGAGGCCGATCGTGTAGCCGTCGGGGGCTGCCTTGGCGATCGCGTCGGTGCCGATGGTGCCGCCGCCACCCGCCTTGTTGTCGATCAGAACCTGCTGGCCGAGAATATCGGACACCTTGGCCATTACGATGCGCGGCGTATAGGGCACGATGAACTTGATCGGCTTGCTGGGGAACGCGTCCTGCGCACGCGCGAGGCCGGGCGCGGCGAGGGGCGCGGCAAGGGTCGCGGCGGCGCCGGCCAGCACGGCACGACGGGTAGGCTTGAACTCGAACATTGCTCCTCCACGCTACTCTTCTTGATCTATGGCGCGGACGCTAACAGCCCCTCCGGCAGGCGTCACGCGACGCCGCATCCTCCGCTCGCGCTGCGGCCTTCGAGGTCGCTCAGCGGGCGGCGCTCCCGGAAACCGGTACGACGAACACCTCGACCGGCTCGCCCCGGCCGGGGACCTGCACGGCCCCCACCGGGCGAAAGTGCTTGCTGTCGCCTGCCGTGAAACCTCCCGAATTGACGGCGGCGGCCAGCGTCTCGGCGCTGGCGACGATCGAGGCGTCGTGGGCACGCGCCAGATGTTCCAGGCGGCTCGCCACGTTCACCGTATCGCCGACGGCGCTGTACTCGAGTCGGTTGCGGCTGCCGATGGCACCCATCAGCACGGGGCCCACATGGACACCGACGGCAATGCGCACGGCAGGCAGGCCGCGCGTGCGGCGGCCGCGGTTCCAGTCCTCGACCGACCGCACCATGTCGAGCGCACAGCGCAGCGCGCGGGTCTCGTCGTCGGGCTGCGCGTCAGGCGTGCCGAAGGTCGCCATCACGCCGTCGCCGATGAATTTGTCGAGCGTACCGCCGTGACCAAAGATGCACTCCGCCATGCGCTCGTGGAAGACGCGCAGGAAGTCGATCGTCTGCTGCGGCGGCTGGCCTTCCATCAGGCGCGTGAATCCCACGACATCGACGAAGAGGACCGTGGCCTTGCTCTCGCGCGCGACCTCGAAGTCGTGCCGGCCGCCGGCGAGGCGATCGACCAGGTTCGGCGAGAAAAAGCGCGCGAGATTATTGCGCTCGCCCTCGGCCATCAGCGTGCGCCCGAGATGCGCGCGCGCGCGCCAGACGGCAACGGCGATGAAGCCGGTGCACAAGGTCATGAAGATGAGCTGCTGGACGAGGAAGGCCTCGGGCGTAACGAACCCGGGACCGATCAACCGCGCGAAAATGGACCGCGCCACGGGCCAGAGCTCCGATACGCCAGGGAGGTCGATGCCCGACATCCGCGCCTGGTCGAGCGCGGTCCAGGCAAAGCTGCTCGCCAGGGCCACGAGCGACGCGGCGCCGGTCAGGATCACGGTGCGCACCGAGTAGCTGAGCGCGCTCGCCGTCAGATAGATCACGAGATAGAGGAACAGCGAGCGCCGACCGAATACCTGTTCGAGCCACAGCCCGTTCTCGGCGCCGGGGATCGGCACGATGGTCCCGATGGTGATGACGGTCACGTCGACGACGGTGACGGCGAGCTGCAACGCCCGAGCCTGCGGCGAGGCACGGAAGGCATAGACCAGCCAGGCCGTCGCCATCATCGTCACGCAGGCGCCGACACCGACGCCGACGCGCGCCGGCCCGGCGGCGAAGAGCAGCCACACGGCCACGGTACCGAGCGCGATCAGGCGGAAGCGGAAGGCAAAGGCCAGGCCTGCATGTTCTTCTTCCTCGAGACGAACACGCAGGCGCGCGAACGCGCCGTCTTGGGCAAGGGCTGATGACATATCTCGTCCGCTTCGTGGGGGGCTGAACGGCTTACGCGCTCCGCGTGTGCGCGTGAACGAAGTTTCGTTCAAACAACCGTGAAAGCGGACCGAGAAATTCTCAGGCCTTGCCCGAGAACGACCACAATGACCTGTGCCGGATTACCGAGGGAGAGCCGAACTACTGGAGCCAGCGCAGGCAGCCCGCGGCATCGAGAACCGGATCGAGCCGCCGACGTACATCGGCGGGCAGCGCCGCCAGCTTCTTGCGCAACGCGTCGTAGCACTTGGCCTGGTAACGGAAGGGCGCCTGGCTCCACCGGCGGCCCAGTATGTCGAGATCGACCGACGGGGCGCCCTCTTCGAGCGCGGCGCGGTTGGCGGCCAGGAACGGCAGGTAGGTTTCGCCGCAATGCCTGAGCAACGCCGTCACCGCGTCCGGCAGCGGCGCATCGGCAGCCAGCCACTTGCCCTCGACGCCCGAGGCGTCGTCGAGACGCAGCAGCCAGCAATAGACGTCGGGCGCCCGGCGCCGCATCTCCTCCATCGGCGTGGGATCGACCGACAGGATCTGGAGCTGGCCGAACAGGCCGAAATCCGCCAGCGACGGCCGCGAGCCGAACAGGAACTCCATCTTGCCGACATGCGCTTCGAGCGTATCGAGGATGAAGCGGTAGCTGTCCTCGATGACGGGCCGGTTGGCGTCGGTGCAGCCGACCATCGCCATGCGACCGACCTGGCGGTCGTTGAAGGACTGCATCGCCTCGCGCCGCCTGTCCTGCGGCATCTGCGGATCGCGCGAGGTGATCACCCAGACTTGCGCGAACACGCGATCGGCTTCGTAGAACCAGCGATAGTGGAACATCGCCTTGGTGACCCACTCGTCGCCGAAATCCTCGAGGAGGTCGCTGAGGAAGGCGTGCGCCGGATCGTCCGGCACGATCGAACGCTGGCCGGGATGGGCGCGCTCCAGCGCATGGGCGAGCGGCGTCGAATCGTTCATCACCGTACCGTCGGGAAACGTCAGCGCCGGGATCACGGGCGGCAGGCCGGCTGCGACCGCAACATCGCGCGCCGAGCCGTCGGCCTTCCACACGAAGGGCAACCGGCGATAGCGCAGGATGGCGCGCATCTTCACCGAGTAGGGCGACGGGCCGATGCCGTGGAGGATGTAGGGGTTCGCTTTCATGTCACCACTCGTTTTACCACTGGCCGAAAAAGATGCCGTGCTGACGGTGTTTGGCCGTGCGCGCCTCGACATAGGCATCGTCGACGGTGACGCGGCTCTTGCGTGCCTTCGCCCAGGCGTTCAGCCGCTCCTCCATCTCACGGAAGATTGGCGCGTAGGCCAGGTCGTTGCCTAGATCGCGGCGTTCCTTCGGGTCGTTGGCGAGATCGAAGAGCATCGGCCGGTAGCCTTGCCACCAGACGTATTTCCAGCGGTCGGTGCGGACCATGATGGCGCGGCACTCGTTGGGCTTGCGGCCCAGGATCTTGCGCGCCTCACGGAAGGAATAGTCGAGTTCGGAGAAGACCGCGTCGCGCCAGGAGTCGAGGTGGATCTTGCGCAGCAGCGGCAACAGCGAGCGGCCCTCGAGCAGGTGATCCTGCGGTGGCAGGCCCAGCGTCTCGAGGATGGTCGGGACGACGTCGATCGCCTCCACGAAGCGCTCGTCCACGGTGCCGCGCGTCAGGTCGGCCTCGGGATCAGGGTCGACCACGATGAAGGGAACGCGCTGCGCCTCCTCGTAGAACATCTCCTTCTCGCCCAGCCAGTGGTCGCCCAGGAAGTCTCCGTGATCGGCGGTGAAGACGATCAGCGTGTCGTCGAGACGACCGGCGCGCTCCATGTGGGCGAACAGGCGGCCGAGCCAGTCGTCGAGCTGGGTGATGAGACCCATATAGGCCGGCCGCACGATGCCCGGCGCCTCGGGTCGGCTGAAGGAGACCGATTCCTCCATCTCGCGATAGGCGGCCAGCACGGGATGCTCGTTCGCGCGTTCCTGCTCGTCGCGGTTCAGAGGGAGCATGTCGGCAGCGCCGTACATGTTGTGATAGGGCGCCGGCGCCATGTAGGGCCAGTGCGGCTTCACGTAGCTGAGATGCAGGCACCACGGCGTCTCGCCCATCTCGTCGATAAAGCGCATCGCCTCGCGGGTCATGTAGGCGGTCTCGGAATGCTCCTCCTTCACACGCGCGGGCAGGTGGACGTTGCGCATGTGCCAGCCCGAGGCCTTCTCGCCGTTTGGCCCGTCGGCCGCGATCACGAAGTCGCTCCAGGGATCGTCGGACACATAGCCGTGCCGGCGCAGATAATCGGCGTAGCCGCTTTCCCCGCCCGGCGGCGAGTGACCGTCGTAGCGATCGAGCTCCTCGAAGCGACCGGCGCGCATCAGCGCGTCCAGCGCCGAACCGCCTTCGATGCCGAACCGTTCCAGCGCCTCGAGGTCGGGCAGGACGTGGGTCTTGCCGGCGAGGGCTACCTTGATCCCGGCCGCCGACAGGAAGTCGCCGATGGTCTTTTCGCGCAAGGAGAGCGGCACGCGATTCCAGGTCGCGCCATGGCTCGACACGTAGCGGCCGGTATAGAAGCTCATGCGGCTCGGGCCGCAGACGCCCGACTGCACGTAGGCACGCGGGAAGCGCACGCCGCGCGCCGCCAGCGCATCGATCGCCGGGGTCTTCAGGTGTGGATGGCCGGCGCAGGACAGATGGTCCGCGCGCAGCTGGTCGCACATGATAAACAGAACGTTTTTGACCTTGCCCAAGGTTTCCTCTCTCGACGGCTTCTTTGCGGCCTGCCTAACTAAGCCGCATGAAAGACGCCCCGTCCATCCGCGACATCATCGATTTCTGGTTCCTGCCGCTCGGCCATCCCGACCACGGCAAGCCGCGCGACATCTGGTGGAAGAGCACGCCCGAGTTCGACGCCGAGACGATCGGCCGCTTCGGCGCCGCGATCGAGCGCGCCATCGCCGGAGACCTCGACGCCTGGAAGGATTCACCCGAGGGCGCGCTGGCACTCATCCTTCTCTGCGACCAGTTCACCCGGAACTGCTTCCGCAAGACGGCGCGCGCCTTCGCCGGCGACGCCAGGGCCATCGAGATCGCGCGTTATGCGGTGGCGCGCTTCTATCCATCGGTCTTCCCGGTCGACATGCGTCTGTTCTTCTACATGCCGTTCGGCCACAGCGAACAACTCGCCGACCAGCAGTTCGCCTGCGCCCTGTTCGAGACGATCGGCGGCGAGAACAACATCAAATCGGCGATCGACCACCGCGACGTCGTCGCCCGCTTCGGCCGCTTCCCCCATCGCAACGAGGTGCTGGGCCGCAGCACGACGGCAGAGGAACTGGAGTACCTGAAGAATGCGAACAGGTACGGGCAGTAAAGAAGGTTCCGCGATTGATAGGCGGCGCGCAGCCCCCTCACCCAGCCTCTCCCCCTAGCGGTGGAGAGGAGTTTGAATTTCATGTTCCTCTCCCCCGCTAGGGGGAGAGGTTAGGTGAGGGGGTGACGCATGTTTCGGTCGGGACGACGCAGATTCTAAACGCCCGCGATCTCGCGGTAGAGATCGGCGGTTTCCGTGTCGAAGCAGCAGAAGACGACCCGCTCGATCAGCGGGATCATGTTGACCTCGTGGACGGCGATCTCGGCGGCTTCGCGCTTCGGATAGCCGTAGATGCCGGTCGAGATGGCGGGGAAGGCGATGCTGTGCAGGCCGTGCACGATCGCGAGCGCCAGGCTGTTGCGATAGCAGCGCGCCAGCTTGCCGCCATGCCAGACCGGGCCAACGGTATGGATGACGTGACGCGCCTTGAGGCGATAGCCGGCCGTGATCTTCGCTTCGCCCGTCGGGCAGCCGCCCAGGGTGCGGCATTCGGCGAGAAGTTCGGGGCCCGCGGCGCGGTGGATGGCGCCGTCGACGCCTCCGCCGCCCAACAGGCTCTCGTTGGCGGCGTTCACGATGGCATCGACGTCGAGGCGCGTGATGTCGCCCTCGACGATCTCGATGCGGCTCATGGCCTTACCAGTAGCGGACGGGACCCGTGTCGAGATGCACGAAGCCGGAGCGCGGGTAGAAACCGACGCCGCCCATGTTGAGCGAGCGCGCCGCCTGGCGGATGCGGAACACCGGGACGCCCGGGAAGCGGATGTCCATGGCGTTGCCGTTCATGTGCTGGCTGTCGCGCGCGACGCCGCGGCTGACGCTGGCCAGCCAGGCATTGCTCTCGGGCGAGCGGAAGGCCGACAGGACCTCGATCTGGCCGCCGTAGCCCGCGATGCGGGCGGTGTGCCACAGCACGTCGAACAGCAGCGGGTCCATCTCGGTCACGCCGCTGTCGCGGCTGTCGCGCAGGAACTGGTTGAGCTGGTCGAGCGCACTGCGATGATAGGCGCCGTTCGACCAGTAGGTGACCGTCACCTCTTCCTTGGTGTTGAAGTTCATCAGGCTGAGACTGCGCGGGCTCGACAGGTCGAGGTCGGGAGCCGGCAGCGGCGCGGCCAAGGCTGCTGCGGCCGGCGCAAAACCGGCATAGCGGCCGGCGCGGAGCTGCTGCGGTGTGGCGGCCGGCGCCTTCTTCTGTTGAGCCGCGGCCTTCTGGACGTTTGCCGACTTGGCCGGTGCCGCCGTCTGCTTCTTCGTGGTAGTGGTCTGGGCGGTCGCGGCGGTCTTCACTTTTGGAGCGCTCGAGGCGCCGGTATTGGTCTGGGCGAAGCTGGTGCCGGCAAATGCCAACAGTGTCGCCAGGCTCAGTACAAAGCTACGCATCCCTGCCCCGGTGTTGTTGCATTTTTGTCACAGACACCCTTATCAGAGACCCATTCTCGACTCAAAGCTAAATTCCTGGTCGCGGCTGAGCGCCAGCCCCACCACTTCACCCACCATGCAGAGAGTCGGGCCCGTCAGATGCGCCCGCTGGGCCTGCCCCTCGATGGTGGCGAGGGTGCCGACGACCCGCCGCTCCCGCTCAGTGGTGCCATGCTCGATGAGGGCCACCGGGGTCGACGCGGGGAGTCCGTGGGCGATGAGCTGCGAGGCGATCTGCTGCAGCGCCCCCATCCCCATATAGATGACGACGGTCTGGCGCGGCCGCGACAGCATCTGCCAGTCGAGGTCGACGGAACCGTCCTTAAGATGGCCGGTGACGAGCACACAGGCCTGCGCATGGTCGCGATGGGTGAGCGGGATGCCCGCGCTCGAGGCGCAGCCCAAGGCTGCCGTCACGCCGGGTACGACCTCGACGGCGATGCCGGCCTTCACCAGCGCCTCCACCTCCTCGCCGCCGCGGCCGAATACGAACGGATCGCCGCCCTTGAGCCTGACGACGCTCTTGCCGGCGCGGGCCAGGGCCACCAGCCGGTCGTTGATCTCCTGCTGGGGCACGCAATGGTTCGCCCGGCGCTTGCCGACATAGACGCGCTCCGCGTCGCGCCGCGCCATCGACAGGACCTCGTCCGAAACCAGCCGGTCGTAGACCACGACATCGGCGCGCTGCAGCAGACGGTGCGCCTTCAGGGTCAACAGGTCGGGATCGCCGGGACCGGCCCCCACCAGGTGAACCATGCCGGTCGACGTCGTCTCGTTTCGCACGCCGTCGAGCAGGCGGATGAGTTCGCGGCGCGCGCCGATTTCGTCGCCGGCCAGGGCCAGTTCGCCGACCGGGCCCTCGAAGACGCGATCCCAGAAGCGGCGCCGCGCGCGAGGTACCACCAGCGTTCGCCGCACCTGCTCGCGGAAGACGTCGGCGAAGCGCGCCAGCCGGCCCAGCGCAGCCGGGAGAGTGCGTTCGATCTCGGCACGGATGCGGCGTGCGAGAGCGGGCGCCGTGCCGGCTGTCGAGATGGCGATGGTCACGGGTGCCCGGTCGACGATCGCCGGCATGATGAAACTGGAGAGCGCGGGCCGGTCGACGACGTTGACGGGCACGCACCGTTTCTGCGCCGAGGTCGAGACACGCGCCTGCTCGGCTTCGTCTTCGGTGGCCACGATGACCAGGGAAACCCCGTCCAGTTCGCCATCGTGGAAGGTGCGGCCGGCCCAGGAGATGTGGCCCTCGGAAATGAGCTGGGCGATCTCGCCGCCCACCGTCCCGGCAACGAGGGAGACCTGGGCGCCGGCCTTGAGCAGCAGCTCGGCCTTGCGGGCGGCCGCGTCGCCACCGCCGACGACCAGCGCCCGGCGGCCCTGCAGGGAGAGAAAGAGGGGAAAGGTCTGCATCATGCGGCCTTTGCGAGACGGGCCTTGCGCAACAGCGCGCGAATTTCGGGACGGCAGGAACCGCAACTGGTGCCCGCATGCGTCTTGGCGCCGACGGCGGCCAGCGAGGCCGCACCGTCGGCAATCGCCGCCTCGACTGCGCCGCAGGAGACGCCGAAGCAGGCGCAGATCTCGCCGCCGCGATGCATGTCGGTGCCGCCATGCAGCAGCTCGTCGCGCTGGGCATCCGTCAGGCGCTCCAGCGCCATGAACGGCGCGAAGCGGTCGCGCGCCCCGGCATCATGCGTCTCCGCCAGAGACATGATTGCCTCAACCTTGCCGTCACCGATGACGGCGGTGACATTTTTCTCGCCGACGAGCCATGGGCCCGGATTGGTCGTGCGCACCGAAGCGGCCAGCGCGCGTTGTGCAACTGCGAAGGACTGCTCGCCTGCAACGACGTAGGCGTGATAGCCGGCGCCCTGCATCCGCGCCCAGTAGGAAATCTCCGGCAGCATGACTGCGCGACGAGCGAGAATCGTGCCATGCCAGCGCATATCCAGACGACGAATCTCGACAGGCGTGTGCTTCAGCTCGGGTTGGCCCGAGATGGGATCGACGGCGGGATTCACTGCAGCGTTGATGCGACCCGCGCGACTCACCTGCGCGGTCCAATGCATGGGCGCGAACGCCTCTCCGCGCCGCAAGGAGTCCGTCACATGCACACGCAGCACGCCACGGCCCCAGGCGCTGCTCACCTCCGCGATGTCGCCGTCGGACAGGCCACGCGCCGCAGCGTCGCGCGGATGCAGTTCGATCGCGGGCTCGGGACGATGGCCGGCAAGACGCACCGACTTTCCGGTGCGAGTCATGGTGTGCCACTGGTCGCGCACACGGCCGGTGTTGAGGATCAGTGGCCGCGCCCCGTCTGGTGCGTTCACGGGGAAGCGTGCCTTCGTCGCGACGAAACGCGCGCGGCGGTCGGCATGGAAGAAGCCACCGTCGCCGAAGAAACGCTTGTCGCTCCCGCTGCCCCACACGAAGGGCTTCAGCGCTTCGTAGGCCGCGTCGTCCAGCGTGGCGCAGGCACCGATGTCGAAATCGCGCCTGCCCTCGTTCTCGAAACCGGAAAGCGCGGCATGCTCGCGAAAGATGTCGGCAACGCCGCGCCACGCGAAGGCCTCGCCATGGCCGAGGCGCCGCGCGACCTCCGAGAGGATCCACCAGTCCTGCCTCGCTTCGCCGGGCGGCGGCAGGAACGGCCGCTGGCGCGAGATGCCTCGCTCCGAGTTGGTCACCGTGCCGTCCTTCTCCGCCCAGGCAAGCGCCGGCAG
>LNFM01005753.1_pt1 | contig 21070 bp, 17 predicted proteins | sample 596031 | NCBI WGS metagenome assembly LNFM01 (sample SAMN04254537, study PRJNA301005) | activated carbon metagenome | isolation source: dual media filters at the Ann Arbor, Michigan drinking water treatment plant | place: USA: Ann Arbor
GAAGGCCGGTCGTGATCTTGTTCTGGGACACGACGTGCGCCCCCTGCCTTCAGGAGATGCAGTTCTACCAGCAGATGTACCAGCAGTACGCAGGGCGTCTCATGGTCGTCGCCGTCGCGATGGACAACGGGCAGACCATCGCCAACGCGCCCAACCGCGTCAGGACGCTGCGGCTGACGTTTCCCGTCGTGTGGGACGTCAACTCGTCGGTGAAGAACCAGTTTCAAGTCCCGGCCGCCCCGCCGTTCAGCGTGTGGGTCGATCGCAATGGCGTGATCGTGCGCGAGCGCCAGGGCTATTCAGTGAGCGAAAATCAAGTGATCAGCGGTCAGCTCGCGCGCCTCGTCGCTGGCCAGTCCGTTCGCTGATCGCTCGCTTCTGCAACGCGGGCTCGCCGGAGAGTTGTCGAAAACTCGCGGCCCGCACGGGCAGGGTGCTATTCGCGCGCAGCGCTATGAATCGCCTCGCCGTCGCGTCGACTCTGGTTGCGCTCCTCGCGAGCGCGGCCTGTGAAACCGGTCCCCGCGTCGGCAACGGCGCGGTGTTTCGAGTGCGCGCATTAATGACGAACAACTCGTGCGGCGCGGGGGCGCCGTCCGCGCAAACGTCGCTCGCGTACGACGCCGAGGTGATCATCAACGGGCAACAGTCGCTCTCGTGGCGCGTGCGCGCGGCGGGGATCTCCGCGCAAGCGACGGTCGATGGCGCCACGGGAGCGTTTCGGCTCGTGGACGATCGCATCGTCGCCGTGCGCAACGCAGACCGCCGTCGAGAGCTCGGGGCGTGTGCGCTGCGACGATTCGACGTGATCGAGGGGCGCGTCGCGGGGACGTTTCCTCCGCTGGACCCGCTCGCAGACAGCGGCGGTCGCGCGGTCGACCCGCTCGTGGACGCGATGGTCGACGCCGATGCGATGCGAGACCCGATGATCGTCACGGATGCGGGCGTCGATGGAGGGGCGAGGCGCGACGGGTTTCCCGCGCTCGAAGAGCTGCGAGAGAGCGTCGGATGGGCGGTGGCGGCCGGCGCGGACTGCCGAGATCTGATCGGCGTCGGTCCGTCTCAGTTCGTCACGCTTCCGTGCCAGATGAGCTGGTCCATGACCGCCCAGTGGAACCCCGAAGCTCGCGTCTCGCGCTGATCGACGCGCAAGGCCACCGCGACGCGCGAGCGACACACGACGCCACATGGCTGCGCGCCGCGCGCGATCAGAGCGCGGTCACTCGTCGTCTGCGCGCTTCTGCGCGAGGATGATCAACATCGCGGAGTTGGCCCCGAAGAACGCGCCCGCGGTCTTCTGGTGACCCGACACTTCGATCACTCGAAACCCTGCGGTGTGCAGGATCTTTCCGAGCTCGTGGAGCGAGTAGAGCCGCATCGAGAACTTCTGCTCTTTTTGCCGGCCGTCTTCGAGCAGGAGCGTTCGTTTGCCCTCGAGCCGCGAGGTAAACCAGTTGAACTGCGTCTCTTCCATGCAGACGCAGCCGTCGGCCTCGTACCAGGTCATCGCGGGGTGCTGCGGCGCGCCGTAGTCGCGGTTGACCACCTCGAGCAACATCGTCCCGCCGGGCTTCAACGCCTGATGGATGCGATGAATGACGTCCGCGTTCTTGTCGTCGTCGAAGAAGCCGAACGTCGATCCGACGCAGTAGGCCGCGTCGAACAGCTCCTTGAACTCCATCTCGAGCATGTCCGACTGCAAGAAATTGAGCTTCACCCCGCGGAGCTGCGCGCTGTCCGAGGCGCGCGAGAGCATCGGCAGCGAGAGGTCCAGCCCGAGCACCTCGTAGCCGCGCGAGGCGAGCTCGACTGCTTGCCGGCCCGTTCCGCAGCCGACATCGAGGACGGCCGCGCCCTTCTCTACGCCGAGCGAAGCCTCGATGAAGTTGCCTTCGGTCTTCGTCTGCTCGGCCGTGTACCGACGCTGCGTGCGGAGATAGTCGTCGTTGAAGATCTCTTCCCACCAGTGTCGGCGGCGAGGCTTGGCGTCGGCAGAGACCGTGGTCGGGCGCTCTGCGGGCCGCGCGGGCTCCGAAGCGGTGCGCGGCGGCGGCGGACGCTTCGCGGTGTCTGGCATCGACGAGCGCGGCGGCGGCGTGGGCTTCGACTCGCTCGCGTCCAGCGCTGCAGGAATGCTGATTTCTTCGGTGGGCTCTTCGACCTCGACCGACGACACTTCGTCCTCGGCGTCGCCATCAGCATCGGCTTCCGCTTCGACCTCGACGTCCGCGGCGGTCTCGATCTCGACTTCGGCGCCCGCGTCGTCGTCCGACGGCGGCTCTACCTGGCGGACGGCGTCGGTCTTCTCTGCGGTGCTCGGGCTGACGGCGGGTGGGCTCGGCGCGGCGTCGGTCGTCGCTCGTGCGGCCAACGCCGCTTCGTCTTCGACGTCCGACGAGTCGACTTGAACGGCTTCGTCTTCGATCGACACGTTGACGGTCTCGATCGACTCGACGTCGCCGGGCGCTTCAGCGATCGAGGGCCCCTCGACGCCCTTGGCTTCGTCCCGCGCTGCGAGCGATGCGACAGCGCTCGGTGCGACGAACACCTCTTCGGTCGTCGAGAGATCGGGGCCATCTGCGCTGCTCGCCGACGCCGAGACGTGGGGCTCGTCGCTGCCAATCGAACGAATCCGGCGCCGCACCTGTCGCACGACGGTGCCGGTTTCGTCTTGAACGTTGATCACTCGCGGCGCGGAGGGCTTCTTCATCGCCGTGAGCGACTCGACGTCGTCGCTGCCGATCGTGGCGTCGAGCTGCGTCCGGTCTTCGATGGTCTCGGAGTGCTCGTTTTCTCGAGCCGCTGCAAGGTCGACCGCGACGACGAGGACCGGCGGGGGCGCCTCTGGCGACTCGCCCGCCGGCGAAGCTGGCGCGTGCGCGGCGTGCTCGTTGGCGCGCTCGATCAAGGCGTCGGATTCGAGCGACGGCGGAGCGACCTGCGTGACGCGATCGCCGAACTCGTCGATCTCGCGGTGGTCTGCGATGGAGACGCGCGCGACGTCTGGTTGGCTCGCGCGCGGCACGGGATCATTGGGCACGCGCAAACCGCGAGACGCTTTGCGTTTGCGCGTCATGGCGAGCACGTCCGGCGAGCTTCTGCGATCTGGTCCGCGATCGTCGTCCATCAGGTGCTCCTGCGGCGAAGGATGGGCTCGCCCATCCGAACGAGCGCGCCGAACTTGTCCTTCGACCACTCGTCGTGCTGCGCGTCTGCGACTTCGGCCGCTCGCTCGACGAGCAAGACGACCGTCGATCCGAGGGAAAATGATCCGAGCTGCTCGCCTCGTTCGATCACAGGTCGGGCGACATCGAAGCGGCGCTCGGCGACCGGGCCGCCGATCGGCGGTCGTTCGGGGCTCGGCAGATATACTTCGATCTTGCCGACGATCATCGCTCCCACGAGGACCACTGCGACGCGCCCGAACACGGGCGAGCGGCCGAGCACGACGACGCGCTCGTTCTTCGCGAAGAGCCCTGGGACGTTTCGCACGCCAAAATCGTTGACCGGAAACAGCACGCCGGGAATGTGCCGGACGAGCTCGACCTCGAGCCGGTCTGGCGCGTGGACGCGGTGGTAGTCGCGCGGCGAGAGGTAGACGATCGCGAATTGACCGTCCGCGAAGTGCTGGGCTTCTTCCGCGCTTCCGAGCAGGGAAGCCGCGGTGTACTCGCGCTGCTTGATCAAGAACCGCGTTCGATCGTCGATCGATCCGGCGTCATCGAAGCGTCCGTCAGCCGGCGACACGAGGGTCTGCTCGTCCGGGTCGATCGGCCTCGCTCCATCCCGAAGCGCGCGGGTGAAGAACTCGTTGAACGTCCTGAACCCGCCGACTGGGACGACGGCCTCGCTGAGGTCCACCGCGTACCCTTTCGCGTAGGCGCTGAGCACCGGGTCGAGGATCGGGCGAGGTACGGGTGCGGCCGTAAGCTTCCCAAGCGCGCGCGTGATGCGCTCTCTCGGGAGCATCTGGAGCAGCCGTGCGGCGGTGCGTTCGGTAGTGCTCTGCATGAGTTAGCTGCGGAAATTTCCGCGCCACTCCAAGCGTAGACCGCTGCGAGAAAGCGCGTCAACAACGGTCTTGCGATCGATCAACGACCACGCAGGGTCGACGACAGTGATCGGGCGTTGGCCGCAGATGTGAGGGATGCTGGGCGCAGGGCGCCAAGGGATCGAGGGCTCGCTGCGCCGCAGGCTCGCGACTGCTGTGGCGCTGCGCGACAGGACGCTCGGCGCGCGTTGCGATGCGGTTGTGCGTTGTACAGTGACAGAACCCGAGCGGACCGCGCATCGGGCTCGACGGCCAGCGGGCCCGTTGAAGAGCGATCCACGAGACGGCGCTTGCTCCTCGATCGAGAGTGTGTCGCCGCCGGGCGCCAGGTCGGGCGTCGTCGGCCGGAGAGCACTCCGACATCTCGATTACTTGGGCGCTTTTTCATCGGTGCTGTCTTCAGCGCGGACCGCTTGGAGCGTGCTCATGCTGGGGCGCATCCGATTGGCGCGAGACATGCGCAGGTACATCGACGCGAAGCGGTCGTTCGCGTCGATGGCGAGGGCGGCCTCCCACGCGAGCTCTGCGCCCGCGCGGTCGCCTCGTGAAAACCGCGCGACTCCGAGCTGGATCCTCGGCGGAAGAAACTTCGGGTTGCTCGAGATCGCGTCGCGATACGCGGCTTCCGCTTCTTCGAGTCTTCCGGCGTCGCGGAGGACGTTGCCGAGGCGCGTGCGGAGGTCTGCGAAATTCGGGCACAAAGCGAGCGCCTTGCGGAGCTCTTCTGCTGCCTCGGGCAGCAACCCGAGCCCTGCGTAGGCGTCGGCGACCTCGGCGTGCAGGTTGGCGAGCTTGCCGCGAGCGAAGGGCTCGATCTCTTCGGCGCTGCGCGAGAGCGACCCGACGCCGCGGTCCAAGAGCCACTTGTGGATCTCGCGCGAGTCCTGAAACTGGCCGAGCTCGTTGAGCGTGACCGAGAGGTTGATCAGCGCCTCGGTGTACTGCGGGTTGACGGCGACCGCGGCCTCGAACTGCCGACGCGCCTCGACGAACTCTCCGCGTCCGTGCTCGATCACGCCGAGCATGTTGTGGACGTCGGCGAAGGCGATCCCCTGCTCGACCAGCGCGCGCAAGAGCGGCGCGGCCTTGTCGTACTCGCGCTGCTGGTACTGCTCGCGAGCGACGAGCAGCTGCTGTTTCTGTGCCTCTTCCATCGGGCGATCGCCTTTGTTTACGCGCCTCGGAGGTGGGCGAGGTAGCGCCGCGCGGAGGGCGCGAACTCGCTGTCGGCGAAGTTTTCGAGCAGCGACTGAAACGCATCTCGCGCCTCTCGACGGCGGCCCTGGCCGAGGTGCACCTCGCCGATCTTCAACAGCGCTTGCGCCTCGAGCCCCGATCCCGAGTAGCTCTCGAGCACCGTGCGCAGCCGCGCGACGGCTGCGTCTTGTTGGCCGCGAGAGAGGTAGAACTCAGCCACGTGAATCTCGCCTCGCGCGAGGACGGCGCGGGTTTGCTGCAACAGCCGCCGCGCTTCTGGCGCGAACTCGCTTCGGCCGTTGTCTCGCAAGAACGCGCGCAGAGAGTCTTGCGCGTCGAGGGCGGTGCCGAGGTCGCGCTCCCACGCGGTCGGGACCATCACCCAGTCCTGTGGAATCTGCTGAAAGTGAGCCTTCGCGATCATGAATCGCGCGTAGGTCACCTCGGGCTGCGTGGGGTGATAGCGGATCCAGCTGCGATACGAGCTAACGGCCTCGGGATACTTCTCGGTGCGAAAGTCGATGTCGGCCAGGCGCAGCTCGGCGAGCCAGCCCCAACGCGACACGCCGAACTCGCGCTTGACGCGCTGCATAGCCTCTTGCGCGTCCGTCCATTCGCCGGCGTCGAAGAGCATGAACGCCGCTTCGTACTCGCGCCGAGCACGGTCGGAGTAGTTGAGCGCCGAGCGGCGCTGCGGCGCGCCGCAGCCGCTGGCTACTGCGGTTGCCACGAGCGCGAGCGAGAGAATCGAGGGGAGAGCGAATCTTTGTTGGCGTAGCATCGTACGAAGTGCGCGTCTGAAGCGCGGATTGGATTCGGGCGCAGCGTAGTCGACCGTCCCGATGATCGCCACCGATACAGAGCCCAACGGCGAGAATCTTCGAGTACCTTCCGCGCTGAACAAGTTGGGACACCCGGTCGGGCGCTCGACCGGCCACCGTTGAAACCTCACGAAAGGATCGTCGAATGAATCGTTGGATTGCCTCTGTTCTCTGCGCGCTCGTGTTGCCGGGCTGCTTCGTCTACACGCGTCCCGAGCCCGTGACGGTCAACGGCGGCGCGATGGTGCAAGCGAACGTCGCGACCACGGGTGCGCAGTGCACGTGCATCCAGGGCGCCCAAGAGGTCTGCAATGGCTGCGACGACAACTGCAACGGCGTCGTCGACGAGGGCTGTGGCGCTGGCGGCGCGGTGACCACGACCGTCGCGACTCCGTCGGGCGGCGTGATCGTCAACAACCCGCCTCCGGTGCAGTGCACCTGCGTTCAAGGCGCGCAAGAGGTCTGCGGCAACGGCTGCGACGACAACTGCAACGGTTCGGTCGACGAGGGCTGCTGAGCCCGAGCGCGTCTGGCGCGCTCAGACGCTGATCGAGCCCTTGCGAAAGTCGCTGCCAGCGATCTTCACGTTGACGACCGCCGGGCGCTTCTCGACTTCGGCCGCGCGAAAGGCTGCTTCGAACGCCGCCGCGAGGTCCTGCGACCGCTCGACGTAGGCGCCGAAGCACCCCAGCGCCTCGGCCACCTTTTCGTAGCGGGTGTATTCGAGGCCCGTCGCGACGGCGCGCTCCTCGCCGTACATTTCAACCTGGCCGCGTCGGATCTGCGTCCAGCCCGCGTCGTTTCCGATGACGCACACGACGGGGATCTTCTGGCGAAACATCGCCTCGAGCTCCATCGCGTGAAGGCCGAACGAGCCGTCGCCGAACACGAGCAAGACCCGCGAGTCGGGTCGCGCGAGCTTGGCGGCCATCGCGTAGCCGGGGCCGACGCCGAGCGTTCCGAGCGGACCTGGGTCCATCCAGAATCCCTTGTTCTTGATGTTGAGGACGTACGCCGCGGTCGCGACGAAGTCTCCGCCGTCTCCGACGACGATCGTGTCGTCTTGCAAGAACTTGTCGAGCTCCGCACAGACCCGGAGCGGATTGGGCGGGTCGCTGTCGAGCTCCATTTCGACTCGCATCTTTCCGCGTCGACGCTCTTCGTCTCGGCGAATCGTCGCGATCCAGTCGCCCGGTTCGCGCTTGGGCAGCGCGCTCGTCAGCGCGCTCAAGAGCAGACCGGTGTCCGACACGATGCCGATGTCGACGCCCTTGTTGTGGCCGATCTGCGTGGCGTCTCGATCGACCTTGATGATCTTGGTCCCCGGGTTCCACGTGGGGGCGCGCCCGTAATCGACGCGAAAGTCGAAGGGCGTTCCGCACATGAGAACGACGTCTGCCTGCTCGAGCGCCGCGCGACGCGAGCGCGTGAACAAGCACGGGTGGTCGGGGTTGAGCGTCGCGCGCGCCATTCCGTTGCAGAACGTCGGCATCGGGTAGTGCGCGAGCAGCGCGGCGAGCGAGTCGCGATCGGCGCTCCAACGCAGCTGCGACCCGATGATCGCGACCGGGCGCTCGGCGTCCGCGAGCAGGCTCACGGCCTTGGAGAGGTAGTACGGATCCGGTCCGGCCTGCGCCGGCGTGCGAGAGGTCGCAGGGTCGGGCCACTCGTCGATGGCGGCGAAGTTCATGAGCACGTCGAGCGGCAGCTCGAGGTACGTCGGACCAGGGACGCCGGACATCGCGACGCGAAACGCCATGCTCACGTACTCGGCGAGCCGATCGGTGTGCAGGACACGCCAGCAAGCCTTGGTGATCGGCTTGATCAAATCCAGGTGATTCATGTCCTGAAGCGATCCGCGATCCTGCAGCAGCGCCGGTCCAGCGCCGCCGATGCACACCAACGGAACCGCAGCGCGCTGCGCGTTTGCGAGCGCCGTCACGACGTCCGTGACGCCCGGCCCCGCCGTCACCGCGACCACGCCAGGAACGCCGGTCACCCGAGCCCAGCCGTCCGCCGCGTGTCCTGCGGTCTGCTCGTGCCGCGTGTCCACCACGCGAATGCCTGTGTCGAGGCACCCGTCGTAGATCGACTGAATGTGCCCACCACAGAGGGTGAACAAGTGCGTGACCCCTTCGCGCTTGAGCTGCTCTGCGACGATCCGACCGCCGTGCATCATGACTGGTATCTCTCCTCTTCGACGACGCGCGCCTCGCGCGCCGCGATGGCTTCGACGAATTTCAGGCGGCGAGGGTACAGCGAAACGGCCCGTCGCTCGATCGTCGTCGTGTTCTCGGTCGCATCGAGGTCGTTCGGCTGGAATTCAACCGCGCGAATCCCAGCGAAACGTCGGATCGCCGTTTGGTCGCACGCGGGAGAGGCGAACGGTAGAGTTGTCTTCGTATGTGGCACCGCCACCGCTCCGCTCCTGCGTCTGCGTGGTTCGCCGCTTCGTTGGGGTTGATCGCCAACGTCGCGGTGTTCGCGACGCTCGACGCGCTCGTTGTTCGACCGGCGACTCAGCAGAGCAGCTTTACCCGCGGCCTGCGCCGGTCGTCGCTCGCGTCGCCAGCGCACGAACGGGCTGTGTATCGCGTGGTCTTGCGGCCCGTCGAAGGCGCCGCGAGCCCGTCTGGCGCTCGCGTGGTCGCGCATCGTTGGAGGATCGATCGCGCAGCGCTGCGGCCGAGCGAAGGGGCGAGGCCCGCGATCATCGGCGAGGACACGACGTGCGTCGCCGAGGCCGATCGTGTGAGGGTGTCGCTCGCGCTCCCGCTTCGAGCAAACGAGTGGGGCGATGGCGTGGTGCTCGACGTTCCGCAGCGACTGCGAGCGGTCGTGCCCGAGGCCGCCGAGGTCGGCGCGAGATACACCGAGTGGCGCGTGCGAGACGGGCAACGAGCGGACGTGGTCGGCTGCGTGCGCGTGGTCGAAGGCCGACAGAGCCTGGTCGATTGCGACGACGGCGGCGTGTCTCGCGTGTTTTTGCTCCCGTCGCGCGCGATCGCCAGAGAGCGGGCGATGTTGGCGCTCGAGCGGATCTCTGCGGCGGCGGGCGCGTTCGCGATCGCCGCGGTGCTCGCGGGCTTCTCTGCGCTCGCGGTGTGGAAGCGAGGGGCGCGGTGATCCTCGCGGGGCTCCTCGTGGCGCTCGTCTGCTCGTGCCTCGCTGCGCTGCTCGCGGTTCGAGCGCTGCGCGAGCTGTGGCGCACGAGCGGCTGGATCTTCGCTCGGGGGCCGTGGGTCGACCGCACTCATCGCGGGACGATCGAGGCGACCGACGAGCTCGTGACCGCGCCGTTCAGCGGCAGGCCTGCGCTGTGGGTGCGCGCTCGCGTGATCGGTCCTCCGCCAGAGGGCGGCGCGCCGAGAGAGCTCTGGCGCAAGGAGCTCTTCGCCAGCGCCTCCATCGTCACGCGTCACGCGCGAATCGAGGTGTCCTGGAAGGACTCCACGGTCGTCGTGCGGACCGAGTATCGGCGCGGGGCCGAGAAGGTGCTCGAGCGAGAGTCTCCTGTGCTCTCTCGGGTCCTCGTGCGCGCGGGATACAGCGAGCGACCGAAGGGCTCGACGTTCTTCGAGCTCGAAGAAGAAGTGCTCTCGCCTGGCGCCTCGGTGATCGCGCGCGGCGCGGTCGTCGACGGCGCGCTCGTCTCCGCGGGCGATGACGAAGGCGTGGTGATCTCTGCGCTCGACCCTGTGCGGCTCGTCGCGCGACGCTCGTGGGGGGCCTTGTTGGCGCTGTGGTTCGCGACGCTCGCGGCGCTCTCGGGCGGCGGCGTGCTCGTCGCGGCGTGGTGGCTACGCCGCGGAACGTGACCGCTCACTTGTTCGGCGTTCGCTTCTCTGTGCGCTTGTCGAGGATCTGCTTGGCGATGTTGCGGATCTGAAAGGGCACTGTCCGCGCCTTCTCGAGCGCCTTCAGGTCGAACTCCGTGAGGTGGCTGAGCTGAGCGAGAGCGACGTTGGAGGGCGTCTTCGGGTTGCGCGCGAGGTAGTAGCGCGTCCGCGAGCTCTTGAGCCAATCGCCGCGCCGCGCGATCGCGCGGAGCACCTCTTCGTTGGCCTCGGGGAGCATCGCGAGCTTCTGCACTTCGTCCGGCTGCATCCTCGGTGACTTGATCGCGGCCTCGGCGATGGACCGGATCGGCGAGCACGCGAGCAGCCGTCGTTGCGACGCAGAGCCCAGCATCGCGATGCGAATCTTCTCGCTGATGCTCATGTCCTCGATGCGCTTGACCACCTTCTCGAACGCGCCCTTTACCTTCTCGACCTCGCCGTGTTCGTTGCGCTCGAAGAGGTCGCCGTCCGGCGCGTCGCCCACGGCCTCGGCCTCCTCGATCGCCTGGCGAAAGAGCTCATCGACCGGGCTCTCTTCGCCGGGTTCGGGGATCAGCGCGTTTTCGAGGGACTTCGCGATCTCTGCGAACCCAGGGATGTCGAGGACGAGCCCGTTTCTCGCGGCGAACTCGCACAGTCGGTCCGCGGTGCTCATGCGCATGCGGTCGTTGAGATAGAGGGTCTCGATGATCTCTTTGTGCGAGAGCAGGCGGTGCTCGTTGGTGGCGATGAGCTCGCAGAGCGCCTCGTCTGCGCGCCTGGCGATGACGACGATCGTGCTGGCGTCCGCCGCGGCGTGCTTCACGATTCGCTCGTCGATGTCGCGGCGGTGCGTGACGGCCGTCGCCAGGGCGTCGAGCACCGCAGGGTGAAGGTCTGGTGCGCCGAGCGCGCCGTCGAGGATCGGAGGAGGGAGCTTGGCGAACGTCCCCTTCGCCGCGGTGGCGAGCGCCTCGTCTGCGTCGAACTGCGTGAGGTACACGACGGACACGAGCACCGGGGGCGGCAGTGGCGCCATCCCGCGCGCGGCCATCATTCGCAGCGGCCCCGGTGCGGAGAGCGCCTTTTGGATCGGGGCGGCAAACGACTCGAGCGGCGGCGGGTGGATCATCAGGGAAGTTATACAGCGTCGGCGCGTCGCGTCGCGTCGCCAACCGCCGATGGTCGGGACGTCGCCGATCGCGTCCCCGAGGAAACGGGCCGGCGCGCGATCGGGATCCGCTCGATGAAGTGGCGTCGATCCGCGGCAAACCGATCGAGAATGGTGTGGCGATCCGTCGCGTGGAGGGTCACTGCGTGGCTTCGGGTTCGGTCACCACCGACGCCAACACTGCGTCGAGCTCCTCGATGCGAAACGGCTTTTCGAGCACTGGTCGGCCGCAGTTGTGAAGAAACTGGATGTGTTCTTCATCGATGGCGCCGCCGGTCAAGAACACGAATCGGTCTGCTTGTTCGGGGCGCGTCTCGCGCATCGCGCGATAGAGCGCGCGGCCGTCGAGCCCTGGGATGCGCAGGTCGCACAGCACCGCGTGGTAGAACGGAGCGTCGTCGCGCGAGAGCCGCTCGAACGCGCGGACGCCGTCCGCTGCGTGCTCGACGTGAAACCTCGGCGACAGGCCGCGCGACAGCGCGACGGCCAGGGCCTGCTCGTCTTCGACCACGAGCACGCGCGCGCCGGCGGGCGGATCGGAGGGCACGGGCGAGGGCGGGGGCGCGGAGCTCGCCGTGTGCGCGAGGCGAACGGGGAGGGTGATCGTGAAGGTCGTTCCTGCGCCGACGCGGCTCTCGACGTCGATTGTGCCGCCCGCACGTCGCACGAGGTCCATCGAGATGGTCAGGCCGAGCCCTGTGCCATCCCCCGGTCCCTTTGTCGTGTAGAACGGATCGAACACGCGCGGCAGGTCTTCGTCGCGGATTCCCACGCCGGTGTCGGAGACCCGAACGACGATGGCGCCGTTGGACTCGCGCGTCTCGACGCGAACGCAGTGCTCCGCGTCAGCGCCGGGCGGAATGGCCTGCGCAGCGTTGACGAGCAGATTCACGAACACCTGACCGAGCCTGGCGTGGTCGCCGGGCAGCGCGGGCAGCTCGCCGAGGTCGAGCTCGACGCGCGCGCGCGCCCTCAGCACCGCCTGCGTCAGGGTGATGGCCGAGTTGATCACGCGGTTTACGTCGACCGGCGTGGACACCGCGCTCTCGGGGATCCGGGCGAACAGCCGCAGCTCGCCGACGATCTGCGCGATTCGTTGCACGCCGTCGTTGAGGTCGCTCACGATCTCCACCATGCGCGCGCGGCTCGCGCTCGTCCGCTCGTCCGTCGGCAGTTGCTGCAACATGCGGGCGAGCTGCTGGGTGCCGAGCAAGATGAAGGCCGCGGGATTGTTGATTTCGTGTGCGACACCAGCGGCCAGCGCGCCGAGGGAGGCGAGGCGATCTGTGTGCACCAGCTGAGTGCGCGTCTCGAGCTCGTCCGTGACGTCTTGCGCGATCCCCTCGACCACGGCCGTCTCGCGGCGCGCGTCAGAGATTCGGTAGAGCCGCGTGCGAAGCACCGCGATCTTGGACGCAGGCGAGCGAAACCGCAGGTCGACCCACGGCGACTGCCCGTGCGCCAGCGCCTCGCGCCGCGCGCTGTCGAAGAGCTCGCGCTCGCGGGCGTCGAGCAGCATCGACTCGATGCCGGAGGAGAAGATCTCGTCGCCGCTCACGCGAAGGGCGCGCTCGATCGCGCCGTTGGCGTAGATCGTCTGCGACGTGTTTGCGTCGAGCCGAAACACCCAGAGCGGAATGGCGTCGAGCAGCAGCGTCCGCTCGGCCTCGAGGGCGCGCGCGCTCTCGTTGGCTTCGGCGGTGGTGAGCGCGACGGCGAACGATCGCGAAGCGAGCTCGACGAGGGCCAACGCTCCTTCGCTCCACGCCGACGGGAGCGGCGCCCACCGACAGGCCGCGGACGACAGTCTGCGACGGCGCGGGAAAGTGCGATGCGATGTTCGCGACGTGCGCCTCTTCGACGTGCCCTCCGAACAGCACTCGCGCCGAGAGCAGCTCGGCCAACGTGGTCGGAGACACGTCGCGCGCCGCGACGAGCCCCCCAACCCGCCCGTCGCGCTCGGTGCGGCCGATCGCGACGGCGACGTGGGGGATGTACTCGCGCAGCACCGTGATCGCTCGATCGAACGCGACGGTCGTGTCGAGCCCGCTCGCGAAGAGCCCGGACAGCTCGGCGACGAACGCGAGCGTTCCGGCGCGCAGCTCGTACTCGCGCTCGCTCTCGAGTCGCTCGCGGGTGTCGGTGACGTGCACGAAGCGCACTCCGTCGTCGTCCGCGCTGCTGATCGCCAGCTCAGCGGGCACGATCTCGCCACGGCGAGTCAAAAGGTGCGCGAACGCTCGCGTCGCGCCGGGCGAGGACAACGCGTCGCGCGCCGGAGCCTGGTCGAAGTCCACCACGACCGAGAGAAACGGCTCCCCGTCGACGGCGCCCAACAAGCGTTCAGCGGCCGCGTTGCTCGCGACGATGCAGGCCTGCGCGTCGAGCGCCACGAGGGGGGTCGGGAGCGTGTCGAGCGGCGCCTTCACGGACCCACGGTGTGAACGCGGAGGGAGTTGGTGCGCCCCTTCACGCTGACTGGCGCGCCGAACACGACCACGATTCGATCGCCCGGCTGCACGAGACCGTCTGCGATCAATCGCTTCTGCACGAGGTCGACCATCTCGTCAGTGTCGCGCACCGCCATCATCACCCTCGACGTGGTGCCCCAGTACAGCCCGACGCGCCGACGGATGCTCTCGCTCGGCGAAAACGCGATGATCGGAACGTTGGGGCGCTCCATGGCGACCAGGCGCGCGCTGTCTCCGCCCTGCGTAAACACAGCGATCAGCTTGGCGCCAGCGTCGTGAGCGGCTTGAACGGCGACCCTCGCGAGCGCCTCCGGAAACGGCGCGGGGGCGACCGGTGCGGGGGGCGGCTTGCGCTCGTAGTACGGCGACGCCTCGGCGGTCGACACGATCCTCGCCATCATCGAGACGGCGAGGGAAGGGTGGTCGCCGGAGGCGCTCTCTTGCGAGAGCATGGTCGCGTCGGCTCCATCGAAAATCGCGTGCGCGACGTCGCTCGCCTCGGCGCGGGTGGGTCGGGTGCTCTTGACCATCGACTGCAACATTTCGGTCGCGACGATCACAGGGCGACGGTGAAGAACGGCGCTCTCGATCACGCGGCGTTGCAGCACCGGCACGTGCTCGGGCGGAAACTCCACGCCGAGGTCTCCTCGCGCCACCATGACCGCGTCGGAGACTCGAACGATTTCGTCGAGTCGGTCGATCGCTTGCGGGGTCTCGATCTTCGACACGAGCGGCACGGTCGCCCCCCACGCTTCGCAGATTTCTCGCACGAAACGCACGTCGTCCGGCGAGCGGACGAAGGAGATCGCGATGTAGTCCACCGCAGAGGACAGGCAGAACATCAAGTCCTGCTTGTCCTTGGCCGTGAGCGCTTCGACCTGCAGGTGTCCCGACGGAAGGTGGACGCCCACGTTGTCGCGAACCTGTCCGGGCTCTTCGACGAAGCACTCGACCCGCTCGCCGCGGACCGCGTCGACGCGGAGCCGGACCCGAGCGTCGTCCAAGTGGATCATGTCCCCGGGTTTCACGTCAGTGGCCAGGGACGGGTAGCGGACCGGGAGCGCCTCGTCGTCGCTCTGCGTCCCGGCGAAGAGGTGCACGGTCGAGCCCTGCGCGATGATTCGAGAGGGGGTGCCGAGCTTTCCCAGCCGGATCTTCGGACCGCACAAATCGCCAAGAATGGCGACCGCTTTTCGACGACGCTCGGAAACCTCACGGATCGTGTCGATCGCCCGACGGTGATCTTCGTGGGTCCCATGCGAGAAATTGAGGCGCGCGACGTCCATTCCGGCTTCCATCAGCGCGTCCAGACCCGCGGGGCTGCTCGACGCCGGGCCGATCGTGCAGACAATCTTCGCTCTACGTTGGTGCTGCATGAACTTCGAGGCTCTATACCCTGACTGCGCCTCGTCGGGCATACTCGATCGACTTGGAGGACCTGTTGAGACCTCGTTCCATTCTGCCTTTCGCTTCGGTCTTGCTCTCGATGGCGCTCGGTGCTGCGTGTAGCCCGCCGCGGACGTTCGAAGACACCGGCCTCGGTGACGACGTTCAGGCCGTGGACGCCGTGGACGACATCGCTTCGGAGGTCTCGCTGCCAGCGGACACCGGACCGGACACCGCCAACCTCGGCCGGACGTGCACGCGCAACTCGCAGTGCGACGACGGGATCGAGTGCACGGATGACGTGTGCGGCACCGACGGGCGCTGTCAAAACCTGCCCAACGCGATGCGCTGCGACAACATGGTGTACTGCGACGGCATCGAGCGCTGCGACACCAGGCGCGGGTGCATTCGCGGTGAACCCATCACGTGCAACGACAACGAGGTCTGCACCGCGGACCGCTGCGACGAGAGGACTCGCTCGTGCATCTCGCGGCCGCTCGATCGCGACGGCGACGGCGACCCCGATGACCACTGCTTCGACCGCATGTGCTCGGACGCCGGTCTCGGAGACGCCGGTCGAAACGACGCTGGAATGCTCGTCTGCTGGCTGGGTCGGGACTGCAACGACTCCGATCCGCGCGTCTCGTCGACCAACGCCGAGATCTGCGACGACATGATCGACAACAACTGCAACGGAATGGTCGACATGGCCGAGCCGGGCGGTTGTCGCGCGGCGCCCAACGACCGTTGCAACGATCCTCGCGACGTGTCTCGCGGCGGGATCTTCTCGATGGATCTCAGCGCGACGCCCGGCGACTACACGTTTACCTGCGCGGGCCGCCAGACGCGCGACGCCGTGGCGCAGTTTACGCTCACCGAGCCGAGGGACATCTACATCTCGGCCACGTCGCCCACCGGCGTGACCGCGCTGGCGTTGCAGAGCGCCTGCGGCGGCGCGGGGCCCATGGACACGCTCGAGTGCGATCAGGGCTTTCCTGCGGTGCTCCGGCGTCACTCGCTGCCCGCGGGGACGTACTTCATCCTCGTCGGCGCGTCGGTGCGCGGACCGGTCGAGCTCGAGGTGCAGCTCAACCCAGCGACGCCCGCGCCCACCAACGACACGTGCGACACGGCGATCGACATCCCTGTCCCGGCGGGCGGCACCTATCGCAGCGACCTCATTGGCGTCGTCGACAACGCGTCGACCTCGTGCGGCTCGAGCGCGCGTGACGTGTTCTATCGCTTCGACCTGACCGAGCCGAAGAACGTGTCGTTCTCGGCGTCCACCGGGCGTCTCGACAACCTCTACCTCTCGCTCATGTCGAACTGCTCGCGCAGCCCGACGACGCTCCGCTGCAACTCGGGGCAAAACGTCACGTTTCGCACGTACACGCTCCCTGCGGGGCGCTACTTCGTCGCGGTCGAGTCGTTCGACCCGATCAACTTCGCGCTGACCGTGAACTTCTCGGACCCGACGCCAGCGCCGATGGGCGACACGTGCGCCATGCCGCTCGCGCTCACGACGGCGGCGCCCGTACGCGTCCCCACCGGCGCGCTCGAGGCTGACTACCGCCCCTCGTGCATCTCGAGCGGTCCCGACGGCGTGCTGACATTTACGATCACCGATCGACGCGATGTGCTCGTGTCCGCGACCGGTGGCACCTCGGACTTCGTGGGCGTCGCGATCCACACGGCTTGCCCCGCGATGGCCGGCAACGAACGCGCGTGCACGACCGGCACGCAATCAGCCAGAGCGCTCGCGCTCGGACTCGATCCGGGCACGTACTTCGTCACCGTGAAGAGCTCGCGGCCTTCGGATGTCGAAGTGCGATTGAACACGTTCGATCCGCTGCCGGTGACCGTTCCGATGGGCGGCGATACGTGCGCGACCGCCATCAACATCATGGGCGACCGCGCGCTGTACCGCGGCACGACCGTGGGTTTGACGCACGACTACCGCGGTCCCTGCGCCAACTCGACGGGTCCCGACGCCGTCTATCAGTTTACGCTGGCAGCGCCGCGTCGGTTCACCGCCTTGCTCGACTCGTCGTTTCTCAACGTGCTCTACCTGACGCGCGACGACGCGTGCCCGGGAATGGCCCCCGCGGGAGTCACCCGTAACTGCGTTCTCGGGTCGCGCACGAACATCGACGCGATGCTCCCCGCTGGAACGTATCGCCTGTTCGTCGACGCCCTCAGCGCGACCGGGGGTCTCTACACCCTGTACACGCAGCTCGACTGACGCCGATTCGCGGCTACGCGACCGCTGGCAGAGCGCGGGGCAGGGCGCTTACTGGGACTGAATCCCGAACCAGGGGAGGGGATCGACCGTCGCGCTTCCGTGGCGCACCTCGAAGTAGAGGTGCGCTCCCGAGGCGTCTTCGCCCACCGTTCCGAGGACGGCGCCCGCAGGGAGCTCTTCACCGACGCGCACAGCGACGGTGCCCAGGTTGGCAGAGACCGAGTAGTAGTGCTCGCCGTGATCGACGATCACCAGTCGGCCGAAGGTCCCGTAGCGATCGCTGAAGGCGACGCGCCCGGCGAACACGGCGCGAACCGGCGTTCCGACGGGCGAGCGCACTTCGATGCCGGGGCCCTCTGCGCCCTCGCGCTGAACACGCCGCAGCTCGGCGCGTCCTGCGATCGGAAGGAGCAATTGCCCCGCCGCCTCCGCGAAGCGCGAGGCGACCGTGTCTCCGCCACGACCGCCGTACACCGTGACCGATTCGCCGAGCGGGCTCGGTGAGACCGGCGCGACTCCGAGCGAGCCCGCGCCGCCGAACAGCTCCGTCTGCTGCCTGCGCGCCGCGAGGTCTGCGCGTCGCTGCGTCGCGGAACGCTTCTCGCTCTCGATCCGCGCTTCGTCGTCGCGCAGCGACACTCCGCGGCGCTGAACGACCGTGAGCTCATCGAGCGACGCGAGCAGCGATCGTCGCGTGTGAGCGAAGCGTGCCATGTGATCCAAGAGCGCCACGGGACCGCCGCGAACCGCGATGAGCGATCCTTGCTGCAAGTGATACATCCGGCGCGCTTCGCGGCGCGCGCGCTCTCGGACGGCGCGCTCACGATCGGGCAATCCCTCGGCCTCCGTCGTGGTTCTTCGTCGCTCGGCGTCGAGCCGCTCGAGCTCGGAGTCCACCGCAGCGAGCGCGCGATCGATCGTCGCGAGTCGCTCGGCCGGAGTCGCCGTCGCCAGAGAATCGGCCGGTGGATTCGCGGAGATCGACTGCGCCGAGGCGCCCGAGCCCAGCGCGAGCGCACACACCGCGAGCGAACAGGTCGCGAGCAATCGTCGGTTCATCGGATCACACCTTGAGCCAGCGACGGACGGCGAGCGCGCTGCCGGTCGCGCCGAGCCCCGCGCCCCCGAGCACAAACGCCACCAAAATCGGGAGCGAGAGAAACACCGGACGCACGCCGAGCACGTCCCCGAGGGCGCTATCGACGCGGCCGCGCATCGCGAAGAACACAAACGCGAGCAAAGAGATCGCGACAAGCGCGCCGCCGCCGCCGAGCAACGCGCCCTCTGCGAGAAACGGTGATCGCACGTACTGAGGCGACGCCCCGACGAGGCGCAACACTTCGACCTCGCGCATGCGAGCGTGGAGCGACAGGCGCACGGTGTTGCTCACCACCGCGATCGCGCAGAGGAGGACGATCACGCCGAAGACGACCGTCGCCGTCCGTCCGCTCGCGAGAAACGACTGCAGTTGCCCGGTGATCCCGCGGTAGGTCTCGACGTCGCTGACCGACGGGAGCCGACGAACGCGAGAGGCGAGCGACTCGACGCGCCCGCCGTCCGTCGCGCCAGCGACGAGGGACAGCTCGACGGTCGCGGGAAAGAGCTCCGCGCTCGCCGAGGCCATCACCCGGTCATCGCCTGCGACGACGGCGCGCGACTCCGAAGGAGACACGTACCGCGCCGAGCCGACTTCGGGCAGCGCCGAGAGCGCGCTGCGAAGGGCCTCGATCTGCTCTGCCGTCGCGCCGTCCGCGAGGTAGACGGTCATGCGCACAGGCCCGCCCCACCTGCGCGAGACCTCTCCGATGTTCTGCGCGGCGAGGGTCGCAGCGGCGAGACAAAACAGCGCCAACGCGACGGTGGCGACGCTGACGAGCTGGGTGCGCACGTGCTCACGCACTCCGCGCAGCGCGCGAGATACGACCTTCATTCGATGGCTCCGGTTCGCTCAGAGAGGGAGGCGCGCGGTCGAGACTGCGTCGTCCGCGTCGCGGTGTTGGCGTTGGGCGTCGAGCGCGCCGCCGACGGCGCGAAGGCCCTGGCGTGCTTCGATCGTTCGACCGTCGTCGATCACGATCAGACGGTGCTGCGGCGCTTGCTCGAGCAAGCTGCGGTCATGGGTCGCGAAAACGACGGTCGTGCCCGACTCGTGGACCTCTTCGAAGAGGCCGAGGATGTCGAGGGCGAGCACAGGATCGAGGTTGCCTGTGGGCTCGTCGGCCAGGACGATGGCGGGCTCGTTGACGATGGCTCGCGCCACGGCGACGCGCTGCTGCTCGCCGCCCGAGAGCACCGACGCGAGGTCGTCGCCGCGGCCTGCGAGGCCCACGCGCTCGAGCGCCATCGCGACGCGCGAACGAATGATGCGCGAGGGCATCCCGGCGACCTCGAGGGCGACGGCCACGTTCTCGAACACGCTCCAGTACGGGACGAGCTTGAAGTCCTGAAACACCACGCCGATGTTGCGGCGCAAGAAGGGAACGCTCTCGTCCGTGAGCCGCGCGATGTCGCGCCCGCAAAACAGGATCCGCCCTTCGTCGACGGTCTCGGCGCGGTAGACGAGCTTGAGCAGCGTGCTCTTTCCTGCGCCGGACGGGCCCGTCACGAACACGAACTCGCCGCGCTCGATGGTGAGATCGACTCGACGGAGCACGGGGGCGTCTGCGCGAAAGACCTTCACGACCCCCTCGAGCACGAGGATGGGCTTGTGCGCGGCCGAACGATCGAAGTGACCGTCGGGGCGAAACTGCCGACCAAACTGCGCGCCGATACGGGGTCGTCCCATGACCCTTCGGCCCTTAGCCTATGGGACGCTCGACACGCAAAAAAGTGGCGCGCCTTGTGCGTGAGAGCTCCGGGCGCGCGGTGCGTCAGCTGGAGATTCCCTCTTCCTCGAGCCGCTGCGCCAGCGTCGAGAAGACCGCGGGATCGAGGTACGGGAGCTCGTCCGCCGCGTGCGCGTTCTGCCGCGCCATATCGGGCGTGCGCGCGCCCACGACGGTGCAGCCGACCATGTGGTTGGCGAGCACGTAGCGAATCGCCGCCTCGCGCAACGACAGGACCGAGTCCTTGACGAACGGGCGCAGCACCTCGCGCTGGCGCATACGTCGGCCGATGTCCTCTGGGGACCATCGTTCGATCCGATGGTCGCCGGGCGCGAACTGGCGCTCGACCTCGAAGCCGTCCGCGAGCAGTCCGTACGCGAGCGGCGAGCGGACGATGATGCCGACCTGCGATCGCGTGATTTCGGGCAACAGCGCGTGCAAGAGCCGCGGCGCAAGAACGTTGTAGGGCAGCTCGATCACGTCGATGCTCTGTTTGAGCGCGACGGACGCGACGTCGAAGCTGCCTGCGCTCACGCCCATGGCCGTGGCCATCCCGCGCTCGCGAAAGGACGCGAGGGCGTCGAGCGGATCAAAGGACCGCTCGAGCGTGCTGACGAGCGGATTGTGGAGCAGCAGGACGTCGACGTAGTTCGTTCGCAGTCGCGACAGCGACGACTCGAGCATGCGCATGAGCGAGCCCCGGTCGAAGCGCTTGCGAGGGGGGGACGCCTCACGATCGACCCCGATTCGCAGCACGATTCGGATCTTGGATCGATCGCGACCCTCGAGCGCCTCGCCGATGATCGTGTCGACCTCGCGGCCTTTGTCGCCGTAGCAATGCGCCAGCTCGAGGACCGTGCAGCCCTCGTCGAGCGCGGCGTCGATCGTGGCGCGCGCCTCTTCGCGGGAGACCTCGCCGTACCCTTCGCCCGATAGCCCCCAGCAGCCGAGGCCAATCTCGCTCACTTCGATGGCCGTTCGGCCGAGGGTTCGCGTTCGCACGATGCAGTTGCGCGATGGGATATCACAGCCCCGCCAACGCGAGGGCCGCTCTCCACGCAGGAACGGTGACCAGCGACCCGAACACG
>LNFM01005754.1_pt1 | contig 21068 bp, 18 predicted proteins | sample 596031 | NCBI WGS metagenome assembly LNFM01 (sample SAMN04254537, study PRJNA301005) | activated carbon metagenome | isolation source: dual media filters at the Ann Arbor, Michigan drinking water treatment plant | place: USA: Ann Arbor
CTCGGCCTCGAGGTCGAGTTCGCCCAGAGCAACCACGAGGGCGTGCTGGTCGACCACATCCAGGCCGCGCGCGATGGCAACTCCGGCATCGTCATCAATGCCGGGGCCTATACCCATACATCCGTGGCCCTGCTCGACGCGCTGAACGCCGCCGAGCTGCCGGCCATCGAGGTCCATCTTTCCAACATCTACAAGCGTGAAAGATTCCGCCATCATTCCTACATCAGCCCGGCCGCGGTCGGAGTGATCGCGGGTCTCGGCTCTCAAGGCTATCTCCTTGCCCTCCAGGCGCTGGCGCGTCTGCTGGCACGCTGACCAACATCGGGAGCGTTTCTCCATGGCAAAGTTCGAGCTGGACACGGAGTTCGTCCGCAAGCTGGCAACGATCCTCGAGGAAACCAACCTCGGCGAGATCGAATTGGCCGATGGCGAGCGGCGCGTCCGCGTTGCCCGCCCGACCGCCCCTGTTGTGCAGGCCGCACCAGTCGCGATGGCGGCAGCACCCGCCGCGGCCACAATTCCCGTCACCGCGACCGGCGCTGCGCCGGCCGCGGCAGGCGACCTCTCCAAGCATCCCGGAGTCGTGAAGTCGCCGATGGTGGGCACGGCCTATCTGGCACCGGAGCCCGGCAAGCCGAATTTCGTCTCCGTGGGCGACAAGGTGAATGCCGGCCAGACGCTGCTGATCATCGAGGCGATGAAGACATTCAATCCGATCAAGGCGCCCAAAGCCGGTACCGTCATGCAGGTCCTGATCGAGAATGCCCTGCCTGTGGAGTTCGGCGAACCGCTGATGATCGTCGAGTGAAGGCCTCGGCGCCGATGTTCGACAAGGTCCTGATCGCCAATCGCGGCGAGATCGCCCTCCGCATCCATCGCGCCTGCCGCGAGATGGGCATCCAGACGGTCGCGGTCCATTCGACCGCCGACAGCGACGCGATGCATGTACGGCTGGCCGACGAATCGGTCTGCATCGGACCGCCGGCGGCGCGCGACAGTTACCTCAACATTCCCGCGATCCTGTCGGCCGCGACAATCGCCGGTGCCGATGCCATCCATCCCGGCTACGGCTTCCTGTCGGAGAATGCCCGCTTCGCCGAAGCGGTCGAGGCGCACGGTTTCACCTTCATCGGCCCGACGCCGCAGCACATCGCCATGATGGGCGACAAGATCGTGGCCAAGCAGACCGCCAAGGACCTCGGCCTGCCGCTGGTCCCCGGTTCGCCCGGTCCGGTCGAATCGATCGAGGAAGTGATCGAGCTGGGCGGCAAGATCGGGTGGCCGGTCCTGATCAAGGCCGTTGCCGGCGGTGGCGGACGCGGCATGAAGGTCGTGGAGAATGCGGAGGCCGCCGCGGAGGCCTTCTCCCTCGCACGCACCGAAGCCAAGGCCGCATTCAGCAACGACGCCGTCTATCTCGAAAAGTACCTTCCCCGGCCGCGCCATATCGAGATCCAGGTGCTGGGCGACGGACTGGGCGCCGGGATTCATCTCGGCGAACGCGACTGCTCGCTGCAGCGCCGGCACCAGAAGGTGCTCGAGGAAGCACCGTCGCCGGCCCTCAATGCCGAACAGCGCAACAGGATCGGCGAACTCGCCGCCGATGCCGTCCGAAAGCTCAAGTATCGCGGCGCCGGCACGATGGAGTTTCTGTATCAGGATGGCGAATTCTACTTCATCGAGATGAACACCCGCCTGCAGGTCGAGCACCCGATCACCGAGGCGGTGACCGGTATCGACCTGGTGCGCGAGCAGATCCGCATAGCCTCCGGTGCCCCCCTGGGGCTCACGCAGAAGGACATAGTAATCCAGGGCCATGCCATCGAGTGCCGGATCAACGCCGAGAATCCCGAGACGTTCGTGCCCTGCCCCGGCCTCGTCACCGAGTATCACGCGCCCGGCGGCCTGGGCGTGCGCGTCGATTCCGGCCTCTATGCCGGCTACTCGATCCCGCCCTACTACGATTCGATGGTCGCCAAGCTGATCGTGAACGGCAGCAGCCGCAACGAATGCCTGATGCGCCTGCGGCGCTCGCTCGAGGAATTCGTGATCGGCGGCATCGACACCACGATCCCGCTACACCGGCGCATCATCGGCGAGCAGGCCTTCATCGACGGCGACTACGACATCCACTGGCTGGAGAAGCTGGTCGGCCTCAAGAAATAGCGCCGGCATGCTGGAGATCACCCCGGACCTCCTGCTGCAGGCCTATCGCATCGGCGTCTTTCCCATGGGAGAGAGCCGCGACGATCCCAAGCTCTACTGGCTCGATCCGCGCCTGCGCGCGGTGCTGCCGCTCGATGGCTTCCATCTTTCGCATCGGCTGGCGCGCACGGTCCGCGGCGGCCACTTCGAGGTGAGCGCCGATACCGCCTTTGCGGACACGGTGCGGGCCTGCGCCGAGCCGCGCCCGGGCCATCCGGAAAGCTGGATCAACGAGCCGATCGTCGCCCTTTACACGGAGTTGCACGCCCGCGGCCATGCCCACAGCCTGGAGTGCCGCGTGGACGGCCGGCTGGTGGGTGGGCTCTACGGCGTCTCGATCGGAGCCGCCTTCTTCGGCGAGAGCATGTTCAGTCGCGAGCGGGATGCCTCGAAGGTGGCGCTCGTCCATCTGGTGGCGCGGCTGATCCGAGGCGGCTTCGCCCTGCTCGACTGCCAGTTCATGACCGAGCACCTGCGCAGCTTCGGTGCGATCGAGATCCCACGGGACGATTTCAAGGCGCGGCTGGCCGAGGCGATCGACCGGCCGGCGACTTTTCAGCGTGAGCTGGGCGGCGCGGACCCCTGCGCCATCGTGCAGGAGAGCACGCGCAGATCGTAGACGCCGTGGTCGAGCGCCGACAGCGACGGTGTCGAGGCAAACATCCAGCCAGCGAACAGCTTCTCCTCCGCCTGACCGGGCTTGTGGTCGATGATGGTGAGATAGGCTACGGATTCAGGGGGTGCCTCGGGTACGTTCACCAGGCAATCGCCGACGGTGATCTCGAGCGTGCCGAAGCGCGTCGACTTTCCGACCGGCGCGTAGAAGCGCTGGGTGCGGGCGGTCACCTTGTCCAGCCCCTGCAGCTCGGCCGACCGTATGCCCGGACCGTCGGGCACCGGCCGAAGATTGGCATTGCCCGGACGTTGCGGCGGTTGCTGCGGGGGTGGAAGTGGTGTTTGCGCCGACGCCGTGCCGATACCGGCTGCCAGGACGGCAAACACGATCAACCCGCGCATGGTCAATCCTTGGCGCGGGGCGGCGTCAACCCGTCGATCAGCTCGTGAAGCGCCTGCTTGATCTGCGCGGCGTCGCATCCCATCAGAACTCCGTCCTCCAGCGCGTCGGCGCAGAGGGTTTCGATTTCCTGGATGTTCTGGTTCAGGACTTTGATCTTTTCGAGGCACGACACTGGCTTGCCGTCGGGTTGCCGCCAGACCGGCGGTTCCTTCGGGGAATGGGCGCCCATCACTTGCTTCCAGTGCCGCCGAACATGAACTTGGCAATCAGCTCGGTGAGCGGGATCGAATCCTGCGTCTGCTCGATCTCGCCGCCGCTCTTCAGCATCGTCTTGTCGCCCCCGGGCTCGAGCACGACCACCATGCCGCCCAGCAGCGACTCGCTCACGATCTTGGCGTGCGTGTCCGCCGGCAGATTTACGTTCGATGCGATACCGAGGCGCACGACGGCCTGATAGGTCTTCGGATCCAGGCTGAACGAGGTGACGCTGCCGACCTTCACGCCGCTCAACGTCACGTCCGCACCACGCTTCAGCCCGTCGATGCGCCCAAACCGGGCGACGAGCTCGTAGCCATCCGGCCCGGCGCGGTCGGATTTGGAAAAGGCATAGACGACGAAGGCGCCGGCCACCACCAGCACCAGCGCGCCCACGATCGTCTCGACAACGTTACGGCCCACGCTCATGCCCTCTGCTCGCTGCCTGCCGCGTCAGCCTGGCCGCCAAGCCTCGTAAGCCGGCTTCGGCTTCTCGCCTTCCGACAGCGCATGGCCCGGAGGCCTGTAGGCATGATCGGTTCCCGTGAGATTGGGAAGATGTTCCTTCTGCCAGGGCTTGCGCGGCACGCCGCCGACGGGCGGCGGTTCGGCGAGCGTGTGATGCAGCCAACCATGCCATTCGGCAGGAACTCGCGATGCCTCGGCGACGCCGTTGTACATGACCCAACGCTTGCGCCGCATTCCAGGGACGAGGCGCTTGTCCTGAAAGTAGCGGTTTCCTTCCGCATCCGTGCCGACGAGTTCGCCGCGCATCTTCGTGAAGAGCCAGGTGCCGAGGATCATGAGTCAACCACTTCGTAGGTGATGCGCGCTTGTACGCGGGCCCTTCGACGCGTGCAACGCGACGCGAAGGACACGGGAATCTTGTCCATCAGCGACAATGCCAAAGGAGTGAATCGATAAACTGTTGCGTTCCTGCATCATCTAGTATCATCAACACCTTGGTCTACAAAATATAGTTGCACGCACAAGATTTTGTAATTTACTATCTTCCGGTGCCCATATGTGCGTGTTCGATCGTGAATCGAACACCCCCCGAGATAGGGACGAAATTGACGGGATCGGGCACGGGGGATCGTCGATGCGCTTCGAGCGTCGGTATACGCAAGTAGGAAAATCGCCATTCGCAGGAGTGGCCTTTCGTGTTGCCGACTCCGAAATCCGCAATCCGGACGGCTCGATCGTCTTCCGGTTGAAGAACATCGACGTACCGGCCGAGTGGTCCCAGGTCGCTTCCGACGTCCTCGCCCAGAAGTATTTCCGTCGCGCCGGCGTTCCTGCGCGCATGATCCGCGTCGCCGAAGCCGACATGCCCGAATGGCTATGGCGGTCGATCCCCGACGAGGTCGCTCTCGCCGCGATGCCGGAAGCCGATCGCTTCGGCAGCGAAACCAGCGCACGCCAGGTTTTTCATCGCATGGCCGGCGCGTGGACCTATTGGGGCTGGAAGGGCGGCTACTTCGACAGCGAGGAGGACGCCCGCTCTTTCTACGACGAGCAGTGCTTCATGCTCGCGGCGCAGATCTGCGCGCCGAACTCGCCGCAATGGTTCAATACCGGACTGCACTGGGCGTACGGAATTGACGGCCCCGGACAGGGCCACTGGTTCGTCGATCATCTCGATGGCCGAGCCTCCCCCTCTGCCTCTGCCTATGAGCGGCCGCAGCCACACGCCTGCTTCATCCAGAGCGTCGCCGACGATCTGGTAAACGAAGGCGGCATCATGGATCTGTGGATCCGCGAGGCCCGTCTCTTCAAGTACGGCTCCGGCACCGGCTCCAACTTCTCGCGCGTGCGCGGCGAGAACGAGCAGCTCTCCGGCGGCGGCGCGTCGTCGGGGCTGATGTCGTTCCTAAAGATCGGTGACCGAGCGGCCGGCGCGATCAAATCGGGAGGCACGACGCGCCGCGCGGCGAAGATGGTGACGGTCGACATAGACCATCCCGACATCGAGGACTTCATCTCCTGGAAGATGCTCGAGGAGCAGAAGGTGGCCGCGCTGGTCGCCGGCTCCCGCCTCGCCAGCCGCCATCTGAACGCCGTCATGCAGGCCTGCCTCGAGGGCGGCGAGGACGAAGCCGCGTTCGATCCGCGGCAGAATCCGACGCTGCGGCGCGAGATCGTTGCGGCCCGGCAGGCCGAGCTGCCGGAGAACTACATCCAGCGGGTCATCCAGTTCGCGCGTCAGGGGTATCGGCACATCGAATTCCCGGCGTTCGACACGGATTGGGAATCGGAGGCCTATGCCACGGTCTCCGGCCAGAACGCCAACAACTCGGTGCGAGTCAGCGATGCGTTCCTGCGCGCGGTCGAGGAAGACCGGCCATGGGACCTGACAGCGCGCACGACGGGCAAGGTCACCCGCACGATCGGCGCCCGTCTGCTGTGGGATCAGATCGCCGAGGCCGCCTGGCATTCGGCCGATCCCGGCGTCCAGTTCGATACCACGATCAACGACTGGCATACCTGCCCGGAGTCGGGACGGATCAACGCCTCCAATCCGTGCTCGGAGTACATGTTCCTCGACGACACGGCGTGCAATCTCGCCTCGTTGAACCTCATGCGGTTCCGGCGCGAGGACGGCTCGATCGATGTCGACGCGCTGGAGCATGCAAGCCGCCTGTGGACCGTGGTCCTCGAAATCTCAGTAATGATGGCGCAGTACCCGTCGCGCCGCATCGCCGAGCTTTCGTACCGCTACCGCACCTTGGGGCTGGGCTACGCCAATCTCGGCGCCCTCCTGATGGCGTCGGGCCTGGGCTACGACAGCGCCAGGGGCAGGGCCATCGCCGGCGCCGTCACGGCAATCATGACCGGTACTGCCTACGCCACCTCGGCGGAGATGGCCGGCCTGATGGGCGCCTTCCCCGGCTTCGAAGCCAATCGCGAACCCATGCTGCGGGTCATCCGCAACCATCGCCGGGCAGCGCACGGTGCGCAGGAACCCTATGAAAGCCTGTGCATCGCGCCGCAGGCTCTCGACGCGGCCAATTGCAGGGACGGCCGGCTCGTTGCCGCCGCCCGCCGGGCCTGGGACCGCGCGCTGCAACTGGGCGAACGGCATGGCTATCGCAACGCCCAGGTCTCCGTCATCGCCCCCACCGGCACGATCGGGCTGGTGATGGATTGCGACACCACCGGCATCGAGCCCGACTTCGCGCTGGTGAAGTTCAAGAAGCTGGCCGGCGGCGGCTACTTCAAGATCATCAACCAGACCGTCCCGCTGGCACTGCGGACGCTGGGTTACGACGAGGCCGTGATCACGCGCATCGTCGACCATGCCGTAGGCCACGGCTCGCTGGCCGCGGCGCCCGCCATCAACCACGAGAGCCTGTCGGCGCGCGGCTTCGACGCCGCGACCCTGAAGCGGATCGACCAGGCGATCGTCACCGCCTTCGACATCCGCTTCGCCTTCTCCCGCTACACCTTGGGCGACGCTTTCTGCCGCGAGGCGCTCGGCCTCGACGACGAAACGCTGTCCGATCCGAAGCTCGACATCCTCTCGCGCCTCGGCTTCTCGCGCAGTGACATCGCAGCAGCGAACATCCATGCCTGCGGTACGATGAGCGTCGAAGGCGCCCGCGATCTCAGGAGCGAACATCTTTCCGTGTTCGATTGTGCGAATCCCTGTGGACGAGATGGCACACGCTTCTTGTCTGCGGAGAGTCACATACGCATGATGGCTGCAGCACAACCCTTCGTATCGGGCGCCATCTCCAAAACCATCAACATGCCCAACGCAGCGACGGTTGAGGATTGCCGCAAGGCCTATGAGACCTCCTGGAAGCTCGGATTGAAAGCGAACGCCCTCTATCGGGATGGATCCAAACTGTCGCAGCCGCTTTCCGCGATGGCTTTGGGCGACGACGTCGCCGCCAACGACGATCTCGCTGACCTGTCGCCGGCCGCGCGTGTACCGGTCATCGCCGAACGGATCGTGGAGCGCATCGTCGAACGCGAAGTCAGAGCCGGCCGCGAGCGTCTGCCGCAGCGTCGCAAGGGCTACACGCAGAAGGCCGTCGTGGGCGGCCACAAGGTCTATCTGAGGACCGGCGAGTACGAGGATGGCCGTGTCGGCGAGATTTTCGTCGACATGCACAAGGAAGGCGCGGCGTTCCGCAGCCTGATGAACAACTTCGCCATCGCGATCTCGATCGGGCTGCAGTACGGCGTGCCGCTTGAGGAATTCGTCGAGGCCTACACCTTCACTCGCTTCGAGCCGTCCGGCCTGGTGGAGGGCAACGACGCCATCAAGATGTCGACGTCGGTGCTCGACTATATCTTCCGCGAACTCGCGATCTCCTATCTGGGACGCAACGACCTCAGCCACGTCGAGCAGGCGGACCTCCGCCCCGACGGCGTCGGCCGCGGCGAGGTCCAGGGCGAACTGCCCTCGCACGGTACGAATGCCGCCGAGGCGGCAGCCGCTGCGGTGAGCCGCATCGCCAGCGTGGGCTACGTGCGCAGCAATCTTTACGTGATGAATGGCAGGACTGCCGGCAATGCCGCGATCGCCGATGAGGCGTTCGCCGGTGCCGCCCTGCCCAACGGACTGACGGACGGACCAGCCGTTGCTTCGGCGCCCATCGCCAAAGCGGCCGTCGTCAGCGTCGCGCTCGGAGAAACACCCTCGTCATCCTTTGGACTGGCCCTCGAGGCCAGGCTCAAGGGCTTCGAAGGGGATGCGTGTCCGGAATGCGGCAACTTCACCATGGTTCGCAACGGGACGTGCCTCAAGTGCACGACCTGCGGTGGGACCACCGGCTGCAGTTGAGCATGCGTGGCGTAGCGTACCGGCGTACCCCGGGGGCCTCGCGGTTGGGGACCCTATAGCTAACCATAGGAGACAGTTATGGCTGCTAAGAAGAAAGTTGCGAAGAAGAAGGCTGTAAAGAAGAAGAAGCAGTAATTAGGAAAGGGCGGAGGTCAAAGGCGACTTTGACCCCTCTAACAACGCCTTTCGGCTTCCGCGTGGGTGCCCTCTCTCAGGGCCCCACCGGAAGCCCCCTAAATAGAAGACGAGCCTGAAGCCGTTCCGACGCTTTCGTTTGGGAAGCGGGAAGGCGAAACTAGTCAAAGCGTCCGGCGACTTCGGTCTGCCGGACTTTTTTCTTTCCGGCTTGAACCGGGTGCGGTTTCGCCCTACATGCCGGAGATGAATACTGACCGGTCAGTCAATAGCGGTGCGGCCATCTCGACCCGCGTACGGCGGCCAGAGGATCGGGCGTCGGAAATCGCCCGCGCAGCCCTTGAACTCTTCGTCACCCGGGGATTCGCCGCAACTAAGCTCGAGGACGTTGCCAAAGAGGCGTCGGTCAGCAAAGGGCTCCCTTACCTCTACTTCAAGAACAAGGAAGAGCTGTTCAAGGCGGTGATCTCCGAGGCCATTGCCGGCCCTCTGGCGGCGGCCAATGATGTGATCGACCACTTCGAGGGCAGCAGCGAGGAACTCCTCTGCGCGCTGGTCGACGGCTTCCGCGCCTTCGAGGAGACGCCGGCCGGTGGCGTGGTGAAGCTGATCCTGGCCGAGGCCGGCAACTTCCCCGACGTCGCCAAGTTCTACTGCACGCACTTCGACGTGCGCGGCCGCGACCTCTTCATCCGTACCTTGCGCCGCGGCGTAGAGAGCGGCGAATTCCGGCCCCTCCCCGACCTCGAAACCACCGCCATCATCATCCTGCAGCCGCTTGCCATGTTCTCGGTGTGGAAGCGTTCGCTCGCTCCGTTCGACCCCGGAAAAGTCGACGGCGACCAATTCTATACCGCCTATCTCGACTTCGTTCTCAAAGGGCTACGGCCATGAAGACCAGCACCAAGTTCGTCATCGCCATCGTCGGCGCCGCTGTCGTTCTGGGAGGCGGCGCATTTGCGTGGAAGAACGGCAAGGGGACAGCGGCGGCCGGCAACGGCCCGGTCGCCACCAAGGCTGCCGACCGTCCCCTCGAACTGATCCCGGCAGAGGTCCACACGATCAAGCCGCGCGGCCTGGTCGATGTGGTGCGCTTCACCGGCACCACCCAGCCGATCGACCAGACCATCGTGAAGGGCCGCGTTTCCGGCCGCCTGGCCGAGGTGCTCGTCCGCGAAGGCGACCGTGTCACCGAAGGCCAGGTGCTCGCGCGCTTCGAAACGACCGAGTTGCAGGCAAAGATGAACGAGCGGCAGTCCGCCCTCGAGGCCGCGCGGGCCGACGCGCGCTGGACCGCCCGTGACCGCTCAGACAAGGAGACGCTGGCGAACCGCAACATCGTCTCGCAGTCGGCCGCCGACCAGGCGCGCGCGACAGCCGAGAATCGTGCCTCCATGGTGGCCGTTGCGGAGGCCCAGCTCGATGTCGCGCGCAAGAACCTTGCCGATGCCGAGGTCAAAGCGCCCTTCGACGGCGTCGTGGGCGAGCGCATCGCCAATCAGGGCGAGTCGCTGCCGATCGACGGCAAGATCCTCGCCCTTCTCGACACCAGCCACGTCGAGATCGCGGCGCAGATGCCGGCCGCCGACGTCATCCGCATGAAGGTGGGCCAGACAGCCCAGGTCAATCTCGAAGGCTTCGGCGATCGCGTCTTCAGCGGCAAGATCACGCGTATCAGTCCGACCACGCAGCCGGGCTCGCGCTCGATCCCGGTCTATGTCGAGATCGTCGACCGCCACGAGGCGCTGCGCGGCGGCCTGTTCGGTACGGGCACCGTCACCGTGGCGGAGAAGGGTCATGCCCTGGCCGTGCCGTCCTCGGCGATGCGCAAGGACGACCAGGGCGACTACGTGCTGATCGTCGAGAACGGCATACTCGTGCGCAAGCCGGTGGGCGCCGTCCGCACCTGGTCGCGCGGCGAACTGGTCGAGGTTAAGGGTCTGGAATCCGGCATGACCGTGGTCTCCGCCCCCCTGCCCGGCCTGCATGCCGGACAGAAGGTCAAGATCCTCGAGACCCGCTAGGAGACAAGGCCGTGAAGCTCACCCAGATCGCGGTCGACAATCCGGTCTTCGCCACCATGATGATGGTGGCGTTGCTGGTGATGGGCCTGTTCTCCTATCGCCAGCTCGGCATCGACCAGTTCCCCAACGTCGACTTTCCGATCGTCGTGGTCACGACCGACTATCCGGGCGCGTCGCCGGAGACGGTCGAGAGCGAGATCAGCCGCAAGATCGAGGAATCGGTCAACGCCATCGCCGGCCTCAAGACGCTCACCTCGCGCTCCCTCGAGGGCAGGTCGATCGTCATCGCCGAGTTCGAACTGTCGGTCCCCTCCGCCGTCGCCATGCAGGACGTCCGCGAGAAGGTCCAGATGGTCCGGGCCTCCTTCCGGCCGGAGATCAAGGAGCCGCTGATCCAGCGGTTCAATCCCGACGACCAGCCCATCGTCTCGATCGCGGTGCGCTCCGATGTCCGCTCGGTACGCGACCTCACGACCCTCGCCGACCAGATCATCATCAAGCGCCTGCAGACCGTCCGCGACGTCGGTCGCGCCACCATCGCCGGCGGGCTGAAGCGGCAGATCAACATCGAACTCGATCCTGGCCGCATGCACGCGCTCCGCGTCGGCGTGAACGACATCATGCGGGCGATCAAGGACGAGAATCAGAACTTTCCCGCCGGCAACGTCCAGCGCGGCAACGACGATCGCGTGATCGAGGTCACCGGCCGCGTCGTCGATCCGGGCGACTTCGCCGACCTGATCGTGGCCCGCCGCGGCCAGGCGCCCGTCTATCTCCGCCAGGTCGCCACCGTGGTCGACGGCCAGCAGGAGCTGGAAAACGTCGCCACCCTGAACGGCGAACGAGCGCTCGCCATCGACGTCGTGAAGACACAGGGCTCCAATACGATCGAGGTGGCCCGCGGTGTCCGCCGCACCGTTGCCGAGTTGCAGGCCTCCCTGCCCGCCGACGTAAAGCTGGAAATCGTGCGAGATAGCTCGCGCGGCATCCAGAATTCGGTCAACAACGTCCAGCAGACCATGGTCGAGGGTGGCCTGCTCACCATTGCCATCGTCTTCCTGTTCCTGCATTCCTGGCGCAGCACCGTGATCACCGGTCTCGCGCTGCCGATCTCGGTGTTCGGCGCCTTCATGGTGATGGCGGCCTTCGGCTTCACCCTGAACGTGCTAACCCTGATGGCGCTCAGCCTGGCGGTCGGCATCCTGATCGACGATGCGATCGTGGTGCGCGAGAACATCATGCGCCATATCGGCTTCGGCAAGACCCACCGCCAGGCCGCGATCGACGGCACCAACGAGATCGGCCTGGCCGTGCTCGCCACCACTTTCTGCATCGTGGCGGTATTCCTGCCCGTCGCCTTCATGGGCGGCATCATCGGCCGCTTCTTCTTCCAGTTCGGCGTCATGGTGTCGGCCGCCGTCCTCATCTCCCTGTTCGTATCCTTCACGCTCGATCCGATGCTGTCGTCGGTCTGGTACGACCCGCAGGCGCATGGCAACGGCCGCTTCGCCCGAATCGTCAACAGCACCCAGGAAAAGGCCAACGGCGTCTATCGAGTCGTGCTCGCCTGGGCGCTGCGCTGGCCCAAGATCACCCTGCTGATTGCGCTCGCGACCTTCGTGGGCAGCTTCGCGCTGCCGAAGTACATCGGCTTCGAATTCGTCCCCCTGGCGGATCTCGGCGAGCAGGTCGTCAGCATCGAGACGCCGGTCGGCTCGTCGCTGGAATATACCGAGGCCAAGATGCGGCAGGTCGATGCCGCGCTGCGCGAGTTTCCCGAGATCGACTACACCTACGGCACGGTCAACACCGGCTATGCCAACGGCAAGAATCAGGCGAGCCTCTATCTCAAGCTGAAGCCGCTGAAGGATCGCAAGCGCTCGCCCGAGCAGCTCGCCCAGCCGATCCGCGAGCGGCTGGCCAGCATCCCGGGTATCCTGGTCTCCATCAACATTCCCGGCGGACCCGGCGGTGGCGTCCAGAAGCAGCTCCAGCTTTCGCTGCAGGGACCCGACACCAACGTGCTCGACACGATCTCGCAGGACGTGATGAAGCGCGCCGCCGGCATCCGCGGCGTGGTCGATCTCGACCGCAACCTCAAGGCCGCCAAGCCGATCCTGTCCGTCCGCCTGCGCCGCGACGCGGCTTCGGATCTCGGCCTCGGGACGGCCGCGGTCGCCCAGTCCCTGCGGCCTCTGTTCGCGGGCGACGAGACCAGCCTGTGGCGGGCGCCCGACGGCGAGAATTACATGGTCATGGTCCGCCTGCCGACCGACGACCGCACCGGCATCGCCGATCTGCACAGGGTCTGGTTCACCGCGGGGACCGAGCCCAACGGCCTGCCGCGCATGGTCCATATCGCGCAGATCGCCGATGTCGTGACCGACGTGGGCGCCTCGCAGATCAACCGCCGCGACCTCAACCGCGAGGTCCAGATCACCGCCAACGTCTACGGCCGCTCGGCCGGCGAGGTTTCGAGCGACCTGCAGCAGATCCTGACCGAGATCAAGCTGCCGCCCGGCTACCGCTTCGTGTTCGGCGGCTCGACCAAGGACATAGCGGAGAGTGCCGCCTATGCCGGCCAGGCGCTCCTGATGGCGGTCATCCTGATCTACCTGATCCTGGCCTCCCAGTTCGGCAGCTTCCTGCAGCCGATCGCCATCATGATGTCGTTGCCGATGTCGCTGATCGGCGTGTTCCTCGGCCTCCTGGTCGCCGGCACGACGCTGAACATATTCTCGGCGATCGGCTTCATCATGCTGATGGGCCTCGTCACCAAGAACGCCATCCTGCTGGTCGACTTCTTCAATCAGTCCCGCGCCCGCGGCACGCCGGTCAACGAGGCCCTGCTCGAAGCCGGCTCGATCCGGCTGCGCCCCATCCTGATGACCACGCTCGCCATGGTGTTCGGCATGCTGCCGCTGGCGCTCGGCCTCGGCGAAGGCGCCACCCAGCGGGCGCCGATGGCCCACGCCGTGATCGGCGGCCTGATCAGCTCGACGCTGCTCACCCTGGTCGTCGTCCCCGTGGTGCTCGTCTATATCGACCGCCTCAGCCTGTGGACGACCCGCCGGTTCAGCCGCTCGGCCGACGAGGTGGCCCGCGAACACAAGCCTGCCGAGTAGAATCAGGAGCACCGATTGGCCATCGCGCTGGCACGATTCGCGCTATGCTGGCCTCATGCCGGATGATGCCTCGACTGTCGGTCTGCGCATCGTCGATTCGCTTGCAGCGGTCGACGCCGCCCAGTGGGATGCCTGCGCGCTCGGCCCGGGCTCGGCCGGCAACCCCTTCCTCAGCTACCGCTTCCTGAAGGCGCTGGAAGACTCGAAGTCGGTGGGCCGGCGCACCGGCTGGCAACCGCAGTATCTGCTGGCCGAATCGGACGACGGGACGCTCCAGGGTGCCGCACCGCTCTACATGAAGAGCCATTCGCAGGGCGAATATGTGTTCGACCATGGGTGGGCGCAGGCGCTGGAGCGCGCGGGTGGTCGCTACTATCCGAAGCTCCAGGTCGCCGTGCCGTTCACGCCGGTCCCGGGGCCACGCCTTTTCGCCCGCCCCGGCCCGATGGCTGACGCCGTGCGCGACGCCCTGATCGACATGCTGGCCAAGATCGCCGACGACAACAACATCAGTTCGGTCCACGCCACCTTCTGCACCGCAGAGGAGTGGAAGCGCTTCGGCGAACGCGGCTGGCTGCTGCGGCTCGGGCAGCAATATCACTGGAGCAATGACGGCTACCGGACCTTCGACGATTTCCTGGGCGCCCTCGCCTCGCGCAAGCGCAAGGCGATCCGCAAGGAGCGCGAGGCCGTGCGGCGCGAAGGCCTCGTCATCCACACGCTGAGCGGGGATGATATCCGGCCCGAGCACTGGGATGCCTTCTTTGCCTTCTACATGGATACCGGCGGCCGCAAGTGGGGCACGCCCTACCTTACGCGGTCCTTCTTCGACATCCTGGGCGCGACCATGGCCGACAAGGTCGTGCTCGTCCTGGCCGAGGCCGATGGCCGGCCGGTCGGCGGTGCCCTCAATCTCAAGGGCGATGACACGCTCTATGGACGCTACTGGGGCTGCCTCGAAAGCCACGCCTTCCTGCATTTCGAGGCCTGCTACTACCAGGCCATCGACTATGCGATCGCCCACGGCCTGGCTCGGGTCGAGGCGGGAGCGCAGGGCGACCACAAGATCCAGCGCGGTTATCTGCCGGTGCCGACCTACTCCGCCCACTGGATCGTCGATCCGAACTTCCGCCGCGCCGTCGACGATTACCTCACGCGCGAGCGGCCCGCGGTGCAACAGGAGATCGACGGGCTGATGCAGTACTCGCCGTTCCGGAAGGAAAACGAGGGCTGACGGCCTACTTGGCCATCAGGACGCCGAAGAAGAATACGACGAAGAAGACGAGCTGCTCGGTGAGCCCGAGCGGAGCCTGCCAACCGATTTTTTCGATGATGAACAGGACCACCCAGAACACCGCGGTGGCGAGCACCGCGGCGCGAAAGGCGATCCAGAGAGGCTTGAAGGCGCTCACTATTCGGCGAGCACCGGTTCCTGGCTGGCCGGCGGCAGCGCGCCGCGCTCAGGCGGCAGGAAGGTGAAGACGAGCTTGCCGGCCTCGCCCGGCGCGTCGACATCGACACGCACGGTGCCGCCGTCCGAGAGCTTGCCGAACAGCACCTCCTCGGCCAGCGGCTTCTTCACGTATTCCTGGATCACGCGGGCGAGCGGACGGGCGCCGAACAGCTTGTCGTAACCCTTCTCCGCCAGCCAGCGGCGCGCCCCGTCGGTCAGCTCGATGAAGACCTTGCGGTCGGCGAGCTGGACCTCGAGTTCAGCCACGAACTTGTCGACGACCTTGCCCATCGACTCCGGTCCGAGACTGGCGAACTTGATGATCGCGTCCAGCCGGTTCCGGAACTCGGGGGCGAACATACGGTTGATCGCCTCGTTGTCCTCGTCGTGCCGCTGCTCGCGACCGAAACCCAGCGCGGGCTTGGCAATGTCGGCCGCGCCGGCATTGGTCGTCATGCAGAGGATGACGTTGCGGAAGTCGACCGTCCGGCCGTTATGGTCGGTCAGCTTGCCGTAATCCATTACCTGCAGCAGGACGTTGAAGACGTCCGGATGCGCCTTCTCGATCTCGTCGAACAGCACCACGCAATGCGGATGCTGGTTCACCTTGTCGGTGAGCAGGCCGCCCTGGTCGAAGCCGACATAGCCCGGCGGAGCGCCGATCAGGCGCGAGACGCTGTGCCGCTCCATGTACTCCGACATGTCGAAGCGGATGACCTCGAGACCGAGCAGGCGCGCGAGCTGGCGCGTCACCTCGGTCTTGCCGACGCCGGTCGGGCCGGCCAGCAGGTAGCTGCCGATCGGCTTCTCCGGCGAACGCAGACCCGCGCGGGCGAGCTTGATCGAGGCGGCGAGCTGGTCGATCGCATGATCCTGGCCGAACACGACGGTCTTGAGATCGCGGTCGATGGTCCGCAGCAGCGCAGTGTCGTCCTTGGACACGGCCTTCGGCGGAATGCGGGCGATCTTGGCCACGATGTCCTCGATGTCGGACACCTCGATCATCGTCTTGCGCTTGTCGGGCGCCACCAGCATCTGGGCCGCGCCGACCTCGTCGATCACGTCGATCGCCTTGTCCGGCAGCTTGCGGTCGTGGATGTAGCGCGCCGACAGCTCGACCGCCGCCTTGATGGCGTCGTCGGTGAAGCTCACGTGATGGTGCTTCTCGTAGACCGGCTTGAGGCCGCGCATGATCTCGACGGCGTCACTGATCGTGGGCTCCGGCACGTCGATCTTCTGGAAGCGGCGGACCAGTGCGCGATCCTTCTCGAAGTAGTTGCGGTATTCCTTGTAGGTCGTCGAGCCGATGCAGCGCAGTTCGCCCGACTGCAACGAGGGCTTCAGCAGGTTCGACGCGTCCATCGAGCCGCCGGAAGTAGCGCCGGCGCCGATGATCGTATGGATTTCGTCGATGAAGAGCACCGAGTTCGGCTTCTTCTTGAGTTCACCCAGGACCGCCTTGAGCCGCTCCTCGAAGTCGCCGCGATAGCGCGTGCCGGCCAGCAGCGCGCCCATGTCGAGCGAGTAGATGATCGCTTCCGTCAGGACCTCCGGCACCTCGCCGTCGACGATCTTGCGGGCAAGCCCCTCGGCGATCGCCGTCTTGCCGACACCCGGCTCCCCGACATAGAGCGGGTTGTTCTTGGTACGGCGGCACAGGACCTGGATGGTGCGCTCGACCTCATACTCGCGGCCGATCAGCGGATCGACGCGACCATCCCGGGCCTTCTGGTTGAGATCGACACAGTAGGCCGCCAACGCTTCGTTGCCCTGCTTGGCCGGGTTTTCACCGCCGGCCTCCTCCTCGGAGCCGGTGACGCGGCGCGCGCGGGACCGGCCCGGCACCTTCGCCTTGCCGTGGCTGATGTAGTCGACCGCGTCGAGACGCGTCATGCCCTGGTTCTCGAGGAACGAGACGGCGTGACTGTCGCGCTCGGAGAAGAGCGCTACCAGCACGTTGGCGCCGGTCACCTCGTTGCGCCCTGACGACTGCACGTGTACCGCGGCGCGCTGGACGACGCGCTGGAAGCCCGCGGTCGGGAGCGGTTCGCTCGGGTTCTGCGTGATGATGCCCTTGAGGCGATTGTCGACGAACGTTTCGAGGTCATGGCGCAGTCGATCGAGATCGACGCCGCAGGCCTTGAGGACGGGTATTGCGTCGTCGTCCTCCGTCATCGCCAGCAGCAGGTGCTCCAGCGTCGCGTATTCGTGGCGACGTTCACCGGCAAGTCCGAAGGCGCGATGCAGGGACTTCTCGAGGTTCTTGGACAGCATGGACATCGAAACACCTCGACAGGAAAAACGAACTACACTCGGTCGTCGTTACTCTTTCTCCAACGTGCACTGGAGAGGGTGCTGGTTCTTGCGGGCGTAATCCACCGTTTGCGTCACCTTCGTCTCGGCGATTTCGTAGGTATAGACACCACAGACCCCCACGCCCTTCTGATGGACATGGAGCATGACCTCGGTCGCCTCTTCCCGATTCTTCTGGAAGATGTTCTGCAGAACATCGACCACGAACTCCATCGGGGTGTAATCGTCGTTCAGCATCAACACCTTGTACATCGACGGCTTCTTCGTGCGGGTGCGCGTGAGCGTGAGCGCGCCGGTGCGGCCGTCGTCTCCGCCCTCGCCGTCATCTCGACGCGGCGGCTGTTGGGGCGGTCCACCGGGCGGCTGCTGGGGAGGTTCGCCCGCCCCGCCGAGCCGCCATTCGCCTGCGTTGCGCAGAAAGTCCATCGTCGTCGTCACGCTCCAAGAACAATACACATCTGAATTATATAGGTAGCGTTACGGGTTCCGCTACCTCGGCCGAAGACCATCCTTTCCCACGACCAGCATCCAGCGGTCGGCGCGGGCGCGCTGAAGCGGAGCGTTCCAGTCGCGGCGAAATTCCGCTGGCTCCAGCTTGCGGGGCGGATTGACCGGTATCGGCACCTTGTCCCACGAGAACAGCCTGGCAGAGAACTTCACATTCACGAAGCCGTCGGTCGGATAATGATAGGCTTGGAATCCCCAGACGCCATTGCGGCACGAGGCGACCGTCCACCAGAAATCGTTGTCGGGCAGGCGCATTCCGTCCCGCGGCGGGCCAAAGGCGCGGCTCTCTTCCAGCAGCCCGATGAGTTCCCGGGTTTCGTCCACGGTCAGGATGCGTTGGCCGCCCTTCATGCTCCAGGGTGCGAATATGTCCCTCGGGTTCGAGATCAGCATGTTGGTGATGCCCGGCGTGGCATACCCCTGCCCCTCCAGCACGCCGATGTTCAGGCCGGCCACACCGTCTGGCTGAAGGAAGATCTCGTAGGCCCGAACCTGCTCCTCCCAGAGAGCGTTGTAGACAAGCCTGAGACGGCTCCGGCCGCCCGGCACGCAAGCATCCCTGATGTCATTGGCGGCGACGAAGTCGAACCAGTGGAAACTGCGCACGACCGGGAGTTCGACGTTGCGGTCGGGCCGCTGCGCCATCGTGGGCGCCGCCGTGAAGACACCCAGGGCTGCCAAGGCCAGCAATAACGCCCTCATCAAGCCTCCCAATGCGAACCAAGCATAATCCGAACCAACTAGGGCAGCAGGACGGCAGGACCAAAGTTGCACCGGTCCCCAAACTTTAGTAAAGTTCGAGCAACAGCTCATAACCTATTGGATGAGCACAAGAATCAGATTTCGCGTGTGGCGTATTCGCAATGATATTTCCCCTCAGGCGAATTGCGGTCGGCTTTTCCTGGCTGGCTGTCAGCATTCTATTTCTGGGTGCCTCGCTCGCGCCATCGCCGGTTGACGCCCAGACCAAGGCGAAGTCGGTCAAGCGCGCCGCGCCGCCCGCCAAGGCCCGCGCCAAGGCCTCCGCACGCAGCACTTCCTCATCCTGGGTCGCCAATCCGGCCGTTACCGCCAAGGACGCCTACCTGATCGTCGACGCGACCAGCGGCCGCGAACTGGCCGCCGATCATGCCGACGATCTTCGTCATCCGGCCTCGATCACCAAGCTGATGACGATCTACCTCACCTTCTCGGCCTTGGATTCGGGCCGGCTGTCGCTCGGCGACGGGCTTCCGGTATCGGCCAATGCCCTGAACGCGCCGCCCACCAAGATGGGCATGACTCCGGGTGGCACCGTGAATGTGCGCGACGCCACGATGGCGCTGGTCACGCGCTCGGCCAACGACGCGGCCGTCCTTCTGGCCGAGGGTCTCGCGGGGAGCGAGGAGGCTTTCGCCCGCGTGATGACCCAGAAGGCCCGCCAGCTCGGCATGAGTTCGACAGTGTTCCGTAATGCGTCGGGCCTGCCGAACAGCGAGCAAGTCACCACGGCCCGCGATCTCGCCAAGCTCGCCAATGCGCTGATGCGCGACTACCCCCATTACTATGCGATCTTCTCGGCGCAGAGCTACAGCTACCGCGGGCGCGTCCTGACCAATCACAATCGCATGCTGGGCAACTACGACGGCGCCGACGGGTTGAAGACCGGCTACACGAACGCCTCGGGTTTCAATCTCGTGATGTCGGCTGTACGCGACAACCGCCGCCTGATCGGTGTCGTCATGGGTGGCACCAGCGCTGCCCAGCGAGACCGCACGATGGCTGCCCTGATGGATCGTAGCTTCACACTGGCGTCGGCTATGCAGCTCTCGCCCTGGACGTCCGTGCGCAAGCCGCCGTCGGCCCGTTACACGGCCGCGCAGTTCGATCCCGGCGCCAGCTTCGCGGAGGCCTATCGCCCGCCGGCCACCCCGTCGAAGCAGGTCAGCCCCAAGTATGCAGGCTTCGTTCCGCCCGCGCCGGCAACACCGGCTGCCCCGGCAGCCTTTGCAGCCGTCCCTCCGGCTGCGCCTTCCGCTTCTTCGGACATGCCCGCTCTCGGAAGCTGGGTGATCCAGGTCGGTTCGTTCAGCGAACCGCAGGCCGCCCAGGCGGCCCTCGAGCGCGCGACCGCGGCTTTGCCGGACGCGCGCTCGGCTTCGGCGATTGTCGACGAGATACAGATGGCAAACCGCGTATTCCATCGCGCGCGGCTCATCAACCTGTCGCAGAATCAGGCCGTCGAAGGCTGCAAGCGCCTCGAGAAGCGGAAAGTCTACTGCTCGGCGCTGCAGGTCACCGCCTGGAATACGCCGGGTGCCCGCTGAGGGCTCGCCTGAGCCGGTCTACGAACGATCGTTTGTGACGACGCTGCCAGAGCGTCAGGTCCCACAATTCCCGGCTGGGCTTTAGCCGCGACTGGATGGGCTCAAAAACCGACACGTCGGTCATCCTGCCCCGCACCTTCACCCTGAGCGACACGACCCTATAGCCCGGGCCCTCGTAGGCTGCGAGGTGCGCGACGTCACGGACGCTGAGACCTCCCACGATCGCGCCCGGCACCTCGCCGCACGGATCGGCGATGACGATGGGATAGGTCGCGCCCTGCACCCGCCGCCGCGCATGTCCAGGCAGGCGTGCTTCGGTATAGGCCTGAGGCGGCAGCCGCCGTCCCAGGACCAGGGCCGTCACGTCCCGATCGAGCAACGTGCCATAGAAGAAGAAGCGCATCAGTGGTGGCCGGACGAGGCATCGTCCGGAAGCTCCACGCCGCATGCCGCCAGGGCGGTCTTGAGGTCAGTCATGAGCCGCTCGAGACCGGCTTCGTCTGCCGCCTCGCAACGCGCCACCAGCACGGGCTGGGTGTTGGACGCCCGCAGCAGCCACCATCCGTCCTTGGTGCTGACCCTCACGCCGTCGATGTCGGAGAACTTGGCGCCATCCTTCTGCAGCTTGGCCTTGACCTTCTCGACGACCCCGAACTTCTGGTCGTCCGGGCAGTCGAAGCGAAGCTCGGGCGTGTTGACCGGCTGCGGCAGCCCGTCGCGCATCTCCGCCAGGCTCTCCTTGGCGTTGGCCACGATGTTGAGCAGGCGAAGGCCGCAATAGAGCGCGTCGTCGAAGCCGTAGAAGGTATCGGCGAAGAACACGTGGCCGCTCATCTCGCCGGCGAGCGGCGAGCCGATCTCGGCCATCTTGCTCTTGATCAGCGAATGGCCGGTCTTGAACATCATCGGCTTGCCGCCGGCCTTGGCGATCT
>LNFM01005755.1_pt1 | contig 21066 bp, 13 predicted proteins | sample 596031 | NCBI WGS metagenome assembly LNFM01 (sample SAMN04254537, study PRJNA301005) | activated carbon metagenome | isolation source: dual media filters at the Ann Arbor, Michigan drinking water treatment plant | place: USA: Ann Arbor
TGCTGGCGGGAAGTGTAACTTCCCTGGCTCAGGAGAAACCATTGCCTTCAAAAAGGGAACGTATACCCCTTGTACAACAAGATACTTCACAGCAAAAAATTCAAAAAGCAACTCAAACACCAGCCCGTTCAGGACGTGGTTCTCAAATAGTAGATGATTCGACCAGAAACGTTTACGGACCTACAACTTCAAAGTGGATTTCTGAGAATGAGATTTTTCTAAATAAGAAAAATTATAAACCTATCGACACATCGTTGAGCGACTTTCATCGGTGGACCTATGTGCAACGGCAAAATAATTTTTATCATGACCTGGGTAACGTAGGTACGGCCTTGAATCCAATTTTTCCGGTTATCGCTACTCCCATCGGTGCCAACCCTGGCTATAACACCTATTCACTGTTTTACGAAACCGAAGAGCCCAAATATTTTGATACCAAATCTCCTTTTACCAGAATGTTTCTTGTTTGGGGTGGTGATGGCAGAGCGATGACCCAAATTGAATTCAGCAGGAATATAAAGCCCAACTGGAATTTTGGGTTTAATTACCGACCTATTCTGGTAGACAAACAGATTCAACGAACTGGCAAAGGTGATCGGCAAACGATTAGTCATTATTATGATTTTCATTCCTCCTATAAATCCTTGAATGATCGGTATATTTTGATGGGCAGCTACAGGCGTATCCGTCACCGCGTGAATGAAAACGGTGGCGTAAAGCTCAAGACTGACTCCTCATCCTTTAATGAATATTTTGATCCGAATGCAGTACCTTATTTACTCGCAGCACAAACAGAAGAGCTACGAAATTCACTTCATATTTTTCATCAGTATCAATTAGCTTCTCCGTTTCAACTTTATCATAAGCTGGATATTAATCGACAGCGGAATTATTTTGTTGATACAAAATCAAAGGAGACTAATTATGATGAGTACTTTGAATTTACCAACACCGATGCGGACATTGATACACTCAATGTCAAAGATGGCATGGAATTTAAAAGCATTGTAAACGAAATTGGCTTAAAAGGAAATGCTGCTTTTTTATTTTATAGTTTCTATTATAAAATGCGGCAATACAGTACGTTCAATCGATACGTGGATGAAACTCTGTTGTCGTTCAAAAATGATGGCATCGAGAACTACGTGGGCGGACAAATTGCATTCCGCTATGATTCGGTAAGTGAGTTAACGGCACAGGCAGAATATTTATTAGGTGGCAATTATCGACTGCAGGCACAGTTGCGAACACCCTGGCTGGATGCTACTGGTATTAGTTCACTGGCCAAGCCCGCCTTTTTACCTCTTGCCTATCGGGGAAGTCATAACGCCTGGGTGAATGATTTTTCAGATCTATTTTATAATCAGCTGTCGGCTTTTGCAAAAGTGAAGTGGGGAAGGTTGTTTGTCTCACCCGGGGCCACTTACACAACCTTGACCAACTACATCTACTACAGAAGTAACACTGTGCCTGGTGAGCAAACGGTGGTTGCGGCACAGTCATCCGGCAATCAACAGGTTTTTACTCCGGAGGTGAGAATGTCGCTAAGATTTTTCAGACACTTTTATCTGCGACCTCAAGTTCTGTATACCCAACTACTTAGAAATGATGATCAGGCGCTTCGAATTCCCGAGTGGTTTATTAATACCCAGTTAGCCTACGAAAATATGCTCTTCAATGGAAGCATTCAAGTACAGATCGGGGTTGATACACATTGGCGATCGGACTATACTGCGTTAGGGTATGCCCCGGCCATCCAGCAGTTTTATGTACAGGATCGTTTTGTGAGCCCGGCCTATCCGTTAGTGGATGTTTTTTTAAATGGGAAAATAAAGCGCGGCAGATTTTTTGTAAAATATCATAATATTTTACAAGCCATGAGACAAACCGGATACATGCCCACACCGGGCTATCCGGGTCAGCGCAATATTCTGGACTTCGGTTTTGATTTATTTCTTTTTGATTAGATGGAAAAACATGTGTTAGGTCTTGAACTGCCTACCGATCCGAGGTGGATAAATATTGCCGAAAAAAATATTGAAGACATTCTTGTTGACCATGCTTACTGTGAGCAAAAGGCTGCATCTGCCTGTATATCCTTAATCATAACGTATCCTGAGAAAGCGAACCTGGTAGAAGCCTTAACCCCGGTTGTGGCCGAAGAGTGGGGGCATTTCGAGCGTGTGTTGGAACAACTTACCAAGCGTGGTTTTCACCTGGGGTTTCAACGAAAGGATGAATATGTGGACCGACTTCAGAAGATTGTAAAAAAGGGCGGGAGTCGGGATCAGCAAGTGATGGAAAAACTTTTGCTCAACGCACTTATTGAAGCCAGAAGTTGTGAGCGATTCAGGTTGCTATGGAAAGAGATTGCCGATGTGGAGTTAAGTAAATTTTATTACGAACTGATGGTATCAGAGGCAGGTCATTATAAGTGTTTTCTACGGCTAGCAAAAGAATACATGCCCTCCGAAATTGTTGAAAGCCGCTGGCGCGAAATTCTCTCGCAGGAAGCTGAGATTCTTACTACGCTGGAACTTCGAGGCGATCGCCTCCATTAAACTAATCTCGCACAAATATTTTCAAAACTTCTTTCGTTGTATTGGTCTGAAGTTGCAATAGATAGGTTCCTGTGGAGCCTTGAACATGGACCGTTTCTTCATGCACACCCATTTCTTTGATACCGAGTGATTTTCTGCCAACGATACGTCCTGCAAAATCATAAATGACAAGATCAACCGATGACTTTTGTACTAGCGTGTAGGAAACCGTTATCGGCCCGGTGGTTGGGTTAGGGTATGCAGTAAGTTTGTTGGTAGTAAGTAGTTCATTTACACCAGTTGGTTTTTGTTGGATATAAAGATCATCCACAGACCAGCCCCAGCCAACTCCTGCATTATCTGAAAAGAGACGAAAGCGAAACAAAAGCGTATCGCCTACGGCAAATTGTTTTGTTAAATCTACATTATGATCTACTGATTGATCAATTGTGCCGGGTTGATTGGCAGTATAGGTGCTAAGCCAGCTACTATTAAACGAAGCGTCATAGCCCGGTGAAATAGGAATCCAGGTTACTCCATCTTTAGTGCCTTCTACTACCACATAATCTTTAAATTGCGGCTGACCGAATGCTGAACCTGCATTACCGGGTTCCACTATGGCAACATCACGGTAAAAGAAGAATGGATATTCATTACTTACTATGATAGGTTGCTTAAGAATTGCAACCACATCTTTGCTTGCCAGGTAATTGTGGAAGGTTTGCAAACTTGTATTCGAATTACCAAAAGGTTGTATCGTAAGAGACTCGAGATTGAAGTCTGCTCCATTGATGAAATAATTGAAGTATTGTTTTTGATACGGATTAAGTACCAGATTTAAACCAGTAACAGTTTCTGAGTGAAAAGGAGCTGAACCTCTATAGCTGATCAGTTTGGTTTGTACGGTTCCTTTTATCGCACCTTTAAGTTCTACTTTATAATTACCAGGAGTAACTTTATTGATCTTGCCTACCTTGTTACCTTGTAGAAAAACATGGGTTGAGTCAAAAGCTTCGGCAAGGGTAATGCCAAGAACTAAATCGGATTGCGGTGATGTGCCAATGCTATTAATAGTTGGGTTGATCAACACAGATTGATTTTCCTCTACCTCGGCTGTCCAGATTCCCCGACCATGAGTAGCAATAACAATCTGATTATCCTGACCTTTCAAATCCCAAACAGAAACATTGGGAAATTCATCAAGCAAGGTCCAGGATTGGCCATTGTCCTGTGATTCTACAATTCCGATTTCTGTGCCTACCCAAATAATTTCCGGATTGTCAGGACGCACATATAAACAATAAACGGCTACGTTAGGAAAACCAGTTGTGCTGGTTGAGCCCATACCAAATCCAGAAATATCTTCCCACTGTTTACCCAGATTACGGGTGCGTAAAATTTTGGGTCTGCCAGAGAATGAGAATAATGCAAAGGCAGTGCTATCTTCTTTTGGATGGGAGGCAAGTTTAGAAATCCCACCGAGAACACGATCTGTATAGTTAGGCGCTGGCTTGAACGTTACGCCACCATCCGTTGAAACATGAAGATTCCGCAGTGCGCTGCCGGTGTTAACCATGCCGCTTCCGGCCCAAACAATATTGGCATTGGCCCGTGATACTTCAACATCCATCATCGATGTTGAACCGCCCCAATTTTCAGTTATGGGAGTTAAAGTCCAGGAGGTTCCAAAGTTTGTCGATCGGAAAACACCCGCTGAGGATAAAGTAAAAAGTAAATCCGGATCATCTTTTGAATTAGCCAGTTTAGAAACGAAAGGATGATTTCCGGATAGTCCGCTCGTAGCGTTTGTCCAGGTATTGCCACCATCAATCGATTTTCTGAAATTATTTCCCTGCGATCCACCAATTAATTTTTTATCGTCAAGTTTATGCCATACGACTTCAAAGCCATCGCCACCTATTTTAAATTGATAGTTCGTTCCACTACTTGCGTTTGTGTTTGGCGGTGATTTCCAGGTTCCATTATCCTGCATCCCTCCAAAGTATTCATCAAATCCGGGTCGCTTGTCGGCACCATAAAACTGACTTGTATTATAGGTGAGGCCAACCATCGACCACTCTCCTTGATTGATGCCTGGGGTTGCAGATGTGTTTGATATAAAAATGCCACCATCATTTGCGTTAAGTATCCGATACGTAGAAGCCGACATGGGTATGGCTACCAGATTATGATGATCGGGGTGAATATCTACCCCAAACTGTGAAAAGCGATTCTTACTATCAAACTGGCTATAGGCATCGGAAACTGTGATAGTCGTGGCGTTTTGTTTCGGTAAAGAACTGAAGTTGATTTTGAGTTGAGATTCAGTGATGTCAGCAGGCCAGTTTTTTCCAGCTGCTAATACGGGCCAAAAGAAATACATCTGTTGAACTATATGTCCTCCATTGACAGCAATGCCTGGGGCGGGTGTGGTAGGGCTATAATCTATGTTGTTTATGTAAATATATTCCCGGCTATGTGCAGTTGCTTCTGCTGCGTCTGTATTTTGAAGCAGTAAATTAAATTGGCCATTGCGATCCTGGTCGCGAAAAGATACCATCAGTTGTTTGTTGTTGGTAACATCCCACACCTCAAACGGCACATCAACATAATCAGCATAACTGTAACTTACATCAGGCACACCGGAAGTTGACCCTTCGGGTACTAAAAAACGATGAGCTTTTTGACTTTTACCGGCACCAAAGCGCACCTCTACGGAGGCATTCGCTGCTGGGCCAATGGCAAGCCGACCACCATAGAAAGCAGCACTGAAATTTACCAGGCTCAGAAAAGAAGTATTGTTTTCAATAATTGAATAAGTATTAACCGATGTTGAGCCAGATTCCAGTTGAAGGCGAAAAAGATTTACTCCCCCAAAGTATACGATATCGGCATTGAAGGGATCGCATAACACAGTATTGTCATACCAACCTTGGCCACCCAAAAAGTCAAACGCAGAATTATTGAAAGTGACATTGACTATTGACCAGCTAGCCCCTGCATCATTGGAAATGTAAAGATCGGCTTGGGAACCAGAAAGAGTTCCCTGTGCTGAAGCAAAAATCCGGTTCGTGTTGACCGGTGATACTGCTATTTCAATTCTGCCTGAAGGATTCATGCCGGTGTTGGAAAGGGCCCAGGTAATGCCGCCATCAATTGATTTAAGCACTCCGATTCCAAATTGCGTTGCATATTGTATGTTGAAATTTCCGGGAGTCATCCGGAGGTCTTCAATGTCATCCAGACTAGAGACCCGTGTCCACGAATCTCCGCCATCAATAGTTCTGTATATTCCTGTTGACGTAGCGGCCACTACAACATTGGCATCTGCAGGATCTATGATAAGTCGGTTGATGTCAGAAAAATTACTCGTTGAAGGCAAGTAAGTCCAGACCTGGCCACGGTTTATTGATTTGAACATGCCATTGCCCCGGATGCTTGGAAGGCCTCCGAAACTCTCACCCGTGCCCATATAAATGATGTCGTGATTTGATTCGGCCATAGCCAACACGGTTGTTGCCAGATTAGGAAGATCCGGTGTAAGTAAACTCCAGGAAGTTCCTCCTGATGTAGTTTTCCATACACCGCCACCGGCAGAAGCAGCGAACCACGTATTTTTGGTTGCATCATCCGGATCAACAATCAACCCACGAGTGCGGCCAGGCACATTGGCCGGACCCCGCTCAACCCATTCAATAACTCCGTTGGATTGAGTTCGCGAATTTGATCGTTGCCGGGCTGCAGTTGATTTAGCCTGATTGAGTTCTCGTAAAATGAAACCTGGCTTGTACTCAGGCGCTGTTCGGTCAACAGGTGTGCGAATGGAATGATGAAATAATACAAATTCCTCAGGTCCATTAAATTCTTCCTCAACAAATTGATTTTCTATTACTGGTCGGGGGGTGTTGACTACCCACAAAATGGTTATGCAAAAAGTAAGAATGAATCCAAGCAGGTAGCGAAACTTCATGAGGTTAATTTTTATGGTGGGCTACGTCAATTATCTTTTTATAATCAGTCAGGTCTTCATCACCCCGAATAATTCCAGGCACATCAAGTAGTTCAAGCGCGGTATCATCAATCCACTTTACATACCCGGGCATGAAACTTTTTTCCATAACTACCTGATTGGTGTTAATCTGTATAACCAAAAATTTAAGAGGTTGTTTCATGGGCGAATCATTGGGTTGTTGAACAAACAGTTCATAGTGCCCGCCAGGACTTTTGAATGATTCGATTGAGCTGCCCAACTTACTGATAGCCATTGTTTTTGCATCTTCAGTTGGTTGCTGATTCTGTACGGTAGTCTTACAACCACACACAAGTGTGGCCACGCTGACGAATCCGATCAGTTGAAGGAATTTTATAAAGGATATTAACATCAGGTTTTTTGTTTCTTTTTCTTTGCAGCCGGAAAAAGAATATTATTTAGAATAAGCCGATAACCCGGTGAATTGGGATGCAAATTTAAATCGGTTGGTTCTTCGCCAACAGTATGTTGATAGTCTTCAGGGTCGTGGCCACCATAGAATGTCCAGAAGCCCTTACCAAAAATTCCATGCAGGTACTTGGCCTCTTTAATTTCAGCAGTTTCGCCCATCACAACGACATCAGATTTTATTAATTTTTTCTTGAAGCCTGTAGTTTGGCCATAGAATCCTTTTATAACGCGGGTATGATTTTGCGTTAACATGGTTGGAATGGGATCCCATTTGGCAGAGAATTGAAAAATACTGAAGTAATCATTGTCTTGCCGCAGGCCGCGATCCGGAAGATTATTGTCAATGTCAGAGAATTCATATTGATAGGGATCGCGCGATAAACGAAAGTCAGTAAAGGCGAAGGAGTTATCAAAGTTTAACTTCTCTTGTGCTTGCGGATCAGCCGCATCGCCATCATACATGCGTTCACAAATATCAACCCCCTCGGCAGATAAGGCAATGTCATACGTATCAGTTGCCGAGCACATCGCAAACATAAATCCACCTCCCGCCACAAATTCTTTAATTCGTTTCACCACAGCCAGTTTTGCCTGTGATACTTTATGGAAACCAAAACGTCTGGCTGTTTCTTCAGCTTCCTTTTGTTGTTCGATATACCACGGATAGTTGGCATAGTTACTATAAAACTTGCCATACTGCCCCGTAAAATCTTCGTGGTGGAGGTGAAGCCAATCATATTTTGGTAATAGGTCGTTCAAGACTTCATCATCAAATATGATATCATAGGGTATTTCGGCATAGGTAAGCACCAAAGTTACGGCATCATCCCACGGTTGTTTGGATTTTGGGGAATACACAGCAATGCGTGGATACTTCTCCAACTTCATTATATCATAGTTCAAAGCCGGGCTTGCAATCTCCGAAACAATCTCGTTTACTTTTGCGCCCGAAATAATTTCAAAACTCACACCACGCACTACTAACTCACTTTGAATTTTAGGGTTGTATTCGCACATAAAACTGCCGCCCCGATAATTCAAAAGCCAATCCACCTCGATATTATGTTTTAGTAACCAGTAGGTAATTCCGTAGGCTTTCAGGTGATTGGTTTGCTTTTCGTCCATGGGAATAAAGATGGAATTAGCCGAAACCCACCCGGAAAGGGTTAGAAATAAAAACAAAATCAAGAACCTCATCGTTAAACCCCTCATTTAGTGCAAACTTGTAACAAAAGAATCAGCAAAATGTCTCAGCATTAGAACGTTTAAAGATATAATTTTGAAGGCTAGTTTATTATAGAACCCCCAAATTAGTACGTAAAACCTGTTCCAGCATGAATTTAGTAGAAAATATTAAAGAGGGCCTACGTTCGGTAAAGGCAAATATGTTGCGCTCTGTATTAACAGCCCTCATCGTTGCTATTGGGATCACCTCGCTGGTAGGAATTTTAACCGCCATTGATGGAATTGAATATTCTGTTAATGAAAGCCTTTCTTCCTTAGGTGTGAATACATTTGATATCTACTCAAAATGGAACCGCGGTACCAACCGGGATGGGGTTAAAGAGAAAGTCAGTCCCCGCGTTACCCTTAGCGAAATGCAAAAGTTTATAGAGCAATATCCCGTGCCGTCTACAATCAGTTTATCAGCCCGCCTTACTAACCTGGCGGAGGTGAAGCACGGATCGAAAAAGACTAACCCCAATGTGGATATTCGCGGTGCCAACGAAGAATACATACCCATAAAAGGTTTGAACATACAGACGGGCAGAAATTTTTCAAGATTCGAAATTCAGTATGGGAGCAAGGTGGCGGTGATTGGTTATAAGCTAGCCAAGGAACTATATGGGGAGAATCCCAACCCAATCAATACAGAGATTTCCTTTAAGGGAACGCAGTTTAAGGTAATCGGATTGTTAAAAGAGAAAGGAGACTTTTCTGATAACAATTATGATAACATGGTTATAGTGCCAATTCTTGTCGCCAATCAAATGGCGGCTGGTCAGCCATTGGGCTACCGGCTTAATGTTGGGATTCAGGATATGAAACAGCTTGACTATGCTATGGGTGAAGCCACCGGACTGATGCGAAAAATCCGGCAGGATAGAGTAGAAGATGGTAATTCATTTGAGATAGAAAAAAGTGAATCGCTTGCGCAGGAATTGGAAAGCATTACCAGCGGCTTGCGTTGGGGCGGATTTGGTGTTGGGTTCATCACTCTTTTGGGTGCTTCCATCGCGTTAATGAATATTATGTTGGTATCCGTTACCGAACGCACCCGCGAAGTGGGTGTTCGTAAAGCATTAGGCGCAACTCCCTTGCGTATTCGGCAACAATTTGTGATTGAAGCGATTGTTGTTTGCTTGTTAGGTGGTATTGGTGGTGTGTTACTCGGTATCCTGGTTGGGAATCTTATTTCCAGAGCAATTGGTATAAGTGCATTTGTAGTTCCCTGGCTCTGGATGATGGTAGGGATGTTGATTTGTATTTTTGTTGGTCTGCTATCAGGATATTATCCAGCACATAAAGCCTCTAAACTTGACCCTATCGAGTCGCTGCGTTTCGAATAGAAATTTTAGTTAAGATTCTTTTTGAGACGGATCTTTTTTTGCCCCGGAGAGATGCCAGAGTGGTTGAATGGGACGGTCTCGAAAACCGTTTACCGACTTGTCGGTACCAGGGTTCGAATCCCTGTCTCTCCGCATCAAATCTCTGCTGCTTTTTCAATTTTGTTTTGAAGCTTTTGTCAGGCTTGCCTGAGTAAAAGCGTAAAAAAAATTGAAGCGAGTGCAACGAGCCAGGAGAGATATGATGTTAGCCCCTCAAGGGATCACGTAAGTAATCCTTGTCTCTCCGCTTTTCAAATTCCCGCTGTTTAATCTCCTTTGCTAACCCAACTAATCTTTCCATTCCCGGCAATCATCACCAATTGTCTCTTGCGAGCTTTTCGGACCACATGAAACCCTTTTTCATCTGAGAGGGGTTGCCAGTCCCGGCCTTCGTTGTAGGAAACATCCGTGCCGGAAGGTCCGGTGGCGATAAGTACTTCATTGGAAATATATTCCACACACTCGCGATAGCCACGCGTTGGTGTTACTGGTGTTTGCCAGGTTTTGCCTGCATCGCTGGTAAGCAACACGTGCTTTACTTTTAACGAATCCTGCAGGTAATCTCCACCTACCACGATGCCTCTCTTATACCGAAAGGCGACAGAAAAAATTCCTGTACTGCTTTCACCTTGCAGCATTGGAGGTGCGAGCACCGTCCAATTAGATCCTTTGTTATCTGAAACGAAAAGCCGTGAAGATTTTCCGCCTGTTGAAATAATGACTTTCGATTTACCGGAGCAGCGGATGCCGGTACCGCTTGCGGCAAAGGAAGCTTCCCCTTCATTTAATAGAGGTCGTTGGGTATTAGGTAACTCGGTCCAGGTTTTGCCGCCATCTTTTGTGATCAATAGTAACATGCGCCCTTCAATGGGATCGCCATAAATCATCCCTTCGCGATTGTTCCAAAAATCGATACCATCAAAGAAGGCATCGGGATGGTTGTTTTGATAAACGACCTTCCATGAGTTGCCGCCATCAGTTGTTTTAAGAATATGTGCTGGCGAACCCGCATTGGCGATGATGGCATTCTGTGAATCGAAGGCATACAAAGAACGGAAGTCAAGTTTTTCAAAGCCTGAAACTTGTTTGAACTCCCATTGCTTTGTTCCGTAAATAGTTTTTCCAATCCAGCCACTGCTTCCGCTCACCCAGGCCGTATGATCATCAACAACTGATAATCCCCGAAAAGAAGATTTTACTTCTACTTTACAATCCTGTAACGTTAATGTTTGACCGAATGCAGTAAAACATATCAGAAGAGCTGGTATTAAACATGTTGCAATCTGTGATTTCATGTCTTCTTTTATTGGATTAATATTACCAACTTTATTTGAAATAAATATTATGAAGACAAATCTACGTTCGACCCTTGCTGTACTGATACTTTCTCTTGCAATAATCTCATGTGGTGAGGATGATCCTGAGCCACTGCCCTCTGAAGTTCAGGCTGTTTTATTAGCCGGAGCCAAGGGTAGCAGTAAAAGTTGGAAAGTGACAGAGATTAACTATCAGGAAGGAACAACAGCAGTTCAAGATTTTGGTTTTGATCCATGCTTTCTGGATAATATCTACACCTTCAAAAACAATGATGCGCAGGATTATGAGGCAACCGAAGGAGCCACTAAATGTGATTCAGCCGATCCTACCGTGGTTGAGTCAGGTGTTTGGACGTTCACTACGGATGGAAAAATGATCATTATTCTGCCGGATAACCTTACTTATTCGTTTAACATTTTATTTGCCTTTTTAACATATCCTGCTACCGTAGTGGAGTTGACTGAAACATCACTTAAAATTAGGATGAACCTTGTTGACGATGGTGTTAATGCTGTATAAAACATCACCTTTGTTAAAAATTAGACGAGGAAATGCTTAAAGTCACGGGATTATTTATTGTAATAAGTATGAATGTGTTTTCACAAACCGGAATTAAGTTTCTTGCATTGGGTGATTCTTATACCATTGGCGAAAGTGTATCTGAAGAAGAACGTTGGCCCAATCAGCTCGCGGATAAGCTAAAAATTGAACGCCCGAGAATTATTGCCACGACTGGTTGGCGAACGGATGATCTGAAAGGCGTAATCAACTCAGCTAATCTCAAAGATGACTATGATCTGGTCTCTCTTCTAATAGGTGTTAATAATCAATATCAGGGAAAGTCAAGTGCCCAATACGAGATTGAGTTTGAAGATTTGCTCAAAACTGCTATTCAACTGGCAAAGGGAAAAAGCAAGAACGTGTTTGTAGTTTCAATTCCTGATTATGGATTTACTCCATTTGGAAAACCTAAACAAGAAACAATCACGGTTCAATTGGATGAGTTTAATATTATCAATAAACGAATTGCTGAAAAGTATAAAATTAAATACTTCAACATCACCGGAATTTCGCGAAAGGGTTTGGAGGATCCAACTTTGGTAGCAGCTGACGGTCTGCATCCTTCTGGTAAAATGTATACACAGTGGGTGGAAGTTATCAGTAAAGGATTGAAATAGGATAATCTGAGAAATAGGTTTAACCGCTAAGACGCAAAGGCGCTAAGTTTTAATGCCACCTTCTTTTGGTGTGTGAATTTTTCGAAGCAATAATGCTCATTCAATTTTATCCGGAGTAAACCAATTATTTCGAGATTGCTGCTAAATGAAATTAATCTATAGGAATATTCTCTGCGTCTCAGCAGTAAAATCTCCTATCCTAAATCAGTTTTTCAAAAACCTGTTTGAGATTTCTTGCTATGATCTTATGACCTTCCGGAGTAGGGTGGATGCCGTCAGCCTGATTTAATTTCTCAATCCCTGCTACTCCATCCAAAATAAAAGGAATTAGCGTGGCATTATTTTTACGAGCCAAATCCGGATAGATATTTTTAAATTCATCTGTATATTCTTTACCCATGTTAGGTGGCACCATCATGCCAGCCAGCACAATTTTACAGGTTGGATTTTTTGCTCTCACCTTATCAATAATACTTTGAAGATTTTTTTTTGTTTGGTCAATAGGCAGTCCTCGCAAACCATCATTGGCACCCAATTCAAGTACAAAAATATCCAGCGGTTGCCGCAAAATCCAATCGATGCGACCCAGGCCGCCTGCAGAAGTTTCTCCGCTCAAACCGGCATTAACAATCTTTACTTTTTTATCGCTTTTATTAAGTTCTTTCTCCAGCAAGGCAGGAAAGGCTTCTTCGGTTGAAAGACCATACCCGGCTGTCAGGCTGTCACCAAAAAAAAGAATTACTTTAGAGGTTTGAAATGCAGGAAGGGCCCAAAAAATTACAATAAACAGCGCTTTTTTACCGACTAACATATTATTACTCTAGTTGGATATCTACCTTGAAACAATTTTAAACAATAAACGATTTATTTCCTGATCTGTTAACTTAAATATCATGCCAGAAACCGTATTGCTGTCCGAGGGACTAACCAAGATATATAAATCAGCCGAAAGGGATTTAATGGTGCTAGATCATGTAAGCTTCGAGGCCAAACAAGGCACAAGTCTGGCAATCATTGGTCCTTCCGGGAGTGGCAAGACCACGTTGCTTGGTTTGTGTGCAGGATTAGATGTTCCTTCTTCAGGATCAATCTCACTCATGGGCTTTAAATTAAACAAAATGGACGAAGACGATCGGGCCTACATCCGCAACCAGTTCGTTGGATTTGTATTTCAGAATTTTCAACTCTTGCCTACACTTACAGCATTGGAAAATGTAATGGTGCCTTTGGAACTCAGAGGCGAAAAGAATGTAGCGCAAAAGGCGAAGGACCTCCTGGCACGTGTAGGGTTGAGTGAACGATTTAGTCATTATCCATCCCAACTTTCTGGCGGTGAACAACAGCGTGTAGCCATGGCGCGGGCGTTCATAACCTCGCCACGGATATTATTTGCCGATGAGCCCACCGGAAATCTGGATGAGGAAAATGCGCATCAGATTACGGATTTACTATTTGGTATGAACCGTGAAGAGAAAACTACCTTAATCCTTGTAACACATAACCTGGAACTGGCCGAAAAGACAGAACGCATTCTTCAGATGAAGGGCGGTAAGTTGGTGAACGAACGTATTCTGAATCTTGCATGATCGATTATAGCATAAAAATTAAACGCGCGGTTCGCTCTATTTTTCAGGATCGATGGGTGTGGGCCATGGCGTGGCGCGATGGTCGTCATAATTTTTCCCGACTCTTTCTATTCGTTGCTTCTTTGATCACCGGTATTGCAGCCGTAGTGGCGATTGGTTCACTCAACTATGCCATGCAGGATGAGTTGGATAGAAATGCAAAAGAGCTGTTGGGTGCAGACCTCGTGATAAAAAGTAACAAACCTTTTGATAAGGAATATGTAAAGAATCTGGACACTGCCAAACGGGAATTTGCCAATGATGCTGATATGGCCTCGATGGTGATGTTTATGAACACCCGGCAGAGTCGATTGATAAAACTTACCGCATTGGAAGGTGATTTTCCTTTCTATGGAGAATTAATCACTCAACCATCGAATGCATACGAACTAGTGAAAACAGGAGAGTATGCTATGCTCGATGAATCTTTGGCGAGGCAGTATCAGGTAAGTTCTGAAGACACAATCAAAATTGGAACCCGGAATTTTAAAGTAGCTGGGGTAGTAGAAAAATTTCCCGGAGGGGGGGCGCTTACAGCAACTCTTGCGCCAGCAGTTTATATTTCAATGTCGGCACTCGATTCAACAGGGTTGGTTCAATTTGGAAGCCGGATTAATTATAACCTATTTATCAAAACGGTTTCCGATGCAGATACGGAGACGGTCATAAATATTATTAAACCCTTGAATGAAAAGCTCGGCTACTCCTACGATACGATCGAAGAACGAAAGGATGATTTGGGCGATGGGTTTCGTTCTGTATACCGTTTCTTTTCGTTGCTTGCATTTGTTGCATTGATATTGGGTTGCATTGGGGTGGCAAGTTCCGTTCATATTTATGCGCGTGAAAAGCGCGATGAAGTTGCCGTGCTGCGATGTGTTGGATCTTCCGGTTGGCAGGCGTTCAATATCTATTTTATTCAGATTTTTGTTTTAGGATTAATAGGTAGCCTGATTGGAGCTTTGGTGGGGGTTGGTATTCAGCAATTACTACCCCTTGCGTTTGGAGATTATTTTCCAGTTGAAATTCAATTTGGTATTTCCTGGCGCGCTTTCGCGGAAGGCATCCTCGTGGGAACAGTAGTATCTATACTGTTTTCAATTTTACCGTTGGTAGCGGTGCGGTTTGTTCCACCGCTCTCGGTGTTGCGCGCTGACTTTACACCTTCGCGTACCTTCTCCAAAACAAAATGGGTAGCCATAGTTCTGATTATTTTATTTCCGGTGTTAGCAGCCTCGTATCAAACCCAAAGTTTTATGGCCGGTGGGCTATTCTCAATAGGGCTGGCGCTGGCGTTGGGAAGTTTAATGTTGGTTGCGATTGGTTTATTGTTTCTGGTTCGAAAGTATTTTCCCAAGAATAGTACTTTTATTTTCCGGCATGCATTATCTAATTTATTCCGGCCCAACAACCAGACGCAGGTATTGCTGGTAACGATCGGGCTTGGAGCATTTATCATAGCAACACTTAATATTATTCAAACCAGTTTGCTCAATCAGGTAGAGTTTAAAGGAAATGAAAATCAGTCGAATACTATTTTATTTGATATTCAATCTTCACAAAAAGATGATGTTGTCAACTTGGTCAAGAAACATAATCTTCCGGTGAACCAGGTGGTGCCGATTGTAACTTGTCGGTTAAGCGAAATCAGGGGTCAGTCAATTGAAGAACTAAAAAAGCGAGACTCAGTCAATAAGGCTTTAGATCGAAACGATTCATTGAGAATTCCTAATTGGGCGATGACCCGCGAATACCGGGTAACCTATCGGGATAGTTTGCATGCTTCGGAAGAATTGATCAAAGGTGAGATTCATACGATGAAAAAGAATACCAAAGATTCGGTGTGGGTTACTATTTCAGAAGGCATGCACGAAACGTTGCATGTAGGTATTGGCGATTCCCTTGTGTTCGATGTTCAGGGAGTACCTATAAAAACATTTATCGGAGGCATTCGAAAAGTTGATTGGCCCAACGATCCACCTAACTTCATTTTTGTGTTTCCATCCGGAGTGCTGGAAAATGCACCCCAGATCTGGGTTGCTTCAACCCGGGTAGACAACCCCCAAGAAGTTGTGCAGTTTCAGCAAGAACTGGTTTTTGGATTTCCCAATGTTTCATTAATTGACTTGCGATTAATCCTGAGCACAGTGGACGAACTCTTTAGCAAAGTTGGATTGGTGGTTCGTTTTCTTGCTTTGTTTAGCATCGTAACAGGTTTGGTTGTGTTAGCAGGCGCTGTAATGAATAGCAAGTTTGCGCGGATTAAAGAGAATGTGTTGCTAAGAACTATTGGTGCACGCACTGGACAGATCATGAAAATTACATTAATCGAGTATGGATATGTGGGCATTTTTTCTGCCCTTACGGGGATTGTACTTTCGTTAGGTGGGGGCTGGCTGTTAACTCAATTTTTCTTCGAAGTTCAGTTTTCAGTAAATGTGCTTGAATTGGCAATTATTTCTGTTGGGGTAATTTTACTTACCGTTTTAATAGGCTGGTGGAATTCGCGCGAAGTCATCTCAACGCCACCCTTGCAAGTATTGCGTAAGGAAGGTTAACTTAGTGTATGCGTGTGAGGATAGGAGCCATAAGCATTTTAACTATTTTATTTATAAGTCACGGCATGGTTGCCTTATCAGGACCCCCATCCTTAAAGTTTATTGAAAACAAGTGTCAGTGGCCGGAAGAAATTCAATTCACTGCCAGAATTCCCGGTGGCAACATGCAGTTATTGTCTGGCGGATTTGCTTATGCATTCATCGATCAGCAGAAGCTCGATGAACTTCATGAACATGGTCATTATCCTGATAATGAAACTTCAATTGATGCATCAGATTTAAAAATTCAGGCACATCGGGTTAAGGTTTCGTTTGTTGGTTCGAATAAGTCATCGGTTCCACTACCTATCAATAAGTTGCCGGAGTATTATAATTATTTTGTGGGATCTGACCCATCTACATGGAGTTCAAAGGTAGCAGCCTATGAAGGAGTATTCTATGCTGATTACTATACGGGAATTGATTTAAAAGTTTATTCACAGGGTAGAAATATAAAATATGATTTTAACCTGGCGGTTGGAGCAGATCCAACCCAGATTAAATTTAGGTACGCAGGTGCCGATCAGATTAGTATGGAGCAGGGTGATCTGGTTGTAACTGCTTCTAAGTTTGTCTTCTACGAAAAGAAACCCGTGGCTTACCAGATTATTAACGGAGAAAAAATTTATGTGAAGTGCAATTATATGTTGCGGGACAATGAGGTGAGTTTTCAGTTTCCTGAATCCTATGATTCATGTTATCCATTAGTGATCGATCCGCTCTTGATCTTTTCAACCTATTCGGGATCTACGGCTGATAATTGGGGCAGCACCGCTACGCCAGGCGAAGGCGGTACTTTGTATTCATCGGGTGTTACGAGTCATTTCTTGAATGGATTCTTTCCGTCCACAACGGGCTCGTTTCAACCTGGTTATGGTGGTGCTTATGATGTTGCCGTGTTGAAATATGATTCTGCTGGTAAGCAATTGCTCTATGCTTCTTATCTCGGTGGCAGCAATAATGAATCCGCACATAGTCTTGTTGTCAATGCGCAAAATGAATTACTGATTCTTGGCACAACAAGTTCCGTTAACTTTCCTACAACTTCAGGAGCGATAGATAACACATACAATGGAGGTTCACCCGATAGCAATGTTATTCCCTATACAAATGGTTCGGATATATTTGTTGCTAAAGTCAGCAAAAACGGAAGTCAGTTGTTAGCCAGTACCTATTTAGGCGGTTCCGGTAATGATGGTATGAATCCCGGGGCTAGTCCTTTGGTTAGAAATTATGGAGATCAACTGAGAGGCGACATCATTACAGATGCAACAGGAAATATTTATGTGAGTTCGGTTACGCAATCAGCAAATTTCCCTGTAAATAATAGTTTCGGGTTAAACTTCCGGGGTGGAGTTTCGGATGCGATCGTACTAAAGTTGAATCCAGCACTTACACAGATCACATGGGCGGCCTTGCTTGGCGGATCAGCAGCGGATGCGTCTCACACAATTAAGTTGGATGCTGACAATAACTTATTTGTTGGCGGAGGGTCGGCAAGTACAGATTTTATTACTACACCGGGAGCTTACCAAATTAATATGGCGGGTGTTGTAGACGGTTGGATGGCTAAAGTAAAAAATGATGGGAGTGAATTGCTCGCTGCAACCCTTACCGGAACGAATCAATTTGATCAGGTTTATTTTCTTGATTTGAATAGTGCCGGAGATGTGTATGTGTACGGCCAAACGACAGGAGCTATACCGATTACGGCAGGAGTTTATAAAAACGAAAACAGTGGGCAGTTTTTACAGAAGTTTACAAAGGATCTCACAACATTGGTTTTTTCAACGGTATTTGGTAGTGGCACACCTGTTCCAAATATTTCGCCAACGGCTTTTCTGGTTAATGATTGCAATAACATCTACATGACAGGGTGGGGTGGTGAACTAAATGGATTATTAGGTTTTTGGAATAGTTCTACGAAAGGAATGCCGGTTACTGAAGACGGGTTTCAAAAAAACACAAGTGGCTCTGATTTTTATTTCATTGTACTTACGGATGATGCTACAGAATTATTGTATGCAACCTATTTAGGTGGAAATGTCTCTAAGACGCATGTGGATGGAGGCACAAGCCGGTTTGATAAAGGTGGAATTGTTTACCATGCCGTATGTTCAGGATGTCAATTTCCAAATGGTTCTCCATCTTCAGATTTTCCTACCACTCCGGGCGCATGGAGTAGAGTAAATAAGAGCGAGAATTGCAATAATGCTGCCTTTAAGTTTGACTTGTCTTCCTTAAAGGCCCGCATTCAAACTAATTCGGTAAAATTAGATATGCCCGGGCTTAATAGAATTTGCATGCCTGATCCGATTGTCTTTCAAAACAAAAGTACCGGAGGTAGATTTTATGAATGGAATTTTGGGGATGGTGGGCAGGTGGTGCGACAAGATACTACGTATATAATGCATTCGTATAAGGCACCGGGCACCTACCTCGTTAAATTACTTGCTCTGGATGCCGGAACTTGTGTTGGTAAAGACTCAACGTTTACAACCGTTGTCGTTACAAAACCTGCAGGCTTTGCCGGCCCCGATCAGGTGATGTGCTTTGATACGGGTGCACGATTAATTGCAACAGGGGGGCTGACTTATCAATGGCAGAATTGGGATAAAACTTTTACATCGACTCAAGCTGCACCTTTAGTGAATCCAATCAAAGACGATGGATATCGGGTGACAATCGCGGATATAAATGGCTGTATTAAGATAGATACTATTAACATTAAAGTGATACCCGGGATTGATTTGCAATTTGAATATTCCAAACTATACGATTGTTTTTCACGGCCCACCATTCAGGTTCAGAATTTAACGGATCCTACCGAAGAAGTTTTTTTTGACTTTGGTGATGGCTCAACGTCTGATCTGGATGTGACTACCCATGTTTTCGGTGCCGATGGTCTTTATAACGTGCGTCTATTGGGAAGAAAGGAATCTTGTATTTACGAAGAAGCAGTTCAGATTCCGGTATATGAACTGAAAGTGCCCAACGTGATTACGCCTGATGAATTTCCGGAGAATAATAAATTTGTTATTTTATACGGGGGCAAGAAGTTGTCTGCGTCTTCGTTGACTGCACGCGTAGTAATTTATAACCGATGGGGTGCCAAGGTTTTTGAAAGTGATAACTATCAGGATGATTGGGATGCGGGCAACGTAGAAGCCGGAGTTTATTATTATGATATTCAAGTGGAAGAAGAAGCTTCCTGCAAGGGCTGGCTACAAGTAATCAAATAGAATTGTCAGAATTGAAAATAGATAAAGGGCTGAATGCTGGCGGATTTTGTTTGGATCACAAGCACTATTATCGCAATCAGCAAAGTGGCTTTTCCCGCTAACGGTAATTGAGTAACCCACGTCTCGGCCTTCTGTTCGCTGGCAGCCGGTAGGAAATGAAGGACATAACCAAGCAGCATCAGGAAAAGGACGCCTTTGTAACCAACGACAAATTCAAAAAAAACCTGCGCGTTAAATTGTGCTACAATTTGATAAATTATTTGGCCAGCTGCATCAATGGTAGGGGCTCTAAAAAATATCCAGCAGAAACAGACGAAGTGAAAAGTAATAAATATGCTGGTGGCGGATATCCACGATTTTAAAGCAGGGTGTTGATTCATACTTTTAATCGTGATCGAAGTAAAAAGTTTATGAACGGCAAGTCCCACCCCATGTAAACCACCCCAAACAATAAATCGGAATGACGCGCCATGCCAAAGACCGCCCAGCAACATAGTTAGCATCAGATTAAAATAGGTTCGTAGTTGCCCTTTCCGATTTCCACCCAAGGAAATGTATAGGTAGTCCTTCAACCAGGAAGACAAGGACATATGCCAGCGCCTCCAGAATTCAGTTATGTTTTTTGATTGGTACGGAGAATCAAAATTGATCGCGAAGTGAAAGCCCAGGAGCAGGGCAATGCCAATAGCCATATCAGAATAGCCCGAGAAGTCGCAATAGATTTGTAATGCATACCCATATACACCAAAAAGATTTTCTAGCCCGGTGTAGAGGGATGGGGCTTCGAAAATCCGATCAACAAAATTTAAACTTATATAATTGGATATGATCGCTTTTTTGAAAAGACCCGTGCAGATTAAATAGACACCCCGCCCAAACATTTCTTTGGTTACAAGCGTAGGCTTTGATAACTGGGGTAAGAAGTCGGCAGCGCGAATAATCGGCCCGGCTACCAGCTGTGGAAAAAAAGAAACAAAGAAAGCGTAATCTAATATATGGTTGACGGGTTTTAATTTATTTCGATAGATGTCAATGGTGTAGCTGAGCGATTGAAAAGTAAAGAACGAAACACCGACTGGTAGAAATATATCAAAGGGTTGGTAACTAATCCCCGCGGCAGTACTAAAAATTTCATGTAAAAAATTGGTGTATTTGAAATACCCTAAGATACCCAGGTTAGCGACCAAGCTCAGGGCTAACAAAGTGCTTCGTTTCCACTGCAATCGTGTTTTGTAAATTAAACTTGCAAGTGAATAGTCAATTAACGTAGTGCTGAGTAGTAATAGGAAATAAACACCACTGGATTTATAATAGAAATACAACGAAAAGAGTGTAACAAAAAGAAGTTTTGGGCGATGAGTTTTACTCAATAAGATATAGATGATCAGAAATCCTAAAAACAGAAAGAGAAATAATCCGCTATTGAATATCAGTGGCTCTTCCGGATTATAGCGAAATTGATTGAGGAGCTTATGGATATCGATAGAGAACATACTCATTGTATCCTTTTATAAATG
>LNFM01005757.1_pt1 | contig 21060 bp, 20 predicted proteins | sample 596031 | NCBI WGS metagenome assembly LNFM01 (sample SAMN04254537, study PRJNA301005) | activated carbon metagenome | isolation source: dual media filters at the Ann Arbor, Michigan drinking water treatment plant | place: USA: Ann Arbor
AGAAGGTGCCGATGAACAGCGTCTCCGAACGGAACGAGCACGGCACGGGCAGGTTCTCATGCAGGTTATGCGCACCGAAACGGCCGCCGCGTTTGGCGAAGGTGTCGTAGGGCGGCGCGGGGAAGGTGCCGATGGGCAGGGGATTGGCGTCGGTGCGCGAATCCACCACCCAGACCAGCTTGGGCCAGTCCTTGCCATCGTCCTGCACGCACTCGTCGGAGACGATCCACAGATTGCGCTCGAACAGCGGCAGCACCGTGTGGGTGAAGCCGTTGAAGGGCGGCGAATGGTTCCAGTGCGACACCATCTTGATGTCCGCCGGGTTGCTGATGTCGAGCACGATGGCGCCGCCGTCGATGTAACCCACATAGGCACGGTCGGGGCGCTGGGGGAACACGTTGGTGTTGTGGGCGCGGAAGCCCGTGTCGAACTGGGCTGGCAGGCGAGGCGGCGGCGGGGCGACGTCGCCCTCACGCGTGCCGGGGTACCACCAGCGGCCCTTCTCGTAAGGTTTCGTCGGATCGGAGATGTCGATGATGCGGTAGATCTGGTCGTCCTTGGGGTTGCGCGGCTGGAAGTCCGGCGCGCCCGAGGAGATGTGCACGGTCTTCCCGTCCACGAACCAGACCGCGTGCACACCACGCGAATAGGGGCCCGAGCAGTCGAAGTGCGACAGCAGGCGCGGCTCTTCCGGCTTGCTGATGTCGTAGATGTTGAGGCCGGCCGGCTTGGCGCCGAGCTCCTTGACCTGGCTGGCTACGACCATGATGTTGCCCACCACGTCCAGCGAGTTCGAGCGCACCTTCATGTGCGGCAGTTCGGTCTGCACGATCACGCGCGGGTTCTTCGGGTCGGTCACGTCGACGCCGGTGAAGTTCTTGGGCGCAGACTCGTGCGCCATCCACAGGATGCGCCGGCCGTCGTCGGCGATCTGCATGGCGATACCCTCGCCCATGCCGCCGAAACCCTGCAGCTCGTTGTGCGAGATCAGCTTCATGTTCAGCGCCATTGGCTGGTCGGCACGCGAACGGGGGGTCGTCAAATCAGGTGTAGTCATGAGAACTCGGATAAAAAAACACTGAAAAATCCTGGCCTGTGCGCACCCGCTCATGGATGCGCACAGGCCCGGCGCCGCCATCAGTCGGCGGTGATGCCCTTGTCCTTGATCAGCTTGCCGAACTTGGTGTACTCGGTGCGCGTGAAGCTGGCGAAGGCGGCGGGGGTGTTGCCACCGGCCATCGCACCTTCCTTGGCGAAACGCTCCTGCACATCGGCCTGCTTGAGCACCTTGGCGGTTTCTCGCTGCAGCTTGTCGACGATGGCCGCCGGCGTGCTGGAGGGCACGAACAGGCCGAACCAGGAGGTGATCTCGAAGTCCTTCAGGCCGGACTCTGCCAGGGTGGGCAGCTCGGGCGCGCCCGCGGAGCGGGTGGCCGAGGTGACGGCCAGCGCACGAATCCGGCCGGAGCGCACCTGCGGCATCACGGCCACGGCCGGGCCGAACATCAGCTGCACTTCACCGGCCAGGAGGGCGTTGGTGGCCGGACCCGCGCCACGGTAGGGCACGTGGGTGATCTTGGCGCCGGTGGCGATCTCGAACATCTCGCCGGCCAGGTGGGTGGGGGCCCCCTTGCCGGAGGAGCTGTAGTTGAGCGTGTCGGGCTTGGCCTTGGCCAGGGCGATCAGCTCCTGCACGGTGTTGACCGGCAGGCTGGGGTGCACGACCAGCACGTTGGGGATCTCGGCCACCAGGGTCACCGGCGTGAGGTCTTTCTGCGTGTCGTAGGCCAGCTTGGCGTACATGTGCGGCGCCACCACCATGCTGGTGGACTGGCCGATCAGCACGGTATAGCCGTCACCGGCGGACTTGGCCGTCATGTCGGCTGCGATGGTGCCAGAGGCGCCGGAGCGGTTCTCGATCACCACGCTCTGGCCCATGGCCTCACCGAGCTTGGGGCCGATCAGGCGGGCAAAGAAGTCGGCAGCGCCACCTGGCGCGGCAGGCACGATCAGCTTGATCGGCTTGCTGGGGTAGTTGTCGGTCTGGGCCTGGGCCAGGCCCAGCAGGGACAGCAGGGCCACACCGCTCAACAGGCGCAGGCAGTTTCTACGGAACATCATCTTTGTCTCCTTTGGTTATGAAACTCAAGCCAAGCCGGCCTGCGTGCGGCATCGCCGACGCGGCCGGTACAGCCACGCATTACTTCTGATGCTCCACCGCGACCATGCGGGTTTCACCGGTTTCGGTCAGGGTGCGGGTCGCATTCGGGGAGGCGTAGATCCAGAGGATCTTCATGGGCTCGGTATCCGAGACGTTGCGGAAGCGGTGCGACACGTTGGGCGGAATCCAGGTGGTGTCCAGCGGCTTGAGCGTGTGCGAGGCCTGGCCCGCCACGTCCATGATGGCGTTGCCCGACAGCAGCATCACGCTCTCTTCGCAGTTGTGGCTGTGGAAGGGAATGGCGGTGCCCGGCGCGAACTCGGTGATGCCGTTGATGAAGCTCTGCGCGCCGACGGCCGGCGTCACCAGCGGGGTGGTGCGGGCGCCGCCGCCACGGTCGTGGCTCTTGATCTGGTCGGGCTTGAGCACGGTGGGCGTGCGCTCGGTGGTGGATGCGGTCATGGATCTTTCCTTTCAGAGGTGTTCCGGGTTCAGGCCTTCGCAGGCCCGGTCCAGACGGTCTTGATGTTCATGAACTCATGCAGGCCCAGGTGCCCGAGTTCGCGGCCGTAGCCCGATTGCTTGGTGCCGCCAAACGGCAGGCGCGGGTCAGAGGCGACCATACCATTGACAAACACCGCACCGGCATCGATGCGGCGCGTGAGCTGGCGGGCACGGTCGAGGTCACGCGTCCACAGCGCTGCGCCCAGGCCGAAGGGCGAGTCGTTGGCGACAGCGATCGCTTCGTCCACGGACGTCACTCGCAGGATCGCGGCGGCCGGACCGAAGGTCTCCTCGCGCGCGACGGTCATGTCCGGCGTGACCTGGTCCAGGATGGTCGGCAGGTAGAAGGCACCCGGGCCGTCCAGCGGCTGGCCGCCGATCAGGACGCGGGCCCCCTCCTTGACGGACGCAACAACCTGGGCGTGCAGTTCATCGCGCAGTTTCCTGCGGGCCATGGCACCGATGGTGGTGCCGGCCTGCAGTGGGTCACCCACCACCAGCTTGCGGGCACCGGCCACGAAGGCTTCGGTGAAACGATCTGCCGCCGCGGCCTCGACGATGAAGCGCTTGGACGAGATGCAGCTCTGGCCGGTGTTGGAAAAACGCGCCTTGACGGCGACCGCCGCGGCCGCCTCGATGTCGGCATCGGCCAGCACGATGAAGGGGTCCGAGCCGCCGAGTTCGAGCACCTGCTTCTTCAGGGCCTGGCCGGCCTGCGCGGCAATGCTGCGCCCCACGGGGGTGGAGCCGGTAAAGGTCACCGCGGCGATGCGGTCGTCCGCGATCAGGCCGCGCACGGCCGAGGACTCGACCAGCAGCGTGGTGAAGAGGCCCTCGGGCAGACCGGCGTCCTTGAAGACCTGCTCGAGTGCCAGCGCGCATTGCGGCACGTTGCTGGCGTGCTTGAGCACCATGCCGTTGCCGCCCACCAGCACGGGCGCGGCCGCCCGCATGACCTGCCAGAAGGGGTAGTTCCAGGGCATCACCGCCAGCACCAGGCCCAGCGGGTCGTAGACGATGCGGCTGTCCGTGGCGGCGCTGGCCACCACCTGATCGGCCAGGAAGGTCTCGCCCTGCTGGGCGTAGTACTCGAAATTCCAGGCGCATTTCTCGATCTCGCCCAGCGACTCGGCCAGGGGCTTGCCCATCTCGAGGGTCATGGTGCGGGCCAGCTCCTCCTTCTTGCGGCGCAGCACGGCGGCAACCTGCAGCAGGTAGGGCGTGCGCTGGCGCACTTCCATGCGGGCCCAGGCGCGCTGGGACGCGGCGGCGGTGCGCAGGCGCTGCTCGATGGTGCCGGCATCGCAGGTGGGGAACTCGCCCAGGACGGTGTCGGTGGCGGGATTGAAGGACTGCATCATGCGACAGCTCCCTGCAGCAGCGGGGCGATGCCCAGGTCCAGCGCCAGCGCCTCCAGCTCCTTGATCAGGCTGTTGGCAATCGGGATGCCCGCAGCCTGGTAGTTCTGGCGGCGTTCATGGCTTTGTTCGCCCGGCAGCCAGATGCGGTCCACCCCGGGCAGACGCTCGCTGTTGCGGATGTCCTTGACCAGGGTGTCGACGGCGCCCTTGAAATGGGAGACCTCGCCAAAGGCGCTGAGGTCGATCACCAGGATGGCCTGGCCAGTGTTGGTGACGCTGACGTGGTCGGCATTGAAGTCGATCACCTCCTTGCCCATGGCCGCGCCGCCCAGCGTGCCGGCCAGCAGGCCGACCACCAGCGCCAGTCCGTAGCCCTTGTAGTCGCCGATGGGCAGCAGGAAACCTTCGCTGGCGCGGTTCGGGTCGGTCAGGGGCTTGCCCTGGCGGTCGATCATCCAGCCCTCGGGCATCATCTCGCCGCGTTTGGCCTTGGCCTTGACCTTGCCATAGGCGGCCACCGTCGTGGCCATGTCCAGCACCACGGGCGGCTCGTCGCCGGCGGGTATGCCGGCGGCGATCGGGTTGGTGGACAGCAGCATGTCGGTGCCGCCCCATGGCGGCAGGTGGTTGGCATTGCCCACGGCAAAGTACAGGCCCAGCATGTCGTGCTGCAGGGGCTTGCGCGCATACAGCGAAGCCGGGCCGGCGTGGTTGCTGTAGCGGGTGCTGACCCAGGCCACACCGCACGAGCGGGCTTTCTCGATGGCCAGATCGACGGCCTTCGACATCACCAGGTGCCCCATGCCGTTGTCACCGTCGAGCACCGCCATGCCGGCGCGCTCGTGCACCACCTTGATGTCCGGGTGCTTGTTGATGCCACCGGCGCGGATGCGCTTCATGTACTGCGGCAGGCGGATGACGCCGTGGCCGTCCGAGCCCTGCAGGTCGGCTTCGGCCATGAGCGTGGCGATGGTGCGGGCATCGTCCTGCGCGAATCCCTGGCTGACGAAGGCAGCCTGGATGAAACCGCGCAGGGCTTCGAGGTCGATGGCCGTGAAATTGGGGTTGGGCGCTGTCAAGGGAGTCTTTCTTTGGTTCATGTGGATCAAGCCATCCATGCCGCCGCCGGCTAAGGGGCCCCGGGTCGGCATGGCCTGCCGCAGGCCATGGAATCTCATTGTCTGATCGCTGTCCTGCTCACGCCCCGTCACCTGATTTACCTCGGCAATAGGGTGATTTCCGTGCTGCAGGACGCTCCGCAGTTTAAGGAGCCGGCGCTGGCCCGTCCAATACCCGTTTCAGGCAATGCCATATCATCCTGCTATCGATCGACCGTTTTTCTGAACCCATGAACCTGAAAGCCCTGCGCTACTTCGTGGCGATCGCGGATGCCGGCAGCCTGACGGCCGCCGCTGCCGCCATCTCGATCGCCCAACCGGCCCTGACCCGACAGCTCCGGGAGCTGGAAGCCGATCTGGGCACACCCCTGTTCCACCGCATGCCGCGCGGGGTGCGGCTGACCCAGGCCGGCGTCACCCTGTACGAGGCGGCGCAGCGCATCCTGGGCGAGGCCCAGCGCGTGCGCCAGCGCCTGGCCAGCAAGACCAGCGACAGCAAGACCACCGTGGTGCTGGGCGTATCCCCCACGCTGGCGCGGGTGCTGCTGCCGGGTCTGTTCGAGCATTGCCTGCGCACCCTGCCCGACGTGGAACTGCGCTCGCGCGAAGCCTTCACGCCCGAGCTGCTGGACTGGCTGGAGCGCGGCATGATCGACATGGCGGTGGTCACCAACCCGGGCGTGGGCCGCTCCGTCTCGCTGCACCCCCTGCTCGGGGAGCCGTTTGCCCTGGTCACGCACGCCTCCATGGGCATGGGGCCCATCGTGTCGGTGGCCCAGCTGGCCCGCATCCCCCTGCTCATGACCAGCCTGCACCGCGACCTGGTCGAGCGGCAGTTGCTGCCGCTGGGCAAGACGCTGAACGTGCAGGCGGTGCTGGATTCGGTGGACACCATCCGCGCGCTGGTGCAGAAGGGGCCGTGGGCCACCATCATGCCGGTCTCCGTCTACAAGGAAGCGGGCACCTCGTCCGAGATCGTCATGTCGCAGATCACGGGCATCCAGCTCAACCGCCTGCTGGTGCTGGCGACCCGGCTGGAGCCCGAGGGCAAGCTGGCCATCCCGGTGGTCCAGGAAATGATCGAGGCCGAATTCTCGCGGCTCATGCGCGAAGGCGTTTTCACCTTCACCGCGGCCGCATGAAGGCCCGGCCGTCGCACGGCACCGCTGCTGCCCGGCCCTGAGGCGCAGCGCAACAGGCCTGTGGCGATTGGGGGCATCCCCGCCGGCCCCACCCGCGCAGCACAGGCGCGGCATGATGTCGCCATGACCGAGACGCCAACACCCGCCCTGACCGTCTACTTCGACGGCAGCTGCCCCTTGTGCTCACGCGAAATCGCGTTCTACCGGCGGTCTCCTGCCGCGCACCGGCTGGCCTGGATCGACGTGAGCCGCACGACCGAGCTCGGCCCCGACCTCGACTGCCAGGCCGCAATGCGCCGCTTCCATGTGCGCGATGCGCAGGGCCGGCTGCACCATGGCGCGGCGGGCTTCGCGCGGCTCTGGCGTGAACTGCCGGGCTGGGGCTGGCTGGGCCGCCTGTGCACTGTGCCGCCGCTGTCCTGGCTGGCCGAGGCCGCCTACCGTGGCTTCCTGCCGCTGCGCCCCCGCTTGCAGCAGGCCCTGCAGCGCTGGCTGGACCGGCGCGCCCAAGCCTCATGAAGCGCCGCTGGCTGGCCTGGCTGTGCCTCTGGGGCGCCGCCGCTTCGGCCCAGGAGCGCGTGAGTTTCGGCACGTGGGCGCTCGACCGGACCGAAGTCACGATCGCGCAGTTCGCGCGCCATGCCGCAGCCACCGGCGTGGTGACGCAGGCCGAGCGCGAAGGGGGTGGTTTCGAATACGTGGCCGGCTGGCAACGCCGCGCCGGCTGGAACTGGCGCCAGCCCGAGGGCTCGCCCCCGGCCAGTGATGCCCTGCCCGCCGTGCACCTGACACACGCTGAAGCCACGGCCTACTGCCGCTGGGCGGGCGGGCGCCTGCCCGGCGCGGCCGAATGGCTCAGCGCGGCGTACACCGAGCAGCGCGCCGCGCCGCCGGCGCCCTGGGTGCGTGGGCGCAGTTACGCCTGGCCCACCGGCGACAGCCCCGCCGGCGCCAACACCAGCGAGCCCGATCCCTGGCCGCGCGCCGCAGCGGCCGGCCAGACCCGCGCCGGTGTCAACGGCCTGTACGACATGGGCGCCAATGTCTGGGAATGGGTGGCCGATGCGCAGGGCGGGGAGCGCCGCACCATGGGCGGCTCCTGGTGGTACGGTGCCGACCAGATGCGCGCCGGGGTGGAGGCCTGGAAACCTGCCGGCTTCTACGCGGTCTACATCGGCCTGCGCTGCGCCTACGACCGCCCCTAGCCTCTGCACCGCACAAGCGCGTGACCCACTGCACAATCACCGTGCAGTGGCACCACCCCGGTGCGCACCGTTTAGGGTTTATCTGAATATCTGGGGCCCAAAACGACCAGACAATGTGTATACAGCTGTGTTTTCAATCCTGGGTTGGCAGAAGCTGGAACTGGCACCCTTTTTGCTCACACTCAAGCACCGTGATCGCATCCATCACTTTTCCCATTGCCTGCAGGCAGGCCTACCCCAAGGAGATCCCCATGTCCAAGCGCCACCTTCTCCAGTCCGTCCTCGCCCTTGCGCTGACGGCCAGCTTTGCCGCCGCCCAGGCCCAGACCAAACCCCTCAAGTTCCAGCTGGACTGGCGTTTCGAAGGCCCGGCCGCCTTCTTCACGCTGCCGGCGGCCAAGGGCCATTTCAAGGATGCCGGCCTGGACGTGACGGTCGACAGCGGCAACGGCTCGGGTGGCACCGTCACGCGCGTGGCCTCGGGCACCTATGACATGGGCTTCGCCGACATGGCCGCCCTGATGGAATTCCACGCCAACAACCCCGACGCACCCAACAAGCCGGTGGCCGTCATGATGGTCTACAACAACACGCCGGCCGCGGTGATGGCGCTCAAGAAGTCGGGTATCAAGACCCCCGCCGACCTCAGCGGCAAGAAGCTCGGCGCGCCGGTCTTCGACGCCGGCCGCAAGGCCTTCCCCATCTTCGAGAAGGCCAACGGCGTGAAGAACGTGGCCTGGACCGCCATGGACCCGCCGCTGCGCGAAACCATGCTGGTGCGCGGCGACATCGACGCCATCACCGGCTTCTCCTTCACCTCGGTACTCAACCTGGAAGCACGTGGCGTCAAGGCTGAAGACGTGGTGGTCATGCCCTACGCCGACTACGGTGTAAAGCTCTACGGCAACGCCATCATCGCCAGCCCCAAGCTCATCAAGGAGAACCCCGAGCTGGTCAAGGCCTTCCTCAAGGCCTTCGCCAAGGGCGCCAAGGAAGTGATGGCCAACCCGGCCGCCGGCATCGAGACCGTCAAGGCGCGCGACGGCATCATCAACGTGGCGCTGGAAACCCGCCGCCTGCAAATGGCCATCGATGCGGTGGTGGCCAGCCCCGACGCCCGCAAGGAAGGCTTCGGCCAGATCGTCCCGGGCCGCCTGGCCCTGATGGCCTCGCAGGTGTCCGACGCCTTCGGCACCAAGACCCGTGTGGATCCCGCAGCCATCTGGAACGGCTCCATGCTGCCGACCACGGCCGAGCTGAACATCCTGCCGCCGGCCAAGAAGTGAGAACTCGTGAATAAATCTACTGCGCAACCCGATCGCCGCGTTGGGCGGTGCTCGCCATCCTCACGTACAGGAAGTACGTTCCGGTGGCTGCGCTCCGTCCGCCTTGCGCTCGGGCCGCTCGCTACGATTTCTTCACAAGTTCTACGACCCGCTCCGATATGAAAACCATGGCCAGCTTCGTCTGGCCATTTTTTTGTGCAGACCATGGCTACTGAATCCACCTCCCCTCCCTTCGTCCAGTTCGACGACGTCTGGCTGGCCTACAACGACGAGTTGCTGGCCCAGAACAACTTCGCGGTCGAGGCCATCAACCTGAACGTGCGCCAGGGCGAGTTCATCGCCATCGTCGGGCCCTCGGGCTGCGGCAAGTCCACCTTCATGAAGCTGACCACCGGCCTGAAGATGCCCAGCATGGGACGCATCCGTGTCGACGGCCAGCCCGTGACCGGCCCGCTCAAGGTCTCGGGCATGGCCTTCCAGGCACCGTCGCTGCTACCCTGGCGCAGCACGCTGGACAACGTGCTGCTGCCGCTGGAGATCGTCGAGCCCTACCGCGCGCAGTTCAAGGACCGCCGCAAGGAGTTCGAAGAACGCGCGCTCAAGCTGCTGGAGACCGTGGGCCTGGGTGGTTATGCCAAAAAATTCCCCTGGGAGCTCTCGGGTGGCATGCAGCAGCGCGCCAGCATCTGCCGGGCGCTGATCCACGAGCCCAAAATGCTGCTGCTGGACGAGCCCTTCGGCGCCCTCGACGCCTTCACGCGCGAGGAACTCTGGTGCACCCTGCGCGACCTGTGGCAGGCGCAGAAATTCAACGTGATCCTGGTCACACACGACCTGCGCGAATCGGTCTTCCTGGCCGACACGGTCTACGTCATGAGCAAGGGCCCGGGGCGTTTTGTGGTGCAGCGCGAGATCGACCTGCCGCGCCCGCGCGACCTGGAAATCACCTACACCCCCGAGTTCACCAGCATCGTGCACGAGCTGCGCGGCCACATCGGTGCCATGCGCAAGCCCGGTGCCACGATCAACCAGTGAGGCACAGACCATGAAACCCCGCAAAGAACTCGAACGCTGGTCCCCCCTGCTGCTGCTCGTCGCGATCATCGTCCTCTGGCAGATCATCACCTCGGCCTTCAACGTCTCGGAATTCATCTTCCCCAGCCCCCTGCGCATCTGGGAGCAGACACTGGAGTACAAGGCCGTCATCGCCGGCCATGCCTGGCGCACCTTCTGGGTCACCATGGCAGGCTTCGGCATCGCCATCGTGGTGGGCGTGCTGCTGGGCTTCCTGATTGGCAGCTCGCGCCTGGCCTATGCCGCGGTCTACCCGCTGATGACCGCCTTCAACGCCCTGCCCAAGGCGGCCTTCGTGCCCATCCTGGTGGTGTGGTTCGGCATCGGCATCGGCCCGGCCATCCTCACGGCCTTCCTGATCAGCTTCTTCCCCATCACGGTCAACATCGCCACCGGCCTGGCCACGCTGGAGCCCGAGCTGGAAGACGTGCTGCGTGTGCTGGGCGCCAAGCGCTGGGACGTGCTGATCAAGGTCGGCCTGCCGCGCTCCATGCCCTACTTCTTTGGCTCGCTCAAGGTGGCGATCACGCTGGCCTTCGTGGGCACCACGGTGTCCGAGATGACGGCCGCCAACGAGGGCATCGGTTACCTGCTCATCAGTGCCGGTTCGGCCATGCAGATGGGCCTGGCCTTCAGCGGCCTGCTGGTGGTGGGTGCCATGGCCATGGCCATGTACGAGCTCTTCAGCTTCATCGAAAAACACACCACGGGCTGGGCCCACCGCGGTTCGCAGAATGGTTGAGCCCCCACGCTCCGCCGCTGCGCAGGTCGCTGCCCCCCGAGGGGGCTGGGCCTCCTTGGGAGCGGCCCGGCGGAGGCCCGCGTGAGCCCGCAACAGCTCATAGCCCACCTGCGGCGCGCCAACGAAGTGGCGCGCCGGGCACGCGATGAACTGGGCCGCCACCCCTTCGGCGCCATCCTCGTCGCGCCCGATGGCGAGACCGTGCTGGCCGAACAAGGCAATGTGGACACGGTCAACCACGCCGAGTCCGTTCTGGCACGCACGGCGGCACTCAACTACGCGCCGGACTACCTCTGGCGCTGCACCCTGGTCACCACGGTGGAGCCCTGCGCCATGTGCGCGGGCACCCAGTACTGGGCCCATATCGGGCGCCTGGTCTACGGCATGAGCGAACGCCGTCTGCTGGAACTGACGGGCAGCCACGAGGAGAACCCCACCATGGACCTGCCTTGTCGCTCGGTGTTTGCGTCAGGCCAGAAGGCCATCGAGGTGATCGGGCCCGTGGTCGCCATGGAAGAGGACATCGCAGCCCTGCATCGGGATTTCTGGAAGGGCTGACCTTCTCTTCCGCCTTGACGGGGTTTGCTCCGCTTACGCCTGCCCGGCTGGAAGCAGGCGACGAAGAACCAGGTCCGCTCAGTTCTTGGTGTTTCCCGGCTGAAACCACTGCGCAAAGACGGCCCGTTCAGCCTCCGTCATCCCCGTCGCATTGTTCATGGGCATCACCCGGCTGACCACCACCTGCTGGTAGATCTGCAGTGCATGCTTTTTCAGTTCTTCAGGCGTATCCAGCCGCACACCCTTGGACTGCAGGGCCTCGCCATGGCACATCACGCAGCGTTGTGCCATCACGGCCTGCACCTGGGCCAGGTTCACGGCCTGGGGCGCGGCAGCGGCAGCAGGCGCCGGTGCCGGCCGCAACCAGACGATCAAGCCCAGCAGCACAAGGACACCCGCCGCCGCATAAGGCCAGGGGTGCGCATTGCGCCCCAACTTGTAGCCATGGCGCAGCACGAAGAACTGCCGGATCGCCGCGCCGGCCAACATGATGAGGATCAGGAACACCCAGTTGTACGCCGACGCATAGGTGAAGCTGTAGTGATTGCTCAGCATGGCAAACAGCACCGGCAGCGTGAAGTAGGTGTTGTGCACGCTGCGCTGCTTGCCGCGCTGGCCGTGGATGGGGTCCACCGGTCGGCCAGCCTTGATGGCGGCCACCACCTTGCGCTGGCCCGGGATGATGCACATCGCCACGTTGGCGCTCATGGTGGTGGCCAGCATGGCCCCCACCAGCAGAAAGGCCGCGCGGCCGGCAAAAAGATGGCAAGCCAGCCAGGCGGCCAGCACCACCAGCAGGGCCACGGCGATGCCGACCTTGGTCTCGCCCTTCTCGCCCTGGCCCAGGAAGCGGCAGGCTAGGTCGTACAGCACCCAGAACACCACTAGGAAAGCCAGCGCCGTACTCACCGCCGCCCAGGGCGCCCAGTCCATCACCCGCGGGTCGATCAGGTAAATGCTGGGGCTCCAGAGGTAGGAGATGAGGAACAGCGCGAAGCCGCTGAGCCAGGTGCTGTAACTTTCCCAGTAGAACCAGTGCAGGTGCGGCGGCAGCACGGGTGGCGACACCGCGTACTTCACCGGGTGATAGAAGCCGCCGCCGTGCACGGCCCACAGTTCACCGGTGGCGCCTTCGCCGCGCAGTTTCCCGTCTTCGGGCGGCGTGAGGCTGCTGTCGAGAAAGACGAAATAGAAGGAGGAGCCGATCCAGGCGATGGCGACGATCACGTGCAGCCAGCGCAGCAGGAGGTTGGCCCAGTCAAACAGATAGGTATCCATGGCGACTCGGAGGTAAGGACAAGACGTGTTTCACGCTTGCGAAGCAAGAACCAGGCTCACCACTGCGGGCGCTGTGAGCCCCTGGGGTCGCGCCCTGGCGATACCTGCTGGAGGTCCGCCTGCGCCGCTGCGACCGGGGTAGATCAATCAGTATGGGGAGACGTCAGCTCCCGCGGTAGGTCGAATAACTCCAGGGGCTGACCAGCAGGGGCACGTGGTAGTGCTGCGTGGCGTCGGCCACACCGAAATCGATGGACACCTGGTCCAGGAAGGCCGGCTCGGGCAGCGCCACGCCACGCGACTGGAAGTAGCCCTTCACATCGAAGCTCAGACGGTAGGTGCCGATCTTGAGACTGGCCGTGTCATAGAGCTGGCCCTCGGGATTGCGCCCGTTGGCGTCGAGCGTGAAACGGCGCACCAGTTCGGCCCGCCCCCCCTGCAGGGTGTAGAGCGCCACCTGCATGCCGGCGGCAGGGCAGCCGTGCATGGTGTCGAGTACGTGGGTGCTGAGTCCCATGGTCTGCCTTCTCCAAAGTCATGCGCGGGCGGGATGCCTGCACGCGGGATTTCCGAAGTCGATCCATGACGGCAACCGCCACGGTCCACCAAAAGTGTATACAGTTTTTTAAAATCCGGCTATCATTTATTGCATGGAATCATCCAGCACCAGCCAGATCGTCGAATCGCTCACGCGCGCCATCGTCGAACACCGACTCCAACCGGGCACCAAGCTGGCCGAGCAGAAACTCGCCGACCACTTTGGCGTCTCGCGCACCCTGGTGCGCCAGGCCCTGTTCCAGTTGGCCAGAAACCGCCTCATCCGCCTGGAACCCGCGCGCGGCGCCTTCGTGGCCACGCCCTCGGTAGACGAAGCCAGGCAGGTTTTCGACGTCCGCCGCATGCTGGAGCTGGAGATGGTGCGCACCTTCGTGCGGCAGGCCACGCCAGCCAAGATCAAGGCCTTGCGCGCCCATGTGGCCGAAGAGAAAAAAGCCGTGGCCAACAACGATGTGCCGGGTCGCAACGAACTGCTGGGCGACTTCCACGTGCGCATGGCCGAACTCACGGGCAACCAGGTCCTGGCCGAACTGCTGGAGGAACTGACCTCGCGTTGCGCGCTGATCACCCTGGTCTACCAGTCCAAGAGCGCGGCCGAGCACTCCAACGAGGAACACGTGGAACTCGTCAAGGCCGTCGCCGCCAAGGACGAGGAACTGGCCGTGCGACTGATGGACGAACACCTGAGCAACGTCATGGCCAACCTCACCTTCGACCGCAAGCCCCCCACCAGCGACATCGCGCTGGCCCTGGCCTGAGCCCGACACGGCCCCGCCCCACCATGATCTACGACAGCACAGCCGCCTACCCGCGAGACCTCAGCGGCTACGGCCGTAATCCCCCGCATGCCCGCTGGCCCGGTGGCGCACGCATCGCCGTGCAGTTCGTGCTCAATTACGAAGAGGGCGGCGAGAACTGCGTGTTGCACGGCGACGCCGCGTCTGAGACCTTTCTCTCCGAGATGTTCAGCCCCGCGGCTTTCCCGGCGCGGCACATCAGCATGGAGGGCATCTACGAGTACGGCGCACGCCAGGGCGTCTGGCGCATCCTGCGCGAATTCGAGCAGCGTGGCCTGCCGCTGACCATCTTCGGTGTGGCCACTGCGCTGCAGCGCAGTCCGGAAGTCTGCACCGCCTTCCAGGAGCTGGGCCACGAGATCGCCTGCCACGGCCTCAAGTGGATCCACTACCAGAACCTCGACGAATCCATCGAGCGCGCCCACATGGCCGAGGCCATGGAGATCATCCAGCAACTCACCGGCCAGCGTCCGCGGGGCTGGTACACCGGGCGCGACAGCCCCAACACGCGCCGCCTGGTCGCCGACCATGGTGGCTTCGACTACGACAGCGACTACTACGGCGACGACCTGCCCTTCTGGATGAAGGTGCGCAAGAGCGACGGGCGCGACACGCACCAGCTCATCGTGCCCTACACCCTGGACTGCAACGACATGCGCTTCTCGCTGCCGCAGGGCTTCTCCCACGCCGATCCGTTTTTCGCCTACCTGAAGGACAGCTTCGACGCGCTCTACGCCGAGGGCGACCCCGCCGGCCTGGACCGGCCCAAGATGATGAGCATCGGCATGCACTGCCGTCTGCTCGGGCGCCCGGGCCGCATCGCGGCGCTGCAGCGTTTCCTCGACCATATCCAGTCGCACGACAAGGTGTGGGTCGCGCGCCGGCTGGATATCGCGCTGCACTGGAAAACCACACACCCCGTCCCCGCCTGAAGCCATCTGCGAGCATTGCCATGCCCTTCACCCTGGACCAACTCAACGCCGCGCCCCTGGTCGAGGCGCTGCAAATGCTCGATGGCCTCTACGAACATTCGCCCTGGATCGCCGAGCGCACGCTTGGCCAGCGGCCCTTCGCTTCGCTGGCACAACTCAAGCACGCGATGACGCGCGTACTCGATGAGGCCGGTCGCGAGGCGCAGATCGGCCTGATCCGCGCCCACCCGGAACTGGCCGGCAAGGCCATGGTAAGCAAAACGCTCACGGCCGAATCGACCAACGAACAGACCAAGGCAGGGCTCACCCACTGCACGCCCGACGAGTTCGCCCGCATCCAGCAACTCAACGCAGACTACAACACGAAGTTCGGCTGGCCCTTCATCCTCGCGGTGCGCGGCCCGCGCGGCACGGGCCTGGACAAGGCGCAGATCATGGAGGCCTTCGAGCGCCGCCTGCACGGCCACCCGGACTTCGAATTGCAGGAGTGCCTGCGCAACATCCACCGCATCGCCGAGATCCGGCTGAACGACAAGTTCGGTTTCGAGCCGGTGGACGGCCAGCGCGTCTGGGACTGGCAGGAGGCCCTGGCGCAGCACAGCGACCCGGGCTACGGCGAGAAGAAGCAACTGACGGTGACCTACCTCACCGACGCACACCGCGCCTGCGCCCAGCGCATCAGCGACGGGATGAAAGACTGCGGTTTCGATGAAGTCGTCATCGATTCGGTGGGCAATGTGGTCGGGCGCTATCACCCGGCCGTCGCTGGCGCGCGGTACCTCATGACGGGCTCGCACTACGACACCGTGCGCAACGGCGGCAAGTACGACGGCCGGCTGGGCATCTTCGTGCCCATGGCCTGCGTGCAGAAGCTGCATGCCGCCGGCCGGCGCCTACCCTTCGGCATCGAGGTCGTGGGCTTTGCCGAAGAGGAAGGCCAGCGCTACAAGGCCACCTTCCTGGGCTCGGGCGCGCTCACCGGGCATTTCGATCCGGCCTGGCTGGACCAGAAAGACGCCGACGGCATCACCATGCGCGAGGCCATGACGCAGGCAGGCCTGTGCATCGCCGACATCCCCAAGCTGCAGCGCGATCCCGCGCAGTACCTGGGCTTCGTCGAGGTGCACATCGAGCAGGGCCCGGTGCTCAACGAGCTGAAACTGCCGCTGGGCATCGTCACCAGCATCAACGGCAGCGTGCGCTATCTGGGCGAGGTCATCGGCATGGCCAGCCACGCGGGCACCACGCCCATGAACCGCCGGCGCGACGCTGCCGCGGCAGTGGCCGAGCTCATCCTGTACGCAGAGCAGCGCGCGGCACAGGACGGCGACTCCGTGGCTACCGTGGGCATGCTGCAGGTGCCCAACGGCTCCATCAACGTCGTGCCCGGCGCTTGCCGGTTCAGCCTGGACATGCGTGCGCCCACCAATGAGCAACGCGACGCGATGGCCCGGGACGTGCTGGCCAGGCTGCAAGAGATCTGTACCCGCCGCGGCCTGCGCCATACGCTCGAAGAAACCATGCGTGCCGCCGCCGCGCCCAGCGCTCCGGCGTGGCAGGCGCGCTGGGAGCAGGCCTGCACGGCCCTGGGCGTGCCGCTGCATCGCATGCCCAGTGGCGCAGGCCATGACGCGATGAAGCTGCACGAGATCCTGCCCCAGGCCATGCTCTTTGTGCGCGGCGAGAACAGCGGCATCAGCCACAACCCGCTGGAGTCAAGCACGGCTGACGACATGGACCTGGCCGTCAAGGCCTTCGACCACCTGCTCCATCAACTGGGCCAGGCGCACTGATCTGATTCCCATCAGGACGAACCTGGCATCGCATCCTTACCCATCCACCGAACACCATGACCACACCGCAACAGCAACTCGACGCCTGGATCGACGCCCACTTTGACGAGGAAGTGAAGTTCCTGCAGGAACTCATCCGCGTGCCCACCGACACGCCGCCGGGCAACAACGCGCCGCATGCCGAGCGCACGGCCGAGCTGCTGGCCGGCATGGGCCTGGTGGCCGAGAAGCATGCGGTGCCGCAAGCCGAGGTGAAGGCCGCCGGGCTGGAGTCCGTCACCAACCTGATCGTGCGCCGAAGCTATGGCCAAGGCGGCAAGACCATCGCCCTCAACGCCCACGGCGACGTGGTCCCTCCGGGCGAGGGCTGGACCCACGACCCCTATGGCGGCGAGATCGAAGACGGCAAGATCTACGGCCGCGCGGCCGCGGTGAGCAAATGCGACATCGCCGGCTTCACCTACGCGATCCGCGCCCTCGAATCACTGGGCGCCCCGCTCAAGGGTGGTGTGGAACTGCACGTGACCTACGACGAGGAGTTCGGTGGCGAGGTCGGCCCGGGCTGGCTGCTGGACAGGGGCCTGACCAAACCGGATCTGATGATCGCCGCCGGCTTCAGCTACCAGGTGGTGGTCGCGCACAACGGCTGCCTGCAACTCGAGGTGACGGTGCACGGCGACATGGCGCACGCGGCCATCCCTGACAGCGGCACCGATGCGCTGCAGGGCGCCACCCACATCCTGAACGCGCTGTACCGCCTCAATGCGGATTACCTGAAGGTGCGTTCGAACGTCGAAGGCATCACCCACCCCTATCTCAACGTCGGCCTGATCCAGGGCGGCACCAACACCAACGTGATCCCCGGCAAGGTGATCCTCAAGCTCGACCGCCGCATGATCCCCGAGGAAGATCCGGCCGAGGTCGAGGCCAGCCTGCGCCGCACCATCGAAGCGGCTGCCGCCAGCTTCAACCCGCCGCGCGGCGGCAAACAGATCCGCGTCGAGGTCAAGCGCATGCTGCTGTGCCGCGCCATGAAACCGCTGGCTGGCAATGCCCCGCTGGTGCAGGCCATCCAGAAGCACGGCCAGGAAGTGTTCGGCCAAGCCATCCCGGCTCTGGGCACCCCGCTGTACACCGATGTGCGCCTGTATGTCGAGCGCGGCATCCCCGGCGTCATCTACGGTGCCGGCCCGCGCACCGTGCGTGAATCCAATGCCAAGCGTGCCGACGAGCATCTGGTGCTGGATGACCTGCGCCGCGCCACCAAGGTGGTCGCCCGCACGCTGCTGGATCTGCTCGGTCCGACCTGAGCCTGCGCCTGGCAGGAGAGCCGGCCCCCCCCGCGTCCTCGGCAGACCCTGCCACGGGTAAACCCCATACATCATGGGCCTTCGTGTACACATAATGTGTATACCGTTTTGCATACGATCCGTGACCGAAACACCCCCAAGGAGACTGCCATGACCACCGCTGTTCATCCCGTCGACGAGGTCCTGCCCACTGGCAGGCTCACCGCCCTGGGCCTTCAACATGTGCTGGTGATGTATGCAGGCGCCGTGGCCGTGCCGCTGATCGTCGGCCGTGCGCTCAAGCTCAGCCCCGAGCAGGTCACGATGCTGATCCAGGCAGACCTGTTCTGCTGTGGACTCGTCACCCTGATCCAGGCCTTCGGCGCCACCCAGTGGTTCGGCATCCGCCTGCCGGTCATGATGGGCGTGACCTTCGCCGCGGTCGCCCCCATGGTGGCCATGGCCAACGCCAATCCCGGCGTCGAAGGGGCGGGGCTGATCTTCGGGGCCATCATCGGCGCGGGCGTGATCTCCATCCTGCTGGCACCGGTGGTCAGTCGCATGCTGCGGTTCTTCCCGCCTGTGGTCACGGGCACGATCATCGCCGTGATCGGCATCAGCCTCATGCGCGTGGGCATCAACTGGATCTTCGGTGTGCCGGCCGGCCCGACCGCGCCGCAGATCGTCAACCCCGAGCACGCCCAGTGGCTGGCCACGGTCAAGAGCATGGCCGGCGCGGCGATCGCGCCCGGCGCCGCTGCCAGCGCGCCCCTGACAGTGCCGCCGGTCCCGCAGGGCCTGGCGCTGGTGGGCACGGTGGCGAACCCGAAGTACGCGCCACTGCCCCACATCGCCATCGCCGCGGTCTCGCTGGCGTCCATCCTCGTGATCGCCCGCTTCGCACGCGGCTTCATCGCCAACGTCTCAGTGTTGCTGGGCATCGTCATCGCAGCCGTCATCGCCACGGTCATGGGTTTGATGAACTTCGACAAGGTGGCCAAGGCCAAATGGCTGGATTTTGTGCTGCCGTTCGAGATCGCAACGCCGGTGTTCGACCCGATCCTGATCCTGACGATGACGCTGGTGATGATCGTCGTCATGATCGAGTCCACCGGCATGTTCCTCGCCCTCTCGGACATCACGGGCAAGAAGATTGACCAGAAGCAGCTGTCCGCCGGACTGCGGGTTGATGGCCTGGGCACCCTGATCGGCGGCATCTTCAACACCTTCCCGTACACCAGCTTCTCCCAGAACGTCGGTCTGGTGGGCGTGACGGGTGTGAAAAGCCGCTACGTCTGCGTCGCCGCGGGCATCATCCTGGTGCTGCTGGGCATGCTCCCCAAAATGGCCGCGCTCGTGGAATCGCTGCCCACCTTTGTGCTGGGTGGCGCCGGCCTGGTCATGTTCGGCATGGTTGCTGCCACCGGCATCCGCATCCTGGCGTCGGTGGACTACAAGAGCAATCGCAACAACCTGTTTATCGTTGCCGTGTCCATCGGCATCGGCATGATCCCCCTGATCGCACCACGCTATCTGCAATGGATGGCCCACGGCATCCATCCGCTGATCGAGTCAGGCATTCTGCTGGCGTCCATCAGCGCCGTGCTGCTGAACCTTTTCTTTAATGGCGCCAGCGGCGATTCACGTGCAGCGGTTGAAGCGGCCAAGGCCGCAGACGCCCACTGAACACCGGCGGCACCTCTCCCCCTCAACAAGGCCCCTCCCGGGGTCTTGTGCTTTGTGCGAAGGCAGGCATCCAGCGCGGGAGAGTCAGTACAACCAGACGCCCAAAACCAGCGCCAGCACCGCGACACCAAAAATCACCTTGTAGAGCAAGGCGCGGCCCGCACTGGAGCGGCGGTCTTCACCTAGATGGCCGGGCACGGTCAGCAGGCCCGGCATAGTAGTTTCGTTGTCCATACGACGTCTTTTGTTTCGGGGAAGCAGCCGGGTCTTGTGCCCGCTGGCTATATTCTATGATGGCCCCACCATGAAACACCTCGCCTATCGACGTCCGGTCCTGCTGCTTGCCGGCGCTTTGCTGCTGGGCGGCTGCGCCGCCCTCAACGACGCAACCATGCGCGCGCTGGCCTCGTCCGCGTCCGCCCTGGCCGTGATCGGCGACCGCGTCTTCACGGGCGAGATGCTGCTCTACACCGACCGCAGCGGCAAGCTGCAACTGCGCAGCGAGGCCGAGCCCGCGCTCAGCTGCATGGGCGCACTGCGCTACACCGCGACGGCCAGCGGCACTGTCAACCTGAGCTGCAGCAATGGCACACAGGCCCGCCTGCCCTTCACCGCCCTGGGAGAGACCAGCGGCTACGGCGGCACGTCGGGCGGGACCATCAGCTTCACCTATGGCCTGGCGCCTGAGCCGGCACGCGCCTGGCTCACGCCACCGCCCGGCAAGCGCCTGGTGGTCAGCGGCGACAGTCTGCGCATCGAATAGGCAAGAAAAAACCCGCCGGCATGTCTGCGGGCGGGTTCTTGCTCAGCTCACTGGCTGATCAGCGGGCCGGGCGCGGGGAGCGCTTGGCGGCGTCACGCGGCACGAAGACCTTGCCGGTGCCGGCGCCAGGCTTGGCGAACGAAGGTTTGCCAAAGGCCGGTTTGCGCGCAGCGAAATCACCTCGCGGTGCGGCACCTTCGCGGCGGCCGTCGCCGGCGAAGCGGTCGTTGAAGCCGCCCTTGCGCTCGTAGCTGCGACCTTCGGGTGCGCCCTCGTTGCCACGGTTCTGGTAACCACCGTCACGGGCCTGGTACGGGCCGCGGGCATCGCGGTCACCGAAACCGGCACGGGGGGCGCCGAAATCACCACGCGGTGCAGCGAAGTCGCCACCGCGGGGCGCACCACCGAAATCGCCACGGTTGTTGCCGCCAAAGCCGCCACGGGGAGCACCACCGCCGCCGAACTTGCGGTCGCGCGAGAAGTTGTCATTGCCACCGCGGCTGTTGCGGCCACCGAAGTTGGAGCCGGGACGCGACTCGGGCATGCGCTGCTTGGGCTCCATGCCGGGGATGACCTCGGCCTTGATGGGCTGCTTGCTGTAAGCCTCGATGTCGAAGATCTTGCGACGGTCGCGGAACTCGGCAAAGGTGATGGCCAGGCCATCGCGACCGGCGCGGCCGGTACGGCCGATGCGGTGCGTGTAGTCCTCGGCCTTCATCGGCAGGCCGAAGTTGAAGACGTGGGTGATGGTGGGCACGTCGATGCCGCGCGCGGCCACGTCGGTGGCCACCAGGATCTGCACCTGGCCCTGGC
>LNFM01005758.1_pt1 | contig 21060 bp, 17 predicted proteins | sample 596031 | NCBI WGS metagenome assembly LNFM01 (sample SAMN04254537, study PRJNA301005) | activated carbon metagenome | isolation source: dual media filters at the Ann Arbor, Michigan drinking water treatment plant | place: USA: Ann Arbor
GGCCGGCGAGCCGGTGGACCCGGTGCACGGCCAGCGCGGCAAGCAGCGCAGCGTGCACAGCACCTACTTCACGCTGCCGGTGCTGTTTGCCATGCTCAGCAACCACTACAGCTTCACGTACAGCCACCCGCAGAACTGGCTGGTGCTGATTGTCATGATGCTGGCCGGCGCGCTGATCCGCCAGTTTTTCGTGATGCGCCACGCTTACAAGCTGGGCCGCAACCGCAACCCCCTGCCGTATGCGCTGGTGGGTGTGCTGCTGATCGCGGGCGCCATTGTCTGGATGAAGCCGCCGCCTGCGCCTGCCGCGGCACCGGTTGCTATGAATTCAGGAGCAGTTTACGCAGGTCCGGCGGGCGCTGCAGGCCAAAATGACTATGAAAAACTGCAGCAGGTGATGGCACAGCGCTGTTACCAGTGCCACGGCGAGCAACTGCAGATGAAAAACATCCGGCTGGACTCGCCGGCCCTGCTCAGCCGGCACGCGCAGGCGGTGTACCAGCAGGTGGTGGTGAGCAAGCTCATGCCGATGAACAACGCCACCGGCATGCTGGACGCCGAACGCGCCCTGGTCCGGCAGTGGTTCGAAAGCGGCGCGAAAACCCCCTGAGCAGACCGTGACGGCTTCAGTTGGCATGCCAACTGAAGTTGTAAGTTCTGCGTAATTTCGCGTATCGACGCAGCCCCTTGCGCGTGCTTCAATGTCATCGCATTGCAGGCCGTTTGCTGCAGGCAGCCCAGGCATTCGCCGAAATGCCGCCGTCGTTGAAACCCGAGGAGACAAGACATGATGCCCATCCATTTGCTGCTTCGCACGCTCGCGATCGCCGGTCTCGCCGCCACCTCGCTGGCGGCCGGGGCGGCCCAGATTGTTGTCGGCCAGGTGGCCCCGCTCTCGGGGCTGGAAGGCACCCAGGCCCGCGCCTACTCCACGGGCATCCAGCTGGCCCTGACCAAGGCCAACAAGGCCGGCGGCGTCAACGGCCATACCTTCAGCCTGGTGCGCAAGGACGACGGCGGCAGGCCGGCCGACAACATGGCTGCGACCAAGGCGCTACTCAGCGAGAGCCGTCCCCTGGTGCTGGCGGGCTACTTTGGCGACCGCGTCGTGGGCGACCTGATCGCCTCGAAACTGCTGGAGACCGAAAACATCGCGCTGGTCGGCTACCGCGTCAATGAAATCCGCGCTGAAGCGCCGCTGGTCTACAGCGTGCGCGCCAACTTGCGTGACGAGATCAACAAGATCACCGAACACCTGGTCACGGTGGGGGTGACCCGCCTCGGCCTGTTCTACCCCGATGGCGCCGGCGCCGCCACCCTGCTCGCGGCCATGGAAGACGTGATGAAAGCGCGCGGCGCCAAACTCACCGCCAAGGCCACTTATGTGCAGGGCACCAACCGGGTCCCGAATGCGGTGGTGGACACCTTCATCAGTGCCGCACCGCAGGCCATCATCGTGGTGGCCAGTGGAGCTGCCGCCGGAGCCTTTATCGAGAAATACCGGCTGGACGGCGGCACGGCGCAGTTGTTTGCGCATTCCGGCGCGGACATCGAGCAGATTTCCCAGCGTCTGGGTGAGGATCAGCTCAAGGGCCTGGCGATCACGCAGGTCACGCCCAACCCCTACAAGATTTCCGGGCGCCTGTCCAAGGAGTTCAGCGACATCGCCGCCGCCACCCCGAACCTGGAGGTGCCCGTGAGTTACGCGATGATGGAAGGTTACATCGCCGGCTCGGTGATCGTCGAGGCTGCGCGCCGCATGGGCCCGAAGATCTCGCGCGAGGGGTTTGCCAACGCACTCGACACGGTCGATGTCGATCTGGGCGGCTACAAGGTCGGCTTCAAACCCGGCATGCGTTCCGGTTCGCGTTTTGTCGAACTCAGCATCGTGACTGCCACCGGCCGCATCCGGCAATAAACGGGGGGTCTGGGCTGCGCTTCACCAGCTGCTCACCAGGCCGGCCGAACGCGTCGAGGTTTTTTCGAAGTGGCCGGCCAGGTAGTCCACGAAGGCCCTGACCCGGGTTGACATCTGGTGCCGCTGCGGCCAGACCGCGTGGATGTCGGCGGGCGGTGATTGGTAGTTTTCCAGCACCTGGCGCAGGCGGCCGCTGCGCAGGTAACGCGCCACGTCCCACTCGGCCCGCATCACGATGCCGTGGCCGGCCAGCGCCCAGTTCACCGCGATCTCGCCGTCGCTGGTGCTCAGGTTGCCGCGCACCTTGACGGTTTCCACACGTTTGCCCGCGCTAAGGCGCCAGATCCCATAGGCCTCGCCGCCCTGGCGGATGCCGATGCAGCTGTGCTGCGCCAGATCCTGCGGCACCTTGGGCGTGCCGCGTCTGGCCAGGTAGGCTGGCGCTGCGCACAGCAGGCGGCGGTTCGGCGCCAGCTTGCGGGCGATCACACGTGCATCCGGCGGCTCGCCGAAACGCACACACACGTCAAAGGCATCGTCGTCGGCCGGCGGCGGGTTCACCGTGAGCTGCAGCTGGATCTGCACCTCGGGATGCATCCTGGCAAAACCCGAGATCAGCGGCGCGATGTGGGTGCGGCCAAAACCCAGCGTGGCGTTCACGCGCAGCAGGCCCTTGGGTGCCGCCACTGCGCTGGCCACGCGCTGCTCCATGTCCTCGATGTCGGCCAGGATGCGCCTGGCGTGGCCCAGGTAGAGCTCGCCCTCGGGCGTCAGGCTGACCCGCCGTGTCGTGCGGTTGAGCAGTTGCGCGCCGAGACGGGCTTCCATCTGTGCCAGGCGTTTGCTGACGGCCGGCGTCGTGACATCGAGTTCACGCGCCGTCGCCGAAAAACTGCCGCAGCGCGCCAGCAGGCTGAAAAAAGCCATTTCGGAAGGGGCGGAGGCGGGCGTCGACATGCTCTGATCCTTAACTCAAAGTAAACAATAGCATAACTTCAGCGCGCGTTTTCGAGCAGGTCCATCCGTACAGTCATGGCATGGACTTGACCAAGGAAACCCCGTGAAAACCTACAACATCGCCTGTATTCCCGGCGACGGCATCGGCAAGGAAGTGATACCCGCCGGTCAGCAGGTGCTGCAAACGCTGGCCGCCGCACAGAAAAATTTCAGCTTCAACTTCAGCTCCTTCGGCTGGGGCGGCGACTGGTTCCGGCAGCACGGCGTGATGATGCCGGACGATGGGCTGGATGCGCTGCGCGGCATGGACGCCATCCTGTTCGGCTCGGCCGGCGACCCGCACATTCCCGACCACATCACGCTCTGGGGCCTGCGCCTGAAGATCTGCCAGGGCTTCGACCAGTACGCCAATGTGCGGCCGACCCGCATCCTGCCCGGCATCGACGCGCCGCTCAAGCGCTGCACGGCGAAAGACCTGGACTGGGTCATCGTGCGCGAAAACTCCGAAGGCGAATACGCCGGCGTCGGCGGCCGCGTGCACCAGGGCCATCCGATCGAGGTGGCCACCGACATGTCCATCCTGACCCGCGCTGGCGTCGAGCGCATCATGCGTTTTGCCTTCCGTCTCGCGCAGTCGCGGCCACGCAAGCTGCTGACGGTGGTCACCAAATCCAACGCCCAGCGCCACGGCATGGTGATGTGGGACGAAATCGCGCTGCAAATCAGCAAGGAATTCCCGGACGTGAGCTGGGACAAGGAACTGGTCGACGCCTGCACCGCGCGCATGGTGAATCGCCCGGCTTCGCTGGACACCCTGGTCGCCACCAACCTGCATGCCGACGTGCTGAGCGACCTGGCCGCCGCGCTGGCCGGCAGCCTGGGCATTGCGCCGACCGGCAACATCGACCCCGAGCGGCGTTACCCGTCGATGTTCGAACCCATCCACGGCTCGGCCTTCGACATCATGGGCAAGGGCCTGGCGAATCCGGTCGGCACCTTCTGGTCCTGCGTGATGCTGCTGGAACACCTCGGTGAAAACGCCGCGGCGCAGCGCCTGATGCAGGTCATCGAGCAGATCACCGCCGATACCTCGCTGCACACCCGCGACCTGGGCGGCAGCGCCACCATGGACCAGGTGACTCAAGCGGTTTGCAAACGCCTGTCGGGCGAGGTGGAGGTGCAGCGCCGCGCCGCCTGAGGCATGAACGAGTTGACAAAGAAGCCACTAAAACTGAAGGAGACAAAACCATGAAGAAGCTGATTTCCCTGCTGAGTCTTGCCCTGCTCGCGCCGGTGGCGCTGGCCCAGGCCACTTCGACGAGCTCAGGACAGGCCTGTCCCGACAAAAACGTGCTGTACTGGCAGGCCTTCCCGCCGGGTGGTGAATCCGATCTGTCGGCGCGCCACCAGCAGGTGGTGCTCAAGAAGAAATGCCCGGCTGTCGACACCATCATCCAGTACAAGGCCGGCGCCGGCGGCGCGCTGATGTGGTCGCAGATGAACCAGCTTCCGCCGGACGGCCTGAACATCGTCGGCGTGAACCTGCCGCACATCGTGTTCCAGCCGATCGAGGGCGTGGTCCAGTACAAAACCGCCGATGTGACGCCGGTGTTCTGGTTCCATTTCACGCCCGATGCGCTGGTCGTTCCCGAGAACAGCCCGCACAAGACTTTTGCCGACTTCATCGCCGCGGCAAAAAAAGACCCCGGCAAGATGAGCCTGGGCGGTTCCGGCCTGAACTCGGCGAATCATGCCTCGCATGAACGCCTGAATGCGGCCTTCGGCATCAAGAGCACCTATGTGCCTTACAAGGGCACCGGCGACATGGCGCTGGCCGTGGTCGGCAGCCAGATCGACGGCGCGGTGACCTATACCGCGTTCGCCATCAACAACAAGGGCAAGACCCGCGCGCTGGCCGTGGCCATGGAAAAACGCCATCCGCTGCTGCCGGATGTGCCGACCTTCAAGGAACTCGGCGTGGACTGGGTCGACGGCGCCTACCGCGGCATCGGCGTGCCGAAATCGACGCCGCCGGAAGCGCGCAAGAAAATTGCCGACATGTGGGCCGCACTCAACAACGAGCCCGAGATGAAGGAACTTGCGGCCAAAAGCGGCTTCGAGCTGGTCAATGTGGGACCGGACCAGATGGACGCCTTCATGAAGGACAAAACGCGTCTGTACACAGAAGGCGCGCAACGCCTCGGTTTGGGGAAGAAGTAAACGGCGGCAGCCGCGCCGCGCGCATGGCGCGGCTTCCGGCCAGGTTTCAGGCACAGTTACCAGCGGGTTACGGCGGCACAATAGGGGCTGGAGACACCGAATGACCGAACCGAATCCCGCCACCGACCCGCGCGCCTTTCTCACGCATCTGTATCAGGCCGCCGTGTTGCGCGCCCTGCCGCTGCACAACACCGCGGCGTTTTTGCCCCAGCCTCCCAAAGGCCGGACCATCGTGATTGGCGCCGGCAAGGCCGGTGGATCCATGGCGCAGGCGGTCGAGGCGCTGTGGCCCATCGATGCGCCGCTGCAAGGCCTGGTGGTCACGCGTTACCACCACATTCCGCCGCGGCCGGAGGGCCTGCCGCAACGGATTGAAATCGTCGAAGCCGCACACCCGGTGCCCGATGCCGCCGGCCTGGAAGCGGCCCAGCGCATCCTGCAGATGGTGCAGGGGCTGACGAAGGACGACCTGGTGCTGTGCCTGATCTCCGGCGGCGGCTCGGCGCTCCTGACGCTGCCGGCCGAGGGCTTGAGCCTGGAAGACAAGCAGGGCATCAACAAGGCCTTGCTCAACAGCGGCGCCAACATCGGTGAAATGAATTGCGTGCGCAAACATTTGTCGCGCATCAAGGGTGGCCGGCTGGCCGCGGCGTGCGCGCCGGCGACTGTGGTGACGCTAACCATCAGCGACGTGCCGGGCGACGACCCGTCGGTGATTGCCAGTGGTCCGACCGTGCCCGATGTGACCAGCTGCGCGGATGCGCTGGCCATCCTGAAGCGTTACAACATCACGATTCCTGCGGCGCTGACGGCGCAACTCGAAAGCGGCGTGCTGGAAACACCCAAGCCGGGTGATGCCGCCTTCGCCGGCCATGCGGTTCACATGATCGCGACCCCGCAGCAGTCGCTGGAAGCTGCGGCTGCTGCCGCACGCGCCGCGGGGCTGGCGGCCTACATCCTCAGCGACGAGATGGAAGGCGAGTCACGCGAGGTCGGCAAGGTGCACGCCGCACTGGCGCGCGCGGTGGCGCTCAAGGGCCAGCCATTTATCAAGCCCTGCGTGATCCTGAGCGGCGGTGAAACCACGGTGACGGTGCGGCCGCGGCAACCCGGCGACGCCAAAGGCCGCGGTGGCCGTGCCGGTGAATTCTGCCTCGGCCTGGCGCTCGCCCTGCAGGGCCAGCCCGGTGTGTATGCGCTGGCGGCCGACACCGACGGCATCGACGGCATGGAAGACAACGCCGGTGCGTTCGTCGCACCCGACACGCTTGAACGCGCGGTGGCGCAGGGCATGAAGATCGACCGCTTCCTGGACCGCAACGACGCCTATGGCTACTTCGCGCCTTTGGGTGATCTGGTGGTGCCAGGTCCGACGCACACCAATGTCAACGACTTCCGTGCGCTATTGATTTTGTAGCTGGCGGCGCCCGTGGAATAAGGGGTGGGCCCTGTTTTAACCTCGAATTCGGGTGCTACGGCCGTTTTTACCGGTTGTTTGCGCCACGGTAGGTTGAGCAATCGCCGGGTGAATTCACCACGCAGTGCTGCTTGTCGATCAAACCGCTCGAATCTTGCGCATGGCGCAAAGATGCATTGAGAATTGCGGGCCGCTGGGCCATGCTGCTGAGCGCGCGCGGCCGATGTCCGGCGCGCGCTGCCCCCACTCAATAAAACCATCAGGAGATACCTATGAAGGACACCATACCCAGCCGCAGACGTGTACTCGCCCTGGCCGCGGCATTGCCCGTGGCTGCCGCATCCGCGGGATGCGCATCAACGCAATACAGCACCCCATCGAGCACGTTTGTACTGGTGCCGGGAGCATGGCATGGGGGCTGGTGCTACCGGCGCGTGGGCGACCTGCTTCGACGGCAGGGTCATCACGTGTACATGCCCAGCCTGACCGGTGTCGGCGAGAAGTCGCACCTCTTGAGTCGGAACGTCGGGCTTCAGACGCATGTCGATGACGTCGTCAACCTCGTCAAATGGGAGGACCTGCGCGACATCGTCCTGGTCGGGCATTCCTATGGCGGCATGGTGATCACCGGCGCGGCCGAGGTCCTCGAGCCTCGCATCAAATCGATCGTCTACCTGGATGCCTTTGTTCCGGAGGCCGGTCAATCCATGCTGGATATCGCCGGGGCTGTTTCACGGGCGCGCATCGAAGCCCAAGCCCAGCGCACCCAGGGCCTTTCCCTGGATCCGATACCGGCGCGCATTTTCAAAGTGAACGAGGCGGACCAGAAATGGGTGGATGAAAAAATGACGCCCCACCCGTTTGCCACTTTTCGCGATCCGGCGGGGCCCGCCAGCGCCTACCAGCGAATTCGCCGGAAGTTCTATGTCCGGGCGACGCGTTTCGCGTCAGAGCCGTTTGATCAGTTCGTGAGCAAGCTGCGATCGCGGAGCGACTGGAGCGTTCGGTTTCTGGACGCCGGTCATGACCTCATGATCGACCGGCCGGCCGACGTGGCTGCCCTCCTCCTGGAGGCCGCAGGTTGAAGTGAGGCGGCAGGGCGTGCATTGCATCCGCCCTGCCGTGTGGCTGTGCCAGTCGCGGCTACCCGGGCGCAGACGACGGGCCTGGCACGAATACATCGGCGTGAAAGTCTTCGCTGGCCAGGCCTTTTTCGTTGGCTGCCGCGCGCACGGCGGACACCATGGGTGGTGAGCCGCAGCAGTACACGACGTGGCCGGCCAGGTCGGGGCAGGCGGCATGCAGGGCTTGGTCTACCCGGCCCGCGAAAGCATCGCCCACGGCATCGGCCGGCACGTCGCTCAGGGCGGCGACGAAGCGGAACCCGGGCCACTGCTTCTGCCAACGTCCGACGGCGGCACGCAGATACAAACCACCCGGCTCGCGTGCGCCCCAGATGAGGGTGATGTCGCGCTGCACGCGCTTTTTCAACATGTCGTCCAGGATGGACTTGACCGGTGCGAAGCCGGTGCCGCCGGCCACGAACACGATGGGGCGCGTGTCGTCCGCGGTGAGCGCCACGTTGCCGAAAGGCAGTTCGATCTCCAGCAGGTCGCCCGGCGCCAGCTGCGCCACGCGCGCGCTGAACTTCCCGCCCGGCACATGGCGGATGTGCAGCGTGGCGCCGTCGCTTTCCTGCGGCGGGTTGGCCATGGAATAGCAGCGCGCGCTGCCGTCTTCCGTCCGGATCTGCAGGTACTGGCCGGCCTGAAATTTGGCGCGTTGGCCGGCGGGCAGGCGCAGGCGCAGCACGGACACGTCGGGCGCAGCAAGTTCGTTGCTGTAGACCTTGGCGGTGAAGGTCTTGCGCGCGGACGGATCCAGCCGTTTCCAGGACGCGGGCCGCAACACCACGTCGGTGGTGGGCGTGCACAGGCAGTACAGCACCTGGCCGGGCAGACAGGTGTCGTTGCGGACGGCGGCGCCGTTAAGGCCGGTCACGTCGCCGGCGGCAATGCTGCCGGCGCAACTGCCGCACACGCCCTTGCGGCAGGAATACGGCAACGCGATGCCGGCATGCAAGGCCGCATCGAGCAGGCTCTGGCCCGGCGCAGCTTGGAAGGCGACCTCCGTCGCTTCAAGGGCAACGCGATGGCTCATGCGACCGCCTGGGCTTGTGCGGCGCCGGAGAGCAGGGCGATGGTGCGCAGCAGAGCCGTCGGGTCGGCGATGCCGCGGCCGGCGATGTCCATGGCGCTGCCGTGGCCCACGCTGGACAGCAGCGCGTCGGCGCCTATGCTCAGGGCGCTAGCGGCGTTGGGCGCCAGCAGTTTGATGGGGATGTGGCCCTGGTCGTGCAGCATGGCCACGTACAGGTCATGCCGGCGCTGCGACAGCAGCATGTCGGCGCCGTGCGGGCCGTCCACGCGCAAGCCCTCGGCGCGCAGCTGCGCCATGGCCGGCAGGACCACCTGCTGGTCTTCCGGGCCGAACAGCGTGCCCTCGGAAGCATGCGGATTGATGCCGAACACGCCGATCGAGGGGTCGGGGACTCCCAGCAAAGCGCAGGCACGCGCGCCGGCCCGCGCGGCGCGCGCCACGCGTTCCGGCGTCAGCCGGTCTAGCGCCGTGCGCACGCTTTCATGCAGGGTGGCGTGAACGATGCGCAGGCCGCCGCCGACCAGCAGCAGGAACACTTCGTCCTCGGGCAGGCCGCACACGCGCGCGACCAGGGACGGGTAGCCGCTGAAGGGAATGCGGGCCTCGGCAATGGCGATTTCGTGGTGCGGGCAGGCGATGACGGCGTCGAATTGCCCGGCCCGGCAAGCCTGCAGGGCGGCGGTGGCCGAAGCGATGGCGGAGGCGCCGGCCGCCGGGTCGATGCGCCCGGGTTGCGCGGCACTGTCTGGCAAGCCGCCGGCTTCGACGTGGCGCAACTGCGGCCACAAGGCGGACAAGTTCGACACGGCAGCGGCGCGTTCCAGCACGGCGCCCGGACCGAAGAGCGTGATGCGCCGCCGGTCCGCGGCGTCCAGCGCGGCCAGCGCCTTCAGCGCGATTTCAGGGCCGATGCCGTTCGGGTCGCCCGCGGCGAGTGCGAGTCGGCGGTGCGAGGCCGTCACAGCGGCAGCGCCATCAGGGTGTCGGTCACCGTGCTGTCGCAGATCGCCACGCGCTCGGCCAGCAGCAGCCGGCCGTCCTGTCGCACGAAGCGGTCGCGGTACACGCCGGTGGCGAACACCTCGGTCTGCCCCGTTCCCATGATGCGCACCACGATGAAGGGCGTGCGTGCCTGCGCTGCCGCGTCGCTGGCGGACTCCACCAGGGGAATGCCCAGCAGGTGGCGGTAGCGCTGGCGTTCGTAGATGTTGGCCTCGCGCAGGGCGGCAATGCGGTCTTCCAGCATCGCGCGGGAGTCGGCATAAACGATGCCTGCTGCCAAGCCTTCCTGCTCGTTTTCGACGTGGGTGATGCGGTAGTGGCAGTCGGGCGTGAAGAACGCCGGCCACTGCTCCAGCGCGTCGCTGTCAATGGCATGGGCGTAGGCGGCGTTGAAGGCGCACAGCGCCAGCAAGTCGATCATGTGGGAATTCCCTTGTTCTGCGGCGCCTCAGGCGCCCATGTGGTGGCGGTAGGCTTTCCAGAAACCACGGACCGATGTTTCGGTGGCGCGGCCTTCGCTGGAGCCGGCATGGTCGCCGCCCATCTCGACCACCGCCGCTTTGTCGCTCGCGCCGGCGATGCCGCGCTGCACGAAGCCGCCCACGGCCCCGTCTTCCATGGAGATGAATCCCGCGGGGCCGACCAGGTTGGACTGCTTCAGGCGCACCGCGCGCTGTGCGGGCGTGTCGTCGGCGTAGCCGAAATAGGTCCAGTTCAGCTCGGTCCGGTCCACGCCCCTGGGCAGCACCTGGCGCACGGCCAGGCAGTTCTGGATCTGCTGCAGCACGAAGCCGGGGAAGACGGACAGGATTTGCAGCGTCACGCCGTCGTCGTATTCGGTGAAGCCGGCCAGCAGGCTGGGGTCCTTGAGGCGGTAGCGGTCGTTGTCCGAGCGCAGAGCCTGGTCCTGGTAGGAGGAGTCCTTCTCCGCGGAGGCGTCGATCATCGAGAAGCTGGCGTGGTGGCCGCCCGATGCGTCCACGATCACGCCGCCTTTTTGCGACAGCCGGTTCAGCTCGAAGGTGGTGAAAAACAGGTGCAGCAGACTGGCGTGGTAGCTGTCCTTGACGTTTTCCACGTACAGCTTCCAGTTGTTGGGCAGGGCCTGGGTGAAGCGGCCTATGACCTCCACCGGCTTGTGCATCACGCGCTCGATGCGCTGGCAGATCTCGTCGCCCAGGTAGTCCTCGATGTCCGGCACGTCTTCCGAGAAGCTGCCGAACACCAGGCCGGCGAAGACGGCGATGCGCAGCTTGCGCGGGCCGTGCTCTTCCTTGCAGAAGCCCGGCGGCATGCCGCCCTGTCCCTTGACGCCCTTCTCGAAGGCCACGCCGGTCAGGTCGCCCTGCCGGTTGTAGCTCCAGGCGTGGTAGACGCACTGGAAGTTGTCGGCCTTGCCGGATTTCTCCAGGGCGATCAGCGCGCCGCGATGGGCGCAGCGGTTCTCGAAGGCGTAGATCTCGCCGTCGCCGTCGCGCACGACCACCACCGGGGTCGTGCCGCAAAACGTCGTGCGGTAGCTGCCTTCGTCCGGCAGCTCGGCGTCCAGGCACAGGAAGTTCCAGGTGCTGCCGCGAAAAATGCGTTCCTGCTCCTGCTCCGGCAGGTCGGCATCGCTGTAAAGCGAGAAGGGGATGCGCGTGAGGCCCGCGCTTTTCCAGTGGATGGTCTGTTCCTGCATGCTGCCTTTACTCCAGTGTCACGTTGGCGCTTTTGATCACTTTGTTCCATTTGTCGGACTCGGCCTTGATGAAGCGGCCGGTCTGCTCCGGTGTCCAGCCGCGCGGCTCGGCGCCCTGTTCGGCGAACTTCTGCTTGACGTCGGGCAAGGCCAGCGCCTCGGCCACCGACTTATGCACCGCCGCCACCGTGGCGGCCGGCGTGCCGGGCGGCGCCATGACGGCGAAGAAGGTCACGGCGTTCATGGCTGGCAGCTTCGATTCGGCAAACGTCGGCACCTGCGGCAGGTTTTTGGCGCGGAGCTCGTCGGCGACGGCCAGGATGCGCAGCTTGCCGGCCGTGTGGTGCTGCGCCGACGAGCTGATGTTGTCGAAGAAGATATCGACCTGACCACCGATCAGGTCCACCAGCGCCGGCGCTGTGCCCTTGTAGGGAATGTGGATCATCTCCGTGCCGGTCAGTTGCATGAACAGGCTGGCCGTCAGGTGAGAGGTTGAGCCGTTGCCCTGCGAGGCGTAGCTCACCTTGCCGGGATTGGCTTTCACGTAGGCGATGAATTCCTCGAGGTTCTGCGCCGGCAGCTTGGTGCTGACCGCCAGCACATTCGGCACCGTGGCGAGCACGGTCACGGGCGCCCAGCGCGTCGGGTCGAACGCCAGTTTCCTGTAGAGGTGATGGTTGATGGCAATGGGGCCGGGCGGGGAGGCGAGCAGCGTGGTCCCGTCCGGATTGGCGCGGTACACCACCTCCGCACCGATGTTGCCGCCGGCGCCGGCGCGGTTTTCCACCACCACCCCGGCGGGAAAATTCGAGCGCATTTTCTCGGCAACGATGCGCGGCAGAATGTCGGCCGTGCCGCCTGCCGGAAAAGGAACAATCAGTTTCAGCGGATTGCTGGGCTGGGAAAAGGCAGTGCCCGCCAGGCAAACGCAAGCAAGCAAGGTGGCGCCTAAGCGGCGGATGAGAATTGCTGACATATTTTTGTCTCCGTGGCTATTGAAGTTGGGATGACAGTGTGCGCCGCGGCGCCTGGGTCCAACAAGCTACATTTGCGTAATGCGCAAAAATAGACTTGCAACCTTGATTCGGATCGACCCATGCAAGACAAGAATTTTGTAGCGTCACTGGAAAAAGGCCTGGACATCCTGACCTGTTTTGGCCGCCGCTACGCCCGGCTGACAGTTTCCGAAGTGGCGCGACTGACCAGCAATTCACCGGCTTCGGCGCGACGTTCCTTGCTCACGCTGCAGCAGCTTGGTTACCTCGACGGTGACGGCAAGTATTTCTGGATGTTGCCGCGCGCCTTGTTGGTGGCGCATGCCTACCTGGCCTCGCGGCCTGCGCCGTCGCTTGCCCAGCCCTTGCTGGACGCCCTGTCCGAACGCACGCGCGAATCGGCCTCTCTGGGCGTTTTGATGGATGACCACGCCATCATCATCGCGCGGTCGACTGCCAGGCGCAGCCTCAGCATCGGGTTGGGCATCGGGTCGCGGTTGCCGGTGTACTGCTCTGCCATGGGGCGGGTCTTGCTGGCCAGCATGGACGCTGGCGAGGCCGCGCGCCGGGTGCGTGGCATGTCGTTCCCGCAGCTCACGCCAGACACTCTGACCGAGGCCTCACAGGTTCTGAAACAAGTGGAGCTTTGCCGCGAGCACGGTTACGCCACCAGCGACGGCGAACTGGAAGTCGGCGTGCGCTCCATGGCTGTGCCGCTGAGTGACCGGACCGGCTCTTTTGTTGGTGCCATGAGTATTGCGGTGCGCGCCGAACGCATGACCATGGCCGAGGTTCGCGAAACTTTTTTGCCGGCCTTGCTGCGGGCCCGGTCCCATCTGGCCAGCCGTCTTTTTGCGCAATAGCTGCGCCAGAGGCCTGAAGACGTTCAGGTGCAGAGGGCTTTGATTTCCGCCGGGATCGGCAAGGCCAGGATTGCTTCCGGGTTGTCGGCGCGCCGGCCGGCAAAGATGCGCACCTCGTCGCACTCCATGATCACCTCGCTGCCGCGCAGGACGCGGTAGCGCTGCACAAAACTTTTCCCGCGCCATTCGGGAATGCTGGTGTGAATGTCCAGCACGTCGCCATACGTCGCGGTGCGCAGGAAGCGCGAGTGTGTGTCCACCAGCGGCGTGCCGATCACGCCCAGTGTTTTTTCGGTCTCCTGCCACGACGGCACGCCGCACTGGACAAAAAAATGCCGCGAGGCGGCGTCTATCCAGCGGAAGAAATTGGGAAACCACACAATGCGCGCCGGGTCGCAGTCGCCGAATTCAACGCGGATGGTGTGGATGATTTCTTTGCTCATGGGTTCATTATGTCGATGGGGGAAAGACAGGCCGCGCGGGGCCTGCGCAGCTGCGTTGTCATCCCGGACTTGATCCGGGATCGATGCCTCGTGAGCCGACATGACGGATGTGCGCCGCATGGATTGCGGGTCCAGCCCGCAATGACAGACGGGCCCCCTGGGCGATAAGGTGGGGCTTTATTCAGCCTTGATGTTTCGCGCCCGGATCAGCGCGCCAAAACGCGCTCCGTCGATCGACGCGCGCATGTTGAAGTCCGACGGTGACATCGGCGCGGGAATGCCGCCAATCGCCAGGATGCGGTCTTGCACCGCCTGCGTTCCCAGGGCCTTGTTGATTTCGCGGTTCAGGCGGTTCACCACGTCGGGCGGCGTGCCGGCCGGTGCGTAAAAACCGAACCAGGTGTCGGCGTCGAAGCCTTTCAGGCCGGCTTCGTCCAGCGTCGGCACGTCGGGGAACAGCGGCGAGCGCTTGGCGCTGCCGACCGCCAGCAGCTTGAGCTTGCCGGCTTTCACATGCTGCAGGCCGATGCCCGGATCGAACATGAAGTCGAGCTGGCCGCCCAGCAGGTCCTGCATGGCCGGCGCCGCGCCGCGATACGGCACATGCACGGCAAAGGTGTTGGCCTGGGCTTTCATCATCTCGGCCGCCAGGTGCGGTGAACTGCCGTTGCCGGGCGAGCCGAAGGACAGCTTGCCGGGGTTGGCTTTCATGTAGGCCAGGAATTCCTTGACGTTGTTGACCGGCAGCGTCGGCTTGACTTCGAGGAACACCAGCACGCGCGCGGCCGCCGCCACGGGCGTCAGGTCCTTGGCGGGATCGAAGGGCATCTTGCTGTACAGGTGCGGGTTGACCGACACCATGCCGCCCGAACTCATGAGCAGGGTGTAGCCGTCGGCTGGCGCCTTGGCCACGGCCTCGCCGCCGATGTTGCCATTGGCGCCGCCCCGGTTTTCCACCACCACCGGCTGGCCCAGCGCTTCGGCCAGCGGCACGCCGATGGCGCGCGCGAGCTGGTCGGCGGCGCCGCCTGGCGGAAAGTTCACGATCACGCGCACAGGTTTCGCCGGCCAGGCCTGTCCTGAGCTTGTCGAAGCGGCGGTGGCGGCGGTTTGTGCATGGACGGCAGGCATGATGGCGCCGGCGGCAAGCGCCATGGCAAGCAGAATGCGTCGCTGGGGTTGGAAGGTCGGTTTCATGGTTGTCTCCTTTTTTGGGGTTGAAGGTCGGCGTACGTGACTCAGGATGCCTTGGCGGTGCGCGGCTTGCGGTGCGGGTTGTCCATCCAGCGTATCGGCTGGGCCCTGACCGGCCGCGCCGGCGCGCCATGCTGCACCAGCGCCTGGTCCAGCGCCTTGCCGGCTTCGTCGTGCAACGCGGCCTCGCGCGCCTGGGCAATGGCTGCGGCGCGCAGGTCGTTTGACGCGAATGATGCGCCCGTCGCCAGGTGCTCCAGCACATGCATCAGGTTGTCCTTGCCGCGCTCATTGGTGCTGCCGTAGCCCTTGATCAGGCGGCCGCACAGCGCGATCTCGTGGCCCAGTGGCCAGTGCTGTTCAGTGCCGCGCACCACGCCGGCCAGCCACTGTTCGATCAATGCCTGCTCAGTGGCATACCGGCTGCCGCGCACGCGCAGCCATTTCAGGCTGGCCAGCAGGCGCAGCGAGGCCATGCCGAACACCGAATGGGTGCCGATCTTGAGCGGCATCGCCCATGGCGCCTTGCCGCGCGCCACGCGCTGGCGGTCCCAGCGCGTCACGCGCGCGGCCAGGCGGGCGGGCAGCAGGGCGGCGAACTCGGGCGCGCCGGGTTTGAAGTGGTCATAGACCTGCAGCAGGTCGCCGTCTTCGGCCTTGACTTCGCCGTACACGCGTTGCCAGCGGCTGGCGCTGCTTTTCAGGTCGGCGACACGCACGATGTCGTCAAAAGCCATCCACAGCGCCAGCCAGCGCGCCATCTCGCGCGTGGTGGCGTAGCCCTGCGCAGCAGCGGGGTCGGCCAGCTGCTCAGCCCGCAACACCTGCTGCAGGCGCTGCACATACAGGTCGGCGTAGTCGCGGTCTTGGTACTCGGTCATGCGCGCATGGCCCAGGGCCAGCATGTCATGCACTGCAGGCGGAAAAATATTCACCAAATCGGCCTCCAGCCCATGACTGGCAAGGGCAGGAAGCTCCTCTTTTGATAGCAAACTGGATACCAGCGCGGTCTGCGCCTGCTGGGTGGACACCTGCGCAAACGCGCGATCGAAGCCGCGCAGGCTGGCCTCGGCACCTTTGCCGCCATGGCGGATCGCGTCTTCATAGGCCTGGCGCGCAAAGGGCAGCAGGCCGCTGCCGGCGATCGCACCCAGCATCACCGCGCTGACCACCGTCCCGCACTCTTTGGCCATCTGGCCCATGTCGAAGACCTGGGTCGCGCGGCTTTGGCTGGCGATGGCCTGCAGCAGTGGGGCATTGTCGGTACGGCCGTCGCCGGGCACCATGCGTTCGGCGGTGGTCAGGGTGCGGCTGGTGGAGCTGATGACCAGCGTGCGCTGCGGCGAAGCCATGCCATTGCCGACCTGACGCGCGCTTTCGAGCAGTTCGGATGAGATCAGTCCGTCGAGCGCGCCGGGCACGGGGTTCAGGCTGAACACCGGGCGCCTGCCGCCCAGTTCTGCCAAGGGTACCGGAAACACTTCGAGGTAGTAGGTGGTGGCGCCGGTGCGCTGCGCCACGCCGGGAATCGAAGTGCTTTGTGCCGCATAACCGCTGGCCAGCGCGATGTCGACCAGCCATTCGGTCAACACGCCGCCGCCTTCGCCGCCCAGGGCGCAGATCAGCAGGGTGATCGGTTTTTGTGTGTTCATTGCGTTGTGTGAGTTGGGCTTGTCATTGCGGGCCTGACCCGCAAGCCATGCCGCTTTGCGCCGACAGCGGTCGATGGGGCATGGATCCCGGATCGAGTCCGGGATGACAGGCTGCCGGAATTTATGTGAATCATGATGTTTGCAGGGCCCTTACCAGCGCCCCGCGCACGCTGCCCAGCAGGCGTTCATGCCACTTCGGGTTCTGGATCACTTCGGCACGGTAAAACGAGGGGCACAGCGTGGCCGCATGGGCATTGGCGCCGCACAGGCCGCAGCCGACACAGCCGTCGATCACCGTGGCCACCGGGTCCACCTTGAGCGGATCGGGGTTGTCTTTCAAGGTCAGGGTCGGGCAGCCCGACAGGCGGATGCAGGCATGGTCGCCGTTGCAGACGTCTTCATCGACGCCGTATTTCACGCGCACCACGCGTTTGCCCTTTTTGAGCAGGCCGGCCAGCCAGGGCTTGATGCGGCGCTGGCGTTCGAGCTGGCATTCACCCTCGGCAATGATGACTTTCAGGCCGTTGAAGTCGGTGGTGAAGGCCTCGTTCAGCGTCTGGCGCATCTCCTCGACATGGTAGGTGTGCACCGTGCGCAACCACTGGATGCCCAGGCCGGTCAGGGTTTTTTCGATGGTGGTGTTGGTCTGGGTCAGGCTTTGCAGCTTGTCGCTGGCGTTGAACTTGGCGTCGTCGCTGGGCGTGGAGATGATGTCCTGCGTGCCGGTGGCCGAGGTGTAGCCGTTCTTGAAAATCAGCAACACCGCATCGTCGCCGTTGAACAGCGCCGACTGCACACCGGTCAGCAGGCCGTTGTGCCAGAAGCCGCCGTCACCCATGATGGACAGCGTGCGCCGCGCCATCATCGGCGAGACCCCGGCCCGGCTGGCCAGGCTCATGCCGTAGCCGAGGATGGAGTGGCCGAAGGAGAAGGGCGCAAAGGTGCCGAAGGCGTGGCAGCCGATGTCGGCCGCGATGTGCACCGGCCCGACATCCTGCTGCGCCAGCTTGAGCGCTGAAAACACCGGACGCTCCGGGCAGCCGATGCAAAAACCCGGCGGGCGCACCGGCAGCGCCTGGTTCAGTTGCGCCGCGATCTGTGTGCCCACTGCGCTGCGGCGCTCGGTATTGCCCTGCAGCCAGCCGGTGGCCGGCGCCGTGTCCACGTCGGTGGCGTAACGCGCGACGAAGGCGGCGATGCCGGCCGCCACCACTTCGACCGAATATTCACCGCCCGAGGGCAACATGTCCTTGCCGTGCAGCGGCGTGTTGATGTCGCGCCGGCGCAAAAAGGTGGCGATCTCCTGCTCGATGTATTCGGGCTGGCCTTCCTCGACCACCAGCACCGCGCGTTTGCCGAGCGCGAATTCCGCGACCTGTTCGGGCACCAGCGGGTAGGTGACGTTGAGCACCAGCAGGGGAATCTCGCTCTGGCCGAAGGCGTCACACAGGCCGAACTGCTGCAGCGCGCGTATCAGCGCGTTGTAGATGCCGCCCTGCACGATGATGCCGAGGTCCTGGCGTGGCCCGTCCATCAGCTCGTTGAGCTGCTGCTCGATGATGTAGCGGCGCGCGGCCGGGATGCGTTCCTCGAACTTGAGCTTTTCGTGGCGGAAGGTCACCGGCGGGTGCGCCAGCTTGGCATAGTCGAAGGCAGCGGGTTCCTCCATCAGCTGGCGCTTCGAAATCGCCGGTGGCCGGTTGTCCTTGCACTCAAAGCTGCCGCGCACATGGCAGGCGCGTATGCGCAGCTCCAGGATGGCCGGCATGTTGGAGGTTTCCGAGAGCCGGAAACCGTGTTCGACCATCTCGACCATCTTGCCGAGGTCAGGCCGCGGGTCCAGCAGGCACATCGAGGACTTGAGCGCATAGGCATGGGTGCGCTCCTGGATCACGCTGGCGCCTTCGCCGTAATCCTCGCCGACCACAATCAGCGCGCCGCCGGTGACGCCGGGCGAGGAGAGATTGGACAAGGCGTCGGCCGCCACGTTGGTGCCGACGATGGATTTCCAGGTCACGGCGCCGCGCAGCGGGTAATGGATGGACGCGCCCAGCATGGCGGCGGCCGAGGCTTCGTTGGAACAGGCCTCGACATGCACGCCGAGCTCGTCCATATAGGGCTTGGCCTGCACCATGACGTCGAGCAGGTGCGAGACCGGTGCGCCCTGGTAGCCGCCCACATAAGCCACGCCGGACTGCAACAGTGCCTTGGTGATCGCGAGAATGCCCTCGCCGTGGAAAGTCTCGCCCGCGCCCATGCGCAGCGACTCGATTTCCTTGCTGAATGAAACTTCCAAGGCTGTCTCCGTTTTTATTTATCGCGGGAAACGGCAAGTGTGGCGCCCTGTGGACTATCCATCAATAAAATAGCGAGACTATCTGGTATTCATCCAATGCATATAAAAGACATCGACCTGAATTTGCTGCGCCTGTTCGACGCGGTCTACCGCACGCGCAACGTCAGCCGCGCGGCGGAGCTGATGGACCTGACGCAACCGGCGGCCAGTCAGGGGCTGACGCGCTTGCGCCTGCTGATCAAGGACCCGCTGTTTGTGCGGGCCGGCGGCGGCGTGCAGCCCACGCCCAAGGCGGACAGGCTGGCCGACGCGGTGCGCAGCGCGCTGGCGACGCTGGAGCAGGCCCTCAACGAGTCGGCCCTGTTCGAGCCGCTGATCTCGCGCAAGGTGTTCCGCATCCACATGAGTGACATCGGCGAAGGGCGCTTCCTGCCGGAGCTGATGGTGGCGCTGCGCGGACTGGCGCCCGGAGTGCGCATAGAAACCACCCCGCTGGCCAGCAGCGAAATCGCCGCCGGGCTGGACAGCGGCCGCATCGATTTCGCCTTCGGTTTTTTGCCGACGGTCAAGGACACCCAGCGTGTGCAGCTGCTGAACGACCGTTACATCGTGCTGCTGCGCGACGGCCACCCGTTCACGCGGCGTCGGCGCAGCGGCCAGGCCCTGCTCGATGCGCTGCGCCAGCTCGAGTTTGTGGCGGTGCGCACCCATTCGGACACGCTGCGCATCCTCGAGCTGATGCAGCTCGAGGACCGCCTGCGCCTGACCACTGAACATTTCATGGTGCTGCCTTCCATCGTGAAGGCAACCGACCTGGCGGTGGTCATGCCGCGCAATATCGCGAAAATTTTTGCGGCCGACAGCGGCTACAGCATCATCGAGCCGCCGTTTCCCTTGCGCGACTTCACAGTCTCGCTGCACTGGAGCAAACGTTTCGAGGCCGACCCCGGTAACCGCTGGCTGCGCGGCGTGATCGAGGGCTTGTTTCGTGAGTAGCCACCTGGCCTGGTGCGCGTTGTCAGGATGGCGCACGCTGCCGGCCGGTGTGCGTTATGCTATGGTCACGCCATGCCCGCCCAGATGCGAAGACCTCTCCCGACAGGCGCCAGGTGTCTCAAACACGGGCCTGTTATTCATCGCCGGATCCCCATGGTTGCGGACGCCTCCAGTGAGCAGTAGAAAAAAATGAAAGTGAAAGCAAGCTCGACGCCGCAGGGGTTGCGGCTCGCCGTGGGCATCGGCGTGCTCTACGCCGTGCTGGGGATTCTCTGGATTTTTGTTTCGGATACTTTTGTCGCCTCCCTGTCCGCCGATCCTGGCTGGCTGAACGCAGCCCAGCGCTACAAGGGGGTGTTTTATGTCATCGGCACTTCCCTGGGGCTGATCTTTCTGGTCAATGCGGGCTACCGGCGGATATTGACTGCGCGCGACCGGGCGGACGCCATGGAGCTGCATGTCCGCGACCTGTTTGTGGAGCACCCCAAGCCGATGTGGGTGTATGACCGGGAAACGCTTCGCTTTCTGGCGGTCAACGAGGCGGCCACGGGGTACTACGGCTATTCGCACGAAGAGTTCCTCGGGATGACCCTGGGGGACATTCGACTGGCAGAGGACTTTCAGCTCATGCTCCAAACCCGGCGGGACGGGGTGCCGGGGCACCACGACCTGGGCGTCGTGCGGCACCGCAAGAAGTCCGGCGAGATTGTTTTTGTGCATCTGACCCTGCATACCGTCGAGTTCCTCCAGCGCGAAGCCGCCATGGTGATGGCCATCGACGTGACCTCGGACGTGCTGTCCAAACGCGCGCTTGAGCGCCAGCAGGCGCAGTTTCGCCAGTTGCACCAGAGCCTGTCCGATGCGCTGTGGATCGCTTCGGCGGACGGCCGCACCATGCTTTATGTCAGTCCGGCGATCGAGCAGATCTGGGGGTGGACACCGGAGCAGATGATGGGCAACCCGGACCTCTGGCTGCAGGTGGTTCATCCCGACGATCTGGAGATTGCCAAAGCCTCGGGCGCCGCCTTGCAGGCCCTCGGGGAGGCTGCTTGCGAATACCGGATTCTTGACAAGTCCGGCGCGACCAGGTGGGTGGCAGATCGCAAGCGGCTCATCCTCGATGAGGAGGGGCTGGTGACCATGATGGGCGGGATTCTCAAGGACATCACGGCGGCCAAGGAATACGAGGCCCGACAGGCAGAGAGCCATCTGGAGCTGGAACGGCTGGTGGCGCAGCGCACCAGCGAGCTGGTGCGTGTCAATGCC